>Ga0179593_1731234_pt1 | contig 12193 bp, 15 predicted proteins | sample CZODoug2_1_08_16_FD_185931 | JGI IMG/M metagenome (GOLD analysis project Ga0179593, IMG submission 185931) | Vadose zone soil fungal communities from Angelo Coast Range Reserve, California, USA - CZODoug2_1_08_16fungal (PacBio error correction) | ecosystem: Environmental > Terrestrial > Soil >... | reverse complement strand
CCAAGCCGGACGAAATATATGACTTTTCTTCGGTACTGCTGTTCCCCCCCTCCGCCATAAAATAGGACTTTTGCCTCTTTTAAATACAGCACCGCAGTAGGTTTTTTTTTCCCTTCTGCGGTCCCCTTCCGTGAGCACCTTCTTCCGACACTCCATCCGCGACGAGGGGGATCTGAGCCGCCTGCCTTTCGTGAACCCTAAGACTTTTCAATCGTCTGGCCTTCCCTCAAAATTTGCATGTGACAAAGACCACCTTTCTCCTTCCTTTCTTAGCACTTCGTTTTCTTCCTTTCTTTTCTTATCTTGCTGCGCTCAGTTTCTTCGAGGCGAGACTGGCGTTTCTCCCCCATTCTTTTTCCCTTTTTTCCAAGAATCTGATCGTCTTTCTTTTTTCTCTTTTGTAGATAGATGGAGATGACCGTTCTCTCTTCGCACATGGCATTCCCGGTTTCCTCCCTCCCCGTTTGTCTCCCTTTTGCGGCCTTGCGTTTGCATCATCTGTCTTTGAAGTCCTCCTTTCTTTTTTTCCCCCCGGCCCTTATGACTTTTCTGCACAAATCCCTCCCCTTGAAATGGGATAGAGTGCTTTTCTGCTCGTCTTCTCTCCCCAGGTCAGCGGAAGTCGTTTTCCCTTTTCCTACCGCTGCGTATTTTCGGGCGCGACTCTCGTTTGACTCCAGGACGTACCCCGTTTTAGTCAGGAAATCAGAAGAGAGGTCCCCCGGGTTGGTTTTTTGTTATTCCAATATGTTCCTTCCAACTCCCCCCTCCCGACCCTCTTCCAGATTCGGTCTGATGTAGACCGGGTCCGACCAACGCGAGCTCCCCCTTTGTGCGTCCCGACCCTTTAAACAGGCCCCCCTGTTTAAATGGATGTTCCTTGCTCCCAAACTTTATCGGCCAAAACGCTTCGGTGACCTTTTCCCACCCACCAGGACTCTTTTATGGTAGCTCTTGAGCGCAGAGAATTTAAGTGAACCCATGTGCTTTCAGTGTTTTGGAACCTTTTCAAAACATGTCTTTCTTTTTTCCCTCCCCTGAGCGATTTTCCATCGCACCTCCGGCAGTTTTGATCCCCCTTTTCCTTTGTGTGCGGCCTTCCGCAACTTTCCCCCCTTTTTTCCCCCCTCATTCTTATCACACGATAAAGGTTTTTGTCAATGTTTGCCCCGCATTCCCAAAGGAGATTGGATCGGTTCTTTTTCTCTTGATGAACGTTTTTTCTGTAACCTGCCCTTTCCCTATTTCCATGGACCTTATGGAATTTGGCTCTGGTTTACCCGTTCCAGGCCGCTGTCCCTTTTTCGGATTTCTTTGACCCAGTATTGAGGTCAATGGGAAGGAATTAACTTCCAGGAAAGCGACGGAGGTCATCTTCTTTCTCCCCTTGGCTAGGTCTCCCCTCTGGGATATCCCGCGATCGCAAGCCCAGGACAATTTGTTTCTGGTGTCACATTTTAGAATTAGATCTCACCTTTTCTCTCCCCGACAACTCTAGGGTTGAAGGCGAGCCTGCCTCTCTCACCCTTGGAACACAGCGTTTTCCTGCAAGTCCTTCTCCACTCGTAACTTCGCCAAAATTCTTTTACCCCCTTCCACGAAAGTTTTTGTATGGTAAGCCCCTTAGGCGTTTTACTGTCCGCTTCCACCTCTAGGCACCCCTTGCAACAGGGACCAGCTGACTTGCGCATTTCCTTTTATGTATCCATGCTCTGCTTCAAGGTTTAACCTCGGTTTTTCTCACTCTTTTCCAAAAGACCAGCCCTAGTCATCAATCCCCCTCGGCCTGACTACATTAAGTTCGACCCTTTTCGACATGTCTGAAGAGGTACTCTTCACGGTTACTTTCTTCTGCCCACATGAGTTCTGAATTTTCTCCTCCGGTAAATAGCCCCGGCCCTATAGATTCTCAATAATCCTTGTTTTTCCTTTTTCAACCCCGTGGTATTTCTACCTCACATCGCTTCATGTTTTCTTTCCCACTTTTTCGATGTGAGGGTGGAACGTCCTTTTTGCGGGCCTTTCACCAGTTCACCCCCGAGCCCCCTGTTAGATTACGAACAACTTTTTTTTTTCATCGGCGCCCATTTTCGGTATGCTCCCGGCATTCTGATTTGGGAACGCCCCCCCCCCCTTCCCGTCTAGGTCGCTTTTTTTGAGAACTTGAGCGAAGCGCCTTTCCCCGCCCCCCTGTTTAAGAGTAACTGTTTTCCCGGTTCTGGCCTTTGGTTCCTCATTTCCTTCCCCAGCCATAATTTCAACCCAACGCCGTCCTTTGGTGTTCATTGCATTTTTTGCGCATTTACGCACGCGTTTTGAAACTGGGCAAGAAGTGTATGCAGTCGTGCCACTGGGTTGACATGATCAGCAGTGCTTACTTCCCCCCTTTCTTCCTTTTCGGCACTTCCTTGTGTCCATCGGGTGCCTCATCATTAACCCTGTTTTTTCTCGCTTTGGCTTTATCCTTAGCGATCCTTCCCTTTTGCTGGCTCCCTTCCCTTTAAGATCCTTAATGCATCAGTCGATTTAATTTCCTTCCCATGCCTCTCAATGTCCTGGGCAGGAACATTAGTCCTGCGGAAACACGTGGAAGGCCTCCGTCCAATCCCCATGTTCACTTTCCCTGTTGATTCCCACTTGTCCCCCCGGACCGTTCCCGGCCCAATCCCCTATGACCCCCAATTGTGCGAGTCAAAGAAAAGATTTCACCCATTTTTTTTATTCCTCATGGCCAAAACTCCCTCAGAATGATACAACATACAACCCCTTTTTATCGGTTAGGCACTTCCTTCTTCGCAAGTCCCGTTGTCGGACTAGGCCGGGCCACAAATAACACAATTACCCCCCCTTTTCGAACCATACCGTTGACGTCCCTCGTTTTATTTATAAAGAGAAGTAAGGGTTCTTTGTCCCCCCTTCTTTGACGGGACCAGTCTCTACCCCTTTTCCCGAAGTCCTTTCTCTCTAACCCTTCCAACCTCCCATTACGTGGTTTTTGTTTTGATCCCTCCCCCTCCCCTCGTTTCGATGTTTCTACACTTTCTCATCTCCCCAATTTCACTCCGTGCCCCCCTGTTGGAGCTTTGCAAGCTTTTCCCTTTTTTTTCACCAGTGATGCCTTTTGTTGCCCGAAAGCATCATTTCCCCCAGTCGACCCCCGCTTATGAAGAGTCGTCTCCTCCCCTTTTGCATCAGGAAGGACCCAACCGCCGCTACAAACGCGCTGCGAGTTCTGACTCCCCCAAGAACCCAAGTGGCCCCGTCTCCCTTGGCGTCCAGTCTTTCCATTTCGGCTCCTCTCTTTCCCGAGAGGAACGCTTTTCCAGGTCATTTCTATTTTTCCCTGACCTTTTATTACGACCCTGCAATGCCTATATCTTTGACTTTTAAGAGACGACTCCTTTGCTTTGGGGCCCCCCGATTCCCTCTTCTCCCGGCTTCTTTTCTTCCAAACTAAATCCTCTGAAGTCTACGCCACGGAATTTTTGAGACACATGGTCAAGCCGGTGCTTTTTGTTCTACTGACGCAAAGCCACCAGCACACTCCTCCTCCCGCTCCGTGGCTTCCTTTTGCCATTGGCTCGCACTTTTTTCCCGTCCCGAGTCCTCCCTCTCCTTCACTTAACAATGACTCTCCGTAGTCCTTGACTGATTCTGTGCGCTTGGTTGCGGCTCGAGTGTCCACATTGACCTTGTTGCAAAAGGAAATTTTAACGTCGTGTCTCCGATCCGTTGACCTCGTTCGATGATTTTTTCCGGCTTCGGACCCCCACTGGCGGTACCCGGCGGTGTTTCTTTCCTTTGAGCCTGCTGGCTTCCTTTGGAGCTGTACCAGCCTGCCTTCGTTTTCCCTTTCGTATCTAACCTCCTGACCTCTCCCCCCCCCCCCCCTCCTTTCTATTCTTTTCCCTTTTTGCTCGAGGCGGATGGGGACGAACCTATCAGACCCCGGTACCTCCTTTCCCCCTTTTGCCCCCTTTATACACAAAGAGAAATAACCCTTGAATTGCTTAGCAGGCGCGGTATACGTCCCCTCCGTAGTTTTCCCAGCCCAATCCTCTGGGACCTTTAAGTCCCATACGTACCTCCTCTCCGTTCACAATTTTGAGCAGCCACGCCTTTGACTTCCTGTACTCCGCTGCATTTGCCCCCCTTTGAGGTCCTCCATGCAGCGGTTGCAAGGACCCTTTTCTTCATCTGTATATGCATCCTTTCTTCCTTATCTTGCCAGTCCGTTTTTTTTCTGTCGTTCCTGAGGCGAGACGTTTTTTTTGATTCACGCTTTGCCGCGCATCCTTCAACGATATTTATGCAGTGGTCGATTAGTGAGAGAGAGACTGTCTAGACACCTTGCCCATTTTCCCGGTGAGTGTCCCATTCCTTTTTTTTTCAAACGCATCCTGAGTTCGCGTTTGAATGCCTCTGTCCGGGCTTCGCCCTTTTTGCCCAACACCTCCTGCTTGTCTGCTTCCTAAAGGAAATTCTAATTTCGCATATTCGTTGTTTTTGTTTTTCCACAGTCAAGCTGAATTCGTCTTTGCACTCAGCCCCCCAAATGAGATTAAACTCGTAGGCTTCGGGTGCTTCACTCGTTTTCCATGGAAGAAAGAAGTAACTTGTCGTTTCCTGAAGATCGCGCAGAGCTTCTTTTGGCTTCGGGCTGTTGGTTCCTTCCCAATTTTTTCCTTTCCCCCCCCGCTCACTTTCATGGGAGATTTCCGCAGTGATGAGTTCTGTGTCCCCCGAGACGTCTCTTGGTTTTGAAACCGTATATGAACTTTCCCTTTCTGGACCTTCAGCTTTACTTTTTTTTTCTCCATTCTAACCCGGTATCCACCTTTCTCATCGAAACCAGGTCGGTTTTTCAGACATGGTAGTATGAGCCGGAAGTTGACTCAATCTTCTGGGAATGAACGTGCTCAACTTTTTTTTCCCCAGTTACTCATCTTTGTAGAAGATCTGTTCTTCCCCCCTTCTTCTTTGTAGCTGCATCCGGATCAGCGGCCTACGAGGGGAAGCCGACTTTTTTGGCTCCTCCCACTTAAAAGGTTTTAATTATTCCTTTCCTCCGGAATTGGGAATGACTCCCTTGCATTTCAAACATGTCCGATTGAAAGACGTTCTCCCCCTTCCCCCGAGTTGGTTTTCCGTGTTTTTCCCCGGGACTTTCAGATGTCCCCTCATTGTGTCATGGAAGTTGGCGTTCCAAGTTTTCCTTCAGTTGCCTATTTCTCTTCCAAGTAGCCATCTTGTCTTATGTTTCTCCCTCCGAATAGAGAAAGACTGATTTTTAATGAAGGATCTCTCGTTCCTTTCTAGCCCTGGGAAGGGCTAGACTCCTTTCTCCCCTACTATCGACCCCCCCCGCCTTCCTCTTTCCTTTTTTTTTTTTTTATTTCTTGGATCCCCACCCATTCGACAAAAGTTCTCTGAGTATTCGGACAAAGATTTTTCCTCCAGAGATGTGATATGATTGCCAACGGCCACAGCCCGGCGGACAATTCTCACTTTTTTTTTCCTTTCCCCCCCGTCTTTGTTTTCCCCGCCCCCAAATGATGATCCCCCCCCCCCACTCACAACGAGGCTTTTATGTTGGTTTGTGAAAGTTTAGTTATGACTCGCGCGCGGCGTACCCGGCCCACGCCAGAGACCGACCCCCTTTCTTCTCGTAGTCATGTCAGCTATCCCTTGCTTATTCTGTCCCGTTCTCGACGGACAGCCCGACAACGTTCACAGCTTTTTTTTTCCCCTGTACTCGCCGGAAACCCCCCACACCTTCCGCCCCTGTAGAACCCTTTAGACATGGCAGGCCCTCTTTTTTCCCTGCTTCACTGGCCGGAGTGTTTCCAAACTCGACCATTACCTGTGTGAAGTTCGCCCTTGCCGCACTAGCTTTTACAATTCTCTTTTTGTTTAGAGAGTGTTTTTACCGTTTCATTAACCATTTCTTCGGGAAATTAGTCCTCCCCTGGTTCCCTCGTTTTGTTTTTTTCACCCCAGGAGGGGTTTTTCTTCTAATATTCCCCTTTCCCCACCTTTTTTCTACGAAGACAGCAATATTTGTTGCTTCGCACCTGAGTGCTTTCTTCCTTGGAACTTTCGAATCTAGGAGTATTGAGCACCCCCCCTTGAGCATCGCATCACCGTTTTTCAACTGCTCTGTAATTTTTTTATGCCCGCCGAGCTGTGTACCGACCCCCCCCCCTCCTCCCCCCCAATCAGCGGCCCTTCTGGTATTCGTTCATTTCAGCATTTTTGAATGTACGCAACTTTTCCCCCTCTCCCCCCCCGTTCCCTGTTTGCCCGCCTGTGCCAAGGGTGCAAGCCTCTTTTTCTTTCTCTTCGCTGAAACCTCCGAATACGCGGACTTTGGTGTCTCTAATCTGAATTTCACCCCCACCTATGACCTTCTCTCCCCCTAGTTTTTCTGAGAACGCCTATCTCCTTTCCCACGCGGACTCCATCTTTCCGCAATGCTTTCGCGCTTCGGCAATAAAGAAGGGATATTTCTTTTTCTCTTTCCTGCGGCATGGCACTGGTAAGCAGAGCCAACCGTCCCTTTTCCCGTTCCAATTTATTTTTCCCTAACCTTCAGGAGTGTTACAACGCTCGAGAAAATCGTGAGGAAACGAAGACGTCCAACCCTTTCCCTCTTAATCCCCCCCCTTCCGCCAAGACCCCCCCAATAATGTTTATCGGTTAGGTCATCCGATGATTCCTCACATTGTGGGGGAAGGGATTACCCCAAACTTCACACAATGATCACCCTCTCAGATCCCCCCTGGGTGTACGGACGCTATTCTCTCCTTTAGGCAAACAGCTCCTTTTGATGACTTTCCACACACTTCCTCCCGTAGTGATAACCGGTCAGATTCCTCTTACCTTCTCAGCAACCTTTTTTCATGCCTCCGCCCCCCGCCCCCGTTTTTTTCTTGTTTTTTTCTCTTTTTTTTTTTTCTTTTTTTTCTCTTTTTTGTTTTTTTTTTTTTTTTTTTTTTTTTTTCTTTTTTTTTTTTTTTTTTTTTTGTTTTTTTTTTTGTTGTCTTTTTTTGGTGTTCCCTGGTCCCTCCCCCTGTCTACCTTTGCTCCCGTCCCTAACCCTCCCCCTTTCACGCAGACCACTTTGGGCGCTTGTACGTTTTCGGGCGCAAAGTAGGAGGGATTCTTCCCTGCTGTATCCCTCACTCCCATATCCCCAAGAATGGACTGATCGGGTCTGAGCGAAGGTTAATCCCCCCCCCCTTGGAGCCCACCCCGTCCTTTTGAAACAGTGACCGACAGGCGGTAATGAGACCGAAGCCCCCCTAAGTAAAGGGATTTTTCCAAGGACTTGACATCTCTCTCTCCCGTCATCAACGATTCGTCCCCCCACCCTCTTGCCAGGAAAAGAGACTAATTCTTTCCCACTAAGGCCTTCTCCCTCATCGGCTCAAGATGCGCCGCAGTTTTTATCCTTGCTGGTCGGGTGTTTTTTAACCTCCAAGTTAAAGTGAGGCTTCAAACTTTTCCCCCCTAAACGAGGAAGTGCGTGGACTCCACCGTGCCACTTTTCCTCTTTCAGACACAGGAAATTGCATTTGATTCGTTGACTCCGCTCCCCCCTTAAAAAATTGACCATGCATCACCCGACTTTTTCCGAGGGTATTTCTCATTTTGCTTTTCCCCCCCCTTTTTTAGCCTTTCATTTTTCCGATAAGGAAGAAAAGGAAAGTGATTCATCCTACGTCGTGCCTAAGACAGATGCGCCGTACTCCTGCCTTACGGCCTCTTTTTTCATGTAACCCCCCCAAGATGAACGAGGAGTAACCGGAAGGCTTTCACGTGCTCCTCTATAGTCCGAGGTCGTTGCCTACTGTTTATTACGGAAAAGGGTCCTAGCGGCCCACTCCTACGCGGTGCTAACGCTTCCCTTCAATTCCACTGCTGGCTCTCGTCCCGGACTTTTGAGAAAACAGTTTTGATTACGTCTCCCCCCCCCTCCTTCTCTTTGTTTTTGTAGAGAGATGGATGGTATTCCCTTTTCGAAAAATTTCATAAGAAAACGTCCTCGTCCGCGATTGCGGCCCCGATGTAAAGCGCCTTTTGACTTTTCCGGGCCCCTCCTCGATAAATACCAACCGCAGTGTAGTGGCTTTTAATACGATGGGAATTTTCGCAGAAAAATTATACCAGGACATTTCTCTTCCAGAGGTTTTCTCCCGCAAGTTGACCTTTCGTTTGAAAACTTCCCGGTCCCCCCCCGACTGCAGTAGCCCAGGCAGAGTGAACCTAAGGTTTATATGTATTAGCAACGTAATTCCGAATTGTCTTTGGGTCTCGGTTTTGTTGGTTGTTTGTTGTTTTGTGTTGTTTTGTGGTTTTTTTTTTCGGGGGTGGTGGTGGGGTTTTTGTGTTGGTTTGAGGGGTTGTGTTTCGTATCCTGTTTGTAGTTTTTGTTTGTTTGTTTTGGTTGTTGTTTTTTTGTGTTTTGTGTTTGTTGGTTGTGTTCGTGGGTTCTTTTTTTTTTTTTTTCTTTTTTTTTTTTTTTTTTTTTTTTTTTTCTTTAGTATTATTTTTCTTTTTTTTTACAGTTATTTCTTCACCGGGTTTCTCCCCCCACATGATCTGTTTCAGTTCCCTGTTATGTGTAGTTGTAGCCTCCTCCCCTCCCCCGAATCGCCGCCCTTTTTTTTCCCGGTCTCAAAGAGAAGTGGCCCCTTGACCGCATTCCTTTCGGAGCTTTTGACCTAGTTGCTGCCCCCAGTTTCCCCACGTTCCCGTTCTTGTATTTTTTTTCTCACGGAAAACCGTTTTTCCCTTTCGGATATCGACGTTGCTGAGCGAGCCCCTTGGTCAAGCTTTACTTCTCTTCCTTTCCAAATTTTACGTCCGGAATAGATGAAGTTCTATCGTCTATTTTTCATACTTTTTTGACTAAATGGTCCGTAGCCCAGGGTTGCTTAGGCTTAGATCTTTCTTTTTGCCGGTTCTGGTTTGTTCCTCTTTGGAGGATTCCAACTTAAAGTCAATATTAATAATGCCCTTTATTGATTCAGCTCTTTTTTCCTCCTCTGCCCCCTCATCTGGTGTGTCTGCCGTAATCGAAACTCTATGGCCCCCCCCCTTTTTCCAATTGTTCTTTAAATTCACTTTCATCAGGTTCTCAAAAGTGTCTCTCCCCAACCGCTCGGTAGTCTACCCCCCCAAACCCCCCCCTGGAAGGTTCTTTCCTTTTTCGTTCCTTGACGCCGGAATCAGGTTTTGCCCCCCTTGCAGATGAAGTGGGAATCGTGCCCAACCCCCTTTTCTTCTGCCCGTCGGAATCTATCTTTGCCGTCAACGACTTTTGTATGACTTTCTCCCTTGTGTGGGAAGAACCCCCTCTTCTTTTGCCGACCTGACTTTGCGACTCCCTTGGATGTCCCGACCGATAAAAGGTCTATTTTTCCTCCTTTTTTGCATTTTGCTAAAGCCCCCCCCATTCCTTCCAGAATTTCGTTCTTTGCCGCGGTACACAACACATTTCATTTAGTGACCTCCGGCCTGTTCCTAATCCATGTCCCATTGTGTTTCGGTTACCATTCCAGGACGCTGTTGCCTCGGAGCAAGAGCCCAGTCGTGTCTTTTTTTCCCTTCCCCCTACCGAAGCTACTCAAGCGCTTCTGTTCTTCTCTTCGGCGAAAGATGGCGAGAGGTTGTGTGGAAGGAGCGCGCTATCTCATTTTTTTTTACACCCCTCAATGAGGCCCCGATGATTCAGATCAACACAAGTTAGTAGTCTTCCCCTTGAAGTCGTTGCACCTGGCACCACAGCGCTTACCCTTTTTTTTCCCCCCGGTCCTTTGGCCACAGTTTTCTAGCCAAATGAGTGCCCCCCCCGCCCCCCTCCATTGACAAGGGTACCCGGCGTTTTGCAGCATATCTTTCCCATGTTTAAGGTTAAGACCCCCAGCTATTTTTGCAAAGCCCCCTGTAGGTTGACTAGGAGCCCATGGCGTTTTCCTTTTCAATGATATTATCCCCCGGAGTTTTCAACTAGAACTTCCCCCCTTTCCCTACCGTTACCCCCCTCAATCATCGGAGCCCTCCAAGGGTGCCGGAAACACCTTGTCCGTTGTAGACCCGATAACAGCTTCTGAGCTTTAACCCTTCCCTTTCACAATCCTCCCTCCCTACGTGGAATCTTCCCATGAAGTAGAGGGTTAGTAGACAGGAGTAAAAGCCCGGTTTCCACCCCCCATCGGTCATCCCCCTTCCTGTTGTTTGTTGATCTCTTATGTTTTTGGTTTTAACCCCTTTTTCCCCTTTTCTTCTTTCACCATCGTACCCATTGTCGAGTTTGTGTCAGTGGTATATGGTGTTTTGTCCGTCCTCTTCCCCCCTCCTTACCCCCTCAAGGGTATTTACTGGGACGGCACTTTTTTTCCGGGCTAGTTTCTCCGTCTTTCTGTATTGGACTTTGGTGTTCAGAATCTTCCTTGAGTTTAGACCCAAGCCGTGAGTGCTCCTTCCCTTTCAACCTCCCCTTTTTCCGACCTTAGCTTCCCCCATTCCTTTTTTCTGAGCTTGTACAGCACTAAACCGGATTAGATAACGCAAGGCCCCACATTCCCCGTCTGCTTTGGTGTCGTTTTCTTCTTCACTTTTCCCCTTGGTCGAATTACGCCCCGACGCGCGGACCCGTCGCAAGATTACCTTTTTCAGTTGCATGATCGGCGGACTTTAACCCACTTGGTCGCTAATCAGGAATTTTGGTTGTAGACTTCTTAAGAATCGGGTGAACCTAACCCTTTTTTCGTAGTATTTTTTGTCATCGCTTCCACTGAGGTGGATATCATATCGCCATTTAGGAAGATTCTTATTCCGTCGTTTCTTTAATCCTTGACGTCTCCTTTTTACATGGGCTTCAGATTCCTTGAAGGCTTGCCACACCGTTACGACCGCGCCCCCCCTCTTTTTTCAGTTACCTGGTGTTCCCGTTTTAAGTTTTTCACGAAACGATCCACACTCGTTCTAGGAAAAGAAACACGTTTCCCCCCCTTTGTCCTTTTCCATGCCCCTCCCGACGAATTATACACCCCTTGCACTGTTATCTTGTGCAAAACCCCTTAGGTTGCCTTTGCCAAGTCAGGTGCGGTCCCCCCTCTTTCTTTGCTCCCATTCAACCCCCTCCCCCCTTTCAGAGGAATCCAAAGTCTTCCCGCGACGCAGGGTACTGAAGTGCAAATTCTTTTGCAGTCTTCCAACCCTTCGCAACCTTCGTTCGGCTCTCGTATAGATACAGGTCGTCCCTAACTCGGTTTCTAATAAGACCCGCGTTTCTATACGTTTGAGAACGGGACTCCCCCATCGCCACCTTTTCCCCTATCCCCTGGGACGAGTTCATCAGTTTTCTCTTCCTGTACCTGTAGTGCGTTTTGAGCGGTGGCTACCTTCAGCCATTCCCCCACCACTCCCCCTTGGTTCCCTTCATCTGATGAGCGAGGTTTTCCTTCCATCCCCCCAAAATTATTTTTGGAAACCCTTCCCCTGTGCCGCGAGAGGTAATTCAGCCCCCAGTGGCAAGTCCTTCTTCAAGATTAACCTTTCATACGAGTTTTCTAGATTTCCTTTTTTACATTCCAAGGACCCCTACGCTTCTCTGACTGTTGCTCATACCTCCCCTTCACTTCATCCGCCCGTCCCTTTTTCTTTCCTAGGGACTACCGGCTGCTGGCTTTTGCAAAAACAAAAACCCCTTCTTTCTGTTTTTGGAGGCATTCCAAACTTCCACATCCGCCCAAACGCGGAAGTGCGTTTGAATTTCCCCCCCTTTTTGAGACACCCAGGAAAGTTTCCCGATTCGAGATTTCTCGCTCTTGCTAGCTACAAAAGCTCCCGCACATTCTTTCCAGGTCTGAGCGTTCAGGTGTGCCATGTTCTCTACTTCTCGTCGAAATCACGACCTAAGTCCTTCTTTGGCATGCAAGAAAGGAACAAGGATTTTTTTTACAGCTTACCTCTTTCGCGTGGGCGGATTTCTTCCGAGTTTTGGAAAGTTCCCTTACTATTTCTTTTTAAGCCCCCTTCCTCTTCTTTTTTATGTGGACGGCAAGCCGTTTCTTCTCTTAAAGGGTCCACCATTGGAGGGACCCTCCGTGCTTCTTTCCCGCTTGATCAATTGTGAGGGCGCTTTGTCTGCCGCCTTTTTGAGTTAGAACCGTTTAGGATATTT
>Ga0179593_1692014_pt1:0-7500 | contig 12193 bp, 22 predicted proteins | sample CZODoug2_1_08_16_FD_185931 | JGI IMG/M metagenome (GOLD analysis project Ga0179593, IMG submission 185931) | Vadose zone soil fungal communities from Angelo Coast Range Reserve, California, USA - CZODoug2_1_08_16fungal (PacBio error correction) | ecosystem: Environmental > Terrestrial >... | reverse complement strand
TTTTTTTCTTAAAATTGTTGCCACAGACCCCCCTTTCCATGTCGCCCTTCCATCTCCCGTTCTGGGTTTCCCTTTCGATTTTTGATTTCCCCCAAGTCTCCCCCAGTATTTTTCAAAACCCAAACACCAAACCAGTCCTTTAATGTTTTCCCAAGTCCACCTAGTTTTCCCATTTTTTTTTTCGGGCCTCTTTAGGGAAAACATCTCCAACTCACGTCTTCTGCACCGGAACCGTTTGCTTTGTCCCTCTCGTGGTTCCACCCCCAGGTGAGGGTCCCCTATTCTTCTTGGTCTTTCTGCAAACTCCAGGCCTCTTTTAGGCCGTTTCCTCCCCTGGGGATAGGACAGACGTTCCCCTTCCTTGTTCTTAACGATTTTCTCCTTTCATGTGCCCATTCCTTTTTTCAGGATTTTTTGCTCATTGTTATATTGCCCCAGTGAGCTCTATTGGTCCACCCCCTGGGAGGGAAACCCCCCAGCAAGAGTAGCGGGGCTTTCTTTTTCTTCATGTTCCTTCCCCCCTATCCTTTTGGCAATTTCTAGGTCCCACCTGACCCCTCCTGCCGGCGTTTTTTTTTCCTTTGGTTCCTTTGTTCGGCCCCCCCTCCCCCCCCGTCCGCCCTCGTTTTTCGTTGGACCCGTCCAGCTACCTTGTTTTTGCCCCTGACGTAGATTCTCTCTCTTTTTTTTTTCCCCCCTGTTTTTTGTTGCTCTTCTCTACTCAGGGCAATCTAAGCTTTTTGTCCCGTAAAACCCGGGGCGGGCCCCCCTTTGTGAGTGCGGTGGCTCCCCTTGGCCCCACCCAGGAACCCTCCCGGGCAGAATTCGGGTTTTCCTTTTCGGGGTCTGCCTTCTCTTCTCTTCTTCTCTTTGTCCCCCCCCCTTGCCCCTTCATGGTCCTCCTGTCCCCCCCTCACCCCACCCTCCTTCCGCCCGGGGCGGGTTTTTTTTCCCGCCCTTCTTGTGACCATAGAAGGCTACTTTTTTCCCTCTTTTCCCCCCTTTCGATCCCGCCCTGAATCCCCCCCCTTTTTTATTTCATTTTTTTTTTTGCCCTTTCTCTGCATTAATCTACTTTTTTCTTCTATCCCGAGTTTCTTTTTTTTCTGGCTAGAATCCGGCTGGTCTGCCAGTTTCAACCCCCTCCCCTTTCTTAGATTGACCTTCTTTCAAGGCAGTAGGCTTTTTGACCCCCTGTCTGGGTCTTTTGTTTTTCCCCTAAGAGGCGGTTTTCCCCCAGGCATGCCCGACCATCAGGTTTTTAATTTTTACTTTGCCCTTTTCCTGTTTTGGTTTGGTTTTTTCCCCCCCCTTTGCGATCCCTCTTCTTCCCTTTTTTCTCCAAGTTTCACATTTCTTGCCTTTTTTCGTGTCCCTGACCATGGAAAAACAGTTTTTTGGCACATGGGCTGAATGTGTCCTTCCCAGGGTTGAACCTCCCCCCTTGAGGCCGTAACGTCTTTTTTTTTTTCCCTTCACCGTGCCTCCCTTTTTCCTTGAAACCGTGCCGTGTGACAGACGCAATCGTCTCTCCTTTGGTTGTTGAAGGCTGTTCCTTTCACGAGATGATCGCTTCACCCGGAAGGCCCGAATCGTTGAGTCCCTTTTTGTCGTCATAGAGTTCCCCCTTCTCGAACAAAGATCCCTCCGGTTTTTCACTTTTAACTTCTTCATTTCACCCCCGTTCCTGGCCACGGCGCTTGCAATCAAGGAGGGATGTTTTTTAGAAACCTTCATCATGGTACCCTTTTTTTTTTTTTGTCCCCCTCCCCCCCAGTGAGGGTTTGTTTTTTTCTCGGACCCCCCGCAGGCCATCCGGGATTGCCACGCATGCTCCAACAAGAATTGTCCCCCCCCCTGTCTTGGAACCCCCCTTTTTCCCCTTCTCATTTTTTCACCCCGGCTTTTCATATTCTTTCGTCTACAGGAAACACTTGACCCTTAAGGCCGGGTGGCCCTGCACCCCATCGCGCGTTATCGTCAACAGACAAGGCTTCCCCTTTTAGTTTGTTTCTCCCCCCTTAGTTTGTGTGCTCACCTTCCTTGCTCCCCCTTCTCCTTCTCCTTTCCTTTTGTTGGTTTTTGGCTCTTTGATTAAGACTCACCCCTCGAGAACCTCCTTTCCCTCCCCCTAACTTGCACCCCCCTCCTCTTTGTCTTCTTTAACGGCGCTATTGGGGCCCCTTTCCTTTTTATGAATGTTCAGTTTTTTGTATTTCGGCAGGGAATACGCTTTATTGCTAGGTTGAGGCGTCCTTTCAAGGTTTCTCTCCTTTTGACCTTCTCCTGCTGCTGGTCCATTGTGATTTCATGCGTTTTGTTCTTCCTAACCCCCACCCCTTTTTTGCTCCTTTTTTTGTGTTTTCCCCCCCCCACTGGACCTTATGGCCCTTTCTGCACTCCGCTCCCGACGCGCCTGGCCCTTGACAACGGTTGAACTTGGTCCCTCCGGCCCCCTTTTTTCGTGGTCCCCGACGTTGTCTTGCGATTCCGGTTTACGGTTTCGCTCTTTCTGCACAAAAACCCCTTTTATTGCTCTCAACCCGCTGTGTTTTCCCCTTTTTGTTGCTTTTTTCCCTTTTTTTTTTTCGTTCAAAAGCCGTCCCCCCCCCCCCGATGGTCTTCCCCCCTGCTCCGGCTCCTTTCTTCCTTAACGGTTAGATATAAACTTCTTTGCTTCTTCCCTGGAAACCACCTCCGTTCTCCTCCGATATCGCGACTTTCTTCAACCATGGTGAAGGTCCCCTGCCCAAATGTGGCCCACATTTTTTTTTTCCTGTTTTTCTCCCTCCCCCAAAGTCCTTCCTTACTTTGGATTCTTCTGAAAAGGGCGACTTGTTGCCTCCCCGGACATCCGCAAGTGTAACAACCAACCACCCCCCCCCAGTTACGATACGTCGTTTTTTTTTTTTTCCCAGGACAATCGTCTTTTGGGGGCAGGAATTTTCTATTAGGCCCCCCCTCTCTTCAAATTTCCACCTTTTTGGTTTTCCCGGTCCCTCCGGGCCTTTTTCACCCGGAGGGTCCCCCCTTGAAAGCGGCCGTCTTTTCTGATTGCGGTCCCACCTCCCCTGATTTTTTTCTTGCCGTTTCATTTTTTTCTCTGCCCCGATTTGAAACATTCTCTTTCCCTTAGTATAATCGAGGGTGCCATCCATTTTTTTTCGTATGGCTCCCGTCCATTTTTTTGCACCTTTCTTCTTAAGAAGGCGGTCCCCCCAACACCGCCGCGAGTGTCGTCTATGCCATTTGCCGATGGGGCATATGCTCCCTTTTTATTTTTCCATTTTTTTTGGCCACCCTCTTTTCCTTCTTCCTGTCCTTCGGTGGCCTACTTTTTTTTCACCGCAACTCACCCCCACACCTCGACCCCGTGTTCGCGTTTTGCGGCTATCGATTTGTGCTTCCTGACCTTCTCCCCTTTCTCCGTACGTGTTGTTTTTTTTTATGTCCGGAAAGAGATTCTTTCCTTTTTTTTTTTTTCCACATCTATAGCTCTTCCCCCAGGTTGCTTTATTTTTTCTTGACTTTTTTTTCCGACCCCCCATTTTGTCCACCCCCCAGTCCCCCCAGCCGGGCAGATTCTTTGTCTTACTATTTGCGGCACTCCCCAGGGATCGATCGTGACATTTCCCCCCCTGTTGAAGGCCTATTTTCAGACGTGCCCCCCCCCGGCGTGGGTTTTTCCTGCCCTTACTTGACAATCTCCCCTGTGCCGAGTTAACAAATCGTCCAGATGCAGCAAACCCTTGATTGCAGGAAGCATGGCGCCCCCTTCCTCTCCCCTGGCCTTAGAAACTTTTTCCTTAGTTCTGACCCCCTGTTTTTTTTTCCTCATCCGGCTGTCTTGTCCCCACTTTTCCCTTCCCCTCCACCTTTATTGGGGCCGGCCTCTTTGGACCTCGTTCCCACAAAAGTGTTCCCTGCCCTTTTCTTTTTTTTCTCCCCCCAGTTATTTTTTTCTTTCTTTTTGTTTCCCTAAGTCTCCCCTTCCCCCTTCTTCCGCTCCGATTTTTACTTTTCTTTTTAGGCGTACTTTGTGGTTTGGTGTTACCACTGTCGATTTTCCTGCTTTTGGGGAGTCTCTTTCCCTTTTCCCCCCCTGCGCGGGGCTTGGGGTTCCACTGGTAAAACCTTTTTTTTCACATTTGGCTGTACTGTGCCTTCCTGGTTTGGAACAGGTTCCCATTTCGCGACATCTTCCCTGTCCACGCTGTTCCTTCCCGCCCCCTTTCCTTCCTTTTGTTTCCTTTTTTCTTCCCTTTCCTTCGCTTTTTTCATTCTCGGAAGTCTCCATTTTTTAGGATGGGCCCACTCCCGGAGATATCGTCCCAAAACAATGTCGGGCCTCGTTGATGATATTGTTGTTTCCCTCCTCTGAGACCCCCTTTCCTCTGAGAAACCTCTTTGCTTCCGTTACACCTTGTCCACCCTCTGGACTGTCGTTTCACCGGCGGCACCCAGCCTCTTCCAAGGAGCAGGACTGTTCCCACCCAATTGTGCCTTCAGGCTTTTTTTTTTTTTTCCCCCTTTTACGTTCTTTCCAACAGTGCTGTTATTTCTGAACCTTTGCCAGCAGCTTTTTTTGATTGGCCCCCCCCATTGCATCCCGACAATTGTCCTCCCCCTCTGTCCTTTTCCAGAAACCATCGTCTTTTGAGGCTCCCTTCCCCAACCATGGAGCATATCCCTTCAATATGGACCGCCCCCCCTCGGACCGGTCACCAATCCGCTCTTTTTTCCAGACCAGGCTTCCCCCTTTTCGGTTTTGCAAGTTGTGTCGTTATTAAAATTCTTTTCAGAGTTTAAGCGATCTCTCTTTTTTTTTTTCGTTGTTTTTTTTTCGAGATTAGATAGCTCCCCTCCAAGTTCTGCTCTCCCCGGACTCAAACCCCCCCGCCCCTGGTAAAGGCCTTTTGGATTCCTTGAATTAAAGTTGGCCCCTTTTTTTCTTTTTCCAAATTTCCGCCTTTGTCCTTTCAGTGTTTCCCCTTCTTCCTTCCAGGGAATCTTTTTTGCTAGGTTGACTGTTTGAGCTACGAAATTGGGTTTTATGACCATGCCGAACGTTTCTTCCCCCCCTTTCCTTGGTCGCCTTTTGGCTTTCAATCATGTCTGTCCCTGCTTTGGTTCGAGACCCTCCCTCAACTGGTGATCCTTTTTCTGTGAGACACCTGTTTTTCCATGTATGTCTTTACTTTTCCCTTCCCTCGATTGGTTGTGCGCGCCTGGGCCCTCCTTTTACGACTTTTTTTCCCCCCCTTCGTTGTGACCCGGTTTGAAGAGGGCCTTTACTTTTTTTTTTTCCTTGCCTTTTTTTCTTTTTTCGACCCCTATTCTCTAATTTGTTTCCGGGTTTGAGGTTTCTCAATTCTATTCGTTTCCCTCTTTTTTTTCCCCAAACCGTTTTTTTTCGATGTTCTTTTTTCTTTCCCCCTTCTTCCCCCCGGTTCGTCTATCATGTATTTGGACCCGGCGGATCTGAGTGCTGAAAGGACACTGTTTGACCCTGCCTCCCCTGCTGGACGGTTTTGTTTTCCCTTGGTGAAGCACCTTTTTCCCCCAAGGTTTGCCACAGACCCCCCTTCCCATGGGTCGCGGCCCCCCACCCCGACGCGCTTGGTTGTCACCTTCTCCCCCGACGGAGTGTTGCGATTCTTCCTTTTTTTTTTTCCCCCCCACCCCCCAACCCCGTCTTGCTACGTCGTCACCCCAATAGGAGGGTTTTTTTCGCAGGACTGGGTGGGCTCTTCTTCCAACCCAGCCTCCCTACACAGTTTTTTGTTTTTTCCTCACTGCTTCCGGGCCCTTTTACATCCAGGTCCCAATCTTCCTGAGGCCCGACTTTTTTCTTTTTTTGGACTTGCCACTCCCCCTCCCTTTCTCTAAGTTTCCGCACTTCTTTGGAGGACTTCCACCCCCCCACCTTGACTGTTCGTATAATCGTGAGCATGCTCATTGCCAATCCCCCCCCCCCCTTGCTGCAGGCGGGCTCTGTCGTCACAGCTCCCCCTTTCTCAAGGGGTGCGTTTTTCCAAACCCGCCGCGTTTCTTCTGTTTCGTCTAATGCCTGATCGTCAATTGGGCTGCGACTCGATCTTTGTCCTTTCCCAAGAGTCACACCGCCCTACGGATTCCTTTTTTCCCTTTTCCCTTCACCGCACCTCCCCCCGTAAGACACCACTTGTTTTCCAAGGCGCTCTCTTTTTTGTGGCCCCCCCTTAGATCTATTCTACTTTTCCTTTTTCTTTTTGTGATCGATGCCTTTTTTGCGCAACCCATCTTCTTCCCCGCTCCCGTGCTCCTGTGAAGTGGCTCACAAAGTAAGGACACCTTTTTCCCCCCGCCGGGCAGATTCGGTTTTTTTTGCTACCTCCCCTCCTCCTCTTCTCTGCACCCTTCCTCTTTCATAGAACGGAACCCTCTTCGCGGCGGTGGGTCTCCCTTCTTGACCCTCCTGTGCCGGAGAACAACTGTTCTCCGCAGCAACCGATTGCCTCTGAGTCGATTTATCCCCTTTTTTTTTTTTTTTTTTTTTTTTTGACCCCCTTCCCTTTTCATGTTCTTCTTCTATCGCGTCGAAACGGTCCGGCTGAGTTTGGCCCCTTGCCAAACTCTTGCCCCCTATATTTTTTTACCCCTATTCTTTTCCCCCTCTCCCTTGACTGCCTTGCAGGGTTAGGAACCACCCAACTTTTTCTTTTTTTTGAGGATGTTTTCCCTCCCTCGGCGTCCCCCCGCCTGAGACCCCCCCTCCAGATTTTTACTTTGTCCCCTTCCTTTGTGTTCCCCTGGCGATCGTTTTCCCCTTCGGGGAAGTTCTCTCCTTCCCCAAAGCGCGTTGGTTGTGCCCTTGGCGACCATGGAACACTTTTTTTGGCACATTGGCTGAATTTTCCTTACCCCTTTTGTGAACCTAATCATTTTCCTCCTCGGTCACCAGCTGTTCCTTCACTTTTTGCAGTCCTTCTCCTCTTTTCTCCCCTGTCGCCTCCTGAAGCATCGATCGAATTCTCTTTTTGAAAGGATGGGCCACCGCTTTTACGAGATGATCTCACGGAAAGGCTCCTCCTGAGATTGTGTTCGTCATAGATGCTCCTTAAAAGCGACAGATCCCCTTCTCGTACCGGTCCCTGGACTTGAGTAATTCCCCTTTTTTCTGATGACATCAAGGGCTGCTGTAGGCCTGGCAAAGGCTCCCTTGGCTTTTTTCCCCTCCCCCGTTCTTTTGTCTCGTCCCCCCACGTTTTTGCAAGCAGGGATTTCCCCCTTATGCGACCCCCGTTTTGAATTGTCCTAATTTGGCATTAATTTCCTGTCGACTGTCCCCCCCTTCCCCCCCCTTCATGAGCCTATTCCTCCTACAGAAACCCTTACCCCCGTTGCCTAAGGGCCGTTTGCCTCACCCCTTTTTTTCGGAGCGTTCATCCCCGGACTTTCCTTTTTTTTGTTAGGTTGACCGTCGAATCTTCTTTGCGAGAGTTTTCCTTTTTTTTTTTT
>Ga0179593_1468327_pt1 | contig 12193 bp, 8 predicted proteins | sample CZODoug2_1_08_16_FD_185931 | JGI IMG/M metagenome (GOLD analysis project Ga0179593, IMG submission 185931) | Vadose zone soil fungal communities from Angelo Coast Range Reserve, California, USA - CZODoug2_1_08_16fungal (PacBio error correction) | ecosystem: Environmental > Terrestrial > Soil >... | reverse complement strand
TACTTCTTGTTATATCCTCAAACCTTTTTTTGCTTCTGCTTATAGTGTCTTCCTTAGACTTCGCAAAATATCTCGAGGAACATCGAGCCCGTTTTACCCCCCGGTATGTTCTCCCCCGGAAGTGGAATGCCGCAATCGATGGCCCTTTTTTTTCTTACTCCTCTTGAAGCCGCACTTCCTGCCCGTGTTCGTTTAGCGTTTATGTCTTGGGTTATGACCCTTTCTCTTTTCCTATTTTGATCCCGTTGCCCTGTTCATCGCTTTTTTCCCCCATTTTCGACTCTTTTTCCGCGGGCGGCTGCTTTTTCATCGTTTCTCGCGGCCTCACCGAAGTGCGGGTTGCAATCTATGGAAGCTCTCCCCAGTATTTTCATGCTGCCCGTCCTTTTTCCCTCGATCGAGGCTCCAAGTACCCTCATTGCGGTTTTTTTTTCGACCCGTCCGCTCCTGCATTTTTCTTTAGTGCCCCCATTGTCTCCTTTTTTACTTCTTTCATAAGTTCGGTCCCCTAATTCCTTTTCTCAGTTTCGTCTAGAGGAGGTTGCGTTCAATCCTGTCCTTTCTCCCAGACGGTTGCTGCCGCGTATTCCCCCGGTCCCGATTTATTCCGCGTACCTTGGTACGGAAAATCTTTCTTTTTTGCAACCCTCGGTGCGACATTGGTCCTCTTCCGTTTTGTCCTAAGTACGGACCCGTGTTCCCAGCGGGTTAGAATGCTTTTTACTTGCCCCCTTTCCCTGAACTCAACTCGCCGGACACGAGGAGTGTCCCTGCCCTTCCGTCACAATTTCCAATGTCTGTATCTGACTGGACTCGACTCGGAAACTTCTAGCTCTTTTTCGCCCTCTTCGTCCGTCCTTCAATGCTTTGCCTACCTTTGCCGCCTTCCCTCTCTTCCATTTGCCCTTGCCCGGTTTTCACACGGCTTTTGGGCCCCTTTTCGAATCGGCAACAGCCCTCTTCTCTGCCTTCCCCATGTCCACGGGGGGGGTTTTACTCGTGCGGTGCCCGCGTCACACCCTCGCGCTGAAGTCCAGATTACATGACCTCATCCCCTCTTTTTAGGCGCACAATTTGAATGTCCCCGCGTCTCTTTTCTCCCCCGCGCCCGACGTTTGTGTGTCCTTTCCTTTTCATATAAAGCGAGGGAAGCGACCGGAGATCTCATTTCCACCCACTCCCCCCTCCCCCTCACTTATGGTTAGAATTCCCCTGTCCCTACAGCAGACCGCCGTTCCCACTCTTTCCCGCGGCGGGGCAGATGGATGCCAAAGGCCGAGGGCCCACTTTTCCTCCTGCTTTCCCATCCAGACTCTTTTTCCTTCTCGTTTGCACTACCAGTCTATGATCCTCGAAATAAAGTCCGCGCTGTTTTTTTTGCCTTCACCCGAGCCAGATACCCCGTCACGCCGTACTGCCGCCTTGCGTAGTGCGTCTCTGGAGGGTCTTTTACACGTGGCCTCGATTCTTGGCGAGCTAAGGGTCGGGTCTTACTTGCTCAAGTTTTGACGTCTGCGAGGACCCGTCAGGACGCAGCGATGTTTTTTACTTTGAAGTCCTTTCCTCGACCTGATGCTCTCCTTCTCCCGGCCCCACCCTCCCGCTAGGGGCTCAATAGGCTTCCCTTCGGTCTTTTCGGTCGCCTTGGTCCGAGGCGCCGTACCTATTCTTATCATCAAGTGGCTGGATGACCCACCACGACCACTGCCAACGTCTGGTTCCTACTCAGTTGACCCCACTCCGTGGGATGACTGCGCAGAGCTTGGTTGCTCACGTTTAACCCGGTTTTTCCTAGCTTGGCCCCGCGAGCAGGCTCAAGTCTTGGCATAACTTTCCTATTTTTTTCAAAATTGACGGCCTTTCACGTTGTGCAGCGCCGCGCAATCTTGTTCCACTTCCCCGCTTTATTCCACGGCTGGTCAAGAATGACCGGGGCGCTCGGTGCCAGCATCTTGTTCCGCCCTCCCCCATCGCCTTTCTCCCTTCTTGGCTGCTCCCGGTTTCGTCTCTCTTTCCGCCTTGGTGTTGAAGATTCCCGTCAGCCCCTTTGAGATACGGCTTCCTGGTTGAGGTCAGCCTACTGATGACTGTCTTTTGAAGACTGCCCCGGGATTTGGATCCAGCCTAATGGGCCGCGGCTTGCCTTGAACGTCGTTTTGCTCCTGTTTAGGTAGACCCTTGTCTGTCCGGCAAGTTTTTGACATTTTTTCCTCCCTTCGTAGCCGTCGGCGCAGCGGCGCGTTAAGGACCTGCTGTGTTCCCCGTGAGCATTCCAGCCGCTTCCCGTCCCTGCCCATCTTTCCTGGCATGTCCTGTCCCGACTTGGATCGTGCGGTTGTCTGGTGGTCTCTTCGGCCTTTGGCCTGTTATAGACAATCCTTCGTGCCTTTTCGACCATGCGACCCTGGATTTCTTTTTATGCTTTTTCAGCCTCTAGCGTTTTTTTCTTTGGGCCGAGAGGCGCGTGAAACGTTTCACGGTGGCCGCCCAGTAAAGCGCGCCGTCTCATTCTCGTCTCCCGTACTCGAGTTTCAAACGTTCTTCATTTAACTCTTGGCTCTTTTAGCTTCTTTTTTTACCCCTTTCCGTTCGCCGTACTTCCGCACGGCTTTGGCCCTTTCTTCCAACCTGCGTGAACATCTGTCGATCTGCTGGGTTTTTGATCAGTTGACCTTCGAGGATCCGTTTCTCTTTTTCCCATCAGTACGCCCACCTCAGATCGTTGACCATTTGTTGGTTGCGGAATGTCGTTTCTCTTTTTTCTCTGTGGCTGCCCTTTGCCCCTCGTCGGCATCGTTCCTCTCAATGAGCATCAGTTTCGACTATTTCTTTCGTCGATCCTGCTATACCCGTTGTTTCTTGTTTCGCTGCGATCTTTTTCGGTTGCGTTCTAATAATACGCCCGGTTCTAGGAATTTTTTTTTTTCCAGCAGCGCATTCGGGATCTCGGAAAATCGACGTTTTTGGTTCCCTTTTTTCCCCAGCCGCGCGCCCCCGATCGTCCCGTGAGTGTAATAGGGAAACCAGCAGCTCGATTGTGACGGCGTCATCACTTCCTTCCCGTTTCCCCTGTAAGCCTCTAATATTGTCGGGCTTCTACCCTTCCGTGCGCGCCAAATCAGCCTGTGACAAGCCTGGTCGTCAGATTCTTCCCGTAACGTAGGTCCCTCCTTTGTTTCCGCCGACCGCGTCGGCGCCTGAGTTTAATCGTTAGTTAGACGCGGTTTCTCTCGCTCCCATGTCCGAGACATGAACTCCCCATTTTTCCCCTTGACGGAATTTTTCATTGGTGACACTTCCCTTAGTTCGGTTGCGTGGGATGAGAAGGGCTAAAAGACAGTTTTCCCTGGGGATTTATCCCCCTTTTTCCGGTTTTCTTGCCACCCCCCGGCGGGGTTACCCAGAGATGTCGCCGATTTTGCACCCCCCACAAGCCATCGATTTGCGGACCCCATGGCTTGGTTTCCCCAATCTTTTCGTAAAGGGCGACGGCTCGCCTTTGTCTTCCCCGTTTCGCGAGAGTGACGCTGGCCGCTCGCTCCACCCGCTTTTATGTCTGTCTGGTGACGCCTCACTGTGCTGGCTGTTGGCCACCCTGATCGCACCCCCAAATCATTTTTGTCTGTTCTGGTCGCTTTACAGCCTCCCTTTATTGTCGGGTGCTGTTCCGAATTTCCTTTGTCATATGTTCCATTTTTTGCCGACTTGAAATCCTGGTTCCCTTGATATCTGCCACCCGCGCACTCGGTTCCCCATTCCCTCTTCATTGAGCCGCTTTTCAGCTCCCGCCCTCTTGCCCCCCGCCACGTCACCGCGATCGACTCTCTGCGGACTTCTGAATTAAGCCGTTATAACCCGTTATTTCCCGCGCCCGGCCATGCTTTGTCGCTTAGGATTCATCTCTCCTGTCTCCAGCAGACGGACCCTCGTTGTTCAATGTCTCGCGTTGCCGGGAAGAACAGCCCCCTGGTGTAATGTTCGTGTTGTTTTTATTTTTGGGAGCGTCTTGTCATCCCCAGCCCCAGCGCGTGTCCAACACACAAAGGCAGGCCTAGTTGCATTGGAGTAGAAAGTTCTTCTCGATCTTCCCCCTTACTATTTTGTTGAGAGAGTTCTTGTTCTTCATTTTCCCAAACTCTGCCTTTTTTTGCTCGCACCTGCCTTTTTTTTCTTTCTGCAAACCCACTTGCGACCGGCAACCATCTCCTACCAATGGGAGTGCCGGCAGCGTCTCCCTTTTCCTTTTAAAGCGAGGGTCTTTCCGTATTTTGAGTTATGAACCCTCCTGCTTTTGCGTCGAGCGGTTCGTTCGGTTATTGAACTTTCCTTAACTTCTCTTTTGATCCGCATCCTTTGTAGTATTCTTTGTTTTCAACTTTCGATCTTTGGCCAGGATCTTTGATCATCGGCCCTATGACTCTTCTGACCTCATTGGTGGGCAATCATTCAGGAGATTTCCAGGGGAATTTCAAGTGTTGCCCCCCTTTTTCTGGTCTGGGGTTTTTTTCAGATTTCACGATGCTCACCCGTTTCCATCCTGCGATGGGTGACCGTCACGCTACGACCCCCCCTTTTCTTTTTATTCGATCATGTTAGCCTCCGCCGGCCCCTTAGGTAGTAACAGCCGGCATGTGTCCGTTATGCGGCCCTTGTTGCGTTAATTTTCTCTTCCGTCGACCTGTTTGCAGGACCCCCCAACGAACTCTTGCTGTATGGTCCCATGGTCCTTTGCGATGGAATGACCGGCCTCTTCCTTTTCGTCCCCTCTAGATGGCTGGGTTGCAACCTCCTGGCGACATCCGTGGATCGACCCCCAGTTTTGTTGGCTAAGCTACCTGAAACGAGGAGGGCTCATCCCCTCGTGGCGGCTTCTTTTTTATTTCCTTGCTTTCCATCCGTCCCCTGTACTGATGCCGTGTTCAAGTTCCGTAGACCCTGTGCTTTGTCCCTGTTTCTTGGCCCTCTTTCTCGATAGACTTTCTACCTCCCCTTGCTTTTTTCATAGTTCCTTTTCTCCCTTTGGCCTTACCGGTTTTTGCGGGCGAGCCTCCCATTTGCACGGTGTTCTTTACCCCCATTGTAGGTGTTTTTTCGAGCCGGAAACCAGCGCACTCTTCTTACCAATGTTCGTGCCTATTTGGCGACTACCACCTATTCTTCCCGTTTACCTAGCCCTAACTCTTTACGTTACCCTGAGCTCTTCCTTCCCTGCCAAAGGCCCGGCGGGTTTTTCTCGCTAAATTCGGGCTCTTTGCCTTTTTCCATTTCTTCACTTTTATGGGCGAGCGCACTGACGCTTTGAATAAGACCCACAGCCGTCCCCCGCCCCAAAAGGCGTTGGCCTAGCAGGACCCCGTGACGCAGACCCCTCCCTTCGCAGCTTTCTTCGAGGTCCCGCTCGACGTACCAAAGGCCGAGGTTTGCCCATCTTCCCCGGGCCCTTCCGACCCAAGACATCCTTTTTTTGATCTCTGTTTTTTCTTTAATGAGGACAGACCCTGATCCCGCCATTACCTTTGTGGCTCAAGAACCCGTTCTCCAGTCGACCATGTCAGCTTCCCTTGCTCCTTGCCTGGCCGTCCGTGCGTCTCCTTGAGCCGTCCCCTTTTTCTTCTAGATAAGTTTTTTTCGAGAGTCGGGTGAATCCGAAATTTTCGTCGAGGACGGGTCTCCCTTTACTGAGCGCGTTTGACTTCTTTCGCCAGTTTAATCGCCATTGCTTAGAGATCTCCCGGCTCAAAGACCAGTCTACTTAATCCCCTCCTTTATCCACCTTTTGTAGGTTCGCGCCTTTTCGAGGAGAAGGTACTTTCTCGTTATCCTTCCAACGGGGGGTCCTCCCACCATGTACCACTGCAGATCCCACCCTTCTTTGCCTCAATCCGGCAACTTAGGCTTGTCCCCTTTCCCGATTTGGCCTGAACTGGAACCCCCCTTTTTCTAATCCCTCCTAGCCTGCGGACGAATTCTCGCAGTTTTCGATCTTTTCTCCTGCCGCCGCCCTTGTTTCGTACATCTACCCCCTCCCTTCTTCCGGGCCTCCTATGAGACGGCGGTAAGTATACGGTGCTCGCGCGGCTCACGCTTTCAATCCTGCCGGCGTCCCCGACAAATCCGAGAAATCAGGTTGTCTTACCTATTTTTTTCTTTCACTCTCAAATCCTTTGTTTTTTTGTTTTTGCGATAGCCTGGTCAGTTTAATTTTTGTCTTGCTTTAGGCTTTCCTGTGTTTTCGTTGCGTTATGAAGGATTTCTCTTGCACTCCGTTGGCGAAACAGTGAATCTTTTGAGCCATACGGACGGCCTAGGTATCTCCCGGTCCAGACTTGTTTCGGTGCCTCTAACCATTCGGCCTTTTTGCAAGTTTCTACAAGATCGTCAACATTAGCGTAGGTCGCTCTCGCTGTTGCATCCCCAGACGTCAAGCCTTTGTTTCCGTTGAGATGCCGCGCTGCTCCTTCCATTCCGGAGGTTTTTATTTCTTGTTAGAGTTTCCTTTCATTAGTTCCGGGTTGTGGTTTACACTTGGCTCCGCCTTTTGGATTTGATGACCTGCATATTATTTATATACCAGCGCTTGACCACTGATCCCATGTTTCTCGTCATTTTTGAGCCGTTAGCGTTCGCGTTGTTCTGCCGGTATACAGCGCGCTCCGTCTGCAAGCCTGGACAGACCAACTCTCTGTAGAATTAGTTGTACTACCTTAATCTAGTCCCAAAGTTCTGAATTCAACCGGCTCGTCTCCGGTTATAGGCATTCCCAATGAAGTATAGAAGCCCGTGCGCTCAAGGCGCGTTCGCGGAATGTCCTTTTTCTGGTCTTTCTTTGTCCTTCGACTATTTTTCTCGGTACGTGATCTTGCCATCATTGACTCCCCCCGAGTGTACCCCTTTCTGGATTGGTTGGAATTTTTGTTCGCTTTTGTTAGCCCTAGGTTTTGCCCTTTTATTAGCGGCGCCACTGTTCGCCGAGTGATTCGCTGCTCGGCCCCCGCCTTTTTGCTTGCGGTTGGGTCGATGGCCCTTCCTGTTTCGCTCCCTCCTCGAGGTGATAGGAAATGCAAGCATGAACCGTCTGGATCGCTGATCCCCTAGCCCGATGATGTCCCCTTTGGGTAGAGAAGCTCTCGATCTCCTAGTGATGGTCCCCCGGCATCCTTCGTTTTGTGCCGTTTGCGTCCGCACCTCACTTGCCCCCCTTTGTGAAGCCGACGATTCGCTTTTGCTGCTCGTCCCGGACTAAGTTTCTCGTCCTTGTGAACGGGGCCAGGCAAATGGTTGTCGACTTTTGTTCCAAGCCCTTTGCGTTTGACATCCGAACCGAGCTCGGTCCGTTGCACATCGCGTTTCTTTTCATCCCTTTTAGTCGCTCCCCAGTCCGAGACAGTACCACGCATTCGTAATGTACTTACTGGCATTTTCACCTCCCTCGTCGTTCGGCCTTGGCGTTTCTGCCTCCTTGAGGGGACGAAACTTTGCAACGCCCTTTTTGATGAGCCAGAGTCCCGGTATCTTTGAGGCCACCAGCTCTGTCGATCCAGCTCCCCGATTGTCGCCCGAGGTTGCAAATCCTCTGATTGCCGTTTTTGAATGTCGGCCTTGCTGTCCTTCTCGTGATTTCTTGCGGCTCCGGTCCAGTCTTATGGTTCTCCCGTTCGAGATCGATTGCAACAGTTCCCCGGCGCTCTTCCGACCTCTTTTTCCCCCGCGGATTTGGTGACGCCTACACTTTGCGCGGCGGGTAGCAACCTGGATCGCCCCTCATCACACGCGCTCTCGAATCATCTGTCTGTCGGTTTAGCATCGTCTCCCCTGCGTGACTGCCAAGCCCCTTGAAAATCCTTTTCTCAGTTCTTCCGAAGATGCCCCGGTTCAGTGTTTGGTTGATTGTGAGCCCGCGCTCTGCCACCGACGTTTCCCTGTTTCCCCCTCTCTCTGCAGTGTATGCGGATCAAATTCTGTTACTATTACTCCCGTCGCATCACCTCGATCGTCCCCGGACGGCCTTTGGCCTTCTTGAGGATCCTAAAGAGACTTCTCGACCCCCTACTTGCGGCAATCTCTTCTCGCTGCCGGGCCTACACTACCCCATGCCTGCTCTTGTTGCCTTCTCTTATATTTTTCGATGCGAGGAAGCCCCTTCTCTAGAGTCCAAACACAAAATGTGCCTAGTGATTGGATCTGAACACGAATTCTTCTCTTTTCCTCTCTGGTTTTTTTTTGGATCTACGTCTTGTTCCTCTCCCCTCAAACCTGCTTGTTTGCTTCTCTTTCGTCTGTTCTCGGCCTTCGACAAATATCGCTCGGTCCTAGCCATACCTTTCCATTTTCTTACCGTGCCTTCCCTTGCCGCCACTCTTGGTCTATTCCGTTTCTCTTTCAGTACGACTCTTTGAACTCCTCCTGTCGGGTAGGTCTGCGTTATGGGTCGTTTTTCATGAACTTCTTAATTCTCCCTTTTTTACCTCAGCAGTGTGGTGGGTCCCATTTTTTTTTCGATCTTTAACTCTGAGGGCTCCTTGATCATAGGCTCTTAATGACGGCGTCTCCCGACCGTTGCGGGTCCCAATCGGGCCTGGTCTTCCCAAGATTTCAAGTGTAATGTTTTTGGGCGATCAAGATTTTTTCTTCACCCGACCCCCATTCGTACGGGACCTCATCGCCCCGCTACGCGCTTTAGGTTGAGTAGCTAAATTGTTTAAGCCCGAAGGGAGGACCGCCCCCCACCCCCATACACCCTCCTGTCATTCCGAACATTATTTCGAGCTCTTTTTTTTCCCTTTTTTTTTCGTCGCGACCGTGTGAAGTGACAAGAACCTTCGGCTGTCCGGTCGACGCCCGGACCGCCCCTCTTTCTTCCACGCGTTCGCATGGTACCTGTATATCTGTCTTGGGGCCACTGTGGCCTCACATGCTGCCGACCAGTCCCCTTGTTTTCAACGCTCAAGGCCCCTTTTGGCTCCTTCCCCTGCGTTGCCTTTCTTGCCCTCTCATTGCTCGCCTTTTGCGACGAGGAGTTTCCATGCCATTCCCTTAATTTCCCCTCCCCCCTGCTTGTCTAGGAATGGGAGCTGATCGAACGGTCTCACGAGATCTCGCTGGTTCGGGTACCCTCCATTTTTCCCTACCCCTTTCCGGCGAGGACAGAATTTTTTTCCTTTGCAATTCCCCCCACAGGAAGGTGTCGGCTTCACTGTTGACCGTTTCCCACTGCGATTCTCTGTCCCAAATGGCCCCTGGCCTCATGCTTCGCAGTCACCCCACCTGATCTTCCTGGTTAAACTTGGCCCCGTATCGACCGCTTATGGCGCCCAAAGGGACAGGCACCAGCGTCTTCGCGATCCTGACTTCGCTGTTTTCATTTCCTCCAGTCCTAGCCTGATCCTACGCCCAGCCGCCGCCAACCGCTAGCAGTTTGCCGCGGACGGCTACTCCTTTCGCCCGTCTGGTTGTCCTATTCGAGTCACACTGCCGATTGAGCCACATGTCCCTAGACTTGCCCCACCATTCCTTCGTTGGGAACTGATGCCAAAATTCCCCCGATCTTTTCGTAAAGCAAGTCCTTGCTCCACGCCCCCTAGAAAGCCCTTTTGAACAATTTTTCCCGCAGGCCCTTGCCTATTTGAGCTCCGTTTCGTCTATGTTTCCTCCCCCACCATGGATTTCCGCGAGCTCAGGAGTTTTCATGCAGTAACTTTTGGGGCGTCGTCCTTGATTACGGTCATCTCCGCTGAGAGGTAGTCGGCCCTTACCCTGCGCCCCTTTAGAGCGCCCGTTCTACAAAATCCGAACCTATCTCGTGCTCATCATTTCCAACTGAGTTAAGGGCGCCTGGTGTCGGATATATTTCTCTCCTTCACCAGTCGGATGACCACCATGAAAAACTTGCACACCACCGTATTGTCCTCACCAATCCCTCAATCTGTTCGTTCACGTCGCGTGCATCTCCTTTACAATGTAATCCGCTGCCTGCTAGCGTCTAACGTCCGGTATCCTGCCCTTTTTTTTCGCAACTTGCCTAGAGCCCTTTTTTCATCTACCGAGCCCATTCGTCCCGTGAAGCCCCGCTTCCTGATGTCTGAGACGCAGAAGGTGCGCGCTCTGCGCTCCCTCCCTTGGCTCAGCTTACCTTTCGCCGTAGCTAAAGATTGGCTTAGTCCCTGATCTTCTCCTCTGGGTTGTTTCTAGGATCCGTTCCGAATCCCCCTCTTGCGTCGGAGCTCCAGGGAGAATCTCGTTGTGGGGCGGTTGGGGGTTTGGGGGGGCGTGTTTATGCCGCAGGCCTTGCTGCGTGTCAGCGCTCCTACACCCGCGGACTCTCTTCAAGTTCGGGCGCGGCTCCTTTCACTCCGTGCTGGGGAGTGTAGAGTCTTGCCACCAGCATTTCGAAAGCTCCCTGACCTGCCTTTGTTCTCCGTGATCTTCCCCCAGCGAAGCCTAGCCTCTGTTTTCCCAGTGATCTCCGCGCTCTCCCGTTACCGTTCCTTGATGTCGGAGTGGTTTTCTATGCAAGGTGGATCTGGGTTCTCTTCTGGACTATTAGTCACGAACGGAATTCCCCTTTGAGGAGAGACCACTTGTCAGCCCCCCTGGTGATCGATTGAGCCGTTTCTTCTTTTTAGCCGGCGTCTTTAACTACACAGTTTTCTGAGGAAGACTTGAAGAAAAAAGCTTTTTTAGCATTCGGTCTTTACGTATCCGAGTACCACTTTCTGCATCGAATCTACGGCGACTTGCTTACCCTAAACGGTCGTAGTCCTCCCCTGACCGCACTGTCGAGAAGGAAGTTCCCTGGTGCCCCATTGTTCGATCGTTTTATTGAGCCGTCGGACTGGATTTACGCTTCTTCAGCGATCGGATACATTTTCGACACCCCCGAGATTTTCCGGCCCAAGTATTTGTGTGTGCCGTTTTTCTCGGGATTGCCTCATGTGGATCCCTCGGGCTTTGCCGTCGCATTGGCCGCGGCGCCCCTTTCTCCGATTTTTGATTCGTTTGTACTTACGAGACCCATCAGTATGCGGGTTCTCGATTGCCATTAGGCCTGTTTGCGTTCTCCCTTTTCCTAGCTTTTGACTTAATTTGAATTCCAGCCGTGACCGTCTGGTTCCTCGCGAAATTTTGGTGCCGGTTCCCTTTGGCGGAGACTCGATCGTCCCTTGTTAATTCGGGACCCCGTGTCTAGGTGTTTACGGTCTTTCTCCCAATCTGGCAGCAATTGGAATCATATAGTGTTTCGTGCCTCGCCCTGGCCCGCCGCCTCACCCTCGCAGTTTCTCCCCTCTGCCCGTGTCCAATTGCGCTCACCCTGCTCTGACCCCCCACTTTATTCCCGAATTGCTTGGACTCTTGCTCCCTTCGGCCGAGCACCATTTTAGCTTCTCATGCTTCTTTGAGGCTCCCATCGAGACAGTTACCGACGTGGTGACGTTTCTTTCCCTTGCATGTTCACCCCCCTCCCCTCGTCCTTGCGTCGGCGTTGCTTGCCCTGGAAGGGGCCGCCCAAAGACGCGCGCCCCGCGGGGGCGAGCCCCCGCGGGTTTTAGGCCCACCCCCGGACGGTCCCAGCGTGTCGCCGATTTTTGCCAAAAAGGACTGTTAGGACCATGCTGCATTCCGTGAAATAGGCGTGTCGGCGCTAGTCCCCTGCTTTTCTTTTGATTCACTGGTTTACGAGCCTATATTTAAAGTCCCCAGGTAAGCCTCGCAACCTCTCGTTTTGCCTGTTTGTCGCCCCACCGTGGCGTCCCGGCGGCGACAATTCCACAAACTCACCCCGCGTCTCACTTCGCGTACATTTCATGATGTTCGTTTGCATCTTCTCGGTCAAGACTTTTTGTCCAGCGAACTCTGTCTTTCTGTCGAAGTGCCCCCGCGCAATTCGTTTTCCTTCCCAGCTTCTTAGATGCTCAAGTCCGCCGCGGTCCCACAGGTTAGCCCAAATTTTGTCCCCCAGCTCTCCTATTAAAACCTATTCAGAAAACGTTCTCCCCCGCCCTCCACGAAGCGACCGGCAAGGCGTGTCGGACTAGATCGTACTCTCCGACGTCGAACATCTCGTTTAGGCAACTTTTGCGTGCCGGCCCGAAACTCCCCCCCGAAGGTAATGTCTCGTTTTTTCCTGCCCTATTTGCGAGCGTCCGTCGCTCACTTTTGCAACAAAAAGCCGTCCTTTTTTTATATTTCACCAAGA
>Ga0179593_1414968_pt1 | contig 12193 bp, 20 predicted proteins | sample CZODoug2_1_08_16_FD_185931 | JGI IMG/M metagenome (GOLD analysis project Ga0179593, IMG submission 185931) | Vadose zone soil fungal communities from Angelo Coast Range Reserve, California, USA - CZODoug2_1_08_16fungal (PacBio error correction) | ecosystem: Environmental > Terrestrial > Soil >... | reverse complement strand
GGTTTTATCAAGCAGAGCCCACGCGTTCGAGTTCTTTGTTCATGTGCACTGGTTCTGGTCTTTGACGGCGGATTTCCGCTGCTCCCCCCTTCCTCAGTTCTCTTAGAGGATCTTCTCTTTTTTTCTTCCCTCTCTGGTAGCAAACCCCTCCTCTCTCGGAGTCCCCCTCCTGCGCCCTTCTCGCCCCACCGTGATACTCCTTACCCTCCGGCAATTTTCTTTAAATATCCCTTCCTCTGCTTCTGATCCCCCTTCCTTTTTTTTTCCCCCACCTATCAAGCTCCTTTTCCTCTGGCAGAGGACGGTGGAAGACTTTTATTCGACAACGAGGGAGTCCAACCTAGTTTCTCTTCTGAAGTCGACACTCCGCAGGGTGTTAGGTTCCCCTTCCTCGGAACCTCCCCCTTTTCCTATTTCTTTGAAATCTTCGCATTAGATCGTCCGTCTCACTTAGTTCTTTCCAAGAATTTTTTCTAAGAAGGGGCTCATCATATCCTGCTTATTCCTTCCAATGGATTCTCTACGAGGTCCCCCCAAAGTTCCCCTTTTCCCCTTTGCCCTGTTTCCTTTCCCTACTAAATTTTGATTCCCCCCTCTCCTTAACTATAAAGATCTTAGTTCTTGGTTCATTAATCACAACCTTGTTCCTCACAACTGGCGGGTCGATTACCTTACCGCGTCACCAGTACCATCTTCGACTGAGGACTCTCCTGCTTCCCCTAACTCCCTCTTCCCCCCCTGATCTTCTTGGTTCCCCTTTTCCCCTTACCCGTCTTGATGGTTAGATCCTCGGTTGGTGTGGGTCTTTCCTCTCTTGTTTTTCCTTTTGCTGATCCGGAACTGGATTTGATCTTTTGTCTCCTTTCCCCCCTCTTTGAACTAGTGTTTTGTGGGTGGACCTTCCTTCTAAAGAACGCATCACTCGGCGTTTCGCAATTTTTGTCTCAGTTTTTAAATTTTAACTTATTGGTTTTCACCATTGGTCGCGGGTTTTTCCTCTTCCCTCCTCCTAAACGTCTTGACGGCCTCCGTAACTAGAGTTCGGAGGTCTTCCGATATATCGACCTCTTGGCCGCAGAGTTTTCCTATGGCTTTGGACTCTGTGATAGCTCTATCCCCTTTTGTTTGGGGGATTCTTTTTCTCGGCTTTTGTCTGGATCTATTCTCAATGTCGCAACTCTCTGTAAACGGGGTGCTCCATAGGGCTGGCTGTGGCTTGAACTTTGTTCGCCAAAACTTTCTACAACATTTTTGCTCCTTCTTTTTGGGAAGACTTTGTTAAACTTTCTTCTTCCTTGCCGGGGATGAGTCAATTCTGTTGGAACCTTTTTGTGACTCACCAATTGCATAACGCGGGGCTTGGCATCCAGTGACCCGTCTTTGCCTCTAACCTTTTCCCCCCACCACCCTCCCAAAGAGGGGTCTCCTTCACTCTTGCCCGCCATATGGTCTTGTTATGTGTCAGATAAGTAGTAGGCCTTGGCTAGTCGGTGATGACCCTGAGGCTGGCTTTTGCAAGTCACATTCCTTTTCATGTGATTACCTTCCATACTCTTTCTCTAAGGTCCAGGTAATCCCCCTTATTCCCCTTCAAACAGGTGAGCTCATTCTAGTCCGAACCCCTATCCCCAAGATAATCAAATTGACTCCGATTCATAGGACAAACCTCGCCGTGATGGTAGTAGGCTCCTCTGAATTCTTCCTGGTTTCTTTCCTTAGTTATTATTTCCTTTCTCTACCTAGAGAGTTTTATCCTGATTTTTCTCTTCAGATGTTTTTGGCACGATCCGGTCCCTTGCCCTTTACCCCCACTTTCCCCCCTTGTCTCCTTTCCTTGCGCGTTGAAGAACGGTGATCACCTTTCGCGCTTCACATCTTTTGATCTTAAGGATCGTAGGGGGTGAGTCCCCCCGGGGTGGGTACAAAATGATTTCCTCTTTAATTCAGCGCCTCCCTTTGGGAATTATCCAGTTTTACTCTTTTGTTCTTTCAAGATGCTGGCCCCTCCAACCAGATGGTTTTCTTGAACGTCGACGTCGACCCGTTTCTCCGCTTAACAACCCATCCACATCTCTTCCGGAAACTCATTTTCTTCCTTTCCTTCCTTTGACATTCCGATCGACGACCATCCCTCATGCGCCGGACTTTCCCAACTCTGAAACACACGTTTTTGCGATCTTCGTCCTTCTTTTCTCGCCCTGTTGTGCATTCCTTCAGTCCGCCTTCTCTCCCCTCTGTCCAATAGAGAAGCGTCCTTCCTCCGTCAATGAGCTCTAGTTCCCCTGGGTCCAGGGAGCTCGGCCGAGCTTACGACCATTTACGTTTTGCGCCTGATGCCCACGGAATTTGTCCTCTTTAGCAGACGTTTCCCTAGCCCCCCTCCACTGTTAGGCACCCTTTTTTTTCGTCATTCTCTCCCTTTTCTCCACGTTTTTGTCGATCGCTTTCCCCATCCCTTCCCCTCCCTCGTGTCATTGGAGATTCTCCCCTTCGAAGATGACCCCGGTCCGCTTTCCGAATATTCGCGCGCCTTGACGGTTTAACTGTGTGCTGGTCCGAGATCCCAATGACCCCTGCCTTGCACTTAGTCTGTAGACCTCCCTTTCTTCTTTTTCGGGGCATAGTCGTCTTCGTACTCTGATTCCTCACGGCCCGGACCTGCCTCTGAGTCTCCACGACGCTACTTCCAAACCGTTCTCGTTTTTTTATCTCTTTCCAGGAGCTTCTGGCGGATGTCGTCTCTATCTGCAGTTCCAGAGCCGGAAACGGACTTCGCCTCTTCATCTGACTTCTCTCACTTCCCCTTTCCTGCAGCTAGCTTTCCTATTCTCCTTTCTTCAGAAACAAGATATTTGTTAGTTTTCCTCCTTCCACGCTCAAATTTGCTTCGCCAGGGATAAATAGTAAAAAGTTGACCTCGCGCTTGTAACAATCTCTTTCACCCTTTTCCCATCCCCAGGGTGGAGTAACCTCCCTAACGGAGCTGAATCTCACTATTTTACTCAGTCTTTTTGCTCCCACGTTTTCTCCCTTGATCCTGCCTTCCACAGCATCTGTCTGACCTTTCGTCCAATTACAGACTACCGTGCTATTTAGCCTCACCCAGTCTACCCCCCAAGGATCCCCCCGCTCTATTTTTCTCCACGTTTCCCCGTATGCTTCAATAATGTACAAATACCCCCTATATTACTCGGAGCCGGACGCCAACTCCTCTGGGGCAATATGCTTGTTGTGGAGTCTTTTTTGCTTCCTCCGGGCTCGGGATCGATAACCTGTACACCTTTGTTTCCAGAGTGGCCCCCAGGTGAGTTAGAAAGTGACCTTCTGAAACGACGATTTTATGAAAATCCATTCACCTTTTACGTGCCCCCCTCTTCCCAAGCCCCACTTCTTTTTTTTCATATTTACCCGTCTCCACTTCTTTTCCACAGAGATCCCAGATCTTTTCCCTTCCTTTCTTCCTAAACCCTTTTGATTTTTGTTCCCTGGTTTCTGAGAACCAAGAATGAGTTCATGTTATGAATAATCCCGGGTGAGGCGCCCAGTTTTGGCGTCCCCCCCTTGGTGTCCCACCCCTCTTCTATCCACGGGCCGTGTCCCTTTTTTTCTTTTTTTCCTTCGGTCCCCTCTGAACCAGTTCAATGTTGTTCCAGTCTTTTCAAGACGGCGTCCGCACCATTAACGAAATAGACGGAGTCACCCTTGCCTTAATATGTTCTTGTGCGTCCCTATCGTGTCCCTCGCCTTAAAGAGACGCCACTTTCCCCCCTCACCTCCTGCAGGATGATAGACTTATTCTTCCAAAGCGTTCATCGACACGATCAGCGCAAGTTTTTTTTTTTTCTTGGGTCCATCCCTCAAGATCAAGTTCTCCCCTACTCTCGTTGACGCCGGAGTAAGTGGCTGCTTATCGTCTACGAAGATACCTTGGAGTCGAACATGGGGCACACGCGACGAGCAGACGCGTGCGAGCTTAGTTCTCTTCCCCAGTCCGTCCCTTTTTCTTACCAACAGTACCCACCCACGCAAAACTCATCGGCCCCCTCTAATCTATCCTGTTCTTCAATGATTTTTTCCCGATACCTCTCGGCTCACCCAAGAAACGGTCCTGACTTTCCCAAGCAGTACCTCTGCTGATTAGTTCCTTTCCTGCCCGAGACCCTTCTCTCGAGCCTTTTTGCTTCCCTCTGGTCAGATTTTCTTTTTCCTTTCCTCGGACCCGACCGTTTTCGGCCAATGTTGTTTCCTGCACCCTTTTTAAAGGCGCTCTGAGAGCGTCTATTTCCCCTTTCTACTGCCCACACCTTATTCTTTACGCCACTGCTGATTTCCTGTGCACATTGGTTAGGTGAACTACTTATTCTCGGTTGAAAGGGGCAGTAATCGCCTTTGATGATGTGCCCCCATGTGACCGAAGGCGGTATAAAGTCTTTCTATCCTTTGGAACTTCATCTTCCTTATACTATGAAAAGTCTTGATATTACTTTGCCCAAGCCCCCTCACAGGCGCGTTCTCCTTAAGACTTCGTCCCTATGTTTTTTTTTTTTCAGACTTCTTTGGTCGAGCATCCCCTCTTCAGTCTCTTTCCCTTTCCCCTGCTTCAGATGATTTTTTACTTTTCCCCTTTCTTAGTGTTCAGACATGAAGCTCTGCTCTCTTTTTTAATACAGAGAGAGATGGGCCGCTTTGTAAATCCGCGGTTGAGTATCACATAGTTGGGTTCTCCTTCTCAGTCGACCCGATCGGCCCGTATTTTGTTGGATACATCTCTTCTCCCCCCTTCTACGTCTTCCTTGTTTTTTTCTTTTCAGCAGCTGCCCCCTGAAGTGGTTTTCCCCCTTGCACCCTTATTCCCACATAACCTTCCCACGCCCAGCACAGAAGTCACTGCGACCCCGTAGACAGCCTTGGGCGTCCAAAATATTCACATACGTTTTTTATGTCTCTCTTTTTTTTCACTCAGCCCCTATTCGAGTTAGGTGTCTTGCGTTTTTCTTTTCTGGGAGGGAGGTGTTGACCTCCTTGTTAGTCATTGAACCCCCCTTTCCTATCTTTCTGAGCTCCTTTTCTTGCTCTAGTTCCTGTGAAGGAGAGAGGTAGCCCATCCCCTTCTTTGATCGGGTCCACATTTTTCGCCCCCCTTTGATACTCTCTCTGCAAGTGCCTCCCCGCGCATGTAGTCACTTTTCGACTGCATCTGAGCTGATCCCATATCCAGTTGGGTTCCCGATCCAGCCTCTGCATGTGCCTTTATGACTTCCGCCTTATTTTTATCGACCGTTCTTTTTCCCCCACAAAACGCGGTGAGTTCCGCGAAAGAGGAAGTGTTTCGGGAACTATTCCATTTTCCAGACTGTGTCTAGGTGATGACTCGTTTTTTTTCGAGACGGTGATCTCCCTCTTAGGGCCGTCTCGTTTTTCCCCTTCTTTCTCGATTAGGCCCCCCCCCCCCTTCCGCCAAAGAGGTAACCACCCAATGCCCCCCCTTTTCCCATCGTGGCCGTCCAGAATCTTTGGACGACTGTGTTTATTCACCATCCCTCCTAGTTCCCTGGTGTCTTTTCACCCTTTAGAAGAAAACCATGGATTTCGATTCATTTCCCTCTAAATCAGGTCCCCTCCGGCGACTTCCAGGCGCTATTTTATCGGGTTAAGAGCAATTAATAATGCTCCCTGTCTATTGGCGGCCGGTTGTCCAAGTCCAACCTTGTTCCTTGATTGTTAGATTTTTTCTTGAAAGGAATCCTGATAGCCGAGATCAGATCTGTTTCTTGGCTGAGTTTTTTTTTTGGCGTCTTTTCCCTTTTCTCAGCCGTAACCCTCTTCTTTCTCCACTCTCTAATCTGTTCTGTTTGTAACACTTTTTTTGTAAATTAACTCCCATCTTATTAAGCTGGCGATAGCACATCGCGCCTTTGCAACAGTTTTTTCATGGACTTTCAGCCTTCTCGGTAGGTTTCCTATCCTTCGACAAATAGGACCCGAGATACGTCTCCGGAGAGATTGGACTCGGTCTATTGTCCCTTCCTACAGGCGGGATGGTGAGGACATTCTTGAGTAGCTCGTCTATTCTACTTTCCTTTCCAATTACTATTCCCCCCTTCTTGGGTGCCCATCGTTAGGGATTTATTTAATGCTTTTTCAGCATAGTTAGCACAAAGTGATCCCCCCAGCCTTTTCTTTCTTGCTGTTTCCTTGTTTTTTCCCCCCTGAGTCCTGCGCACGGGTATGCTGCCAGTGGTACCCTGGGGCCCCACCCTAGGCGAACACCTCTTGCTTCTTCCCATTCACTTGCCTTATGATTGTTCTACCCCAGTTGAAACCCCCCCTAACCTCTGGGTGCGACGAAACGCCTGGGATTTTTTAGCTGTCCATTAAGTATTTGCCTTGTCTTTATCCTCTCTTCGTTCTGCTCGCTTTATTTTTCCCTTTTCCATCTTTTCCTACTTCTCGTAGGTCAGAATCGTTCTTTTTCTCCCTCACGTCGTAGGCTTACCGGTTTCTACTGTAATGATCCCAGAGAAACCTTTACCCTTGCTTCCAAAATTGAATCCTACAACTAGTCAACCCTCTCTATGGAGTAGGAAGCGAATTTTAGTTTGTCTGGACTTTCTTGCATCCCCGCTTTCCACGTGGAGGAACGCGCGATTTTGGTCTTTTTCGGTTGTTGATCCCAGGTCGAGTTTTGATACGGTCCTTTTTTTGTGTTTATTCCTGTTCCCTCTTCTGTTCTTTCTAGTGAGCCTTTTCTCCACAGTGAAGAGTGACCAGTTTTCTCGTCCCCTTATATTCTTGGATTTCTTTTTATAATTTTAGGGTGAACAATGCTTGACATGAGTCCGCTTTTCGGGGACATTGAGAAGGTCATTGATCCTTTCCGGCCTTCGCACCCCCCCTACGGGGTATTTTTCTCAAGTAGTGACTTTCTATCTCTCTTAATTACATTAGATAAATAATATTACCAGATGGATCTTTTTTTCGTTATTTGTTTTTCTACCGCGCCCTAATCCATTCTCCCTTCATGAGAATGGAATCCACCCCTCGACCCCCCCCCATCTCCGCCTTTCTCCTCTTCTTAGCTGCTTGAGCATGTCTGTGAGCCGGATGGTTCGCAGACTTCCCTACCTAGGCCTGCGATCCTCTCTTTATCCCCTACCTCTCCCTGTCTCCCCCTTTTTCCATTTGAGAGATGGAATCGAGCTCAAAGTTAAAGTAATTCCCTCTCTTTTCTTCCCTTAATTTGGCATCTTTCTTTGCCGACGAGCTACTCTCCCAATTCTCTTTGTTTTTCCCCCTTTTCTCTAACTTTTTTTTCCTCCCTTTTTTGTTGTGTCTTCTGTTACGCCCCCCATTGTGCAATGACATCGTCATTTCTAGTTGCTCGTCGGCGGACGATCACCCGTCCTTCCGGATGTCTAGCTCCCCTTTTTCGCTTTCCCTTTTTGTTTACAGATAGGACTTCCCCTTGAAACATTTTCAGTCATCTGATGTAGAAGAAATAGCTTATCTGAGGCTCTGGCGCTTCGATTTAACTCATTTTTCCCGGGCAGGAATTCCATTCTTTCCCCTTATCTCACTACTCACTTCCTAGATTGGTTTCCCCCTCTTAGGGATCCTGACCTCCTCTTGCGGATGTCGTCGAGCTGTCCTTCCAGAGTGAAGCGCTCATACTGTTTCTCTGAGATTGGCGAGCGGTATCCTTCGTTTACGGCTAGAGGGATAGCCCTTTGACTGGCTCAAGCAACACACGTGTGCTTTTTTCCAATTTACCTCCTCCCTTCTTCTTAGGGAATTCACTTCCTATGCGAGGATGTTTCCCTAATTTTCCAAGCCCTTTTTTGAACACCTCCCAGGGTGAGACTCACGCCACTGGTGAATTTCCCCTATTCAAGCGCTTTAACTTTTTTATCTTGCCCCTGAGCGAAGGCCCCAGAATCGTGGGCTACAAACGGGTATGACAAATGTTCACCGACTGATTACCGGGATCAGTCGCCATTCCCCCCCACCTTTTTTCCCCCCTCTCACGCTCACCCCCCTCTCGAGTAGAACCGTCCGAGGATGTCTCCAAAAGGCCAAAACACCTCCGCGAACTCTGCCTGCCATCCGTTACCTATGTTGTCGGCTCAATGTGCGGATAGAGTTGAGTTATCGTGATTTCCCTATCATTTCCCTTATTCACAACGTGCTTGCGCGTGTCCGAAGGTGTTACCGGGAAAGCTCATCGATCTTTCTCTTTGACCAAACAATCTTCCTCCCAAAGCGCCAGCATACATGACCTTAGAATAGAAACCTCTACCCCCCTATTTGGACCACAGCCACCGACCCAGAGGTCGGGCCGTCTTGCTCCACAACCCTTTTTTGTTTTTTTTGTAGAAGCCCGCCCAAAGCATTCCTGTCCTATGTCTCCCCCCAAGTTCTTTTCCATAACAATCTTGTCTGCACAAGGTTTCACCCAACATATAGGCTCACCCCGTGCCGCATGCCGTATGACGTAGGTTTCCTCGCCCCGGACTGTTGTTTTTTTTCTTGGGTTCCTCACGGCTTCCCTCATTCCCTCCATTTAGACGGGATTCACCCCGTCGAAAGAATACTAGGTCATTTGATTAGACGTTGAAATATCGCCAGGCCAACGCTCTCACGGACCGCCCCCGTATCGATTGGTCTTGCTGACAACCCCATCCTCCATAAGAGAACCTTGAGATTCTTCCCTTCGCCCCCCTTCTCCCCCAGACCCGCGAGTTCAATCTTAACGTTCACTAATTTCCCCTCCTGACGATAATGCTATTCGAGCACCCTCCCCGTTGTATTACTCTTTTCGAACATTTCACCCCTTCCCGAGTAAGCGCTTTGGAGACCGCTCCTTGAGTGTTTTCGACCGTGACACCTCACCCGCAAACTAGCCCCCCTGACAGACTCCTTCTTTCTCCAGGATTAATTAGACAAATGCCTTCCAACCTGCCCGGTTCTTGACACGCCTCCCAATCACTATGCTTCCTTCCTATTCTTCTACCCATAGCGCTTGCCAGAGTCGTACCGAGGGGTGCAAGAGTGCTTTCCTAATGGACCGCGTTTTTTTCGGCCCCCTTGGCTTCTCCCCCTTGGTTTAACGTTTCGAGAGAGTGACTTACTTTCTTTTAGAAGCACATGATCTGGACGGCCCGAGATGGTGCACCTTGACTTGTGGGTGTTACTCTTGGCGAGGCTTTTTTTCCCATCGCGAGGATCCCCCCCCCTTCTTTCTCTCGTTTGCAATAACGATTTTCTACCTCCTTCGGAACTTCGACGAGGTCGAGATCAACCATCTCCCCACCTTTTCCTGATGAAGTTCCCCCATACTACAGTCTCGTGTTCCAAGGCAGGCGCCCGCGTTTTGTAAGCCATCGGTGTCGACACTTCATCTCCGATTCTTCCTCGTGCTCTCTGCGGGAATTATGGGTGAAAAACCACTTTTTGCTTCTTTATAAGAAGCATATTCTTGTAGCTTTCCTCCCTTCGAGAGTCTGTTTCCTTCGTGGCATCGAGTCGTATCACCTGGGCGGCTCCTTTCAGTTCGGTGACCCCGCGGATCCGTATTGTTGACTCATTCTCCCCCTTCGCGCGTTGGTTTTACGCTTCTCTGATACGGCATGGGGGTAACGGTCTCTTAACCTCCAAGCCCTTTTTTGACCCCAGCACGCCAGAAGTCAAATTTCTTCCCCCGTAATCGCCCTTTTTCTTAGGTTCGAGAACCCCCCATCTCTCTTCACTATCCCCTTTTTTGTCTATAGATTTTTTCCCCTTCCATCTCCCACAGTCTTCGCTCTAGGGTTCCTTCTGTGAATTATTGCTGGCGGTTTCTTTCTTGTTGATTTGCAGCGCCTGAACCAATGCCGATCAGTTTCTTTCTTTTTTTTTTCCGACCGGTCTTAGGGTCTACTTTTATTCAGGAGAGGTTCTCCCCCCCTCCTTATCCAGATATTTTTTAACACTCCCCTTTCCTGAATGAGACATCACACCTTTCACCTAGAGACCCTACGGACCAGCGTCGCCATGTCTTCACTCGACATGTAAGATTTTCCCAACAATTTTTCAAATACTTCTTAATCTCGATTTTTGATGATTTTTCCAATCTTGAGTTGATTCTCTCCACCACGAGAGTCTTCCCCCCACCAAGGGGGCGCCTGATGAAGTCGAACTCTTTGCCTGTTGCTTTTCTGCCCTTAATATTCAGTGTTCCGTTTTCCTCTTTTCCCTCGAATTCGTCGTACGTTCCTCTCCTTTCCTTTCTACATCGTCTGGACCGCATTCCTTCTCCCCTTTGGTTTAATTCCTTCCTCGGCGATCTTCCCCGCCTTCTTTTTCACCCACAAGTGCACAGGTGCCATCTCCGTCCATTTTCTTTACGAGGTAATACCCGATCACCTGTTCCCTTTTTCGGAAGCCCACACAGCCTCACCACTTGCGGGTCCAGATTAAAATTGACCCTTCCCTCTTCCCCTCTGTCCTCTTGCTCCTTTTTTCTTGTTCTATGGGCAGAGCCATTACCAAGCGCCATAGGGACTGATGGGAGGCGGTTCACGTGAATTTTTTAGACGCCCCCCTGCGGTATCGTTTTCATTTTTATATCCTTTTTTTAAGTGCTCTTAAGATGTTAATCGTGTGATTTTTTTTGAATGTGTTCACGTCGAAATCCGTGTTCATAACCGCTGCGTCCACAGATGATTTCCCCAGTGTCTCCCCTTTTTTTTTGTCATAACCTTTTTATCTTTCGGATCCGCCTTCAAGACCGAAGACACTTTTTTTCTTTTGTAAGCGGAGACCTTTCGATCGGATTTTTCATTATTTTTTACCCGTCCTCTATAGTCTTCTCCCTTTTGTCTGGTTTGATCTTATTCCCTCCTTAGTGGAGGGGAGGAACTTTCTGAGCTTGTTTCCTGGAGAGATTCCCCCTCTCCGTAGCACATTTTACCTTTTGTTTCTTTTGGATTTAATGCTTGTTCCTTTTTTGCGCAACTCTGACACCACCAGTCAGGGGCGTCGGAGGGGCCCCGCGGTCCGAGTTCTTGAGGCCCTTTTCCTTGTTCCCCTATGGCTTTTCTCCCCCCACCTATGGTTGCTCTTCAAGATTTATGCTTAATCAAGACCGTCTTTTTGCGTTCTACACCGTTTCCAATCTCGCAATTTTTGCTATAAGCCCTTTCTCTCCTTTTTCGTTTTCGCTGTTCATCTAGTCGCGGGTTAGTCGACTTATGAGCTATTTTTTTTTTGTCTTTTTGACCTGTAACTGCCCCTTTCCGTCGTTTGTCATCAAGAATATCGCCGGGCAGATCTGTCCTTCTTGTAACACAGTCTTCACATCTCCCATTTTTTCTGTATGATGAGAAACTACCCCCTCTAATTCTCCATCCCACTTGCGCCTCCGCAACACTCCCTTCCCACAAAGCGAGGATTTTTGTCTGCTCCGGATCGCCCCCTTGCGGTTGTATTCAGCTTCCCTTTGAAAGTGTCGACCTCTCTATGTGTAGAAGTCCCTTTTATCTGGATTCCTTTCTGTGTTAGGCGACGATCCGGTCCGCGGTCATTTTTCATACCTGTATAATTATTCTGCGGGCGCAGTTTTGCATCTGTATCCCCCTTCTGAGTTCTTCCCGTTGAGAGTATTTTTGCGTTAGTATAAAACGTTTTCTGGTTTCCCAGATTAATCGTGCATCGCTCTTACCATCGGGGTCATTCTCCCTTTTTTTTTTCCGCCCGGTGAGCGTGAAGATGCTTACCCCCACTTTTTTTTTCTCACCCGACATTCGTCACTACCTCTTTGGCTACCGAGGATTACAGCAGACCAGATCTCGAAGGCACATATCATTCTCAGTTACTGGGCTCTGTTTCCCTTCCCTTCCCTGACGACCCGCTCTTTCTCCTTTCCTACCAAATAGCAAACACCAGTCCTCTCTGTTTAGTTCTATGCTTCTCTTATCTCGAACGCCGACAATGTGCCGCAGGACGGATAGTTGCAGAGCCTCCCCTTTGATCGTACTCTTCTTTAGTAGTTTCTCTCTCCCCTGCACGCCCTCTGCTTTCATGGAGAGATGGACCCCCCGATCTTTCGACCAAAGTTTACCGCTTTTCACTTGATGCTCATCTGCGGAAGGCAGGGGGTCTTCGACGACTTCCCCTACTACGGCCATGAAAAGTCTTTTGAATTCAACCCAGTTTG
>Ga0179593_1420672_pt1 | contig 12194 bp, 20 predicted proteins | sample CZODoug2_1_08_16_FD_185931 | JGI IMG/M metagenome (GOLD analysis project Ga0179593, IMG submission 185931) | Vadose zone soil fungal communities from Angelo Coast Range Reserve, California, USA - CZODoug2_1_08_16fungal (PacBio error correction) | ecosystem: Environmental > Terrestrial > Soil >... | reverse complement strand
CACGGCGCAGGCCCGCGTCTCTCTTTCCCAAGCAGATTTTTCTCCTCTCGATGAATCGTGTTGCCGTTTCCTCATACCACAGTCTCCCCCTCCCCGCGCGTCCGTACGGGGCGCTGACGACCTCTGCTCGTAATTTTCATTTCTTTTTTCTCCCTGGAGTACCTAGCTTTCCCCTTCGCCCCTTGTCTGTTCGTTGATGGTTTTTGGAGTCTCAACTGTGCCCATCGTCCCCCCCTCGCGCCGAAATTTGCCTCCCATTTGGGGAGCCCGCCACGGTACTCCGCGTTCGCCGCTTCTCCCTCTTTCAAGACTTCAAGAGTACCTGAAACCTCGTCGTACGCTCCACTCCCCAATTAAGGGCCTCCCTTCTCGGGGCCGGCAGGTTTCCAGCATGGACGGCAATCGTGGGGAGTTGCGTTATTTCCCCCAAGCCTTTCGGTTTCCCCTTCCATTTTTTCGGCGTCCCCACACAAAAAATGATCAGGTTTTTTTTTGGACACCAGCGCTTTCTTTCGGCAATTCTACCCCTTTTTCCTCCCCTGCACCCAGGCGCATGGACGCCGCCTCCCCCTATTTGTTCTCCCCCCCCAAGGAGCACCTTACGACCGGGGGGTCAGGCGGAAGAGAGTGAGTCATTCCTGTCCGTTCTTTTCTCCTCCACCCCTTTCGATTGGGGCCCTGTGATTTCCTTCCTCCGTTTTTTTCACGAAGCTTTTCTGCCTCGCGACGAGGTCATTCCAAGGACGTAAGACTCCCTTGTTCGAAAAAGGTTGAGACTCTGCCGTTTTATTTCTGATCATCACCCGCTTCCACCCCCTTTAACGCTCGTAAATATTCCTCCGGGCTACTACCAGTTTCTTAACTTTTTTGACGCGCAGGCGTGCAGTGTTGTGAACCCTTTGGTTCCGAACTTTCTACGGTTCCCCGCTGGTCTGTTTTACGTTCTGCCTTGAAAAGGAAGGCACTGCTTCGTGGACGCAGTTACCCTTCTTTTGCAACTTCCCGCCCAGACGCGTCCCCCACCTCTCCAAGCTCTTCTCCAGGCCGACCCTAATGTCCCTCTGATCTGCCCCTTTCCGGTTCTTTCCTGTCTTCCGCAGCCTGCAGGCTTCTGGTTTCCCTTCCCTTTGGTCTACAAGGTTATCCCGACTTGGTTTCTGAAGTTTTTGGGCGTGTATTGTTGTCGCCTCTCCTCTTCGCTGAAAAAGATCTCGCTCCGGACTTTTTTTACTTTCCTTTTTGTCGCGACCCGGCTCAGTCCCGTTGTCATTCGCAACCCTTTTACCTCTCCTCTTTTTTCCCCTCTTACTTTGTTTTTTGTTTACAGTTTTGCCCCCCACTTCGCTTAGCGGATGTCAACGGAATTCCCTCTTCCTGCGTTCCCACGTAGACCCTTTTGTTCAATCCGCTTTCTCTTCCCCTTTTCGCGATTTTTGCTGTCTGCACCCCCCACCTCCGCAATCGTCAGGCCTCCGTTGATAAGTCCACCTCTTTCCCCCCTTTACCCCCCTCCTCGGCTTCCCGATTCAAAGGGAAGCATAATCTGGTACTTTTCATCGCTCCCTTCAACCAGGTATTGCCTTCGCCTTGTACTTCCATCAGCTTCTTTTTTCTTCGTGTTCCAGTATTGGCTGCTTTAACTAAGGTGAAAATGCCCCTTTTATCTTTCTCCCGGCTGCGCCCCGTCCGTTGCCGTTAGTCAAGCTTGCCCGACCTTAGTTTGACATTCTAAGCACCCATACTATTGCGCCGGCCTTCCCTCATCACTGTTAGCCCCCAGGTCGGCTTTTCAGTGTGGGTTGAGTCCCCCCTGAAATCCGGCCCACCCACTAGCACACTTTCTACAGCAAGTCCCTTTGCTCTCCCTTTTCCCCGGCGCTATGGCCCAGAATTCGTGGCCCAACCCTCTTCCCCTTCAGCTGGAAGGCACCCAACGGCGTATCGTGGAGGAGGTCCTCCCTTCCAATTGCGCATCTTCCAGAGCCTCCTACAAAGGTTTCAGTTGCGTCTGTTGGTTTCCCGACCAATCGTCATTTTTAGTAGCGGTAGATGTACCTTGTACTGAGAATTTTTGCTCCCCCAATAAAGACGTTTTATATTCCCGTAATTCGCTGCCCACACTCTTTCACTATTTTTAGCGCCCTAAAGTGACGGTCCTTTGGATTGCCCGTTGCGCCGCAATCGTCTTTTTAAGCTAGTGTCTAAAAAGGGGGTTTTAAAGCTCCGATGTTTTCCCTTTCTTGCCTCTCCCTAGTTCTCTCGCCCCCTTTGTGCGCGACCCTTCCTCAAATTTTCTACTTGAAAGTATTGTTTTTACTCGCCTTTCCTGTCTGTTCGGTCCCGCCCCACCCTCGTTCTATTCCCTTTCCTTCGTTCATTCCCTGGGCGGTTCCGCCGGCCCGCGCGCGGTCCTAGGCCGATAACCTCCCTTTCGCATGTCAGCTCACTCGTTCGCCTCCCGCCATCCTTGTTTTCTCTCTTCGTTTCTGTTGATCCTACGTCTTCAAAATCGTTTGCCGCGCGTCTCCTTTCCGCCCTGTTAGTAGACGGAGGGTCCAGCGCGCCACGTTATAATCGGAGTTCCATTCTCTTTGTGATATTTAAGCTAGCAGTGGGTTAGCTGCTTGTCTTCAGTTTACTCCTCTTATATCCTTTTTGTTGTTTCTTTCTCTCCCCTCTGTCGCGCGGCTGAGCCGCCAAGCGCTCCCCACGGACTCACAAGACCGATGTCTCTCGATTAGAGCGCGCTGTAAATTCCGGTCCACTCCCATGGGCTCTCCCTTCCCGTGAGCCGCAGTTTTTGGCTATTTTTCAACGGGTTGAATACGCAAATCCAGCTCCACGCTTCTTTGTGGTTCCCGGTTCGCTCGAGTAAGAGCTTTCCCATTTCCCCCTTATGAGATGGCGCTTCGGCGGTCTCACCTGTTTTTCCCCTCCTCCCTGACTGCCAAGACGCCCCAACTCCTTTTCACGTCCCTTACCGTCAGTCTCCGCTCCCGATATCAAGATCTACTTTGACGTACCCCATTTCCCCCTTCGGAGGTCTGCAACCGGATTTCCTGACGCCTTTGGGGTTTTTGCCGCCCCCCCCCCCCCCCCACCCCCCACCCCCCATTTCCTGCCCCCAGCCGTGTCGGAACTCCGCCGCTTCCATCCTATTTCGACTCACATCCCCTTCCCCTCCTCACCGCTCGGCGCCACCAAAAAACTTTGCAGCGAAGGGATGCACTCCCCCCTCGGGCAAACTTCGCTCCCGGCTTGTTTTCTCATCCCTTGCAAGGCCGGCGGCCCCGACTCCTCCCTTTCGTCTTGGTCGTGACCCCCCGTGCCTCCCGGACCTCCGGGGGGTACAGGCGTTAGTTGATTTTTTCCTTCAATGCAGGGACGTTTGCGCCCCATCCCCCCGATCGGTAGGCCTTTCTTGGCCCGCGCAGCTGTTTTTGTACACGACTTCCGCCTGTATCGCGCCTATTTTCCCGTCCAGTTTCCCCAGATGTAAACTGCTTTGCCCGCCACCCCGTCGCCCCACAATGTTTTCGCCTTCAGATCAACTTGGCGATGAGACTTACCCAGCCCACGCCGACACCCACCCCCATGCTCACAACTAAATGCCCGCAGAGTTTTTTAATTCTTCCTACTGCGGTGTAGGTCTCCCAACTTCCCCTCCTTTGTGTGACAGTTTTGTTCTTGCCGGGCGGCATGCGCGTGCGCTTCTCTTTTGCTTAATATTGAATGCTTTTCATCGCCTCTTTCTTCCTTCCCCCGTTTCGAGCTGACCTTTACAGGACTGGCGGCAATGAGTGGTTTACATTTTAGTCACATTTCTCGTGTGTTCGTTTGTGACAAATTCACCTCCCCCCATTATTCCACCAGACGTTTTTCCGCTCCCCCTCTTGCTCATCTGATTGTGACTCTTTGTTTTTTCCACTCTCCACTCCCCCCTAGTGCGGGCTGTTCTTCCCCTGATGTCTTCAGTCCGGCACTTGTACCTCCCCACACAATTCCCACGACTGGGCACACGCCGCAACAGGAGATAGGTTCCTTTTGCCCCTTTGGTGGGTCTCGTACATCTTTCACTTTCTCCTCAGTCCTCCGCCTCCCGCGATGAGCTGCCACATCTCATTGGATCAGCCCCCCTCTCCCCGCTCCCCTTGGATAATATTTTTCTTGGCCCCGAGTTTTTTTGATTCCGACTTTGTTCACTTTTATCTTCGAGTATCTAACGTGCTCCACCCCCACCCCCCCCTTCACTGTTCTTCCTTCCTACTGTTTCTGTGACTCCGGGTCGCCAGTTGCCGTTTCGTTTTCCTCGCGGCATTTGCCACTCTCAGGGTTCCCTCCCTTTTGCTTGCGAGTTTGAACCTCGTAAATCTTATTAGGTCCTTCGTCTGCCCGGCCATTGTGGAACCTTCTTCCCCCCTCGCACGACTAGCGTTTCTTTCATCCTCCTTTTTTCGTATCTCCCTTCAGAGACCTCCTTGTTTTTTAGTCCATCTGTAATTTTCTGCCAAAATCTCCCTTTCCTCCCCACCCTGCCACCCCTTGTGTTCCTTGTAAACCTTCTCCCACCCCCGCCACCCCACCTCTTCCACACACTGGAAACACCCTCCTCAGGCTTTGAACCCCCCCATACCCTAAATCTCTCCTCCTATGTCACTACCTGCTCCCGCCACCCAAGTTTTTTCCCTCCTTTTCCCCCAATCTCCATCCAGTCGGTGAGTACCTCTCCTCACCCGAGTGACCCCCCCTGAGCATTCCTCACCACTCTCGCCATGTTTTCGTGCGCTGCCGTTGACCGTGCCCGTTTCGGACCTTTACTTCCTCCAAACACATCTTGCCCCCCCGCGGGGACCGACCATTGTAGACTTTCTACACACCATAAGACCATCCAGCCCCAACCCCCTCGCCTCCTCGCACCACCTCCACACTTAGAAGCCCGACTGGCTAAGCTTGGCCCACACCAGTTTTTTACCACACCCCCCTCATGCCACCCTGCTCTACATAGTAAACTTTAAAACTAGGACAACCCTGTGTGCAGTCACTTGTTGTACATGCAACTCCCCCCATGGTTCCCAATTCTGCCAAACACGCCCCCACCCCCCCCCCACCCATTTCTATCCCCCCCAAACATCTTGGTCCTTTTCCAATGTACCAGTTGTGCTCACTCGCTTCCAGCCCCCCACCTCACAATATATACCACTTTGAACTCCCCTATCCTTTTGCCCCCACCAACCCAGCCCCTGCGCCGAACTTTTTGTCACGCCTAGCTGAGCTTCCACCCCCCCCTTTCGGATTTTCTGAGGCTAGATGGGTCCCGACAGTCTGCCCCCTTTCATGGTCAAGAAAATCCACCACACCAGCTATCCCACGCCCGCACCCTTAACCCCCCGGTCGAGAACCCCCCCATCCTTTCCGACTTGGCGCTGCGCTCTCCACCGTCGCCCCTCTTTGGAAACCCCCCTTTACTCGATACATGCCTGTCACATGCCCCACAACACCGTGACGACAGCCCCTGTCCCCACACAACCCCACTTCCGCCCACAATCCCATTACCCCCCCCGGTACGCCGACCATCTATACCACAAAGAATTTCCCTGTCCCGCCACCCAAACGCATAACGGTCACAATCCCATATGGACCGCCTTACTTCGCAACGCGAGGAACCCACGCTTATCCAGATGATATGGACTGCCCCCCGCCGATCTCTTTCCCCCAGAGGGTTTACCCCACTCTCGTGACTCCCTTCTTTTCAAAGGCCCCTGCATGGAAACCATGCTGCCCGATAAAGGTTTTCCCTTTAGCGACATCCGTGAGAGCATTCTCCTTTTCCCCCGAACTTTGATCTTCCTCTCTTCGGAGACTCTTGCCTTTACTCTGTCGGCCTCCAGCCCCACGTGAGGCGCCCATTTTCCCCTTGAGTAGTGGAGAGGGAACCTTTTGCTCTTCTTCTGGCCCCCTGCTCCCCCCGTCCTTGTGCGTTTTTCTTTGTCCAGCTCCCCCCCCCCCCCAATCCCCTTGTACACGACAAATCTCGCTTCCCCCCTTTTGCTGTTGAGCAGCGCCCCCTTTTTCGAAAACGGAACAATCCTGCGAGCGTATAATCATGTCACATGCTTTTCTCTGCTTCCCCCCCTCCGCCCGTATTCATCGAGCGCCAGCTCGTTGTCTCTTGGGGTCCTTGGTCATTCAGACTTGTTTGATCTTTCTCTTCTCTCAGTTTTGTTGTTTGTCTTTCCACTGAGAGCATCTTTTCGTTCCAAGCGCCCAACTGTTTTTTTCGGGCACTCCCCCCCGACTTCTCCTTTCTCGCTGTGAAACTTTTCTCCTCCCTCTGACCCGAGTCACTAAATGGTCCACTCACGGAGTTATTCCGGTTCTCACCTTTTTTTTTTCACCATCACGACCGCGCGAAACCTTGATGTGGTTTCGTTTAGCCTGTTGGCCTACAATTCCCTTCCGGTGAGCGCGATGGCCTTTTTTCCTTCTCACTGTGCGCGCTCGCCGTTTCTTTCTTTGCTTTGGAGCCCCCTCCCTGCAGACCGGTTCCTCGTTCAGCGCTGATCACTCTAAGACGTGCACTTCAATACCCCCCTTGTGCCGTCATTTCTCCCGTCTTTATCTTGGCCTAGGCGCACACCTTTTTTCCGTGGGTTCAGCGTTGGACCGTGGTTAGTAACGGTCCGCCTTTTTACCAAAGCCTTCGGTCCCCTGCAATTTATTCCCTTTCCCTTTTTGTGCAGAACCCCCCCCAACACGCCCTTTACCCGCGAAGGGTTCGCAGCTGCTGCACCCATTCGCTTGTTGTTCCTACCTTTTCAGGTCTGCCCTCTTCATGGAAATCTGCCCTACTCACTTTGTCTTGGTTGGGTTTTTTTTCCCCAAGGCCCCGAACGGTACTACCCTTGGGTCCCCTGGTCCTGAAGCGACGAGCCAGTGTTGCCGCCCCCATCACGATCCCCCTTTGGGCGGCCATGCTTATTTATCCGCCAGCCCGGTTTTTAGAATTATCCCGAAGTTGTTTCCTTTCTCCCCCAAAGCCCGCCGGGACAACCTGAAAAAGTTTCGCTCACATATTGTCGTTATTCTTTTTCCTCATAGACCACCCCTGCCCAGCAGACCCGCCTTTTTTACACACACAAAAATCTTACACCCCAATTTCATCCCAGTTCGATGATGACGGTGTTTCTATCAGCGTATTTGGTACGGGTGAGTACGAATTTCGAACTGTCGTCCCCCCGATGGTCTTTTTCCCCGTTCCGAACGAGTTCACGGCCCTGCCCCTCTGTTCATCAACGCCGTTTTCCGGAGGTCCCTTTTCACCCCGACACTTAACCCCCCCCAACGCTCGCTCCGCGAACGCTGCCTTGTAAAGGCGTTGCCTTCCCTTTTTTTGGATTTCTCTGACCTTGCTTGGCTTTTACTTTCCCGGGCAGATTTCTTCCATGGTGTTCCCGGTTTATCCCACGGGCGGCCTGACGAATTGCGTGGTACCTGTTCCGTCCTCTTTATTTTGTTACCCCCCTCCCGCGACCCTCGCGACCACCCTTCCGTTCAAAAAAGTTGTTAGCGACATAAGTCCCGTGCTCCGCTTTCGGGACAGAGACTTTGAATTCTAGTGAATACTTCCTTTGTATAGCTCCAATGCGTCCTCCTCCGGTGCACCGGGAAGCCTTTCAGAGTTTCTTTTTTTTTTTTGCCCAACATTTCCGGTGGTATATCGGTCGCATTTTTCAGTCTTCAAGCGTCGCGTCGACCCCCCCCCCCATTCTCCACGACCTCACAATTCGCGGTCCCTCTTGGGATAAACTACCCCCAACGGCTCCCCTTGGAACGCCCCTCGGTAGGATATGTCATGTGCAAGTAAATTCCGCCTTGCAATGTCCCCTATCCTGCAAACCCTTTCTTCCCTGCCTTGCTCAATTCTAAGTTTTTTGAGCTCTGTTGGTGACCTTCTTGCGTCTTGCCACATCATTCCAGGAAGGCTTAGTTGGCCAATCTCCGCTTGAACTTCTCAAGGGGACCCCTCCCATTGGGCGTCCAGAATTTTAAGCAAATTCCCCAGCTTTCTTTTCTGCTGCACCCCTTCTAATCTATGTGTCCTTCTCCCCGGGTCTTCTCGAGGTGGGTCGTCTTGCGGCCTCCCTCCCAAAATCTGTCCATTTCTCTCCATCGACTTGCACTTCCCTTTTCCAGGGCGATTTCTCCAGGGACTTTTTTACCAACCACCCCCTCATGTGACCGTCAGCAGGTCCGTCCCCACGTCGGGATATGTTGATTGGATGTTTTGCCCCTTCTTTTTTGCCTCTTCTTTTCCCTTTCCCCCTTTCTCCGTTTGCGCCTTGGTCGAACAACAAATGGCGGTTCCTTCCCTTTTCCGTTCCGGCAGAATTTCACCTGGTTCCCCACCCAACTTCAACCCCCCCCCCGGGCGCCTTTCTGACATTCATCGCGTAATTCCAGTCTTGGCGTTTTTCTTGCGCCGAGCCGTGAGCTTTTCCCTCATTTCAGGAGATTCAATTTCTTTCTCCTTTTCACTCGTTCCTACCCTTCGGTCGGCGATGGACCCCTTCTTCCCTCTTCCATTTTTGTTGTTCTGCGTAACATGTGCGCGACCCAAGACTTTTCCACTTTACTTCCCTTGCCCGTTTTTCTTGATAAGCGCTTCTTCAGCCAATGGTACTGGTCTGTTTCCAAATCTTGCTCCTTCCCCTAACCTTTCGTTAGTCTTTCCCTATGGGCCAGTTTGATGCCATTCCGCTTCCTGAGACCCTTTTGACGCCTTGCCCCTTTTCTCCTCCCCTTTTGAACGAACCTAAAGCCCTAGGTTCAGAGATTATCGTCTCAGCCGCCCGTTCTCCCCTGGTACAAATTTGCGGGTCCTCCCCCTTTCCTGGACTCGTGTAGTAGACCTGGTTCCCATCTAGCTCTCTAGAGCTCAGTCCTGCTTGTTTTTCGCGAGCATTTATCTTTCATGCGATAGGGGCGCAGCGTCCTCTCTTCCCCCCCTTTGTGTTGAGAGAAAGTCTTCTCCTCCTTTTCTGCGCAGGCAGCGCTCCCCCACAGGAAGTTTGCTTCATACGTTTTTCCGCTCTGTACCCCTCCGTCTACTGGGCGATCCATGGTAAGCAAGCCGATTTTTCATTTCACGGTCGCTGTCCAATCCCCCTAGGCGTTACCAACGATGGCATGGCTGTTTCGGTTGCACGGGTGCCTCATTCTTCGTCAAATGTCTTTCGCTTTTCGAGCAGCTTCCATCTCGTTTCCGCGTCCACCCTGTGCACATCCAGAAGCACGAACCAGTCAATTATGACGTCCCTTTTTCTTGAGTCCGAACTTCCTTTCTCGTCGGATTCTTTCCCAGACCCACGATTTCCAGGAAGTCACTGGTATTTTTTGCGAGTAAGAGGTCTACCACCCCTCGGGCGCATCTCTCCTTGGACCTCGCCGTAGGAACCTCTTCATAGTCTAAAGCCTTTATTCATCTCCCTCCCTCCTTCACGTTGCAGAAAGCAACTCATATGTGAAACCGAAGAGTCAGCCTTTCCCGGCCCAATGACCCTTCTTTTTTTTCATACCTGAAAGGCGCCGGCCATTATTTTTTCCTCCTCCCCTTCCTTGTTCCCCCCCGGCGACCCTCCCCCCCCCTACTTCTGGTTTTCCATGCGTCGTACCTTGCCCCTTCATTTGACGGTGTTTACCCCTTTCATCCCGAACGTGGTATTTTCCTGCTGCACTTTTCGCCCGTGTTTCCACGCGTCTTCTGCCCCCTCGCGCGTCATCAGGCCCTCCCCCCCCCTGTACAAACGTTTTCGACCTGGAGAGAAATGACCTGATTTGACCCCCGACGCCCCACCCCTTTCCAACCCCCCTGACGTTGCAAGCCCTACCTTTTCTATGAGTGTTCGTTTCCGTGCCGCGTGTTGCCCGGCTTTTGATAAACGGGTTCTTGAATTAGAAATTTCCTTCCCCGGTTCGGGTTTCACTTTTTCGAATTGCACGGCCGGCGGCTCTTTGTACAGGTTTACCCCACTGATGTTCCCCTCACAGAGGTAACAATCGTAAGAGACCGCTTGTCCTTGATCACGGCGAAACCCCCTTTGCTTATGCTACTGCCTTGTCGGTTAAGTTGCCCGGCCGCCCCTCTAGTTCCGGTTCTGCCAAATGGTTAAATTATAACCCGTTCTCCGTTCCTTCTGAATTTTGGTTTTTTTCTCTTGGTGCCCCCCTCGATGTTTGCCATCCCCGGAGTCTACCCTTAAGTTTTACAGGATTTGTGGCGACGTAGGGATCATCCCCCCCTTTCGCGCTCCCTCCTTCATTAATCCTTCTCTGTTCCTCTCGTTTGACCTTCAAATTGCTTTTCGCCGCGGTCACGCAAAGTGAAATGATTCCTTACGCGCCTAGACCGTTGAACTTCCCTTACGCGACCCCTTCTTTGTCATCCGCCAGCTTAGCGGATCCCCCAACAACGTCCCCCCCCCCGCCCACCCCCCTTGTCATTTGCGTGGTATCCCCCCTTTTTCCACCTTAACGAATTGTGCCCCCCTTTTTTTTTCCCCCCTGTACTGGTCCAACTGTTGTGTTGTTGATTTTCTCACATCGCCTTCTGCCTTTATCCCCCTTTGTACCTTTTTGTATTCGCACACTATACCAAACTCTTCTCTCTCTTGCGCTTTTGATTCACACGTCACCTCATCAGTGTTCCTGGGCCTGGTATTTATGTGCTCCCTTTTTGTGTCCAGTTGTGGCTGTCTTTTCACCCACGCATTGCCCCCCCCTTGTCTTTTTTTTTCTAACCCTTCTGCACCTGTTGCGACCTCCTTTTTCCTTCCGTCCCTTCACCCGCTTCCCGACCCCTTGCCATATACCTTAAGCACATCTTTCCAGGCTTTGCATTATTCTTTTTAAGCTCCCCACTCTGATCCACAGTGCATGCTCCCCCTTTCATTCTTCTCGTCGCCCTTTGGTTCTTCCTCGTCTTCCTGGTTGGCGATTTCTCGGTGTTGCTCACACTCTGGTCTTCTTACCCTTTTCCCAACTTGCATCTGTCCCCCGTTTCGTCCTTCGGTGACCCCCGTGACGGTGTGTTTTCCTTTACTTTTCATTTTTCCGCTCTGATCTTTCCCCGCGAATTTCTGTGCTCGCGTAATGACAAAAATTGTATTGAGTCTTCATTCATTTTGCCGTGCTCGCGTCCCCCTAGACCCTTTGTGACTGTCTTGGCTTTTGCGTTCCTCCCAGCCCTTTTTTTTTTCTCCTTTTCTTCCAAATATGCTGCGAGTGTAGATGACCCTGCGTTGCCCCCCCCCCCCACCTTTTGCGTCTGGCAGTTTCCTTCTGCGTCGAACAACCCCCCCTCCTTTTCCCAATTGTAGTTTGCACGACCTTTGTCACCAGTTTCAGTTCCCTGTGGATGTTTTGGTTCTTTTTTTTTTCCTTTCACTTAAAGTCTCCACTCCCGGGAACGAGCCTTTAGCAAACGTGTGCTTTTTAGTGTCCTTTGTTTTGCCTCTATGATTCTCTGTGATTTTGAGATTTGTCTCCTTCCTTTCTGTATTGCCTTTGTCTTCTTCCCGATTTTTTACCGCTTTTCCACTACGGTCCTCTTCTTTTCCCTATCCGACTTCGACTTTTGTTTATAAATGATGGCTCTCTAAGCTTGCTTGCTCCCTTGTGTGCGCCTCTTTAGCGTTAGTATATCCGTGTCTGCGAGAACCTTCCCCGTTAACCTTGTTGACACTTTTTACGCCCAGTCTCCCTAGCTCTTAGGACGATTCCCCTCCTTCTGTCTTTGGTAATGCTGTTGCTCTTTTCCAGTCCCATCGCTGTCTTTTCGTTTTCTCGGACGTCCCGTCCCCTATTATGTTTCACCCCATATGTGTTCCCCGCGGTCTCGTTTTCCCCGACACTTGTTTCACTTCCCCCCATACCTCGTCACCCTGCCACCCGGCCCGAACCCCTAAACTATGGAGTATATTAGGTCCGAGATCCTTTGTTTATCCCCTCGCGTCCCTCGTCTTCCCTTTTGAGCTTCTTTCGTTTAGCCTTTCTTCTCCTTTCGGTACTCCCATGTAGTAGCCTTGATTCATCCCGCTTTTTCTTCCTTATTCACCTCTCGATAAAGATTGATTTTATTTAGTCCATTGGTGGGGTTTTGGACCTTTGGTCTTGTCTCGTCGACCTTGCGCCTTTTT
>Ga0179593_1351442_pt1 | contig 12194 bp, 19 predicted proteins | sample CZODoug2_1_08_16_FD_185931 | JGI IMG/M metagenome (GOLD analysis project Ga0179593, IMG submission 185931) | Vadose zone soil fungal communities from Angelo Coast Range Reserve, California, USA - CZODoug2_1_08_16fungal (PacBio error correction) | ecosystem: Environmental > Terrestrial > Soil >... | reverse complement strand
GAGGTTGACGTTGCCCCCCCCCCCTCCTGGGGGTGTGTTGCACCTTTATCTGGAGTCTCCGATTCCGTACATCCAGCATTTTTTTTTTACATCGCTTGCCTAGGTCGTCTCCAGTAGGGGTTTGTTAAGCCTCTTGGTACTTAGAGTGGATTTTTTTCCTCACAACCACGTCTCCGTGGTACCGGACTTTACCCACCAACTGAAATGATGTCAGAAATTTTTGTTCTCTTTGTCGGGTGATTGTTTGCAATTGCTTCCTCATAACTTCCCGTTCCCTTGGAGTTTTGAAAGGACAAGGGATGTTAAATACGGTTTTCTTTTTTTCCAAACCGGGCCCCCTCCCTCCGTAAGCTGCCGACCGCCTTTGGAAATTCTTATGGACGATACAGTGAATGCGGCCCTACCGCCGTGGTTTTTGTATATGATTCTGTATAAGCTCCCGGATTCTCGTTTTTTCTTGACCCGTTTGTTTTTTTCTCCTTTTGGTAGCGGTGCTTTTCCAGCAACACCCCAGTGGTTGGTACTTTGGTCCGCCAGCCACGTTTTTTTTAGTTACCCCCTTTTTTTCCTCTTTGTCCTCCATAAGGCCAACCTCCCCCCCCTACCCGTCCTTCGCGCTGAGTGCGTTTGTTGCATCACTCCTCTACTCCCCCCTCTCTCCCTTCCGCGACCCGCCCCCCCCCCCTTTGCGCATGTTATCCACTTTGTGCTGCTTCACAGGGTAAGGATAGTTAGTATTGTTCGTTGTTTGGCCCTCCCTTTTCCATTTTACCTCTATCCTGCACCATGTCTTGCGCCCGTTTTACTCATCGGGTCTTTCCTCGTTGGTTTTACACCCCTTGGTACAACCCTGTAATTTTTAGGAGGGTCCCCCTTGTGGCGAGCCCTTCCTTTTTTTTTTTTTTTTTTTTTTTTTTTTTTTCTTTTTTTTCCTTTTCGCTTCTCTCCTGATTTCGTTCGTCACCCGCTTGTGGATCCAGGGCTTGTTCTTGGTTCGTGTGCTTTCCTGCCCCTTTCATTCTTGTCAGACGTGACCCTTCTGTTTTTCCCGATTTCTTTTCGGCCGGTAGTTTTTTTTCGTTTTAGATTTGCCAGTCCCTCTTTCGCGACTACAGGGTGCCATAGCCCCCCTCCACCCAATTCCCGGGAGTCCCCCCGCAGAAGAAGCAAGGTCTTTCCCCCCTTCGTGTTTCTTTTTTTGGGTTCTTGTGGTTGCACGTGTTTCTTTCCCACATGGCCCTGATCCCCCACTGCATTTGAGATGGTTGTGTTTTTTTTCACCGCTTTTTGGTCTGGAGGTTTCATTCTTTTCCACAGCCTTACCCCAAATTTGAAATTGCTCTGGTTACGTTTCCCTGATTCTCCTTTCGACCTATTGAGCCTGGTCCCCACGTGGCCTCTTTCTGTCCCCAAAATCCTCCTTGCTTAGAAAAACTTATCTGGCCTTTTAACGGGTTTTGTACCCCACTGAAGCGTAGTACGTACCTCCTACGTCTGCCCAGTGTAGTCATCGGACTTTTTTTTGTCATAATTTTGTGAATGGAGGTCCTTAGGTCAACGCCTTCCCTCAGGTCAGGGTTTCTAGTTCCCTACAAGTTATTTTATTGTTCGCCTCCATGTTTTCCACTACATTTCTTCTTTTTTTCCCTGAATTCGTTTTTGACTTGACTGCTTTTTTGGAGAGATGGTTGGCTCCCACCCGTCTGTTTCCTTCCTTCTTCTTCGGGCCTCCGTTGCTAGTATTTCTCTGTTTCTACCTCCAAAAACACCTCAGGCCCCTCCCAATCCCTTGGTTTTTGCTTTTGTTCCTTCCCCCCCCTTTTGGCGCGACACGCCTCCATGTTTTCCCCCTTCGTTTTTTTTCCCCCTTCCAAAATCCTCTGATCTCGGTGCTGCAATGCACACAACTCTCTTCTGTATTACCTATCCAGTTTGTAGTTCTCCAAAACCCCCCCCAATTGGAGATACCGATTTAAGGATACCCCCCCCGGTACCTTGACCTATTTTTGTGTTTTTCCCTCCTTGATTTCATTTCCCTCCCCTGTTCCTCTGATTCGTAATGCACGGGCTTGCTGACAACTTGATTGGTCACCGCCCTCGGCTTAATTATTAAGCCCTGCACCGAGCAATTTCTCACTTTGTCCCTGTCAACTTCCAAGGAGAATTCGTTTTTTCTATATATTAGCAATTTTAGACTCCTGCTTTGAAATTGTAGTTTTTTAATCATCGTCCTCCTTTGGGTCCATAGTTGAACGGTTCCTTGTTGACGACTTCTTGAAAGAACCCTCTGATGAAGAGGAACCACCTCGGCCTTCTTGCCCCCTTTCCCTTGGCGGGTGCTTGTTGGCCCCCTTCTCCCCTGGCCCCCTATTCCTCGCGACCTGTTGTTCACGTCCCCAGTGGCTCTTGGTTTCCTTGCACTTCCCACCGTGCATCCCCAATTTCAGCCCGTAATACCTTTTGCGGTCCCACCCCTTACGTGATTTGGATTTTTTTTATTTTGTTGTCTGTATTAAACAAAACCTCACCTCCACAATGCAACATGGAGGTTACGTGGCCCCTGCTTTCTGATTCGTCAGAGATCGTATTGTTTGCTACCCCGGGTGGACACCCACCTTTCCTAGTGCCAAGTGCAGCCCAGTACTTTCGTAGTTTGTGCCCTTTTTTTTCTTACGCTCCTCTTGTATATTTGTGATTCCCGGGTTCTCACTGCCATAAATCAGAAGCCGCGCCTTTTCCTTTCTCGTGAGCGCTTCCTTGCAGTTCCCTCCTTTGTTTTTCCTTGGATTGGCAAGGTTGGAAAACCCGTGAGAGGTCCCGATATACGAGCCCTGTTCTTGGCTTTGTGGCTTTTTGTGTCCTTTTGCTGTCAATCTCCTCGAACTGCCTTCACCCGATCTCTTTATTACACTCGTTCGGCCCCGAGTGTCCTTCCCAATTCTCTGAAAACAGGATTTTTGTTCTTCTTCCCCTCACTCATGGTGACCATGGCGGCTTTCGTTTTCCCCCTAAGCACGTGATTGGAACCCTCCTGTGCCGACACGTGAGAAAGGCCCCCACGACCCCCCCTTTTGGACCCAATGTTCCATCGTGGACTTTTCTCCCCTTCTTTTTTTCCTTTGAGAGAAACCCACATCTCTTGTTTTCCTTACAATGGGAGCTTTTTTAACTGATCCTCCCTTGGCGTGATTAAATTTCGTATGTTCAATACAGTCTCTTGGGACACCCGCCTGTGCTCGAGGCTCTATCTCTCTTGAGGGCGCTTGGTCTGACCTTATACTTCTTAAAATCCCCCCCGCGTCCCCCGAAGATCCCTTTCACCTGCTGAATTTTTTTATTATTGGTGAACAATTCTTTGTGCAAGGCACCCCGTTCCCTGGCCATTGGTGGCTTTAGCTTTCATTTTATCGATCCTTGATACGAACTTCGTTAGCCTAACCCACGAACGTGCTTGATCTCACCTTTTTTCCTTCTTTCCCCAGGCTAACCAACACCATCAGATTTCTACTTTGCGTTTTGATTCTTGGGCTATACCCGGTGTTCCAATCTCCCGTCGACCCCCCAATTGAAATGTGAGTTTTCCGTTTTCCCATGTCCTTCCCTCTGGACTTTGTGCTTTTTCCGTTGTTTTTACCCCTTTTTTCCTGGGTACCATCCTTTTGAAGGACGCTGATTTCCTGACCTTCCCTTTGCTCGTCCTTTGCTTTCCCTTTAAATCGGACCACTTCTAGGATTTTGAGCCCTTTCCAAATTTTCTTCTCATCCTAACCCCCCTTCTTCCCACAGCCCCCTTGGGCGCTCTTATGTCTTGCTCTTTCCCTCCTATTTCGGCCAATCCCGTATTGTTTTTTTTCCCTGTTGTCCAAATTCCGCCATTCCCGTAACCTCCGCCTTCTCTGCCACGGCTCTTACTCCTCGTTATTGCCCTTCAGTACTCTTTTTCCTTTCCCCTATGTTTTTTTTTTTGGTCTTCTCTATTAACCCCGTGGTTTTACTTTTCACCACAGGCGTGTCCTGATCTTCGTTTGCTGCTTTTCTGGTCTGGGAATAAAAACCTTGTTGACAACCCCCTGGTTTTGGGCACCCCACACCCCCCATTCCCCAGGTGTTTGGTGCGGATGATATATGCCGAGATTGTACGCAGTCTGCTCGCATCATTTTTTTGTGTTTGTTGAACCGCAACCAAGCCCTTGTAGATTACTGGCCGCGCCTGAAGCCCCTGCGCCCCACAAGGCACGCGTGACCCTTCTTGGTTTTTCCGTAGTGTTTTTTGTTCACTTTACAAACATCCTAACATCTTCTTGTGTTTTTTCTGTCGTGGCCGTTTGATGTTATGGTCACGAACCCTTGTCCCCCCATCCCCCCCTCCTTCCATACCCGAGCTGTCACAACACTTCGCCCCCCCCCTCCCTTTTCACGGTGATCAGACTGGGGATGCGTTTGCGGAACTTTTAGCACCCTCCCCCCCATTTTTCGAAGTGTTTGCTTTCCTGACCACGTTCACACAGTGGCATCACCCACTTGGATCCCATCCAACCTTCTCTTTTTGTACAAGTTGTGTCTAGCCATTTTTTGAGTCGATCTTCCATTATGTCGCGGCCCCACTTGGGGATAACGTGTCCTCCCTCCCCCCGCTTTTCCCATGAGTCTGCACACCACATACTGAGGTCTTTTATGAGTTTTCGTTTTTCGTGGCTGATGAAACTCTTACACCTGGATGTGTTCCAAGGGAAGACACCTCTTTTCTTCTTTTTTTTCGAGCCACCCCTACACTCCAAACGTTTTCCCTCTCACCTCCACTCAACCTCACCCCATATAACCGTGCAGCAACGGCACTGTCTCCTTTCGGCCCTTCACCTCGGTGCCCAGCAGTTAATCCTCCCCGGCTCTCTTTTTTTTAGCCCCATATGCTACGGTGCGGTTTTTTGTCCTCAAGCTTCCGTAATTCCCCTTTTACAATGCGCCTGGTGGTCCCAGTTTGAGTGTTTTACTGCCGTTCTGTTGTGTTATTTCAAATTGTTTTAATTTGTGCAGTTTCTGTGTATTTGTTGACCGCCCGGATTTTTCACCAATGGCGGGGACCTTTCTCCTTTCCTTCTCTTGTTCCCCCCGCCCCTACGAATACACACCCCTCAGAAGGGGGAATTCCCATATTGTATCGGCTGGCTGACTAGGTGACGTGTGCACTCTCTTTTTTCTATATCTTCTGTTTCCGTCAGTTTCTCAATTCTAGTCACAACCCACCGTCACCTTCCAGCCCCCCCCCCAACAAGCGCCTCTTGTTTTATTATATATTTTTTTTTGCCAATCATATAACTGTTTTCCCACAACCGGGCGCACGTTTTTTACGTTCATCTTCTTCGGGAATCCCCTCCTGCCGCTCTATCAGATTGCCTCGTCTTTTTATACTTCGTGGGTGTTCGGTGGGTGGGGCCTGCATCATGGCTGCAACTTTTCCCCCCTCCCTTAGACAGGCTCCTGCTGTGTTTCCACTTTTCCCTCCTCCCTCCCCCCCGTCCACCCCCATCCGACCCGAAAAACACGGTTCTGGTCCTTTAATGAAGCCTCTCACGGTTTTTTCCACCTTGGTTGGCCACCCAGCCCATCTGTTTTCGAAGGTTGTCCCCCCTGTTCTCTCCGCTCCTCTCCTATTGGGCCCAGTGTGTTTGAGTTTTTATTTTTAATTGTCCACCAGACATCCCTTGGGTTTTTAGTTTCGTACTTTCTTTGTCGCCCCACAAATGTTCGGCTTCCGTTCTTCAAACCCCCCTTTTTGAGTGTTTCCGTTGATGCCTGTACCCCGAGGCCATTGCCCGTCCCGTTTTCGTTGATGATTTTCAACTTGATTGCTCATTGTCCCCCCCTGCACCACTTGTATTGGGCTTTTCCTTGAAGGCCGTTCAATCCGGGATTGTGTTCTTTCGAGCCCTTACGAGTTCGGGCAACCCCTGAATTTCCTACCTTCCCTTTGTTTTACCCCCCAAGATTCTTCCGCCTTCTTGCCTTCCAGCGAGTTCTGTTTATAGCTTTCTTCCCTTCAATGCCTGATTCCCAATACAAGTTTTTTCCTGACTTTTGGAGCTGGTGGGGTCCAGCCATGGGTCGTCCCACGTCTGTGAACCTTTCCCCTCTTTCTTTTTTCTAGTTCTGCCTCTGTCTTGTCGCGTTTTAAAGACCAAGGTTTTCTCGACAGCTCCTGAAGATCCCTATTTTCTTTGGCCGTCTTCCCCCGCACGTGTCACACAGTCGAGTACTTTTACTTTTTCTACCCTGAAACTTGATCGCAAATTTTTTTGGATTCGTTACACCTCTCGATTGTCTTTGTCTTCCCCACACTTTTCATAGTGTCCTTTTCTTTTTCTGTGCCACCACATCTTTTGATGGTCTGGTCCTTTTCTTCTAACGGTTACTGCCTTGTGATTTTTTCCCTTTCGCCCCCCTGAGGCCTTGTCCTCACAAAAGTCAAAACCTACGTCGGCTGTCCGATTGCGTTTTTTCTTTTTATGAAATTTCGAACCCCTCCTGAGCCGCCTACCTGTGCGAGCCCAATGAGTACTTCACTAAGGTACCAATCCTACTCCTCCCGTGTTGCCTGTTCTGCCTGGCCACAGTCGTTTTGACCCCCTACCTGTTTTCTTGATCCAGTGGTCTGTCACTTTCATTCCGATTGGACAGTGGGGGCCCTGACCCCCCCTGCCTGTTCCCCCAGGAATTGTTTTAAGGCTTTTGCCCTCCGGGACCACTTCCCTCGTCGTTCAGTGTCTCCGTCCCATGTTTCCTTGCGTTCTGTCCACACCCGTGTTTTTTCCCGAATTTTCCACACATAACTAGCCCAGTGTTTATCAATCTCAAATTTTTCCCCCTGCACATCGAGTATACCCTCACTAGATGAGGTTTTCCCCGCGAGTTTTTGCTTCCCCCCTGTTTTCCTCCCATTTTCCCCAAAATGATCATCCCCCTTGTGGCAATTTTTTGCGGACTAACCCCAACCCCCACCTCTTAACCCTTAGAGGGAATTTTGAGTGTACCGTTGTACACTCCCGGTTCCTTCCCCCTTCTAAAAATGTCAAAAACCCAACCGCCCCTGGGGTCTCCAAAACTCCCCTCGACCCATGTCAGATGAAAATGGTTTGCCCTCTGATTTGTTTTCCAGAAACAGTGATGAACAAAGACCTGATTCCTCACCCAGGACCCTTGATCGCACTTCATGTTAGTTGGCGGACCCCGACGTGTTGAGTGCGGTGTGTTTTTCTCCTTTTGCCTTTCTTTTTTTTGTGGCTTAGGATTCATTGGCCGTCACCGAACGAACCCCACTTCCAATACGAAGAATCTTCCTCGCTCTTTTCGCTTCCGCAACAACTGCCTTAACTCCCTTCCTCCCCTCCTTCTCCCTTATGCCCCCGGAGACCGACCTTTCTTTGTAGATTAGGGAGTCTGACCATCCGGGCAGCCCTTGCGTGCGGCCCCCCTCCGGAGCCATTCAACGAGGCCTAAAGGTTTCACCTCAACCCCCCCTCTTCCCTTTGTGGGTGTCTGCTGTTTCGAACGGAAGTGTGCCTCCCCCGTTGTCCTGGCCACCTAGTGATTGATTGTCCTGCAACCCTCCTCCTCCCCCTTCCTACTCCTCTCTGACAGAATTTCCCCTCCGCGCACCCCCCCCCCCCACTATTTTTTGACCCGTTGAGAGTTTTTGTTTTTGTTCCCCCCTTGGACGCAGCAATCGCGACCGACCGACTCTTTTTCGTCCACATGGTGGCGTCAAGTCGAACCCCACCTCCAACCCCCTCTGTGGCCTTCCCCCCCCCCTTCTGCTCGATCTTTCCCCCCCCCTCTTCCCCCCCCGCCACTGGTACAACTTGCGTTTTTTTCCTTTCAGTAAGCTTCTTTTCTCCGGTCACACCGCTGCTCAATGCGTTGCTTCAGTGGAAACTCGCTTTTCTCTTGTCGTTGGTGTTTCCAGCAAATTTGATCCTTTCCCTCCTTGCGGTTACCCTCCCCCTTTTTTCCTTTGAAGGAAGCGTTGAATGCTCTTGCCAACGCCAGTTTCCCTCTTTTCCCCCAATTGGCTGAATTCTTTTTCCCCCTCCCTGGTGTTTCACCAGTTGTTTTGCGGGCTCCTTTTTTTTTTTTTTTGTTTATGCACAAGGGTTGCCGCTTTTTTCCCTCGACTCTTATGGTCTTCCTATGTAGACTGACTCCCTTTCCCCAGCCGCTTCCCTTGACTCTGACCAGCGATGGGCGCCCTGTACGTAGTTGGCAACCCCGTCCCTTTTGCATATTCATCATCTATTTCCCTAACGTTGTTTGGTGTGCTTTTTTCTCCCGAGCAACCTGTCCTTTCCCCCCCCCCCGGTGTGTCCCCCCTTTCCCTCTCTTTCGACGTCCCAAGACCTGCCTTGGAGATTTTTTTTTTTTTTTCCGTCTTTCCCTTCTTTTCTCAGTTGAAGGTATCCGATTGGGTTACCAGATCTGTGTGTTAGAGGAGGTCTTGCTTCGTGGCCTCACATAAGTGCCGAGGTTCAACCTTCGACTTTTCCCCCCCCCGTTTTTTAGGTCCCTATCTTGAAGAATGACCATTTCTGGGCGTTGTTTCCCTGGAATGCTTACTTCCGTTTGCATTTAGCCCGTCCCTTTCCTTGCTGCTTTTCTTTTTTTCCCAATCCCCCAAATATTTGGATGGTAGTTCCTGCCGTTCCCCTCCCATTTGACAACGAGTTATTTTTTCTACTTCCTTCAACCTTTTCCCTCTCCCTGAAGAGTAAAGTGCGACTACGGACCTGGTGATTACAGTTATCGCAGTTCTTTTTCTTTCCAGTTTTCTTTTTTCATGTTGGTAGCGCGGTTTCCCCCTACCAACGTTGGTTTTGGCAATCACGTAATCCACTCTTCCGGGTTTTTTTTTTTTTCTCCCTGGATGTCTGTTTGCTGCTTTTTTATGAACCACAGGTTCCCTCCTTTTTTGTAGAGGTTGGTTTTCTCATGACGGATGTTCCCGCGGGCGCTAGGACCTATGGTCGGACGGTCTTGTGGAGTTTTTGCCCCCGCACAATACAACTGCCTACGTAGTTTTTCTGGCCACCGCGTCTTTGAGGCGAACTCCGCCGCCTCTTCCCGTGTCCGTTGGTTTTTTTTCCCCCCCTTATTGCAAATAGGGTCAGTAGGTCCGTTTTGAGACATCAGTCGTTAGCTTACTCTCGTATTGTTTGATTCTTTCTTCCGGATGTGGTCCGTTTATGCCTTTGTTAAGTCATCTTTTTTTCGGTTTGGCTTTTTCATCAAGTGTTTCGGGCTCGATTCTGTCAGTGGCTTTTCCTGTCTGGTAGATTAATTGTCCTCTTCCTCTTACCTCCCAATTATTAGATTAGCCCATTCCCCTCCCAATTGTCCCATTGTCTCCCCCCCACATGACTTTGGGATTGGTCATTTCCTTATAGGCAATCATGTGAACGGCCCGGGTGGGGTTGTTTCCCCCCCCTCCCCCCCCCCCTTATACGTCCCAAAATGCCTGCGTGTAGTCTTAGTGGTGTAGACGCGCTTTTGGGTCTGTTTCCCTTGGACCGGGGGTTGCTAACCCCCACTTAAACTTCCTCTGCAGGTAGTGTTAGTCCTGCAAGAGTATCCCTCCTTCCTTTTTTCCTTCCGTGCCATAACAGTTTCATTGTCGTTACACCTCTCCTTGGCATAATAGTGGGATTTTTTCAGTTTACCCATCCTCCTTTTTCCTTCGTAAGGATTCACTTCTGATTAAAAACCATTTGTCCCTAGTTTACCCGTCCTACTTGATTTCATTGGCCTGTCGTTCCCTTCCCTTCCTTTTACCCAATTTGGTTTGTGGAAAGTGTCATCCACGCTCTTTGTGCGCTCCTCCTTCGTCTTTGTGCCCGAGTCCTTGGTCTTGTTTTCAGTTTCTTCCAATTAGGGCCCAAGTTGAAGGCGCTTTGCTTACCCCTTCTTCCGGGTCGTGACTTGTCTTCGTTTTCCCCATCTGGCGGCGTAGAGTCTCTGTACTTTTCCCCTCTGAACACACTTTTCACCCCGCCATCTTCTGTGTTTTGCTTTGTTTGCCTTTCCGGCTTGGGGGGTTCCCTTTTCTCCCCTCTCCCCAGGTCCTTTAGTCCCAGAACCTGCGTTTTTTTGTTTTTTTTTTTTTTGTGGGGGGAACTTCATAGCGGTTGTTCAAACAACCGATCCTGCCCTGCTCCTTTTCTCTTTTCTTTTCCCCCAATCCCCCCCAATCTCGTCCTCTCCCAACAAAACTTTTTTGTCGCATGAAGATGGTACCAGGGTTACCCCGGATTTCTCTTTTTTTTTAGAGTGGTACCCCCCCTGCCCTGCCTCGTGTCCCTGTATAAAGTCTCTGAACCATTGGATTACTCCTTTTCCCGTAATAATCTTTTTTACATCCCAAGTGCTACCCCCTTTCCGTTGGCACATGACGCGCCCTTCTTCTCTTATTCTTCTCACTCTTTCTCGTTCCCCCTTATGCTGTTGTTCATTTCCTTACGACCTAATGCTGGGAAATTTTATTCGTCCCTTGTCCCCACCTTTTCCAATGCTTAAGGTTAGTTCCCTTCAGATGACTTCGTCCATTTGTTCCTTGCCCCGTGATGGTTTGCTGTTTACCTTCCCCCCTCCATTTTTCCCCCCCTCCGGACGGTTTTCCCCTTGTCACTTCCATGGTTCCTTTTTGTCACTGTTAAAAACACTGTCCCTTTTCCAGTTTTCAAGGCCATCTCCCTTTGACCCAACATTCAAGCGGCCTGTTTGCCCCTTCTTGTTTCCTATTTTTCCCACACCACACTGTCCCTACATCCAAATGCACTTTTAGTGCTCTCCGGACTATTGTCGTATTTCTGATTGCCTTTAGGGATACAACATTTTGCCCTTCGTCGTTTTGTCTTGAGTTTGAGACGAGCTTTCGGTAAGTTTTTTGGAGGTCATGAGTAGAGTGATTCGGTATAAGTGCTTCTTGCATCTTTCTTTCCCTCCCCCTCCCCTCCCCTCATCACTGATTCACGTCTCCGTTTTTGTCTCCCTTCGTGATGAAAACGCCCCTATTGTAGGTCGCCTGTGGGTCCCCCCCAGAGCTCGTAGCTATTGCGCTCTTTTGGGCTGCGCGCTTTCACTTTGTGGGCTGTCAATACTTCTCAACCTTCCTTTCCCCCGATAAGCAACGAACCGGAGATGCCCGTCCTTTACCGAAAATATCGCCAGCACCCAGGTGTTTGCTTGCGTAACCTTCCCCCTCCCTTTTGCGTTTTTCAATCTTTTGTCCAGTTCCCCACGACTGGAGAAGGTTTGCCGTGACCCCCCGCCCGTCCCTCCCTCCCCCTGGTTCCCTTCTGAAGTTCAGCTAACGTGATCTGGCCTTCCTTCAGAAACAAACACATTTGCTGGGTCCTACTTTTCGCTACCCCCTCCCGCGTTGTGGCGTTTTCCGCGTCCGGTCCGAACCCCACCAACAAAACCCACCCCTGAGACTTTTTTCCCCTCTGTTCGCTTCTCTTCCGGGGATGCTGCGACCATGATTTCCTTACAGGGTGCCTTTTTCATCCAGAAGCCGCTATTCCCTGCTCCCTTTTGCATTCCCTTTTGCTGAGGCGTGGTTCGAGAAACCGTTCTTTTTGGGAAAATGTGGTTTCTGTTGGCGTTCGCTATTCATTCCCCCGTATCTTATGTCCCCTGGCTACTGACTTTCAAAGCCTGGCCCCCCCTTGTTACGCACCTACCCCCCTTTAGCTCTCCCCATTTTCAGATCTTCCCTACTTAGTGTCTGCTGAGCAATTCTCTCCTAACTTTCTTTAAAGAACCTTCCTGTTTTTCACCGGTTTTTTTTTTTCCTGATCAGTTTTTTTGCCACTTTTTAATTTGTTCCCTGCCTTGTTTTTTTGACCTTCATGATCCACATGGCCCCCCTTGCCTCTCTTCTGCCCAGCCCTCTGAGCGCGTGGTTTTTTTTTTGCAATTTTACATTCTTCCCTCTTCTTTTTTTTGTTTGCAATCCTCCGCTTCCCGCCCATCCTAAAACTTTTCTCCCCCTGGACTTCTTGGCGAGCGTACTGCGCAGATTGTAGGAATATCCTTCCCCCCCCTCCGATGTTTTTGCCCGTGGTCTTGCGTTTCTCCCCCCCAGCCCGAAACCCGTCCAAGTGGTTTCTTGATTCTTCACCTTTCCCTATTTGCACAATTTTTTC
>Ga0179593_1300182_pt1 | contig 12194 bp, 10 predicted proteins | sample CZODoug2_1_08_16_FD_185931 | JGI IMG/M metagenome (GOLD analysis project Ga0179593, IMG submission 185931) | Vadose zone soil fungal communities from Angelo Coast Range Reserve, California, USA - CZODoug2_1_08_16fungal (PacBio error correction) | ecosystem: Environmental > Terrestrial > Soil >... | reverse complement strand
GTGACCCCGCTGTATATAATTTTCCCCTTTTCTTTTTTTCCTAAACTCCTTTTCCTACGATTCAAAGTTGTTTCTCTGTCAGATTGACGACTCCTTTTTTCCCCTATAGGCGTATCCTTCGCATATCCTTAGCAAAGACATCCTTTACTGGTCTTTTCCCCTCCTGTTTCCCCTTTTTTCCCCCCCCCCCCCCCTTTTTATCTACACTTCCCCTAGGCCTCCGCGTCGCCCCCCTTTTCTCTTTTTTAGACTTCCCTTCTTCTCTTTATGTCGTGTGTTTCTCTGTATTTCTAGCAGTTCCCCCCTACCAGATCCTTCCTCTCCTTCCTTTTTCGCGCGACGTTCATGTCCCCAACCCCCCCCACTTCTCCTCTACCTTTTGCGTAAGATGCTTTTCCCCCCCCCGTTTGAACCGCTTTTTCTTTTTTCCTCCCACCGGTTTTTCCCTCTTACTCCCCCAGTGCCATAGCATTATGCCCTTCTTTCTTTCTTCGTCTTCAGTCTTGCCAAATTTTCTTATGCTCCTTTTCCTTCCTTTCCTATCAAGGTAGTAACCTCCTCTCTGGTCGTGTTCATTTGCTAAAATCCAGACCTTTTCTTTTTACCCCACACTATTCCCCCCTCCCCTATCGCGCGCACAGTTTATAAACCTCCCCTTGATGCCTTCCCTCCTGTTCACATTGCCCCCTCAGAACCCCAGCATCCCCAGTGTTACTGAGTGCTCTCTGCTTCACCCTTGTGGATGGTGTCCCCTCTTCAAGCTTTCCATCTCTCCCCGTTCCGTCAGTTTGATTGCCTTTTTTCGTTTTTCTTTTGTTCTTGTTAATTCACCTTTTTAATGCGCGATAGTAGTGTGTGCCTGCGTTGAGGTCTTCTCCTCCTTCTGAGATATATCTTAATAGAACTACTACTCTCTCTTACCTGCCCTTTGTTCCTTTTCTCTCTCGAGCTGCTCGCTTCTTTTGAGATAGGCTTTTCTTGACGCGCGGGTTTGTTACCCCCATTTCCATTCGGTTTGCCATTTGAAAGCACAGACTGCATTCTTCTTTTATTTTTCTCCCCTTCTCTCCTGGGATATCCCCGTAGGACTTTAATTAACATTTCTTTTTTTAGCTTATTTTTCCCCCCCTTCGAGAAGGTCTGAATCTTTTTTTCGGCGCGCCTAATACGTCCTTCTTCCGTATTCAGTTCCTTTACAGAACTTGAATTCTGCCTGATTATATTTCATATCTCCCTCCTTTGCAAAGATATTTTTTTCCAAAATATTGTTTCTTCCCCTCCCCCACCCACACCCCCCCCAAAACCCCCCAACACTCGTTATGTGGAAGGAAATCCAGATTCTTTTATAGTATGTTTCTGTCATTGTCTGTCCCCTCTTAACAGGAGAGTTTACTGACCATTGTGTCTTTCGTCTCATTCAAATACCCCCCCCATATTTTTTTAGACCCCCTACATCTCCTCATTGATTTTCCTTCTCGTGTCCACTTAGACCAATCAGATTTATGCCTTAATACTTTCTTCTTCCCTCCCCCTCTCCTCACAAAAGCATAATGATTTTCCCAAAGTTTTAATCGATTCCTTTTGCTTATTTCCCTCCAAAGCATTTAAATACTCTGTGATAGTAATATCTCCCTAATCTCCGAATGAATTCCCCTTTATGCATATATTCCCCCCCTTCCTTGGCTCCCCCCACTCAGAACCCTGTGAGGTGACTTTTCCTCTTCCCTGAAGGTATTCCTCCAGGTAGCCAGACTGACCCCCATTTATATTTTTCCTGGAGCACTCATCACAACTCTCCGTTCTCTTCCTTTGTTCTTTACCCCTCCTAATTCAGCCCGTTAATAATAGCTCGACTTTATCTTCTGGATCTACCCCTCCAGAGTGCTTTTATAACCCTCCCCGCCATTCCACTCCTTTCTTATGACCACGAAGTACCTTGTTCGTACAGCGCCCCTCTTTATGATTCTCCTATACGTTCTGCCCCTCCTTGACTCCTCCTAGAATCAATTTAAATAACCTTACTTTTTCTCTTCCTTTTTTTTTTTTAGAGTTCTTTGTGTCAGATTCTCCTTTCTTTCTATCCGTTTGTCTCGTCGACTCCTAAGAAAGACGGATTGATCCGTCCTTTAATTAGTGTTTTTTTTTCATCACCCGTCTTGAACTTTCTTCTTTGATCACGAAAACGTCTTATTGAGACTCCCTAAGTATTCTCTCCCTCTTCTCCCTCCATTCCTAGCCCTTTTTACCTTTAATTCAATATTTCACTATCCCCGACTATACTAACTTTCAAAGATCTCTCTTCCCCCTTCCTTCTTCCTTCCTGATCAGGTCAGGTCTCTTTTCTTCTTGACTATACCCAATAATTCACTTGCAGATTAATTGTCCTCCTTTCCCCCTCTTCCCTCTTTTCGAGATTGAAGGTTCTTATGATCCCCCTTTACCGGCTTCAGTTCACCGAGGCTTAATTATTCTCCCTTCCCCTTCCCCTTACAACCTGCGTGTGGAGAAATGCGGGTAATTCGATTAACAATAGCCTTACTTCTACGTGGACAGCTTTCTTTTTCTGTCTTTTCGGCCTTGATTGTGGCACACTCCCTTTACGTGTTTTCTCCATGAAATGTCCACAGAGAATCCCCTCCCTCTCTGCCTCCTCTTCCTGGGATGAAAAGTGTATGTTGATTTCATCTCCCTCAGTTTTCTATTTCCTACGGCTTTCTTCGGTTCTCTCCCCCGGCCAACACTCCCCGAGCACCGCTTTCCTTTCAAGGCTTCAACCTTCCAACCGTGCAACTCCCTCTTTCTTCAAAATATCGGCCCAGAGAGATGGCTATATATCTCTCCCCTCTTTCTCCTACTCCAAAAGAGGCTCGTGGTAATCCCTTAAAACAGCATGCCCCCCTGGCTTGTCGCGACAATGATCCTTCTCACTTTTAAATTTTGACTGAACTGAACCCCTTTCCTCTTCACCCCCCCACTCCACCTTTTTTCCCTCCTTTCGTTACTAATGAAGGAACCAGAAATTCTCCCCCGCCTCCTCCCATGGTCTTCTTGGAGGGAAAATATAATGAAGGTTTTCTCTCCCCCCCTCCTCACTTGGAGGAAACACCAACACCTATCTTGCAGCACCCCCGATCCGCCAGTTTTATGGAGTTAATCCCCTTTTTTTTTCCTTTCCTTTCCGCTATATGCGTCGGTGATGATCTCGACGCCCAAAGGGGAAGACGAAGCCTCCCCCCCTCTCACTTCTCTCCCCAGCCTGGATTGCTCCATGATCTTCACAACCACGCACCCTAAAGAAAAGCATGACCCCCCGCCAATTTTGAAGGCCCCCCTCTCTCTTCAAGCCTCTTTTTTTTCTTGTTTCCCCCCCCCAAACTTCACTGTGGTGAACAATCCTCTACCCCCGGTTCCATGGTGATCTCTTGAGATGGACCCCAAACATTCTTGTATTCTCTCCTCCCCTCACTGTCCCTATCTCTGATGTGAGAGCCTCGTTGTTTAATTGTCAGACCCGATGATTGAATGTTGAATTAATCTTTAACATCTTCGCGAGGAATAATATTAATTTCTTTCTTCTCTTTCCCCCCCCCTCCATAATGTCCCCCCCATAACTTAGAAGAGAAAAGAGCGGCCGACCTATAAACGATGAGCAACGATTCCCGTCAGATTCCCGAACGACTTTCCCCTTCTTGCCCCCCCCCCCCCTCCCACCCCGGACTTTTACCTCTTGAATCCCCGCAGGGAAAGGGGCCGGTCGTTGGTTTTTCCCCTTTTTTTTTTCCCCGAACTGCTCTCTTTGAACCGCAGATATACTGAAAATGGCTGCTTATTCGACTTGCTCCTATTCTTTACGCCCCTCCTCCCCCCCAAAAATGTACTACTCGTACCGGAGAACGGAATCGCACGCTGTTTTTTAGAGGTTAAATTGAGGAAAGTCAAGTTTTATGACCCTTCCCTTTTTTTCCCCCCCTCCCCAATTAACTAAAGCTGCGACTTAAAGGTTCGCTATGCGGAGGATACACCCCTTCTGACCAAGGAGTCGGCAACAGACTATAAATCCCCCCCCAGTCGCCGTTTTCTTTTCCCCCTTTAGGAACCTTCTTATTAGGAAGTTGGGGCCTAATATTATCACTCTGTTCATTCGACATGGTTTTTCCCTCTTTCCTCCTCGTGTGTGGAGATTAAAAGGTACTGCTACCGGAGTCTCTCTTCCCTCCCCTTCCCACTTTAGCCTACCCTCCCCTTTTCTCTCTGCTACTGGAGATTTGATTGAGCGGCATTTGACGTCTTGGGTCACTAGAGCTCTCCGTCCCAGAGAGTCGCACCTCAAAAAATTCGGGGCCGGCCTTTTTCTTTTCTTTTCGTCCCCCCCCCTCCCTTTTTCATTCAACAGTAAACCTCAGGAAAACCACGAGTGCGTCTTTTCTCCGAGGACGTATCGTTCTGTAGTACAGGTTTGCGAGTAAGGCAGATTCTCCTCCTCCCCTCCCCTACCCCCCTTTCCCCCTTTTTTTCTCTATATGACGGTTGATCGTACAGAAGGTCCATAAACAAGTTTCCCAACAATTTTTTATTCCGTGGAGGACTCTTCCCCTATTTCCCTTCTTTCGTGGCCGCAAGCGGTCTGCCCACCCTCGTGCGCCTCGTTTTATACTTGCCCCCGCTTCCTTTACTGCTTCGGCGAGTCTTTTTTCACCGAGTAGGTCCTCTATGATCACGTTTTCAAACGAGTAGCGGCGCGACTTTTTTTGCCCCCCCCTCCCTTGTCAAGGCAGCGGTTGACCAACTCTCACGAGATCTCGGCAACAGTCATCTCAAAGAACCCCTTTTTCCCTAGGTCTCTTACTTCCCCTCCTTTACCTTTGACACCCGCGATCACTGGAAATGTGCGAGGGTGTGCTCAGTTCTAACAAATAGTGTTGATGTTTTCCTCTTCCCCTCTCTTCATTCGTTCAGTGGGATGTCATTGGTGGTTCTGTGCTGTTATGATCCGTGGTATAAATTCCCCTTCGGTCCCATCCCTCGTGATTGTGCTGAGTTTAGTGGGATGCGATATAGCCTTATCCCGTACGATATTTGATGCCCGGTGGATAGAGCGGCTTTCCCCTTTCTGTCTATTTTTCTGCCTCAGATAGGAGAGCCGTTTGCGAACCCTTTCCCCTTTTAGTGAGTGGCAGATCCAAGCGCCATTTTTTGAAGGAGTATTGCCTATTGACCCTTTCCCCCTTACAGTCCCGATCCGTTCTTTCCCCCCCTTCGTAAAGGGGTTTGAAGAGTAGTGGACCTCTATCATGTCTATCGTCTCATTGTCGCGAGCCTCTGCTATGATTATTAAGGTTGCTTACGCCCCCCCTCCTCCCTCTTTTTGTCCTCCCGCCTCTCTTTCTAGAGTATCTAGACACAAGTATTTGGAATTCTAATCCCCAGATTTTGCTTGCAAAAGTGCTTTGCCCTGAAGGCCTTATCAGCGGTTGCCGATGGCTTGTCTCTCGGCGCCTCCCCCCTTTGCCCCCCCCCCCAATCCTTCTCTTATTAAGTGCTGGGGAGATTATATTCCAATACCCCTCTCCCTTTTCCCCCTCTCCCCGACCTCCGCTTATGTCTATTCCCATAACCGCTCCACTATATGTATCCCACGCTTGTAATCAATTGGCCGACCGCGCCCAATTGACAATACTTTATTCACGCTACATCCTCCTCTTCCGGAGAGATAAACCGACCGCTTGTAAAACTCCCCATATTTGCCCGAAGGTCAGATTCCTCTACTCCTCCCTTCCCTCCTGAATTTTTCCCTCTCCCTGGAAAGGCTTGCCAGCCAATAACGGAACAGGCAGCGGTTCTTGCCTCCAGCGGACCGAACTTTATTAACCGGTAGAAGATATTCCCCCTTTTTCTTCCTTCTCCTCCCCTTTGAGACAGCAGACGACCAGTTTTTCCGCGGCTCGTGAAATCGTACCAAGGGCCGATTCTATTCCTAGAATTATGCAGGAAGAAGTTCCCCTATTCTCCCCCCTTTGCTTCCCTCTCACCCCCTCCCGCCAATAAAGGACTGGAGGATGACCACGTCTTCCTGGTCGGCAATTACTGCGCGTCGTTTCCTTGGACGAGCTTTTTTGAGACTTAAGCTTTTCCTTTCCTTCTCCTCTGAACCCCCTATCATCTTTCTTTGGTGTTGTTGCGGATTAGTGTCTTGTGCGAAACTCCGACTTCTTCAGCCAGGGCCTAGTGACCGAAAGACACGCCTGCCCGACCATGGAAGGCGTCCTAAAGGATTGATGGCGTTTTCTGCACAGTCCGCTTGCGTCTAGAACAGATAGGCAGACTATGCTTTCCTATAATTCGGGGTTTTTGGGGGCCTTGAATTCCTATTTAACAGAGACCCTGAATCTCCAGGAGGGGGAGCTTCATTCGGCCTTAATAGGCCGATGGGGCGATTATCGTGCATCATAACGGCAAAGGGAAGGTCCCTTTTCCAGACCCCAAGATGAAGATGTTCTTTCGGGGAGGCTTACGGCCGGTGTCCCTGATCTTTACCGGGCAGCGTTAGGAGATCGTATCCTTCGTCCCCCCTGAAATTTTCCAACGGTGGAGTTCAAGACCGATGCGGGCGATTGCTTACAGGCATCGCTTCTTCTTCCCCTTGGGTGGTCCCAGCAAGTCCCGCGTCTCGGGCTTCAATACGCCTTAAGAAGTGTACCAATATTATTGCTCCTCCTTCCCTTTCCCAGCTCCGATTCCCCCAATAAGCCTTCCAGAATAGATAAGGGATTCCCAAGGTCTTTTAAGATCACGCGAAGAACTGATTCTACTTTTTCGCAGGCGTGTCTCTCCTCCCTGCCACAAGCCCTCGAAAAAGCGAGGCGTGCCTTCCCTCTAACCGTTTTTCACTGTTGAAAGTACTAGGTGATTCCAAATTTGCCCTCTTCGTTATCTTCCCCGCTGCGCGCCTTAAAAAAGGATCCTTACGCACGGCCCCCCATCCAGCCAGCCCGGCTCGTGCGTAAATGAGAGACAGATTCCCCCCTTTTTTCCAATTACCGTCAACCCCTCGGCTCCAGGTGAGCGTTGACTCGCTCAAGAAAGGCTCTCCGCCCGCAGCCAATGAGTTTCTTTGGTCTTCTACACAAACACCCTCCTTTCACGAGTTTAAGTCTCCCCACCCATTTCCCTGGCTAAGAGAAACGACTATATTAGCCCTCAAGCCCTTCCCCCTCAGAGGATAGAGTCAAGTAACCATGGCCATTTTAAGATTCAGTTAGTCCAGTTCCCCCTTTCATTTTTCCCCCTACAGACGACAAGTGGGTGAAGAAATAACCCCGAAATCCCACTAATCACGCGCACGCCAGTCCTTTTTTAACATGGCCCTGAGTTCCCCACCATTTCCCCATCCCCCTGACACATCACCTACGGACCGGATTTTTTCCGCGCTTTTTTTCCCTTTGTCTTGAAAAAAATCACGATTGGGAGGAATCCGATCGCATCGTGTCCCTTTTTCTCGCTGGGTTTCTCAAAACTTTTCAAGGTACCCTCAGCCTCGTCAATTTTTTTCTCATAACTGTTTTTAGATTAAATAAAAGAGGGCTTTGTCACGACACGGCTGGAAGGTGGAATGAATCGAACCCTCCCGCGAGTCCCCCGTACCTTTTTTCTCCTTTTTCTCCCCCCACTAGGGGAACCACAAAACCAACTCGCGCTCTTAGAGATTTAGGCCTCTTCCCGCGATGCGCCGATTGGAAGGTTAAGCCATCCCAGCATTGCGGTGCCTTCCCCTCCTTGCCCCCTGGTCTATTCCCACTGTAAACGCGTCGTAAAAGGGGGCTTTTTGGTCCTTTTCCATGATCCTGTCTTTCTTAGTTCATAAAAAGACTCGATGGTAATGACCACTGGCATTGTTCTTGTCTCCTCTTGCCCCGTCTACGCGTCCCCACACTGTACCCAGATTTGCCCACTTACCGGAGTCCCGGAGGAAATAATCTGCAGCGGTTTTTCAAGTTCCACGATGTCCCTTGGCGTGTATGTTACCTGGAGTGGTTCCATCAATCCCGCTGGCTCTTACAGTGATGTCTTGGCTGCTCTGCGGAGGATAGTCTGGACCCATCTTTTTTCCCCCTACACTCTCTCATAACCCGTTCGTCCGTTATATGCAACTGCCCTTGAGTTATACCTTGCCCATCAGTTTTTCCGACCTATTACCTTTAGTTGTCCCCGAAATTAGATCTAGGGCTCCTCCTCCGTTTTTTTGTTAGAGAGCCTTCCCCCCGAAAAAAATTTTTTACCCCCCCCACCCGAGAGAGATACTCTGCCCCCAACTGCGCGAACTCCTTTCCGCGATTGCGATCCTAACTTGGTTGATTTCTTCCCTATGAGCCTACTTGTCTGGGCCTAGTCCGCATCTTCTCTCCCCTCCCCCTTCCTTTGATTCCTTTTTATATTCTTCCCCCACTCCATTTTTACCCTCCCGATGCCCCCCGGTCCATCGGTTGAATCTACAGCGTGATCCCTTTTCCGCGGCCCTTCCGTACCGTTGTGCCCCAGATCGCCTGCTTGAAGAGTTTCCCCCGATCACCACTCCCCCTTTTCATTATCTTTCGCTCGACTGCATCCTTCTCTCCAACCTCATTCGCCAGGGGAGTTCCTCCCTTTCTCACTGCTTTGCAATTGGATTGGCCGCCGCCCTTGCTGGCTCGGACTTCCCCAATCGTCCTCGCGCCTCCCTCTTCGACTTTTTTGTCACCTTCTTAGGCTAATCAGATCACGAATCAATGACGGTCTGTTCCGCTCCTGATCCACTCCCTCTCTGTGTGACCACTTTCCCCCAAACGAGATAGTCCCGCGTCACAGGTTATTTCCAAGAACCTGTCAGATTAGTTAGATCCCAGTCCCCGAATGTAACTTTTCTCAATCTCGCGTCACCAGTGTAAAAGACTGGGACGTTCGTTCCTCAAACTATTTTTTTCCTTTTTTCCTCCGTGCAAGCTTAATCCGCTTCTTTTTCCCCTGGGCTTGTCTGGACTTTTCTTTGCGGGGTTTTAGAAGACCCATTTAGCCATTTTCTTCTGGCCTCAGATTCCTTGATGCGTTGATGTATCCCACTTTCTCCTCCAGATCCTCGAACTCCCTCCCCTAGATCGTCCCCCCGGTGGAATCGCGCGACCGCCCTTCGCAAACTGTCCTGATGTTTGTGGGGAGTCTCTTTAGTCGGTGCTCTTCCCCCGCCATGCGAGGTTGTATCCTCCACAATTAAAGTAGTTGAGTTCAGGCTAAAGTCGACCATGGCTTGGCCTTTCTGCGCCTTTTGAAAAGGGTTCTACGTAGAGGCCTCTCTGACCTTAGGAACAGCTGGGTTGTCTAGTTGCCCCTGGGGGCATGCCCGTCGCTGACCTGAATGCTGCTCCCCTAATTTACTAGAGCCGCTTTTACGAGAAGAATCTGGCTAGTCTATCCCCCCACCCCTGACACAAAGATCTTTTTTTAATACCCAGAGGTGTTTTCCCCTTGAAGGTTATCGTCAGGACTGAAGTAACCTCCAGGCTTTGCTCTCTTGTGTGCAGGCGGCAAACGCCGTCCGAATGAGACTCGACTCCGTTCAAATGTCCGTCATATGATCTCCACAATAACTCGTTTGCGACAAACGAATCCGATTCTTAATTGAGGTGACAATTTTCGCGTCTCACCCCCTTTCCTATTTATTAAAATATTGTAATGAGTATTGAAGACCTATGACCCCCCACAGATTTGCACCTTTTCTACCCTCTGCCTGCTGGAATTAATCCCATCATGGTATTGTCACAACACTCTTCCCTTGCGGTCATATTGGGTCTTGCCGCCCCTGTCCTGTTGTGCCCATCTTTCAAGATCCTCCCCCCCAGGCAGTGGTAATACCTCCCGCCCCGTCAGCGTTTTTTCCCTCGCCGTATTGTAACTCGGCCTGACGATCTCCCCCGGTCTCTCTTAAGGGCGCTCATTGAATCCGAGAGCAGAGCTTTCGTTCCTAATCCCCTTTTGTTTTCGATAATACCTGTCAGATTCATCTCGAGCCCTAGGCTCTTCCCCCTGAGATTCGGCCTATCTGCAAGCGGCGGCGCACGCACGCACACGCATGGGGCTACACGCCTTGGTCGGCAGCTTCCGTTTCGTTCTTCCCCCCCCCCCTTTTCGACGCTCCCCCCTTCTGCGAATACGTTTAAGCTTCGAATAAGAAAATAATCTCCTTCGCCTTCCCTCCGTTTGTGATCGAGATTAGTTGATGCGAAGTTGACCCTGACCTCTTCCCTCCCCTTGGTCAGTCATCTCGTCAGACCTCGAGAGATGGAAATGGCAGGCGTCCCGCAGCTGGGACGGCGTTGATCTCAAAGAGTCTTTTTCTTCCCTCCATAAGTCCTGAGTAGCCCCTAGACTACTCTTCAACCTGAAGGAATCTTGAGTGTTCTATTTTAAAGATCCAAGAATATCAGCCATTTTTGGTAGTCGGGGTTAAATGGTCGCATCCTTAATATCCTTACATGGGGAGCCCTTGGACTTAACATACAGTTTCCTCTGGAAGGTCAATCCACCCCCGATTCATCTGGTTAGGGATTATTGGACCGGCCCCGGGTGATATTTAGGCGAATTGAGTCGAACTGCTCCATATATGTCCCTTCCCTTTGAAAAGAGTTGTGTACAAGACAGATGCGTGGAGTTTAGCGCTCCTACTATCTCTCGGATGGCAATCCCCAGTATTGTCGTTTTTAGGATTGGGACTGCAATACCGCAATTAATTACAGCGTTTGGACCCTCGATGGTCCCTCGTCTCTCCACTCCTCGATGAGTAGGGAATGTCGGCGCAAGAGTGTGTGCATACTCGCCCCGCAGCCCCCCAACGATTCTACCCCAGTCCTCGGAGTGAGCGCTAGGCACACCTTCCATCGACAAATTTTCTGCAGGCCCCACGGCCGTTTGAACCGGTATTCCAAATCTCGTTCCCCTTTTTTTTTTTTTTTTGCGGGCACTTCTCCAGCGCGCGACTTCAAAGCTGCGCGCGGAATGCGTGACAGCCAAGCCTGCCCTTTGTCGCGACAATGCTCTTTTCCTTCGAAAGGCTAGTTCGCCAACTACTAGACCCAGCCCGGCCGATGTAGGTTTTGAGCCCGTCTCTGCTGCTACTTCCATTCCACCTACGCTCCACTCCGCCGCCATGGTCGTGCTTGTGGAGGCATGCTCACGAATGGAAAGGTTTCGCGTTCCCTTGTCGATCCCCCCGCCTCTATCGCAGCAGATCCCCATTTCCGCTCCTTGCTCTGCGCTCACTTCAAGGGCATGTTCTTAGTTGCGTAAGTTTCTTTCGCGATATCGCGCATTCGGCTGACCTCACCCGCACAATAACACTCCGCTTTCGTGGGGAAAATGGATCCCTTTCTTCCTCCCCCCCAACAAACTCACCATGACACATCCCCGGACGTTTCCGCTCTGAAAGCGCTTTCCGACAACCAGTACCGAGTTTCGTGAAAAGAGCACTTCTAAAGTAGTTTTACTTTTTGCTCTCTTTCTATTTAAATTAGCCCCTTCGCTCGTAAGGTTATTTGAGAATCTGCCCCCCTTCTCTTCGATCCCTTTTCCTCTTTTTTTAAACTGACCCGATGCTTCTTGTGGAAGAGGGCCACTCCATTCCCCCTCGGACGCTACCCTTTCTCGTGATCCTGAATTAGAACTTTGCACAAAACCCCTTCGTCCTCCCCAGAGCAGATGAGCAATATCAAACGCTTCGCACGATTGTCGGGTAGAGTCGCTATTGCGGAGGGACCTACACGATCCAAATCTGCTTCTCTGCACTTTTCCCGTCGATTGCAAGGCTTAACTGTTTGAACGGCTGCTTCGTCGAGAACGTCAGAGATAATTGCCTGGAAGGGTGCTTTCTCCGCCCCCCCTCGTCTGCCTTCCTCTTCTTTTCCGTCAGCCAACTTACCCAAGCGATAAGTCCTCGCAAGGAAAAGTTACTCGGCCACGTGTAAGGTTTTTTTTCCCCCCTGTTTGACTTCCAGTTTAGATTTGCCCCAAAGATTCGCATCCAATACCAAAGCTTGGCATACCAAGTGTTTCGGGGCGCGCTGCTGCGAGGATACAGGGCTACCCTCTTTTTGTCACCATGTCCTCTCAATCCCCCAGTTTTTCCCCTTCTTGCCAATCGAACTGGATCGTTTGGCCTATTCTTTGGCTCG
>Ga0179593_1387113_pt1 | contig 12195 bp, 13 predicted proteins | sample CZODoug2_1_08_16_FD_185931 | JGI IMG/M metagenome (GOLD analysis project Ga0179593, IMG submission 185931) | Vadose zone soil fungal communities from Angelo Coast Range Reserve, California, USA - CZODoug2_1_08_16fungal (PacBio error correction) | ecosystem: Environmental > Terrestrial > Soil >... | reverse complement strand
GCCAAGAGGACGCGATCGGAAATGCTTAACATTGGCTCTAACGCACAAGCCCGTAAAATCTGCCCCACCACCTGTCTGGGACGCTTACTCCTCGATCTAGTCCCCCTTCTTCTTTTCCCCTTGGATCTGTCCACGTAGCCCATTAGTTACACCCCATTATACCAGTATTCTTGTCGAATCTATAGCCCCCTGCGCTCTATAGTTTCCCCCCCTTGTGATAGCTTTTCCCCCCCCCTCATGAATTTCCAGTATTCCCTCTTCCCCAAACAAAGCACCCAGATGGTTGTTAGCCTCTCGCGGTTGAACATTCGATTATGAATCACACTTTGTTGAAGGTGGATTAGATCTCTTTTTTTTCTATTGTGAAACGCTCTTCCCCTTATGCCCTTTGTTAAAGTTTGGAAATTTCCATCCTAGGCTGTTTCTGTTCAATTCTTCCCTTAATCATCGGAGGTCATAGTGAAAAGCGCTTCTGGATCGGGTGGAGCTTTCTTTCGTCCCCACATTCGGCTGCTTGTCCCTTCAGTCTGCCGCCCCACCTGCCTTTCTGCGCAGGAAAATTATTCCTTCGCTACATCGATCGCCCCAGGTAAGAAAGGGGCCAAACAATCCATGTATTTCTCAAGTTATTTTCTTCTATCCCATAGTCTTCTCCCTTTTCTGTAAGTCCTCGGTATCGCCCTTTTTGGGACTTTTTCCTTATGATTGATGTAAGGGGTACCCTAAAAGTTTTTCATCATGCTAATGTCTCCATCCTATTCGACGCTGGTCTCGCGCTGAACGTTCCTTTCCCCTCTACATGTGAAGATGGGATGCCAATAGTTTCCGTATCTTTCTGCCTAACCCAGTTGCTCTTCCGACCACAGAGAACAATTTGTATGTGTTTCCGACCCGGGCTAGCTTACATAACCGTCCGGCGGGCTGAGTCCGCACCTTCTCTTTTCACAGTCTAATAAGCTCCCTGCATTGACCGATTTGACCTTCTCTTTGAACTCGGCCCAAGTTGAGTAAGTTTACCTCAATGTCGAGTTCAATACGAACGTTTTCTCTCCCCCTCTTCCCTCTAAGCAGCTTTCCCTTCCTGTCTGAGATCTTTTTGTTCCTCCTGGAGAAGTCCCAGTCGGCCCCTCTCGTAAGTATACCCCCAACTCTTTTTCCACGCGCGCAAAAAACTGTTTGAATCGCGACGTATTCGGCTCCCCCCTCCTCTATGAGTGCTACCCTTCAACGTGCCGTTCCATATTTCTTATAATCAGATTCCCGTTCCGACCATTTTCCAATGAAATATTGTCCTCTTCTCAGTGTCCCCCCCAGTTATTTCTTTTCCCAAAATTCTGCGCTTTTCTGCCTATGACGGGGTCTTCTTTCCCTCCATTTAATAATGCGTCCCTTTTCCCCCCTCTTGCTATTATCCCGGCCTAACAGTGGCCGAGTGTTCATATTTTTTTTTCCCCCGTATTTCCAATGCCGCTCCCTCTTTTTAAGGTACAGCTCCCCTGTGGACTTCTCACTTGCCTCCGGCTCTGTAGCCACCCCCGACTCTCCTGTTTAGTTGGTGTTTAAGTGAATCCCCAAAAGAATTGATGTACCAGCGGTAGCTTGTTGTTTTACGCAACGACCCATCCCTCGCAGTCATCTTCCTTCTCTTTTCTCAATGATAAGTTGGCTGTGGGTGAGCTAGACGACCTTTTGATTTCGTTTTCCAGTACGTCCTTTCACATTTCTTCTAATTCGTTGTTTTGTCCCTTCTACCACCTACATTTTCCCTTCTGCGCACCTTTTCTATGTTTACCCGTCCTGCTTGTTCCACTAACGACATGTGACTTTTTTCGCTGTCCCTGTCACTCCCCACTTTTTTTCCTTCCGTTATTACATTCGCTTTTCCTGGATTTTTCCAGACCTCCTTCTGACTCTTTGCCCTTCGGAACGAGCCTTAGCCCCCTCTTACTATCTATTTGAGAAACTCCCCTTTTTCTCCCTTACTCAGCTCTTTCCCCGACATTTTGATCGCCCGTTACCTTATGCCCTGCACCCTTGTATCCGGACCTTAATGTAGTAGGCGAGCCCTACACAATCGGTCGAGGGAACTTCATCTAACCGCTCTCTCCTTATGTCTGATTCTTCCTCCCTTCACTATATCGTTTGATTACTTCCTCTTTGATTTTTTTATCGGGTTGTGGACAAGGCAATCTCTCCTTCTTATTTCTGATGCGCTGGGTGCTCGGCTTGTCGATCTCCTCTGAAGGCAGTGATGTTTTTTAACCTTTTCAGCGGAGATTCCCACCGCTATTCCCGTCGAGTACCACGCGGCGGAGGCTACTCCCTTCTTTTTTTCTATTTCCTGAGAATAGTCGGATGCCCTGCGTTTTGGATCATTTGTCCTTTTTCCCCCCCAATTCCGTCGTCTTCGTCGATCCCAGTAACAATTAGATTTGTTAATAGCGCCGCGTCCCTTTATCCCATTGTGCAGGATTCTTTGTCTTCTATCCTTTTGATTCCGTTTAGTATTATTTTGTATGGCTGATCAAACCCCCCCCCCCACACCACCCCCCCCCTCCCCCCACCCCCGTTAGTTCGTCCTCTTCCTCCAAGTTTTTTTTTCGTTATTTTGACAGGAGTTTCCAATCTTTTGCGCCCGTCTGCACGTCTAGGCAGCATTTGCATTTCTGCGAGTTTCGTCGGGGTTAGAGGGTTAGGAGCCGCGGTTAGATCTCCCCTCTTCTCGCCCATGGCATTCGACGCCATCCCTGAGGCCACGTTTGTTTTATCACTTACCCGCGCATCCCCATCCCTGCTTCTTATATTCAACCACCCTGGCCTCCCTCCTCGGCATGCCTCTTTCTCTCCCCTCCCCTTTTTCCCTATAGGTTCGAAAATCTCTTCTTTTTTCATCCTTCTGTGCCAGTGATTTGGGACCCTTTACTAGCAACAGCGTCTTAGGCTGGGCTGTCCGATGTAATGCTCCCTCCCGACCGCCATTGTCTTCTTTCCTTTGGCGTTGCTTGCCCGTCCTTGGTGACCAATCCGATTCTTCTTCCAATTATGTACATAGGATTCTAAAGATGATTCGTCCTTCTGAAGGGCCACTGCTCTTAGCCGGTCTCTCCACCCCTTTCCAAACCGCTGCTATTTACTGTAATCCTCCGCCTAAAATTTAGGGGCCTCTATTCGTCTTACCGACCTTCTACAAGTACTCCTACATGTCCCCCCCCCTCTGCCACAGCGCACGCGAGGAATCTCCCTCTTAGTCGATTGGGCCCCCCTCTGCCCCCCCTCCATTTTTGTTGTTCGGACTCTGGGGTCGCGCTCGTTCGGCGATATATTGAGCGATCCGCTGTATAAGCTCGGCCTTTCGCCTCCCACCTAAGCAGCTGATGCGACAGTTTCTATTTCTTCTCTCAAGATTTTGACAGACACCTTCGTGTCGGATCAGGGCTTTGCAGGCTTTTTCCCAAGGTTGTCACAAGCTCTTTTTCCGCCCGGCTCTCCCCCGTTACTGTTTTGTCTTTTATTTCTCGTCCAGAGATCTTCTTGGTCTTTGCTCTCCGGCCCTTCATGGGTTTTGGAGGAGGGCCTGAATCCAGTGTCGCTGAGATTTCCTACTGCTTTCTCCCTTCTTTGCTAGATCTTCTTCTTTTTCTTTTGGCCCGCCTATGAGCTTGGCCAAGACGAAACGCTGTGTCGCCACAAAAACTCTATGAGAACATCGCCTCGGATCTTCCTCCCCCCGTCGCTATACGAACACCTTCTTGGGGGCACGCTTTGAGGCGAGTATCTTCAGGAATTCACAGCCCGTTAGGTTCGTCGCGTGCCTGCCACACCCCTCCTCCTCTTTGCTGACTAGGTGTAGTTGCTTTTTAATTTCGGAGACATTCATAGAACTCGCGTGAGCTTCCCATGTTACCATGCGCCCTCCCTATCCCCTCACCGGTGTTGTTTTCTTCGAGACTTTGGAAAGGTAGCTCTCGGCGGTTCCTCCCCGTTTGCACTTCTCCGATGCGGTCGAAATCACCCTTTTTACCAGCTTCGCGAGGTGTTATTCGTCACCCCCTCCACACGGTCTGATTTGTTCCTCCGACTTTGCGCCCCCCCTTTGATTTTTTGCTTTCCCCCCCTAATCTAACTTCGATGTCGGGAAGCTATCGACGTCCTTGCCGATCGTTCTCCGTCACTGTTTTGTGGCGCAATCCGATTTGTTCCACGCTGTGGGTCCTCTGACCGCCTCTATGCCGATCCTCCTTACCGTGTTTTTTTTCTTCCAGCAGACATCTTGATTTCCCAGGCCTTTTACGAAACTTCCCCTCGGGTTCCACGCAATCCTGACCGCTCTGCTGTTCTTCCATACGTCGCCATGTTGTTCAAAGCCGATTTGACTTTTCGATCGAATTTTTCCCCCTTTCCCCCCCGCGCCTAAAGCTCCTTGCCCAATCGCGCCCAGACAATAGTTCTGGCCGCTGACGCCGGCTCTACTTTTTTTTCAGCGTACCCCTATGGTTCTTTTCTCTTAGAGGTTCTCGATTGACCCCATCTTTAACCCTTCCAAGATGCGCGACACCCAACCCCACCACTTAGAACCCGGATGACCCCCCTGGGGCATCGTACCCAAGTTCCCATCTCCTCTATCCATTCTGATGAGTTGTGTATCACTAGGTAGCCTTCCTTTCATATACGACTTGTGCCTTTTGCCACCCGTATGACGTGCGTTGTTTTTAAGACTTTTGTATGACACTGGTAGATTTTTCGGTCAATCTCTTCCCACACCCCCACCCCTATGAATTGACTCCACGCCTCCCGGTTGTCCCCTTTTTTTTTTTTTTCTTTCTTTTTTTTTTTTTTTTTTTTTTTTTTTTTTTTTTTTTTTTTTTTTTTTTTTTATCTCGTAGTCCCTATGACCAAGCAGACCCTTTGATTTGAATTGGTGGTCAGCATTGATCTGCTGATTGCGTCTTCCTTCTAATCCCCCTTCCGGGGAGTCTTCTCGCAAACCTATCTGCCCTCCTCCCAAGCTACGATCCTGCCTTTGTCCCTTCATCCGGTGGACATGTCTATCCGCCATGCTCTTTTCAGAGGTCCTTTTTTCTTCCCGGAGAGACCTTCCTTTCTTGCAAGACACGTTTCTGGTTTCCTTGCCATGGTTATCTTTAGTCACTTTTTCTGGGCTCTTTCTGTTTCCAGTCCTGGATAGGGGTCCTCATTACTGTTTGACCGAGCCATGATGGCCCTATAATGTCCTTCTTTCTCAATTTTTACGTCTGCCCCTCCCCTCCGGCCTATACCTTGACACCTTTCCCCGCTTTTTTTGCCTAGTTTTCCCTTTTTTTCTGTCTGGTTTCCAAGTCTGAGAAGCTCACGATTGGCTTAATCTACTTTATCTCCGGGCGAGTCTCTCCATAACAACCGGCCGTTTATACCTCTCGCACTTGATCTCCCTTGCTCCTCCTTATTGGCGATTCTTAGTCTCAAGACTTCCTATCTTTCTGTGACCATCCCACCAAGATACACGTCGTACCTTTTTTCCAAACTTCGCGCTACCCTTCCCCTCTTCCCTTGCCTTTTTCCGCCGTCTGTATCAATTTTACCTCGCCTCTCTCCCGTTTGTTCCTGGTACGCGTCTTCTTTTGGTGTTTCTCCTGAGACCCCTCCTCATTTAGTTTCTTCTCCACCCACCGTAGACCTTAGAATCCAAAGGTTACAGCGCATGCCACTTCCCTTTCCATCGACACACCCCCGATCGAGGGCCCTCGACTTAGAACAGAACTCAAGCTTGCCGTGATCTCGGACCCCTTACATGATCAGATTCTGTGAGGTCCATCTGACCCCTTTGGCTCCCCGACTACAGGTACATCAATTCGAGAAGGTTCTACCCTTCAGTTGGCGAGTTGTCTGGTATAGCTCTCGAGTTGGATCTCTTTTGCTGTGTTTGAAGATTTAAACTTTAAAGGCATGGAATTTAAATTATCTTTTTCAGAATGAAACAGGATTGTAGATAGAGTGCGAAGCATGCTCGACGAGAATCCATGTTTTTTTTGTTTTTTTTTTTTTTTTTTTTTCTTTTTTTTCCCCTTTGCACATTAACTCTGGCTCTTTTTCCGCGCATATTTTCCTCGTCCCTTGATTTTCCCCTTTCTTAGACCCCGTCTAGTGATAGGAAGTTCCACTGGGCTGATATGATTACACAACAACGCTTTACCCCCCTTTTTATAAATCTGCTTCCCTTCACGAACAACCGCGCCGGTCCTCTATTTCCCCTCCCCCCTTTTTTTTGTTTTAGAAGATGACTCCTGGTTAGTTTCTTACCTCGTCATATGTACTTCCCCTTTTTTTTGGTCCCTTTTCTAGCCCCCCTTCCACGATCCACTTGCTAAAATAGTTTCCTCAAGTACCGGGCAACTCAATTTTGCCAGGGAGGTGGTAGCTGTCCCCCTTTCAATTTGATGTATTTCTCTTCTTTATCCTCTCTTTTTCTCGATGATCTGACGCCCCCCCTCATAAGAGTACTTTGTTTTTTTCCCTTCCATTTCATCTCTTTCGTACGTAATTATCTTAAATCCCCAAATATTACTAAGCTATCCCCCTACATCTACCTTTTTTCCTCTTTACTCGCCGACTACAATATCTTTTTTTCTTCTGTGTCCTCATTTCGATCGTCAACCTTAAGATTACGTACTCTTATAAGCGGAAATCCTTTGGCTTTTCCTGTCTCTTCTCCTTCCCCAGCCGTTAGGGTCTGTTGGCAAAGTCCTTGGAATGCGCGATTCCTTTTCTGCTTGTGGTTTCACTACCAGTGGTGATCTCCGCCTGCTTTGCGTTTGACCCACAACGCATTCTCCACGCTTCATCCTTTTCAAAGCTTTTAGATAGCTCCCTGACAGCGCTGATTTGTCATTTCCATACTCTCCCCCTTTTTTTTAACCCCTGCTCATCTCCATACTTTATTTCCTTGGATTCTGATTAACTAGAATCTCTCCCCGAGTTCCTCTTCGGCTTCGTATCTGAGAGGTCTCTTTCATTTTACTCAGTCCTTCATTATGCCCCTTCACCTGCTCTCTCCCTTGATTAGCCGTCTGATCTTAGTCCTCGTCGTCCGCCCGTTCACTCTTGTACACAGAGTAATCCACGGCGCCCTCTTTCTATTTTGCATCCCTCATTCTATTTTCCTTTCTCGTGCCGCTTTTCTAGCCTCGATTGACTCCCTATGTCCTTCCATTGTTCCCCATTTACTTCCCATAATGCGCGGCCACCCTTTGTGATGACCCCTACCCCTCACCGCAACTCCTATCCTATGCGTACCTCCACTTAACGATGATCTCCGAAAATTCCCTGCTCCCCCCTCACCCCCCTCTCTTCCCCTAACAATACTTCAGTTCTGTCTATATGGCACCCAATATGTCTACCCCTCCGTCTTGATCGAACTTACCTGTTCCCTCTTTCTTTTTTCGATGTCCCCTATAATTCGCACCCATGTGTCCCGTCGTCTTTTCCCCCTCTCGTGAGAGCTTCCTTTTCGCTATGTCTTCCCTTCGTCGAGGATTTCCATCTTTCCTTCAATTACCGCCATCCTGTTCCCTCTTCCCTCATTTCCTTTCCTCTATAGTCTTCGCACCGTTGCCAAAGGACTAGCTCTTCCCCCTGCTTTTACCAAACCTATCTCGTCACCCCCCCCTACTTCTTCACCCCGGGCTGAAGCTCTTGATCTTCGTACATCTAATTCTTCCTCCCTCTCCTTTTCCCTCACCCAAACGTTTTTTTTCCACTCTTCCAGAGATCTTGCTTTTTTTTGATGTCGATCCCCTTTGTGTCTATGCGTGTCTTGTCTCTGCTTTTTGTGTGGCGTCTGCTCCCAGAATTTTTTTTTCGGATTGGGCACTACTCTCCCTCCAAGTTCCCTCCTATTTTATTTCCTGCTATATCAGGCTTCCAGAGGAAACACGTTTTTTCCTTTTGTCATTTTTTCATTGAGGCTTTGCCGTTTCTCCCCCGTTTTGAGCACACCTTATCGCTTTCTGTGACTTTTGACCCCCCTGGTTGGTATTCTCTTATGGAAGCTCTCTCTAGATTCTTGTTACCTTTTCCCTTTCTTTTCGAGGTGACCCCCTGGAGGATAGCCCTTTTCATGCGTTTTCATCTCCCCCAGTGACGTCACGGCTTTTATTTTACTTCCGTCGGATTTTGCGCTCCCTCTCCCTTCGCTTGAGACAACTCCCCTTTTTTGGTCTCCCCCCAAAAGTGGTGCATTGAGAACGATTCTTCGGATCGTCTTTCCAAGCCCTCTGTTCATTTTTTTCGCACCACCGCTTTTTAGTCGATGATGAATTTTCGTCTGTCCCCCAGACAGTTGTAGTGAGAGTCCTACCCCACAGGTTAGAATCACTTTCCTTTAGAATTCCCATTGCATTTCGCCCCCGTTCCCCCCCTCTACTCTATCTCCCTTTTTCCTCCGCAGTATATATATTCTATCTACCTCCCCGGTAGAGATTTAACATTTCCTCATGCTCAAGGACCAGGTCGTAGGGAAGTCTCCACAAATTTTTATTTTCTTTTTTTCTACCATCTACCTGAACCCCTTTTCTATCCCTCTTTCTCCGGTTTATTGAATGTAGACATATTACTCAAACCAGCAAGACCTCTCATTCCGACTTACAAAGAGCTGTGTGCGTCCACTTCTTCGTGGAAGATATTTTATTTCCCTTTTCGGCGTTACAGTCTCCTCCCTCTCATTCTGGGTCGGTGTACCAACAGTCTCTTTTCGTTAAGATTGTTAACGTTTATGGAGGGTTATCCGCAAGAATATGCTCTACCCCCTCGTTCAATGTTTTGCTGATCTGACCCCTAGCCGACTTGGATTTCTCAAACTAGATTTGCCAACGGCACTCTGCTGTGACCCGAAGCTTCCCCCAATCAGTCTCTCCAACATCCCGTGTGCGCAGATGTACGGACTCTGACTTCCCCTTCTCACATCAGCAGCACCTTTTCCCCCTCCTCAAGCTGTCATTCCCTTCCGAGGATCGTAATCCCCTTCCCCCTCCCTCGGGGTATCCGTCCCTCGTCTGCCTATATCCTGCATTTTCCTCTTTTCTACACAACCCTATATACCAACTTGTACGCCTAATACCGACCTCCTCCTTCTGATTCAACCCCCCTAGACAGGAGGGGTTTCGATGCGCTTGTTTTCGATAGCTATGTCGGTCACCTTCTTTACCCAGTTTCTTCTTTCACGTGTTGAATACCCTTTTTGCTGTTTTCTTTTAGTTTTTTGATGTGGACCCGCCCCGTCTCTCGTGAGCCCTTGATAGCCTTCCCTTGAGATAATCGATGCATTGAAGGCCTGCTTTTAGTTTTCTTTTTATTGCTTTCATAATAGTTCGGACCTATCTATAACTTGCCTACCGTGATACCTATCCTTCCTGCGCCAGCCCAGCTGCTACCTCTGATGACATGCGCATATTTTCTTGCGCCATCGGCGTCGCAAACTGATTCCCTATCCATACTTTTCCCCGCTTTAAAGGTCAATGACGGTGTCTTCTATGAGTCCCCACGAGACTGGTTTCCGCCAGGCCCTGCCTTCAGGCGTTTAGCTTTTATTTCTGCGATTGGACTTTTTCGTTTACGTCTGGCCCGATCGGCAGTCGTCTTCTTGGTTCTGTGTCCTCACCCGGCAGTGCCTCCTCCCCATGTCCGGCTTTAATGACTCCGCCTCCCTGTTTTTCCCCCCCCGCTTTAGAGCACCCGACACTAGACCTTTGAATTGACGCGACATCTTCTTAGGCTTCGCGCTTGAAAGCTTGGATTTCTTCTCCTAGATTCACTTCTTGGAGTGCCGATTAGCCTTTTCCCTGGGGTTCCCGTTCCTCTCCTTCCTGTCTCCCTGGCGTCTTATATCCGTACTATGAGCCTTTCTAGTGTATCCCTTCATCCCGGGATTTTCCATTTATTTGCGCTTTTTTTTTTCTTCGAAATCGATTCCTTCCCAATATTGTCCGACCCCAGCAAAGTCGAGCGCTTCATTTTTTTTACCATTTATGCCTTCTTCATATACTCCGAACGTCCCTCTTTACTACTTCTTCCTCCCCTGATCCCTCTTCAGATAGATACCCTTTACTCCTCTCGTCCCTCTTCTGTAATGTGGTTCCTGACCTGTTCTCCCTTTTCCTCAGCCTCCCTGCCACATCTTGTTTTCTTTTACCCACACGCTCCTTTCAATCCTACGTCCTTCGTATGTCCAATGACCCCCAGGTGGCGCTCACGTTCTTGCGCACCCAACTCTTTCGTTTTCGCGGATCTCTGATCGCCGTTTTTTTTTCCATTGTCCCACATCTTTGTTTCCAGAGCCTACTACATGTCCATCCTTCGGAGAGGTTCCCCCCCTTCTGGAATCTTTCCGTCTAGTGACTCTCGGTCTCTGGATTTCTCGATTCCAAGTAATTCGATCCTCAGCGGGCACTTATTTGCTTTTTCCTCCCCGGCAAATACGTCGCTCTATAGGCTTTTTCCTCATGACTCTGATTTAATTAACTTTTTCCTGATTCATTCAATGACTTCCCTCCCTCTCCAGAGTCCGATTTCCGCTTCCCAATGCGACCCCTCCCTCCCCCCCGCCATTTTTAAGCTTCTGTGGCGTGCCGTATTCCCCTCCACACTCACCTTTCAATGAACAGATGATGTCTTGACTCTTTTTTTTTTTTTTGTGTTTCTTTTTTTTTTTTTTTCAATTCCTGTACACCCTCGCAGGTCATCCCTCTATTTCCCCTTCCTCCCCCTTTTTTGTTTGTTTGTTAGATCGTCTTTACTAATCCCCAGGTTTGTCTTGGGTTTTTTTTCGTGTTACCTTTTGTCCCTTCCCCCCCCTTCGCCTATCAAGAGCAACCCCTCACGGCGCGGACCCCTCCCCTTGTCTTCTTCTCTGCCCCTATTGTGATATAGCAGGTTATTCGGTGAGCTGTTGAACATCATTTCCATTCTTTCATCGCGTCAATGCGCTTTCAGCCCTGATAAAGAGTTTTTGGCCTTTCGACCTCTCCCTCTCTCCGATCATTTTACTTTATCTTTTCACCCCCACTTTCTCACGAGCCGACAGTCACCATCTGCTTCCCCCTGTGGTTTTTTTCTCTCCTTTTTTTAACCGGTAGTTGAGAGCCAGAGGGTATTAACCCCACTGTCCCCCCCTCCCCCTATATTTAAGTGACGATTTTATAAGCGTCCACACCGTTGTATGTCGCTCGAGCAGGTCTGTTAGCTATATGGGTGGTTTCCAAGGTTCCCCACTTGTTTTTTTTTTTTCCCCTTTTTTTCGACATGATCAATCTTTTTTCTTCCTTTGGTGGGTGATTCCCGTTGGGGACTTTTTTGACCGAGTTATTGGACTTGCCTTGCGGCGGGCCTCGGCTCGATGCTCCCCCCACCCCCCCCCTGGATGTTTGTTTCCCCTCTGCGTTAGATCCCCGCTTTCCGCAGCTCTCTTTTTTTTTTCCTTTCCTTTTCGGTCGCGTATGTTAGCCCCGCCTCCCCCATTGTTAAAAAGCACTTTCTATTCGCGCTTACGAGATTTCCCCTCTCGACTCCGCACATTTTATCACTGTGAGCTTATCATGTATTTTTTTATCCCGGTAGTCATCGGTCCTTGACTTCCTTTTCTTTGCTCACTGGAGAGCTCTTCACTTATATCGGTCCCTGCAAATCGTGGTCCTGGCTGAGACTATGGCTCACAAGTGAGCCAGAACGCTAATTGGCCCTCCTTGGCAGACTGCGCCCTCCATTCATCGCTTGCCCTTTGGTGCTGTCTCCCCGCCCTTTTTTTTTTCGTTGAGAGACGACCCCCGGTAGAAATGACCTCTCTCCATGCAACCCTCACACTGCCCTTTCTTTTCTCCACTAATTGGCTTTCCCTCCTTGTCTATTCCCACCGAATTGCTTTTTCTCTCCGGATCAGAACTTATTCTTCTCCCCTCATTAGATACAAGACTGCTTATCGCCAGCAACAATGAGTCTCTTTCGTCCTCCCATACAAGACTTCTCAAACCTTAGAGGTCTTTTTCTAACTCTTTTCCACCCTTCCGGTGTCTAATCAATGTCTCATAGCACTTAAGGCCTCGTTTGTAGAGTGGAGTACATTTTCTCGAAGAACTATGACAACCTTCGCCCTCCTTCTTCCTCTTTCATCTAGTTTTCGGAGACTCGCTACTCTGATCCCACATTTCC
>Ga0179593_1695376_pt1 | contig 12196 bp, 10 predicted proteins | sample CZODoug2_1_08_16_FD_185931 | JGI IMG/M metagenome (GOLD analysis project Ga0179593, IMG submission 185931) | Vadose zone soil fungal communities from Angelo Coast Range Reserve, California, USA - CZODoug2_1_08_16fungal (PacBio error correction) | ecosystem: Environmental > Terrestrial > Soil >... | reverse complement strand
TGGTCCGGAACCACGCTTGACACATATTCCCCTGTAACATTTTGTCCCTTTGAGGGTGCGTGCGCGGTCCCCTGGAATAGTTCATGGTCCTATCACGACACCCTCCCCCCCAATAGCGTTGCGTTTGCCTTTCTGGCTCTTAACCCTTTAGATGGGCCCCGCACCTCTTAGTGCGTCTTTCATAATACGAGTGGGCAATGGTTTTTTGGTTGTTCCTTTTTAAAGGAGGATGTAGACCCACCCAGGGCTAATGAGGACAGTTTGCCAGACCGTATTCACCTTGACTTCACGTGGTGAACCCCTCTGTGAATTCCCTGATTTACAAAGATAGACGCCAAATCGGTCCTGCACCGAGCTTCAGGCCCCCCCCCCCCCCCCCCACCGTTCGGCCGTCCCTCGATACCCGCGAATCTTTTCACCGTTCACCTGTGCCCATGCACCCCTCAGCACGAGTGAGGGGGTGTGGCCGGAAGGTAGGCCATTACACGATCTCCGTTCTGGACGGGCCAGGTTGCTGCTATGCCAGACCTGTCCCTTTCCCGTCCCGGCCCACCCAGGTGCTGAAAGTTCGTAAGCCCCCACTACGGGCGATGTCCGATATTTTCAAGGCTCACCAGCCAGCCGGTCGCCAGAACCCATCCCCTCTTGCCCCCCGTTAAAGGAACGATGCGCAATCTCGCTCCTCATAATGGCCCAGCGGGGTTCACACCAAGCCACTTTCCACACGGTGTTCGCGCGCCTTTATTTGCATTTTTCCCTTTGTGAGACGGACCAGGAAGGGAGGCCAGCACTTTCAGATTTCCATTTTTTACAAATACAGAAACGATCGCCCCAACTGACATCGGTGGCACTTCCGGGTTTTTGCGGTGCGCAGCGTCACTTTCCCGCCCCCGCGACGGGTGAATACAGGACCCCCTTAGCCCTGTTGACGTGAGTCTTGTGAAAGCTTTCATTTACACCCCGCCTGCTGAGGCATTGCGATGCAGAGGTATCCATTCCCCTTTCCACAGTACCATTCTTCCTGCCCTGGATTAAGTAAGGTGCTGCCCCACATCCCTGGCCGTCCCCCTTTGTTTCTCTACCACTACAGATGCCATGGCTCCTTTTCCGCGTTTGGTCTCGGGTTTTTCCTCCTGCCGTTTTCATTTTAACATAATCCCTCGGCGAAACGGGGCGGCGGGCCCCAGATCAGCCCCCAGTGCTTTTTCATCGAGCCGGCCTGTTGCTTTGATTTCGACAGCACACGGGACCTGACCGAAAAGCTTACTTTGCCCCCGCACATGCGTGCAGCGTCCTGCCACCCCCTGGCACTTGACCAAACGCGGCTTCTTGATTTCACGCCGGTCCACCAATTTTCCGTTTGGTTTTACCTCCCTGACGCGGTGTTTTTTTTCCGCTTGAAGGTCTACTCCCGGGGCAGGGGCAGCGGAGCCACTGCTGTTTACCCCACTGCTTTTCTATTTGACCCTTCTGTGGTGGGCGAAGTAATGGTTACTCAGGTCGGTGGTCGATTCATTGCCCTGACGTGGGGATCCCCCGTTTACGGGTTCGACCCCTACGTCTCAGTCTTTCGGCTCATCCTTGGACCACTTTAAGAGGGCATGGGGAGGGGAAACCACGTCCCCTTGCCTCCTTCTACGAGTCGGTGACAACCCGCGTTGGTCTATTTATACTTCCTAGGCGCCGAGGGTTTTTTTTTGAAGGTTCCACCCGGGCATTGCTTCCAGTTAGCCCGAGGGAAACTTCCCCCCAGATTTGTTAACCCTTTTTTTTTTTTTTTGACCACCAAAGTTGGGGTTTTTCCTGCCGAGCGCTCAGGCAGTCCGTTCAACGACACGCTGCGAGGGCTGGCTCCGGCTGTTCCGATTTTCACGGCCGCGACCTTCTTGGTCAGCTTTTCCGGCGTCGGCCCATTTACTTTTTTAAGAATTAGTGCTCCCGGCAGGGAGTACATCCTCCTCCTGTGTTTTTTGCTCAGTGCACTGCCCTTCGGCCTCGCGATTCCCAGGCCTCCCTTTGCCCTGGGTCGACCCGGTCAATCGATGTCAACAGGCGGTTTTCAGTCAGTGTTTTGTGCTGCTGCCGCAGCGGTTTTTGGCTACCTCCACCCGGCGCCTTTTGGGGTCACTTCAGCGGTTACATCTCTCTCTTCGCCTTGCCCCCTTACCTCGTGCGGCACATGGCTCATGCAATGGCTACATGCTTCTTCCTCCTCGGCCTATTCATGGGAATGTTATTCCCTTCGGCGCTTTTCACGATATCCCCCGGATCCGTTAGGCGATTCCTTTGGTGCCCTCTCTCACTCTTTTTGGACATCCCCCCTCTATCCTCGACAAGTTTAAGGTCACTTCTCGACGTATTTTCGACGCAACCTTGCAGTCCCAGGTAACCGCCTGGACGCGGACCACGAATTGGCTTGTCCGTCCCCTTTGCCCTTCAGGGTCAAGACTGGAGAGTTTTGTCGGGTGTTCTCAGCTGTTCTCCCCCCCCTCCGCTTCCCTTTTTCAGTTAGTCGTAGAAGCGGTCCCGCTCACGAACGACGGCCTTTCGGGTCGCCTGGGCGTGTCCGGGAAGAATCTTCCTCCGTCTTCGTTTCCCCAGGTTTGGTACGAGGCAAGCCTTTCGTCTGCTGTTTTCTCCGGGCTTTTATTCAGGCTTGTCTGTCTCTCTGCAACCTCCCTTGCTTCGACCGCTTTAAGTCGAACACCGCTGTTCCTGGCCCCTTCTTTCCGTCGACGGTTAAGTTTTTATTAAATGCAGTTCTGACCGTCTCTTTCCAGCCCCGGGCCTTGCTGGCCTAGGTGTAAGGCAATGCTCGTGCCCTTTAAGGTAGCGGACTCGTGTACATCCTTGCAGTGATCGACCTGCTTCCTGGCTCCTGGCTTCATGCCCTCTCCTCGCTGCCGTGCCACTGTCTGGGTTTTTAGTGTTTTTCCCCCTGTAGTGAAGTTCGTGCGTTCCGGGGACCTCCCCGTGGCTGGCTTAGGTTCCGCTAGCAGCCGACGGTGGGAAAAGCTCTGGGTGATTTCTGAGGGTTCGGTGCTGTTTTGTGTTGATGGAATTGGGGGTGCGTGCTGTTGCGTCTTCTTGGATACCCCAGGGACATGCTGGCGAGTTTTTTTTTCAGGTCGCTCCCCCCTGTGGTGTCCGGAAAACCGTGTAATTCCTCCCGTGTTTGTTACACTCTCTTTCTCCTTTTTTTTAGAGAAGCAGGGGCTCCCGCCCGGGCTTGTACTGGTGTGAGCTGGTGGGCTCAACACTCCCCTTTTTTTTTGACGACTTTTGCAGCACAAGAGACCCGGTTTCTCCACGTTTTCTTGCGCCCGGTGACTTTTATCATGAGCCTTCGCCCCAGCCGAACGGGAGAAATTCAATTTTTGCCGCCATCGCTGTGGGGTTTTTTTTTCCTGGTTTACCTTTTTATGTTTAGCTTGATTCTTCTAGGTGCCGCACGGCGGCCTTTTGAGCGGGCGGCCGATCTTCTTTGGGACCTAAGTTCACGAAGGTACAGCACACTTCCCGAACCCGTCGCCCCAGTGCGCATGGAAGACCTTTTTGAACGAGTCTTGTTGGTTTCTTCAGTCCTTTTTTTGTAATCTTGCTTCCCGGATTTCAGGGTTTTAAGTTTATTGGGCGTGCCAGGTGGATCGTTGCATAATCCTGTCCTCGACCTCCCCTGTTCCCGGGTTTGATAGGCGTCTTTTTTTTAATACCTTAAACTTCAGGCAACAACCCGCCCGTCTGGTCGGCGGACGATAGCATTTAGTCCATTCGCAGCAGGAATTTATATTTTCCGGTGGAAACGTGTCCAAGACCTTTGAGGGCATTTCTTTTTCCGGGTCGTAGCGGCCCCCCTTTGCTGTGGTCAACTCTGCTCCTTATTTATATCTGACTGGGCCTGGTGTCAGCGCCGCAATCCTTTACTTCTCGTCTTCCGCCTCTCTGCGTCCGAAAGTTTAGGTGCGGTAGCGATGCCGCTTCTTCTCCTTGAGTGAGAAATTTGTTTCTTTTTTTTCTTCCCGGACCTCCTCCCCCCTCTGTCTCACCCTGACTATTAAGACGACTTCGACCGGTCGTGCTCGATCAGTTATTCTTGACAGTTTCCGGACATCAACCTTCGATGTCCTGCGTCAGCATGATACGCTTTAAGCCAGTCTCCCTTGAGGCGTGGTTTCAAGGCTTTATGAGGGTCGGTCTATTAATTGGCAGTTTTTATTTTGCTCCGCCCTCTGACGCGGCTTGGCCAACAGAGACGCTGACCCTCTCTTTGCTCCGTAGACTAGGGACCTTGTCTTCAACCTTCGAATCGTCTATGCTTTTTTTCTAGCTTCGTTTTATTCAGCCGACGGGCATCCCATTCGTCCACCGGTTTATTCACTTTTCCTCTCCTCGTCCTTAGATTCTCTTTAAAATTTAATATATTATGGAGCCTCTTTACGCGCTGGGAGGCGTCTTAGAGACTTTTGCATCGGTTACCCCGGCAGCCGGGAGTATCCCTTTTTCAGTTTGACGGTATTCTGGATTCAAATTTCTTACGATAACCTTCTTTTCGTGTCCAGCTCTTTTCTTTTGAAGCCTTTTTTTGGGGAATGGGATGAGCTGTTCGCTTTACGTTGCCTGACCCCCAAGTTCCTCCTTATCCCTAATAGGCCTCCTGTGTCGTATCTGGCCTTATCTGATTCTCGGGGAGAGGCAAACGCCAGCGGAGGCCATAAGTTCCCCTCGGAGCATTCCTAGGCGTAGACTGGGTCATCGCTGAGTTCGCGATACCTGGCCTGTTCTTTGTAGCGTGCTCAGGTCTTTGCCTAGTTAGAAGAGCCTTTATTTTTCTTCACCTGTTTTGTTTTTCCCCTGAGGATACAGGAACTCTGCAGGATCCCCCAGCGAGCCCGACCCAACCCCCACGAGTTCGGTAAAGAAGCCCTTGCTATTATTAACCAGGCGTCCAGTTAGCCGCCCCTGAAGACTGAAGTAGGGCTGGAGACCTGCGTGAGAACAGAGACACCTCTTTCCATTAGCGCCCTGCCCCCTTTCTCCTGGGAAGGTTCCCAGAAGGATGAATCAGATCAATTGGACTGTACTCGCTCCGGCCTTTTGTAGCCGACCGTGTTAATTTTAGGGCGAGTAGCCGACATTGTTCGTAGAGCTCTTTTTGTCTTATAACCGTCTGAAGGTTTCCTCTAAGGAGAAGGCCGTCTCCTTCCCTTGTCCGGAGCGGTTTTCGACTTCGCGGCCCCAGCCGCGCTTTTTTTTCGCGAATCGATCAACCCCCGTCTCCCCACTGCTTGCCCCTAGCAGTAGGACGGTATTTTCCAGAATTTTTCAATAGACTTCTTGCAGCATAACTCGAGACGTGTTTTCGCCAACTTACTCCGCGGGTATGCTCTGCTTCGAGCTGTCACGTTTCGACCGCTCACCGGGAAGGATTCTCCTCTCCCACGGACGTGAGAGAGTGCCTCCTAACTATTTCCTATACGCCCAGTGGCATACCCCAGCGCCATTCTTGAAAACTTCCCCTCCCCCCCATCAAGGTCGTTGGCCTTATCGAAGTGCCTTTCTTTGTCCTGACTGACGCTCCCCGCCCTTAGACCCTTCACACGCTTCGTCTACATCAATAAGCGACTGTCGTTCCTAACTTTATCGGTCACACCGCCGACATACCCCTCCCCGATCGGCAGTTTTTTGTTCTCGAGTAGTCCTTTTTCTACAAATTGCCCAATGATTTTCCCCCCTCTACTCCCGGCATCACCACCCTGTGTTGTTGAGCTGAGGGGCCTTTCCTGGCAGGGTTTGCAATGACTTATCTCCTACAGACCTCAACCTCGAGTACTTCCTGATGGTGAGGATGTCACCCGCCGGCGGTGATGTTATTCCTCCTTCTCCAAGAGTATGAAGGTGTGGTATTGATTTTTTCATTCTATTCAGCCTATCCCGGCGGCAGGCATACCCTCCCACTCCCCGCCGACTCCACTTACCAGTTATCTTATCGGAGCGTTGTCTGGGCTGTTGGGCCTCATGTACCTTCCGCACACCGCGTGCTCGGTCGGCACCTCTGGACCCCCCGGATGGCTTCTTATTATTTCATTTTCACTCTCGGGCTTGTCCCGCTTTCCCGCTGTATCCCGTGCTGTGCGGCTATCGTTCGTTCCCGAAGCTACGCAATCGGTGATTTCTCAAAATCCTTACCTTCCTGGGTTTCGCGTAACAAGGCTGCAGGCTGGGAAGGACCGTCTTGCGCTCGACGGTCCCTTGCATGGTAGACGCTGTATTCTCTGATCGATTTTCTCCCCACCCCTCCCCCGAGCTTTGCAGCTTAGAATTTAGCCCCCAAAAAGTCCTTCTCTGCCTCCTCCCCGATCCTATCAACGTCTGGGAGGAATGAATCGGACGCTATACGCCGGTTCTCTTTATAATCAATTTCCCAGTTTCTCCATCTCGGGTCGTGAATTGTCGTTCTCCTCATCTCCTTCCCGTTGTAAGAAGGCTTTCAGGTCCCCCGTCCCAAGAGCTTTTTCATGCTATGGAAAGGTGATTGTGCTAAGATAGAATCCCCCGGAAGTATACTTTCCTATACTTTTTTGTTGCTTATTTTTGGCCGGGGATGGTTGGATTTCCATTTTCCTAGGCGGGGGGCCGAGGCCGGGTCTAGGTTCACTGATTTGCCCCTAGCCCTGCAACAGAGCTCCCCGGCGGGGGGGGGGTATCCCTCTTCCTAAAGTTTTGTCTTTCCCTCCCTCCAGATTTAAGCATGATACTGATCTCAAAAAGACTCCATCTTACCCAGTTCTTGTTCCCCTCTGAATGCGCGCTCACTGATAGCCTGGCGTGGAGTCCTTCCCCCGGAAACTTTTACAATAGTAAGCCCTAAAGATACTTCCCAGATCCCGGACCGCCCTATTGCCGCATTTTCCGAAACGTGGTGATCAGGTCAAACCTTTCGAGACCCCCATTCTTAACCCCCCCCTCTAATCGGCCACATAGATGCCCCAAGCCAATAATAAGGGGAGATACACCATCACCAGATGTGACAGCGGGCCGGCTCGTCTACCGTCCTCTCCCCCCCTCTTGCCCCCCTTCTCTGGGCTCCCTCAGACCTTTGTTTCCCGCCAGAGAGCCGAACCGAACTGGAAACAGTCGTGAGGAACTCGCCCTTCGTCACCCTTCCTGTTCCTTTTTTTAATTTTCTTCGGATTGTTTTCTCGGCAATAGACGAGCCTAATCTCCCCTCTAGACGATTTCCCTCCCTTCCGGTGGCAGGATCCCTCTACGAGTGGCTCGCGATTTTTTTTCCCTCCCCCCTTTTGGGGCGGACCTGATGAAAAGCTTCCAAGTACGTCGCACCCCCGACCCTCCACCTGGCACAAATCGACAGTAATCAACTCCGTGCTTAACGAAGGTCTCTCCCCCCTCCTCCTTCATCAGTTTGGAAATAGTAAGCCCCGGCAGTCTTTCAGCTCGTCCATCTCTGCATCCCTGGTCGACGAGTGGATTTTGAAGATCTTCAAGGTTTGGTTTTTTTTTTGTTTTTGTTTTTTTTTTGGTAATTTTTCGTCGAGTGCCTTTTCGGCGTCGACACTAAACCAATGCCCTCATCCCTCCGAGGGCTTCCAATCTTACCCAATTTGGGACGCATAGCCTGCGCTAGCGTCATCCTACCGGTCTTTTCCGGGGCCTGTCAGTTCTCGCTCCCTATTGAGAACATCGGAGACCACAAATAGAACTCTCCACCCATGGGAACTCAATGAGGAATTTATAGTTTCTAATGTCTTCGCCCCCCCCCTTTATGGCGAAATTGGGATGCCACCCTTCTATCGGGACCTGGCCTTCGTTTTTTTTTTTCGAGCGTCTCGCTCCCTCTCAAGTTTTGGACCAAAGGAACGTCCTCGCTTGTTTGATTATGCCCGATTTCAGCCCTGGCTCCTCCCCCCCCGTGAATGGTCCTCTGAGGCGTTGTTTGCATCCCCGGAGCACAGAACCCAATTCCTCGTTACCACTGACATCGCCCCTCTCCTGTTGCCCCAGTGGTACTTGTTACCTTCTTTTGTTTTTCCATCTCGTTTTGAAAATAGGCGATTCCCTCCGTGGCGAAACCTTCCATCATCCCACTTCCTCCAGCCAGGTTAACCAGGAAGTCCCCACCGAGGGCCCGGATCCCTCCCTTAGAATTTCTCCTTCCTGTTATTTCCTTTTTCACCGGCGACAACCTGCTTAACGGACAGGAAGTCCTCGATTACCACCGTTCAAAGGGAGTATTTTTAGCTATCCCCTCTCCACTGGCCCCGAGGTCTCCCCCATCCCCCGCTTCGCTTTCCAACGCACACGAAGCGCGTACGCTTGCCTTCCATTTTGTGGCCCCCTCCCAGCATTCCCCCAGGCGTCTTTGCTAAGCCGATTTTTGGCCTGTCCACCCCTGTTCCTTCCAGGACCAGGGGCAGCCAATTTCTTCCCACCCCTCCCATTCCCCGACAGCACAATTTCCCCACCCCCGCCTTCCATAGAGGTTGCCACGGGCGGGATTGCGGCATTTAGCCCCTCCAGCCACCTGGAATTTATTCCAGCCTGTAGAAGTTATTCAACGAGTATCCCTCCGATGGGCAACCCAGGCGTTCTTTATCCTAGGTTGCTGCCTTCTCTTCCTTCCTTACCACTGTCAAATCAGTGTCTGACACCTGGGGTCTTTTTTCCGGACCGCTTCCCGCTCTTCCCCCAAGTGCCGGCAGGCGCGGGCCCGGGGTTTTTTCTTTGTGTTTCCTCCTGCCGTCATGTTAACCCCCCGGCGCTCCGGGCAATCCTCATGCCCAGTCGCCGGTGTTCCTCCTTACCTCTATCTAGTGATCAACGCTTTGATTTTCCTCATGTGAGCACCCCCTCCCGACCGGCACATGCGGCTCTCTTTTCTCCCTGGCCTCACGAAGTTGATAGCCTTCACGACGGTGTCAACACCCCCTCGAAAGTTCGCCGCGGTGCGGGACGTGTGGCCTCTTTTCTTGACCTCCTCACTATTTTTGGAATTCTTGTGCCCCATTCTTGGTCACCCCTGCACGCCTCTTCTGACTTTACTTCGTACGTTGCGAATTCCTCTGCTGTCAGCCTCACTTGGACGTGGTTTTTTTTTTCAGCGTTTTTCTTGCCCAGTTGACTGACTTTCTGGTTCGGACCTACTCAGCCCCCCCCAACCAGTGTCCTTCCGATCGTCCACTGCCCGTTTCTCATGGGGTCAGGGCACACCGTAGCTTCCTCCTCGCTTTCCGATCTTTCGGATTTTGACCGCGCTTGGCGACCCGGCATTACCTCCCTCCCTCTGGCGCCGAAGGATGCGCCCGCTTTTTCCGGTGCATTTCCAAGTACGGATTTAAAACGGACCGAAGTTCCTTCTTCTTTTTCCCCCGAGGAGTGCCCCCCCCCTCTGGCACGCGTTTTTTGGTCAGGTTACCTCGCGCTTTTTCCAGTTAAGCAGGTCACGACACTACGAGTCCTGTGAGCGGAGTGGAGGTACCCGCGTCGACCCGGCGGCGACTTTTTCCACGGGTCTTCCAAGGGCGTAGTTTGAACGTTGACTAGGAGACTATATATTTCCTATGTGTTGTTTTTTTTTTTCTTCTCTATTCTACTGAATTCGATGCCGACGCCGGGAACCGAAGTCGCCCGACGAGTTCCGCGAGTTCACTCTCCAAAAGTTCTCCCCCCCTGATTTCAGTAACGCTCCGGGGGGGATTTCCCCAGTGCCTTGCAACAGGCAGGAAATCTCTTTGGGGTTGTAACAACCCGTCTTCTCTCGGGGTTTCCTTTCCCGGTTTCCTGGAAGCATGCATGATCTTCCCCTACTCTGGTCTCTTCTTCTCTGATTCGGTATCCCCGCCCCGCGCCGGTCCCCCTTCTTCCTTCCGATCTTGAGGCAGGTTACTGTGGGCCCTCCCTCGAACCCGATCGCTTTCTTTTTACATCCAAGTAGCCGATCGCCGCCACGTTCCGGTAACTCCTCGAAGTTAGTTTTCGAAAGAGTGAAGGCACCAGGCATTATCAACGCCTGACGCGACCTACCTGGCGTGACATTCAATAACTACCAAGTTTAACAGCATGGTTCCCTTTTTCTCCTTTGGGTAGCCCCTTTCACCTGACCAGGGATTAGGCTGAACCCACTCAACCCCTCGGGCCAATCTTGAGGCGTGTCCACAGGTTTGACTTGGTGACCGAGATTTCCCGCCAGCTTTTCCCAGGAGGTTTTTACTGGCTTCCGGCATTGGCTGTTTTTTCTGTCTTTTCCTTTCGGTTCAGGCCCCCGGGTCGAATTGACCGTCAGATTATCCCGACGCGCGGCCATCCGGAGACTGGCATTCGCTTGCCGACCCGCCCCGTTCGCCGGGTAGCGGTAGATGTGGCCTTCGACTTGCCCCGAGGCAGCGGCATATGCAACCATTTCCCAGGCCAATGGGCTTGAAGGAAACAGGCGGGAGTCCCTTTAGGTTCCGCGTGGATTCTTGGAAATCAGTTAACGGAGGCTTTCAAAATGGCTAATGGCCCTCGTGTTTCATATGATTGGTGTAGAGTTCCTACGTTCAGAGCACGAGCAACATGTCATAGAGTTTGAATTGATTGCTAAAGACGATTTAGCGAAGACAATTCCCCCTTTTGCTTATGTCGTGGAGTGGTGGCTTAGTGGTGATGTCGGTTCCCTTGTACAGGGTTCAGCCATGTGCAATGGTAGCCTTTTCTATTTTCACCACAGGGCCGGTTAGCAGGCACGCCTTGAAAGTGTGAGAAAAACCCGCTGGGCCTTCGGACTTTTTTTTTGCCGCATATATGCGGCGAGGCCCTGCTGCAGTTTGGGGGCGAAGGACGGTCCTTTGTTATGAATGTCTCTATTTTTTAAACAATCTCGTTTTTTTCCTGCCCCAGACCCCCTTTCAGCAGGTTCCTCCCTTTCCGCAAGTCCGGTACTGGCTTGCCACGGTGACAGTTTCTTCCCGAGTAACTGATCCTGTCCTAACTCCGTCCCTCGTGCGGCGGTTTTTTAGTTGCTTAAAATGGTATTCTATGCCACGGTGTTTCCTCCCCCCCAATGAAGAACTATTTCCGGTGGTGATCCGCCTATGTTCAGTTTATCTCTTTTTCCGCTAAAGCCTGGCACGAGTACCCAGGGGCGACCCATTCGCCCCCTTTAACCCAGGTTATATCTGACTGGAAGGGAATTTACTCGTTTCAGTAATCGATTTGGTACCCCCCCCATGCCCAGCCGGTTGCAGCCGCGGGGGACATTCCGGGGAGGTGGTTTTTCCCTTTGCTTGCAATCATGCACCCCCGAACATCTGCTTTCCCCGGTTCATTCCTGGCAATCTCATTCCACGACGCACCCCCCCGCCGTTTCGGTAGGCGGACGATAGAAGCGTTTCCTTCCCCCATTCTCGCCATTTTCTATGTATTGAGAAAAGTTTCAAATGTTTTTTTTGTTGCTGGTCGTAGCGACGTCTTTTTCTTTTTTTCTCCACTGCCCTGGCTGACCCCCAGCGTTCCGCGCCGCAAGTATTTCGAACCTAGCTCTTCCTCCCCCTCCGTCCCCTGGCATCTTTTCTTTTTCTTATCCGCACTCGTCGTCTGGGTGGCGATGAGTGAGGTTTCTTAGTTTTATTCGCCGAACTTCCATGCTCCCGGGGCGACGGGAAGTCCGCTAGCTCGTCGAACAGTTGATCTCTCTGTTGGTTTTCTTGACAAGATTTTGGCGATGAAGATTTCCATGTATTTCCCCTTTCCCCTGAGACCCTGCATCTTAGGTGTCGAGTTTAGGGTTTTTCGGGTCGCGGAACCCGCCTTTTTCTTGTTTTGAGCTAGCCCCGATGCGATGTAAGCGCGCGGCCACCTTCAGCTGCGCCCGGCCCCAGCCTTGAGTCCCCTCTTTTTCGAGCGCGTCGATCGCGGGCTATTTCCGATGGGCCCCCTCCCCCTCCCCGTTTATAGACAGCCCCTTCGGCACATCTTGGCCAATATTGTGGCTCTCTCTCTTTCCATTTCGGTTCGGCCTGCTGGAGCAGCGGGACCAGACGGATTCTTCATTCGATACTCTGAGCAGCCTTGTTTTCTCGCCGGACCTCGGCGTTTCCCTTTTACGGTCGCCCTTGGGCTGGAATTCATTCTGGATTGGCAGGTTTTTTCAGCATTTCTGCCGCAGCCTTGGGTTTTCATCACATCGTTTCGTGTTCGT
>Ga0179593_1616747_pt1 | contig 12196 bp, 15 predicted proteins | sample CZODoug2_1_08_16_FD_185931 | JGI IMG/M metagenome (GOLD analysis project Ga0179593, IMG submission 185931) | Vadose zone soil fungal communities from Angelo Coast Range Reserve, California, USA - CZODoug2_1_08_16fungal (PacBio error correction) | ecosystem: Environmental > Terrestrial > Soil >... | reverse complement strand
TCTTCCAGACTCGTCCTTTCCTAAGTGTCAAGATCTTCACCTCAAAACTCCGGGTTGCGATTGTCAAGTCTTCCCCCCCTTAATATTTCCGGCTGTTCCCTAAGTGTCTGGTGCTTTTTCTCCAGAAAATCATTTCTCAGATGTTGACTTTCTTCTTTTTCCAAGACCCTGCTCTTTCTCTCTTTTTCGAAATGGTACTGACCCTCCTTTTAATAATAATAAGTTGTTGTTGTTGAGATCGATCTTTTTCCCGTCCGTTGTCTTCTCTTTTCCTCTCGCAAAGCATAGGTGCTTCTTTTTGTCAACATGCACCTTGCACTGAGCCCCGGAAAAAGACAAGGCGACCTCTTTTTCATAATCCTTTTTCTTTAAGGAGGGTTCTTCATATTGCAATACCACCCTGACCTGTGTTTTCGCGTGAAAATGAGGAGGCTGTACCCTCGCCCTCCTCCTTCACATACACTTCCCTAAGATTCGATGTCTAGAAGCTTTTTTTTACCCCTTTGACACTTCCAGGCCGTCTGCTTCCCCTGGCCGGCGTGAAGGACGACTTTTTATGGCTCCTTCATATAGAATTCTCAGAATCTTTTTTTCTCATTTCCGTTCACTTTCTCAGGAGAGGAGGGATATTGTTTTTTCATTTGTGGAAGGCTTTGGTCTTTCACCCCACTCCAAGAGCTGTCTCCTCTCAAAAAACTTTCTTCTTTTACAAAATCCTTAAACCCTTTCCGTTGTTCCTGGGGACTTTATAATCTTTTGATGAATGCGTCTTTCCTCTTGACCCCCCTTGTGTATGAGGAGAATCCTAAATTTCCTCATGGGGAAAGCCCATAGACGTGCGCAACTTGCGTCGCCACCGTCCTTTTTCATTCCCACCAGTTACGGTAACAGATTAGCACTTTCTTCCCCCCGGAAGAACTCCCTTCCTTCAGGAACTCGCCCTTCTCTCCTCCTCTCTTACGGCTCCTCCTTCTTATTTTCAAGACCCCGTCTTCTCTTTTTTCTTTTTCCCCAGATGAAGGTGATTTTGCGCTTTGCCTAGTCTTTTTCCCCCTTTCATTGACCCGCAAGAAACAGGTCATCGCTTCCATTTCCTTCCCCATTGTCCGACTTTTTTCCCCCTTCCAGGAATGGCTCGCGCGTCTTTTTCCGTCTTTTACTCTTCTGAAGCCTCCAAAGGAAGTGTCTACATTCCTTTCCCGACCTCAGCCTATCCCCTACCATAGCGGCCGATCCCCCTTTCCTTTCGGCATTACTCCTGTGCTTCCCCTTCTGACCCTCATCCTTCTTTCGGAATATACATGATGGACAAGACTTCCTCCGGCCAGAATTTATAATTGACCGTGCCTTTTTTTTTTATTGTTACTGGCACTCCTCGTCCAACGCTAAGTTTCCACCCCCGCCCAAGAAAGCATCGATACCCTCGAGAAGGCGATCTGGGTCCTCTGCCAAGCCGGACGTTAGGTGGCCCCATTTCCCCCACTGTCGCGTTTCCCCCCCCTTTCTACGCCCTTCAAAAACCTTGTCGTTTTTCCGGAGGGAAGTGCACTCTTTTAGGGGACTTTTCATTTCCCAGTACTCCTAAGGACGATTCCTGATGCCCCCTTTTTCCCGTCTTTCCAAACGAATACGGCCCCTTTAATTGCTCTCCCCTCCTTCCCCCTCCCCAAGAAACCATAGTTTGGGTTTTTCTACTTCCGGTAACGATCGAATCTTTCCTTTCCCCTTTTCGACCACCGCTTCTGCGGCGGACCCTATCTAGACATTTCCTCTTTCCGCGCTCCCCCCCACAGACCCACCTCCTGACTTTGCGGATAGAAAATTCCTTTTTCCCCCCTGCCGATCACTGCCAACGAGTTTCATTCTTCCTTTTCTTTTCCCACCGTGGCCTTCCCCTCGAGAAAAGAAATACTGGATTCTCGCTCCTTTTTCTTCCTGCCAGCACGCCACTTCCTTTTCTTCGAGCTAAAGCTTTTTTTTTTTTTTCCTCAAATTCCCCCCCCCCCTTTCCCACCCTCCCCATAACCTCTTTTTGACCCCCCCAAGAGATTAGTGCCTGGATTCGGGCTCTGTGTCCGAGCTCCTTCTTCTCGGCAGAAGAAAACTGCCACCCCCTTTTTTTCTTTGCATCCCGAGTTGTCCCCCTACGTTTTTTCGCCTTTCTATAGGGTCCTCATCCTACTTTTTAGCGATTTCTTCGCTATCATCTTCTTTTTTTGTTCCCCCCCCCTCTGTGGGCCTTGGTCTGCCGGCATGCCTTTTTCTACCTCCGCAACGTCGTAAGAAAAGGCGCCAACTTCCCTTTTTCACTCCGAAGGTTTGTTGTCCTCTTGTGCTATGGGGATTTGGAGTAGGCTTTTTTTTTTTAATTTTGAGCCGACGTTTGTTCCTCGAATCTTGTGAGCGTGCGTGCTTTTTTCTTCCCCGTGTCTCCCCCTTCTTTCCTTTCTTGCCCGGTACCATTTCTGAGCCGGAAAGAATTTCTTAGTTTGTTTCTTGATCGGCCCGCATACTTCTTTGTAGAGATTCGCAGACCTTCTTGGGCGAGTTTTTCATTATCCGAGAATTTTGTCTGATGATGACCCTTAGAAGAAAGGGGCACAGGGTTCTTCTCTTGTTTCTTTCTGATGCATTTTTTTTTTGGATTTTTGTTTTAGCGGCTTCAGAAGCTAGAGAGCCCTTTTTCTTTTTTTTGGCTTTCCTTTTTTCGTAGTTCCGGCCCCCCCGGGAAGAACTTGTCATTCCGGAAGATTCGGATCCTAGTTTTTTCTCCCCCTGCGCCCGATAATTCTAAAACGCGAAGTTTCCCCTTTTTCCGGACGCTCTCCTGCTTCCTCGAGGCGACCCTTCGGGTTGTTCTTCCCGTCCCTGTTCCGGCCTGGCCACCCTCTCTTGGCATAGACCACCTCCTTTCGCAGCTTGGGTCCTCTTGTTATCGAGCTCCCGAAAAATTGTTGATCTCGTGGGCCCCCTTGACACGACTCTCGCCAAGGAACACTGAAGAGACGCATTGGACCAAAGGTCCACTTCGCCTTCTGAAAGAGGGATTCCCCCAACCCCCAACCCCCCCCCTTCATCTCCTTTCATCCCCGAGTGAATCCAATGACCGATGACCAGCTCCCCCACTCTTCGTACCTTTGCGGACGGAGGGGCTTCGGGGGAAGAAAAGAGTTTTTTTTTGTTTGGCAAGAGTTCTTGTTTCCTGTTTCATTGCATGTTTGACGGGTTGAACGGGAGTTTGAAAGTGCTCTTTTTGCTGTATGTAGAGATCAGAAGAGGCTACACAGAATTCCTTCATTACTCTTAAGAAACCTTTTACTTCGGAGACGGCGAGCCCTTTGATGTCTGTTTCAGTAGACCCTTTGGCGATCCTCCTTTTGTACTTTTGAAAATTTTCGTAGTCATGGCCGCAGATTTCCTTCGTTTCTCCCTCGATGGCATCCTCACCTTCCTTTTTTTTTTCAGCCCTCCCGGTAAGTGGTCTTTTCCAACTCCCTGCTACCCTTCACACCTTTTTTTCCCGGGCTGTTAGTAGGCTTTTCTCCGTGTAGTCTCTTCTTTTTCCGGGGACAGCTGTAGATTTCCTCGAGATCATGACGTGGTGGTTTCCCTTTTTCGTCGTCTCTCTTCAACAGAATTCTTTCTTGATATCTCTCGAGCAGATGTATGTTTTACCTTTGCGTGTCCTTTTTTCAGAGGAAAGCTTCCAGGTCTTCCGGTGAAAAAGCTCTTTTCCGGGTTGTTTCCTGTTTTGGCCTCCCTAGTTTGGAAGGGTTTTTTTTGTGCATAGAACTCTTCTCATGACCGCCTTCCCCCTCTAATTCTATCAGCGGGACAAGGAACGGGATGCCCTCTTCTCGCGATTTCCCTCTTTTTCCCGCAGAGCCCCCCTGCGCACCGAGTGATGCGCGGGCCTGATTTTGCCCCCCTGCCAGCACGCGATTTTCTCTTTTCTCATCACCTGCGTCATCCTTTGGTTTTTTTTTTATGTCCTCAGAGGTACAGCTGCAGTTGCAACAAGAAATTAACCTCCTTGATCCGATTGAAGCGCTTCTTTTTTTTTCCATATCCAAATGAACTTTCGCCGTGTCGGGTGATTCCCCAGTGAACTCTTTTTTTTTTTTTGTTACTAAGGTTAATGTACCTAGATCATGCGTTCGCCACGTTCCTCTGTATACTTCTAATTAATTTCCCCCCTTCTCCCCCCTTATATAGGTTATGGTACGTATACCTTCCTTTTTGCTTTCTGATAAGAGGACATTCCACCTCCCCTCGGGTGTTGGCCCAGCCCGCCCCGGTTAACTGAGTTTCTAAACCCCCCCTCCACTACACTTGCGACAGCGGAGGACATTCTTTCATATTTCCGAGACGGATCTGCTCTGAAAATCGCCCCTTTCCCTTCAGTTTGTGCTATGGACATAGAGGACGAGCTCACCCTCCTGCCCTTTTCTTTTAAGCCTTTTCTTTTTTTTTCGTCCCCTTCCCCTTTTTCATCTGGGTTTCCGGTTGCAAGAGACTCCCCCCCTTTTTCCGCGAAGAAATCCTTTTCTGCCGCGTGCCGTCGAAGTGTTCCCTGCCTTAGAATTCCTCGGTGCCAGAAGATAACTACTCGAGCACTTTCCCGCAATGTCATGCTCTCGTCTCTTCTTGCGGCAGTGTTTTCCTTCCTTATGTTTGCCCACAACAAACCCCTTCATAAGTCGGCGGTTTTCATGTCCTTCCGATGACCCCCCCCCGAAATCTCCCCTGGCGCTATGGGGAAGGGATTACCCGGTTTTTTCCGTCTGCATTGCAGCCCTAAACACCATTTTTTTTCACCGCTCTTCCTCTCATTTCAGATACGACAAATTCCCTCCCGGCGCGCGACACTTCATGATGATCGGCTCCTCTTTTCTCCGACCTACTTTCCCCTCTTCATACTCGAGAAGGACTAGCTCAGACAGACAGAGGCCATTCCCCCACCCGAATGGGGCTCTTCTAGGGGACGAGACCTGACCGTCGTGTTTTTCTCTGGTCCTGTACTCATAGAACAGATCTCTTTCCTTCTTACGCCTGAGAGATGACGACCCTTCCTTCGGCGTTTTTGCCCTACTTTCGAAGGACTGCCTACCCTATCCTCTACAAAAACCTTTTTCCTCGACAATTGTCCGACTCTCAGGGAATTCCTCCATTTTATCCCATACACGATCTGATTGCTTTTCAGGAATTCTTTCCCGCTGACTTCTTTTCCGCTGGACATCTCCTTCTCTTGGCCCGTTTTCAAGAACCTCAGGCTCCCCTTGTTCTCCAATCGTTTTTTTTTGCCAGTTTCCCTTCCCCGGTGCTTCCCACCTTTTTTCTTTTTCCTTCACAATGCGCTCTCCATTGATGGAACGCGGCCCTCTGCCAGACTTTATTCTTTCCTCCTGTTCAGGGGATTTCCTTTTTTTCCGCAACCACTTTTAAGTTTTGGTCCCGGATCCCTCAGAGAATTTTATCTTGCGCAGCTGCGTTTTTCTTGCCAAGCTCCTGTTGCGTGTCGCTTCCCTTTTCTCCTTTCCCCTCTTCCCAATCTCTGCCGACCACCCTCCTGTTGAAGACTTTTTGGCCGCTATCAGACATGACTCTTTTCACGAGTTCTTCCTCTTTGTCTGCCCTTGGTCTGCACTACGGACTGCGGCCACCGCCTTCTGCCTCAAAATCCCTTTTCTTTTTTTTTAGACGTGACGGTCAGATCTTCTTCTCTGTTCTTCCCCTCAAAGCCCCCTCCTTTTCTCCCCCGACCGTGCCCTTTCATAATAGAGGACTTGGCCCTCTCTTTCTTTCTCCAGAAAAACGCTTTCCTTTATCTTCTCTCCCCCTTTAATTTTGCTCACTTCTTGAAATGATGGAAGGCTATTTGTTTTCAACCCTTCGCAGATACTCCCTCTTCTCGAACCGCAACTCTTTTTTTTTTCCCCTCCCTGTCTCGTCGCTCCCTCCCTCTTCGTTCGTTATCCTCTCGAAAGAGTAGAGCTCATCCCCCCTCCCGCCGACTCCCCCCCCTCCCCCGCTGCACTGTCGGTGCCCCCCTGCGCTTTTCTTTCGGACGCCAGGATGTTCCTTTTTGGATGGTTCCATCCGAAAACCTGCCAACCCTGTTCATAATCCCTCCTTTTTCGACCGACCCTCAGAGGAGTTTCCACCCCCTCTTCTTTTACTCATCCTTCTTTCTTTGAGTAGCTTTTGAGATCCTCCTTCCAATCGGGATGTTATTCCGCTGTTTGTGCAGGTCCTTGGCCGGCATTCTCTTCCCTCTTCCCGTCCGACCCCTCGAAAAGGAAAAGAAAACTTTCTCTTTTTTGGCCCCTTAAAGTGCCCCTTTGGGCGTCGATTTTTTGTAAGTGAGCCGCCTCTTTGTTCTTCCGATTTTCCCGTTTTTTTTTTCCCGAAAGAGGGATCCTTTTTCTCCGAACAGGATTTCTCGTTGAGATAAAGGGAAAGTCTTGTCCTTCCTGAAAGAGGGGGTTTTTTTCTTCCCTGGTCCTCCGCTTTTTTATAGGACTTTTCCTCCCCCCATGATGTGTACGATATTATCTCGGGTCCGGTAGAGATTTTTTTTTCTCCTGCGCTCTTCTCCAGATGCTGACTCCGCCTTCCCCAGCAACTTTCCTTTTTCGGTTTTTTGAACTGAGGTTGTGGAATAGTGAGGTTAGAGAGGCCTTTACGTCTTTTGACAGATTCATCTTAACCTATTGTGGTTTAAGCTTCCATCTTTTCCCTTAGGAAGTAGGTGGGGTTGTTCAGAACTTTCCTCCCCCTCGGAGGATCTCCCCCTTTTGGGTTTACGTCATTTTTTCCTTATGTCCACACATGAGAATTTTCCCACCTTCCCGGTTTTTCGGTCTCATTCTTCCCCGGATTGTTGATTTCTCTGGGGGGTTCTTAGCTCCCCTCATTCCCTCCCCCCCGAACGGCCTCCTTTTTTTCCCAATATTCTTCTTGTCTTTGCCGCCAGATAAGTCCTTCCTGAGGAGGGCTTTCTCTTTCCAAACTTGAGACGTCGGCCCCTCCGAGCTGTCAGTCCCCCCCCCTGACAGTACTTCCCCCTCACGGGCAGATAAAGTCTGGCCTTCCCGTTACACCTCTATGCCGCCGCCAGGCAACTTCCTTTTTTTTTTTCTGGATGATGATCCCCCCCCCCTTCTTACTCAAGTTTTCTACGAGGGAACGATTTTTTTCATCGGCCTCCTATGGTAGTCATTTCTTTTTCGTGAACCCTATTTCGATTCCTGATTGACTTTTGATCGGATTTTCTTTTCTCTGCACGTGCCCTTTAAAGAAGAACTTTCCTCGAGCGTCTTCTGGAGGAAGTGAAATGACCTCTTTTTTTCCTTTTTTCCTAAAGCTTTTTAATATCTTTGAACTTTCTTGAAAAATTTTCCTCCGTAGTTCAGAGGGCTTTTCCCGCTCGATGGGACCCGACCTTCCCCCGGAGGTTAAGTTCCCCTGAAGAACACGACAGGTTCCGTCTCTTCCCCCTCATTCTCCCTTGTTTGACATGGCGCGGTCTGTTATGTCTTCCTTCCTCGTCCTCCTTGGCTGCCTTGATTGCCTGTGAACATAGGTCGTCTTCTTTTTTCCTGTCTCTGTAGTTTTCTTTCTTTGTAGCGCGCCCTTTCTTGCCCCATCCTTTCCCTCATATCTTTCCCTGGTGGAAAGGAGTGGCGACTTCTTTCGTCAAGTCCAGTATTAATCCAGGCCTTTCCTAGTGAAACAACGGTTTCTTTCTTGGCACTTTGTTTGCGCCCCCCCTTCCACCTTCTGGGTTTTGGTGGCTCTGAACCCCCCCTTTTGCGCCCAAAATCTCTTAAATCATATAAGGCGAACCGTCCCCTTCTGCGGCCCTTGTCGATACGAAATGATTCTATGCTTTTATCGCCTTTTGGCCCTTCCTTCCTCGTCCCGCACCCATAGCGAGACGGAGTGCTTTTCTTCGTGGCAATTTCCCCCTTTTTTGCCTGCTGACTTTTCTCGGACCATAAAATGAGGATTTTCCTCGAGGATGTGATAGATATCTTCCCAGCCCTCCTTGGTCAAGCGACAACCACCCCCCCCCGGTTGTATACTTTTCTTCGTTTTTCAAGATGAACTGAAACGGGTCTTTTTTCTCCTTTGTTGAGAAACTCCGTTTCTTTCCTTTTGGCCTCTTTTGCCCTTTTTCAGGTCCTCTATCTTTTCCGTATACGTAATCATAATCTATCTTTCTTTTTTTAGCGAGAATCGAGATTATGAGTACGTATACCGTCCTTCCTTCTCCTTCTCAAAGGTTCGCCCCCTTTGCAAGGGTTAACTGAGTTTCTCAACGTTCCCCCAGCGTCTCCCCTTTTTTGTTTCAGTTTGCATATTCCCTTTTTCTTCTATGCCTCCTCCCCTTCCCTTTCCTCTTTTCTTGTGCTTTTGAATTTTTTTTCCCGAAGAATATCAACAAACTCTCTTTTTTTTCCGCAGGTGATGATTCCTCCTTCTTCCCACCTTAGCGTCTTTCTTTGGAGACCCTTTAGACATCCCTCTTTATGGTTGCCTATGAGTTCCTCTTTCCACGTGGTCCTTAGGGAAACGCCCTTCCTTCGGCAATCCCCTTTAAGTAGTAGAGAGAAATCTCCAAGGAAAGAAATTCATGCGGACTCTCTCCTCTCTTGCCGGAAAGTGGTTGAATCTGGAGGGGGAGACCTTCAAACACCAAAAAGTACTGTGTTCCTCTTCTTTTCCCCAGGTTCCCTCTCACAGAAAGCTCTTTTCTTTTCACTCTGAGGGACCTAAGGGATCTAATTGCGATTCCTCCCTTTGACACCCCTTTTTTGGGTCCCTCTATTAGAATTCTGCCCTTATGGTTCACTCACCCGAAGGAGAGATAAAAGCCTTTTTCCCCGGCATGATTTTCTTTCCTCCTCTATGCCCGAAGGAATTTTCCCAGAATCCCCCGGGAGAAAGACTCCCCTTCCTAAAAGTCCCGCACTTTTCTGGTAGCGGATATTTTCCTTCACCAACGGTCCCCTTTGTGGCGTAGCATGTACGTTTCCATCTCGCCAGTTTTTCACAGCGGGCGATCTTGGCGGGGCTCTTTCTTCCCCGATGAGAAGACTGCCTCTTCGTTACAAAACGCTGGTCGCTTATTCCTGGACACTGCCCCTTCCTTCTTTCGCCGTCTCTGCCGATCGATGCCTCCCACAGGAAATTTCATTTTCTTTAAATCCCCGTCCTATCATCCTCCCGTGATCTAAGACTCCTTTCCCTAAGCCGATCCCTTTTCATAACACCTTTCCGATCCCGTTCGGGTGAACCAGAGTCCCCCAATCGGTTGTCTTTGTGAGATTCACTCTGTACCCATCTTTCTTTGCGGCTTATTTCTTTGAAAGAGGTTGGTACGTTCTTTTTTATTTCCTTTTTTTTTTCTCTTATCATACCCCCTTTTTTCTGGCACAAGCTAGTCGCGCCCGTACGTCTCAAGTTTTCGAAATAAGAGAGTAAATGTCTCCTGACCCTGATAGATGTGTTTCCCCCCCACTGAGACTTTACCGCGGGAACTGAATAGAATATCTTATAAACCCACCTTTATCCAATCGCTTTTCTATCGGCTCCACCAGGCGTCACCTTGTCCTTTTCCTCTCGGCCTTCCTTGTGTAAGATTATCCCCTTTTTTCGTCCTTAATGATCTTTCCTTTTGCTTACCCCCTCTTACGGAAGCTGGCCAGCTTGAAACCCTTTCTCTCGATGAGTTCTTTTTTGTAAGATACGACTCCTCTTCCCCACAGGCCCCCCCTTTCCCTCAGAATGATGACAAAGACCTTTTTCCTGCATTTTTTCATTCTCTCCGTTTTTCCGAAAAGACCCCCTTCTGCTTAGATCCTTCCCTGGTCCCATGAGGATGTCATAGCCGATTCCCCCTCGAGCGCATTCTTTTAAGTCACATCTTCCCCAAGACGTGAACGTGATCGAACCGAACCTCCTTCCCCTCTTATTCCGACTCTTTATCCTCTTCTTAGATTCTTTTTTATCCTGACAGCTCGTCCTTCATTCCATCCGACGAAGCCCCTCTTTCCCGCTAACTGTACGGTGCCCACCCCCCCTCCCCCCTTTTTTTTTTTTTCTTCATTTTTTTTCCTTTCCACGGATGTCGATCCCTTTTGGTCTCGGCTCTTCCCCACTGCAACCCCATTTTCTCCCGAGTTGGCCCCGAACTTTCTTCTGCCACCATATCTCTCTTTTTTTGGGTGTTGATAGCTCGCTCTCCTCTTTCTTGTTCCAACTCTCTGCGGGTCTTCTAGACGATGTTGGTTCCTTTGCACTTGAATAATCCCCGGCGTCCGAAAAAGCGTCCCACGAAATAGAGGGTTTTTGCAAAGACAGTGCAGCGGTTTTTCTGTTTTTGTCACTTTTGAGTTTTTGGCGATTAGACCTTTCTTGCGTGATTCTTCTCCCTTTTCTATAGCAAGTTGAATAGACAGATTTGTCTTAAGTAGTGATTTCGGTCCGTCAACTTTTCTTTTTTTTAGGCTTAGCTTTTTGCTAGGTGAGTTTTTTCTTCATGATTTTCTATCTTAATCTTTTTCTTGTTTGGAAGATTCCTCGAGCCTGTATACGATGATTCCCCCCGACGACCTTTAGTGGATCCGGTTGGGGGGCAAGGGTGTTTTCTCTTTGATGGGGAATTTGAGCTTTGAGCTTACCGTCATCCTCTCGGGGACTTTTCCCCGAGATGTTGAGGAGACTCTTCCATACCAGTCACTTTTGAGAGGATGTCCTATAGAAACGGCACTAGTTAACGTTTCTGAAAGCGTACCCTAAGGACATTTTAATCTTAACTTGGTAGGAAGAGATTTCTTCTATTGGCCCGCAAGGTGGGGTAAGCTCATCACGTCCCTTTTGGCCCCCTGAATTGGCATATCCCCCCACCTAGATCTTTCCTCCCCCCCTTTGTGTCAAGATTTGATGTTTATCGAGGCTCTCCCCCAAACTTGAGCCTCCTTTTTGGCGGAGAAGAGCTTGGCCCTTCCCCCTTTTGCGTTTCTCGAAACTTCCTTCCTTTCTTTCGAAAAAGGTTTTCATCATGTCTATTCCCTTCCAAAGAATAATGTGGACATGGGATTGCTCCTATGACAAAGGTTTTATCCCGCTTACTTTTTTCTCCCTTAGGGGAGGGGGAGTCCTCCCTTGGGGAGAATTTTTTTTTGAGGAATTTGTGCCGTCGGAGAGAAAGGGAATTTCCAGAGATTCACTTCTTTTCGGGGAGGAACTTCTGTGAAAACCTTCCCCGGTATCTAAGATCCCGTTTTTAGAGCCCTATGAATTGGCGGCAGTTCCCCCGTATCAAAGACTTAATCCTCGAGGACCGTGTGAGTTTCTCTCTTTCGCCACTCTTTCTAGTGAGGAAGAGACTATTCCGCCCTCAAACTTTTTGCTTTTCCGTGACCGCCATTTAAACACTCCGGTCAGTGTTGTGTTGTGCCATCACGCGACTTTGGGATTTTTTCTTGGCTGTACGTTCTCGATTTTCCCTTGTAGCTTATGACCGGAGGCCATGCTTTCTTATTTCGATCTTTTTAGATAATGACTTTTTTTTTTTCGGCCGAGAGTCTCTTCTTTCCCGACTGGATTATTCTTAATTTCGGAGAGGTGATCTTTTTTTTTTTTTCCATTGAAGAGTCACGCATTTCTCCCTTCCCCCTCTGCCTCCTGTGAGACTTTTCGTCCTCGGTTGCGTCCTTGGGGTTCCCCTCCCAGAGTTATTGAAGGTTTTTTTTTCCCATCTGTTTTTTTTTTTTTTTCCCAACCTTTTCCTCAAAGATCTTTTGAGACCATGACATTTCCGGTCTGTCATTAGGGGAATAAGACTCTCTTTTTCAGAGGGTTCGGACTTCCACTTCAGCAGGACCCTTAAGCACGTTAGCCCCCCAAATTCCTTTCTCTTAGTGAGGATAGGGGAACTTTCGCTATATTTTTTCTCACACCTTCCTCTGTGCTCGACGCCTCCTGTTTTTGCACGCCCCTCTTTCCACGCCTCTGTCAACCCCCCCCCGCGTAATGCCCCCTTTCCCGCTTGACAGATGCTCTGAAGATGAAAATGACACGGTTCATTTCCAGTGTCTTTTACATCAAGTGAAACGCTTTTCTCCTTTTCATGGACCCCCCCCTTTTCTTCTCTCGCTGAGCGCTGTTCTTGCCAAGGACCTGTAGG
>Ga0179593_1550172_pt1 | contig 12196 bp, 15 predicted proteins | sample CZODoug2_1_08_16_FD_185931 | JGI IMG/M metagenome (GOLD analysis project Ga0179593, IMG submission 185931) | Vadose zone soil fungal communities from Angelo Coast Range Reserve, California, USA - CZODoug2_1_08_16fungal (PacBio error correction) | ecosystem: Environmental > Terrestrial > Soil >... | reverse complement strand
TGACCCTCGCTCCCCTCTTCCGGCATTGGATGGACTGATTCTTTGCCGGCTTCCTACGAGCCAGTTGACACTTTCTGGATTAATATCGGCTCTTCCCTCTTGTTGTGGATCTTAGCCCGGAGTTTCGAATTCTGAAGATGCGGTTACCCCCCTTGTCTCTTGCTCACAGTTCTGCCTGTTTTCCTTTGCAGTCTTACCATTACACCCCCCCCCCCCCCCCTTTCCTGCCCTTTATTGGTTTTCTGGGCTCTTATCACCAAGATTTGTCTATTCGATGTTCTTTCTTCTCGGGCGGGCGCCGCAGTCCCCCCATTGTCGGGGAGGAGGCTTGCCTTTTCATTGTCTACGATTGTTACTCCTTCCTTTGTGGGAGTTGTTGACGTACCACGATGTGCACGCCGGCCAGTTACTTTCCAGCGTTGATCTGTTTCTCGGCTTCCTTCTAGGAAGGGGAAAATGGATGATTGTATGCTGCAAGGGCCTCTTTGGGTAGGACTTCGTTCTTTTTTGCTTTATACTGAAAACCTCGGGCCCTTTTTCCCTCTTCCCGGATGGCGTGTCTGCCGTCTGGGTACGGAATAGTTTTTAATCACAATTACCTGGCTCCCCTTCAGTGGTTAACCGAAGCCCCCCTACCCCCCATCATTTTTAGAGGCCCGGTTTTTCCGGTGACTTTTTTAGACTCCTGTCTCCCTGTGCCTTTTTCCTCCGGTGCCCCCCCCTGTTTCCTTCCCGTTCCCGAGGCGTGCGCCAAACCCTTCCTGTTTCTTTTGCCTTTTTGACATCAGCCCGGGGCCTCCTCCCCGGTGTCTTGCCTGACCGGCGGCCTGGTTCTTTCGGACCCTGTAGAACCTCCTTTGGGTTCGCCCCGGCGTTGTCACCTCTTGGGGTTGCCTCACCTTATCGCATCGGTTTCGGGGGGCGGTCAAAAGCCTTTTTTTTTTCCCTGACCCCGGCCGGATTTTCCTTGATCCGGTCGGGTTTGCCCAGCCCCACGAGTTTCCGACAAGTGGTAAGGGCCGATCCCGGGCTTTTTTCCCACGTACGCTCGGCCTAGCTTGCCGCGGTGCCGCTGGCCGGGAGTGCCTGGTGGCCAACGTTTTTTGTCCGTACACGGGATTTCCCCCCCTTCCTTTGTGCTACCTTCTTTCTTCGCTTCTTTCGTTGCTCAAACTGTGACTGTCCAAACGTACAACCCCGGCGTTGAGGCGGTCTACCGGGCTTGCAAGTGCTGACACCCGTTTCCGGTCATGCGGCTTTTTTTGATAGTCGCCCTTTTTTTTTATGGTTGAGGCTCATCACGGTTCCTATCCCATTCCTTCTTGTGTGGAAGCCTAAGTCCATTGGTCCCATGTGGATCTTTCCTCAGGCGTTTGTGCCTTTTGGCTTACTTTCATCTGCAGATTTCTCCCTTTTTTCCGTTCCGAGTCCCGCCCGGCCTTGCCTGGCCATGAGTACAAACAGGGAATGGTTTTGCTTTCTTTGACTCCCTCCTCCTTCTCTTTTTTTGCGACTTTCGGCAAGGGACCCCGTTTTTCTTGGTTGAGCCCTTATCCTAGACGGAAGTCTCCGACCCCCTGCGTACTTTTTTTATTTGAAAACCTCTTTCCGGAGACGAAAGCAACCCTTTTTTTTTTCCAAGCTTCTCCCCAACGGGAAGCCATTGGCGCTCCAGTCCGCAGCAAGGGCTTCCTCAAGGTGATGAGTTTGCCTGCCACCGTACGGCTAACGCGCCGCCAACGAGCGCACCGCCGGCCTTTTCGTCCGAGTTCTCTCCACTGTAATTTTCCTTACCTCGAGCAGCCCTGAGGGGCCAATTTCTTTGCGCCCGGAATCTTGAGCCTATGGACCGGGAAACAGAGGACTTCTACTTTTTTGCCCCCCTCTCAGAAAGTGGAAATTCCCCGTCCTAATTTCCCCCCCCCTTCCAACTGCCCCGGCCCGGGTCTCCTCAAAATCACCAACATCTTCGCTGGCTCTGATTCTAAGCCGAGCATCCCCCTTCATCTCCGTCCCATTGTCTCCCCCACTTTCTCCCCCCGTCATCAGTTTATGGTAACAATTCATTCTGAGCAGATCCTATTTCTTTGCGCAGCCAATCTGGTCTTGCCCCCAAAAGTCAGTCGACGAGCAGCCCAGTCGAATACCACACGTGCTTGCTTTTCCTTGTCATCGATGTTTTTTAAATCCGCCCTTTTTTCTTTCGGCATCACCTCTGCTTGTTTTCGGTACGATGCCCCCTTCCGGGCTGGAAGCCTTTATCAGGCTTATTTACACTGTACTACGTTCCCCCTAGATGCCCTTCTCCACCAACACTCCCCCCCTTCAAATTCCCCTGACGGCTTGACCCCCCCAAGAGACTGACACTGGATTAGTTGTGCGCCCCCATGTGGGACGCTTATTTTTCTTATCCTTTCTTCTTTCTTCTTTTTCCCCTACGTTGTGTTGAGTCTTATTGCCCTTCTGTGCGACAAACCTGTGGGTTCCACCAGTCCAAAGGGAACCGCCCCTTGCATTCAGCGGCGTGGAAGTGACGTTTCACCCCCCCCCCCATCCGTTCCCTCTTTGCGTGGAAATGGTTCCTGGTGTGCATTTTGTTGGAATCCTTCCGATCTTTTCGTAAGCCCGAGCGTTACTCCCCTTCCCCTTTTTACCTCCCCAAGAGCCATCGGTGCTCCTTCCCTACCCCCGTCGGACACCGCGACCGACGGCGCCCTTACGAAATCCCGCACCGGTGTGTTCCCTTGGATGAGATATAGGATTTTTCCTTCTTTTGCCGCCATGAGCTTTCCTCCCTACTTGTTCTGCCTTTCACTGTTGAATTGTTACCGGCAGGTCTTGCCCTTTCATGGAGTACTTTCGAGGTGCGTTCTCGCACAAACTGTTCCTTCGAATTCTTCTTTCGGCGGTGCCTACTCTCCTCCTCGTACACCTTTGGGGGCATGGGCCCTCTCCAAACGGTTAGGAACCCCCCAAGGTGGAATTCTTGACCTTTCCAGTGAGTCAACCCTTTCCTGAGACGGTGGTCTCCCCGAAGTTCCTTCTTTTGCTCCAGGTCACTTTCCGTTGGCCTTCATTCTGCCTCAGAAGCTGGGGTATGTGCTGGCTGGTATTCCCAAGGAAAGTTTTCGAACCCATGCGACGATTTTCTTTTTGAGGTTCTTATTCGAGTTGGTTACGCTTGAGGCTGAAAATACCCCCCAGGGATCTGACGCCGTTGATCCTCTCTCCATGCCCGTTCAGCTCTTGGCATTTGCGTTTCTTTCTCCTAGACTTCATCTCTTGACACCCTTCGCCCGGTTAGTCCGATGCATTTCAATAGACCCCATCCAGACTGGAGTAGAAAATAATTCCTACCTGCCCTTTCGCTGCCATCCCCCCCCCCGATCCTTCCCGCAAAAGTTACTTTCCATTTCGGGTTCTTGTCCCCCGGAGTCCGGTCAACCCATTTCCTCGATGAAGAGATAGTCCTCAAAGCTCTGACCCCACCCCGCACAGTTTTCTAACCCCTTGGACCATCTTCGACCCCTCCCCTAGAGACCACCCCAGAAGGGCGATTCACTCATTCGCCGCACCCCCCTTCCAAGACCTCCTTTTCCCGCCCCCCCCCTCCCCCCAGACCCTGCCCAAGTTTTCCCCTTACGCCGCCCTCCCCCGCCGCGCCTCGAAAGGTTTATCCCCCGTTTTTAACCCGAGATCCCCCGGTCGAGAGAATAAAGACCAAGAAGTTTACCCTTAATGGGTTTCCTCCGGCACTTGTCGACCCCCTCCGCGGCAAACCTGCACTCACCGTCCCCCCCCCTGCCCTCTCCCCGAGGCACGATTCTCTCCTCCTCTCGTTTCGGGCCCGGCGCGCCGTACCCTGCTTGCGGAGCCCATCTGTTCCCAACCTGTCCCCCGGCCTTTTACTCCCCCCCCTTTTGTGATGAAACGAACCCGTGCTGTAAGAAAAAAGTAACCACCCCCCGCCATCTCTTTTTGTAAATTTTTTTGCCCCCCCCTCTTTTCCCTAGGTCTCCCCCTGAAACGGCACGCGCCCCTGCCAAGGTCTTCGCGTTCTCCTGGCCCCCGGCACAGCCCGACGAGGAGGCCGCAGATCAGTTTGCACTCCAGAAAAAAGTTCCCTTTTGCTCCTTCCCCTCTCTACCCCCCTATCCCCCGGTATGGCCCCGCCCTCTTCCACTTTTTGACCCCCCCGAAACACTTGACCATTAGCGGAATGCCAGTAGGCTTATCTCTTCCCTCAGTTTTTTAGTGCGTGGTCGGCTTCCCGTCCTTTTGAGTGGTCTGATCTGGTTTTCTCGCTTGAATTACCCTGGTCCCTCCTCCAAAGGAATCCCCTGCCGCCATAGGAAGGCCTTTCCTTAGTCCTCCTAGCGACGGACTTAGGTGCTTTTTTGTTTCGGCCGTGTTTGAAGCATTCTGAACCATTATTGGTGACCCAGTATGTAGATCGACTTCCTAGCCTCATCACCTAAGTTTCCTTGCTTTACGTCCCAGCTAGTCCTTAACCATCTCCCCAATAGCATTGCGAACCCTTCCGTTTCGGACTCCCCCTCCGATGCGGCCTCTTCCCATCAGTGAAGCTTGCAATCCGCTTGAATTCTTTTTTGAAAGGATTTGCCCCTCCCGCCTTTCTCCACAGAAGAGTTGCCCCCCTCTGTGCCCCTCCGTCCCCAAAGACCGGCGATCCGAGGTCCCCCCTCCAATGGATCTTGTGACAATTGACGTGCACCCCTGAAAGGTCCCAGCCAAGACATCCAAAGAGTCAGTCCCCCAGGCACTCCCGACCTCCTTTAAACAGACGCGGCGAATGTCCACACCCATAGAATATCCGCCCCCCATCAATCGTCCTGTCGTTTCGTACAGTCACGCTTCATAGACAGATCAAGATGACTTTTCTCCCTGACCGAGGGCAAATTCCTTCAATCTCGTTTTGGCAGTAGCGTTCCCAATCGAAGCCTTTTCAGCCCGGACAGATTTTTCTTGGCTTTTTTCCCCCACTTCAGCCCGGCAATTCAAGTGGCCCTTCTGACGCTAGATGGTGGTGTTTGCTCTCCCTTCCCCCGTGAATCTGCCGGCTTCCTTGATGTGTTTGGTTTCCAGTGGATGGGCAAGTTTTTGGTTCTCTTTAAGGTACACCACCCAACCCCTTTCCTTTTGCGTAAGCTTTTAGCCGGCGAGTCGGCTTCAAAAGTTTTCGCCGAATTTTCGGCAGTCTAGGGAAAGTTTTCCTTTTTTAGAAGTCTTGTCTTAATGTTTGCCTTGCGAGGACAGGGGACCCCCCTTTTTCAGCCTCTCTATTCTCCATCTTGTGATATCCCTAGCAGGATTTGGGGCAGTCCCCCTAGGGTGACTAGATGTCCCAATTTTCCCAAGTTTAGAGGAAAGTACCGCTAGTACCTGATCTGATTCATTAGTGTGTCACGTTACATTTTATCACCGGTTTCTTCTTTTGTCTTCAAGGGAAGCCAGTGACGCCAAGTTCTCGGCGGCAGTCTTCGTCCGAACCAACCTACGGGAATTTTTTCCTACTTTGGCTGACTTTCTAGTTCTTTCCTGCCAGGATGAGAAGGCCACCCACTTTTCCTCTTTAAACCCCCAGTTCAGACACTAGCTTTGACTTCGTCCTTTTTAACGTCTCCCCCCCCTCCTTTGTTCTTTGTTGAAGCCTTACTGCCTGACTTCCTTCAGGCTTGGTGCTCCCCCCAAGAGGTTGCGCTTTTTTTTCCTCAGGGTGTGGCGCGTAGTTTCCTAGTGATCGAGGCGGTGCGCCACGGACGTTTTTTTTGGCACGTTTCTTCACCCATTGTCTCCTCGGTGAGGGAGGTGCCTTCCCCTTCAGGCTCGAACCTTTTTTCCCTCAGACTTCTGCTTTTTTGGTAGTGCGCGCCGGCTGCCCAGTTTTTGTCGAAAACTGGAGGGGGGGACTGTCGTTTCAGGAGTATTGTGCTCTCTTGTTCCCTCCAAATTTGTATTACGGTTCTGCTGCCTTTACTACCTGTTTGGCGTTGCCCCCCTTTGAAAGTTTGTGACCCAGATCCTTGTGGGACGATCTTTTGCCCCTATTTTTTTTCCTAGCCTTATCGACGCCCTGGCCCTTTCTTTTTTTTGGGGCAGTGCTAGTGGTTTTCCCCGTGAGAGTTGTTTGTAGTCAAAAGGCTTTCTAAGCTGACACAGGCCTGTTGTTTTCCCCCCCCTGCTGGGGGATGATCGTGCCACCCGGTTTTGACACCCTTCTAGCCCAACTGTGGCGGTCCCGGGAGGCTTCTCTTTTAAACCTTTCCCTTTCATGTAATTGATGGATGATGAGTGGGGGCTTTTTCTGGTTTTTTTTTTGGAGATCGCGATCCCGGCATCTTCGTGCTTCCCTACTCCTTCTCCACGATGAACATTCTGGATTCCTGCTCGGTCGCCTCGTTCCATTTGATCCTGGGTGCTGGTGGGCTCTTCCGGAAGGGCTGCTTTCCCCCTCCCCTCTGACGGCGGATGAGAAGCTCCCTACCTCCCGACGCTTTTTTGCCATTTCTCCCCCACACTTGTGCGGGCGGCTCCATGACCTTAAGATCTTTTTTGGCATGATTGTTTTCCTTTTTTCCCTTTTGGAGGTGAAGTATTTGTCCGTTTTTCAACGACGTCGACCAGGAAGGAGTGATGACACCAGCGATAGGATCTCCCTCCCTCCAAAAATGGTGCAAGCCTGCTCCAATGCCGAAATGGAGTTTTCCGGTACTTCCCTTACCGCATAATTACTTTCAGGTTTTTTTATTCCGCAAGTTCCTACCCCCTTTTAGGCACAGTTCACTCAGAGACCCCCCCGCGGAGAGAGTCCGTTTTTTCACCACTGTCTGTTGAATACCAGGCTTTGCCACCCGAGCCGGATTTGTTCCTTGAACCTCCGCTTAGCAGAATGATTCTTCACCGGGAAAAGACAGGAAGGCCTTCTCTCCCCACCCCCACCCGGCGAAAGGGCCATTCTAATTCCACTGTACATGGTTCCGAGATAGACCTTCCCTCTTTCGCTTTCAACCCTCCCCCCCCAAAGTTGTGGCTCTTAGGGCTGGCCCGCTCCGAATTTCCTTCGCATTGTAGCTACTCCCTCCCTCTTCCAGTACTAGCCTGGGCGCCCCTTTTCACCTTTTTCCCCCGGGTCCTTCTCTCCAGCTTAGTTGGAGCAAGGCTTGGTCTGCCCAATTCCTTCCTTTCTACGATTGAGAGAGCCTCCCCCATTCACACAACTGCGCGTCTTTCTCCTTTCCCAGGCTTTTTCTTCCGGCCGCTGTTTTGAATCCCCCCACTATGTGTGGATTTTTGTTGTCGTTCTTTGATGAGACGATCGGGCTGATTATTCTTTCTCGGAGTCCCTTTCCCATTGATTTAACAAAATGGAGAACAGCATGCCGCAACTTTTCCCATAGCACCCCGTTCTTTTTACTTCCTCTAAGAATGACCCTTTTCTCTTTTCCCTTGGTGAACGCTTCACCGGCGTTGAGACCATTCTTATCTACTTTCAGCCTCCTCCGTGTTGATCCGCCTTTGATCTTTTGCTCAACGCGGACTGGCGTTCCACAGTAAGCGCACCGTGGAAATCACTTCTTCTCCTTTTCCTGTCCCAGATCCGGGCAGGCCTTTTTTTCATGGGAGAGGGTCATCCGGTTTCCTTTTCCCCCCCCTCCCATGTTGACTTTCCCTCCTCCCTTCCCTTCGTTACTACGAGAGTGCAGCCCACCTTCTTACAACCAATGTCAACACTTTTCATCCTCACCTCCCCCCCTCCCCTTTCTTTACAGCGTGACCTCTATTTTTTTTTTTTCAGGCGAAGACACTCCCTTTGTGGTACCATGTACCCGCATCTTACCCCTTCCCAATATCTCCCTGTGTATTTTTCCCCAGTCTCCCTTTTCCCTCGGGATCCTTCATCCCCCGGGACTGCCCCTTCTTGTCGCCCCCTTCTATGAGTCGGTTTCCGGGTGTATCTTCAACTTTCTCCTTCCCTTTTTTTTTTTGACGTGTCGGCGGTCTAAGAGATCTTCCCCCGGTGTGCATGGTTTCACTTAGCAACTTGGTTCTTCTCTTCGCCAAAGGGGTACTTCTCTGAAAATTTAACGGTCCAATCGGCCAGCCCCCCTCCGATCCTCCTTCTGGATCCTGTAATAAGTTGGATCATTAGGCTTTCCCGACGAAACAAACAAAAACCCTTTAAGTCCTGATGCTAGCTTTAGGCAAAGACGGACCGTCTTCTTCCGTGAGACTAACCCCCGGTTTCAGAATTCGTCTTGGCCCGATACTGAATTGCGGCGCCCATTCCAGATTAACCTTTCTATTTTCTAGTAATTCTAGCGCCATTGAGGTCCCCCCCTTTGCTTCCCCCTTTTTTCGGTCAGCTCTTTCCCTGAACCTTGTTGGAACACTCTGCAACGGTCCTTTCCCCCCTGTAAGTAATAGCTCCTCTTTTTTCACCTGCCACCTCCAGGGCCTAGAATGATCGCGATTCCTTTCCCCCCCCCTCCCCGAAGTTGGAGCCACCGGTAAGAGTCTTCGGTCCCTTAGAAGCCACGCTTCCGCTGAGAGGAGCCAACTTCTTTCGCGAGCCAACACGCCACCCTCCTACACTGAGGTCGAGAAGCCTCCACCGCTGTCCCAGCTTCTTTCAAGAGTGCTCCTATCCCCCAAGCACGATGACGCTATTCTCCTTCGGCTTCCTCATCAGCCTCCTTCCCTTCCTGTTTTTCAGCCGCATGAAGCCTCTCCCCTTCCCGAAGACCGGGCGGTCTTTGGAACAAGAGATCTTGTGCCACGTCACGACTCTTTTTTCTTTTCAAACGGCATCGGTTCTTCTGATCCCTTTGTCCTGCTGAGCAAAACCTTGGCCCCCTCAATCCCGAAACTCGCCCTGTTAGAAGGATCGTGATCTGCTACCTTAGGTCCCTTCTATGGGTAGGGAAGCCCACCGGCTTTTTCTCCTGGTCCAACAGGTCACCTCCTGCAGGAACTACCCGGCTTTGTGCTAACCTTTTCTTCCCAAATGTAGTTGACCGACCTTCCCCTCTCGAGCCAGTTGTAGCCACCCCTTCAAGGAGTCTGCCTGCGAAAACCTGCCGCACTCTTTCCGGTCTGAGCGGCCGTCCCCTTCCCCTCCGCCACAGAGGAGGCCGAAGTCCTCTTCTCCCTGCCCACGCCAGCAATCACTTTTAAGTACTCGAGCACGCGTTACGGCTTGACGCCCTCAGTTCCCCCCCCCCTGTCTGCGCTTTCTGGTAGCCACCGTTCCTGAATGCCGTAGGCGGAAAGAAGGCGCATTTTAGGGTGAGGATTTAGCTTGTTGCACTTGTTGTCCTTTTAGGGTTGGACTTTTTTCTTTTTTTTCCATTTGGAACTAACCACTCATCACCTTGACCCGTGAGGACTTCCTTAGTTGGCGATCGTCCTTTTCCGAAGCCCCGGTGATCGCGTTCGGACCTGCAGATCTTTCCGCCCCTGTCGGCCCCTAAGGAGAGCACCTTTTCCATCCGGATCACCCCCTGGCAGGGTATGGCCGCGATCGGGTCCCCAATTTTCGTCACCAATCGCCCAGACCCCCCTCCTTTTTAAGTATCACAGCAACGACCTCCATTTTCCACAAGTGCCGATGAAAGCCCGCCTCTCCCGGCTTCCCGACCGCAGCCTATCCTCCCATATGGTGATCAGCGCCACTATTATCCTCCGGGCCCAGGCCATGGAATTGGTGAACAAGAACGTGCCCCCCCCCAGCCCGGGCCGTGGACACCTTCCCAATCCTCCTTCCTGAATGCTCACCCGCCTCTCTCCCCGAGAAAAACACTCGAGAAGATAATCGGTCTTTTCATGCTTTGTACCAAAAGGCTCACAATCTCACGATAGATCAGGAGAGGTTCATCTTTTAATCCCTAATAAGTTGGGTTGTTTGGCTCTCATAGATGACCCAGGCAGCAGCTACCCCCCTGGCAGTTTGAGTCATCCAAATCCGTTAGCTCCGCCGGATATCTTTGATCTTCTTCTGGTGGGTGGATATTCAGCTTCATCTCTTTGGCGGAAGCGCCTTGTCATCTAGAGGAGGTAAACTTCACGGGCTTGTGCAAGAGTCCCTGTACCCCCCCCCAGGTGGTCCTCTTGCTCCCCTTGGGTCGGCTCTGCATATGTGTGCGGTCTAGTGTTCTTGCACAGGAGGGAGGGTTTCTAGCTTCGTAGGGGGCTTGACTTCGTTCCCGTTTTGCTTGATCGGGCGTGGCTTCCTCCCTTGGGACGCTGGCGATGGCGACCTTTTGTGATGTCAAGGGAAGATACTCCGACGGCCGTCTTTTGATATGCCTGTTTCTCGGTTTGGTTGTTTCACCAAGGGTGATGGTTGTTTGTTCCGGGACTGAAGGGTTTGTTTACGGTTTTTGCTAGAGCCAACTAAGTCCAGGGTCGATGGCTGGCGTCTTGATCTTTTTTTTCTTTGCCCTGGAAATTGAGACGGACCTCTCATGCATTTTCCCACTCCTTTCACGCCGCAGAAACCCGCACTCCCCTCCCATCGACGCGTCCTTTCTCGACCTCCTTTCCGGCCGCTGCTACCAGTTGCGGTGATGGGTCTTCCCGGGAGGCCGGGGCTCCCAGTAAAGGAGCTTGAGTTTTTTTTCTTCTTCTAGAAAACAAGGATTTTTTGCAGGGATCAAGAGGATAGGACTCTTTTTTTTTGTGGTGGTGCCGGTGACCGAAGCGTCCTTGAGTAATCCCCCTTGCGCTTAGGCACCACGGCGCACTTGGTGGAGACAATCTCTCGGTGGGGGACGTGTCTCCTACTGATTGCTTCATGTGTTTTGCAAGCCCAAAAAGCTTTTTTTTGTGGGGACCTCTTGAATGACGGTCTCTTGGCCTCTCACGACGGATGCAGACCGTCATTTGTAGGGCCCGCGCCTAATAACCGACGATTATCCTGTAATGATTTGCAGTGGTTGAGTCGGCAATAGGGTCTCTGTTGTCTCAAGCAGCCAGGCTCCTCTTAAAGCAAAGACCCATCTGGGTGCCCTCCTGATTTATCTCTGCATAAACCGGTTCCGTGGCAACCCCGTGTTTGCCTCCAGGTATCGGCGGTGGCTCCTTTACTTCAATTTTCTGACTTAAAACCGTGGCAGGTCCATGCGTATGATTTTCTTTGTGGACTCTTTTCGCGTGCTTCCTTGCATTTTGGTGACGTCCCCCAAGCACGCTTTGTTGATTCATTATGGTTGCGCTCGACTTTTCTGACACCATTTTTTTTTTATAAGGGGTTCCTGGTTGTCCCCTTCTGGATGAACTTAAGGGTCTTTTCCTTTCTCTTGAACCCTGCTGGCCCTGCGTGGTTTAAGCTTTCCCTACCTTACGTCTTTTACTTGTAGCCCCAATGTGGCGGGCTGTCTCTTCTGACCTACTGATGTCTCTGTTCTTGATTGCAATGGCCCCGTGTTTCCGCGCTATTACTCCGACAAGTGGTTTCCCCCGAAGAATATGCACTGGGCGATTTCCCCCATTCGGCTTGCGCCCGGCAACCCTGGCCTCCCTCCCTCAAAACGGGCCCATGGAGCCGACCCTCGTCATCCTGGCGTATCGTAAATGTGAGCGGGTCTGTTTTCGCTTTCCGGATAACCTATTATAGACAGAAAACTCCTCCCCCTCCCAGCGGGTTTTTTGAGTTCTCTCTGACGCTAACTGGCGTTCACCAGCTTAGCCTCTCTTCTTCTGAAGGCCCACTTATGGTACTCGATGATCCCCTTCTACTCCAGCCGGTAAGCCTCGTACTGGGGCCACACGACCCTCCCACCAACTTTTGAATCGAAGGTCTTCCCCCTTTCCCACTTTCGACCGAAAAGGGCCCGTTTTCTCCATCCCCAACCCCCCCCCCCCATGCCCCCACCGTGAGTCGGCTCTTCGGGCTCCTTTAATGAGCAGCGTGCCCCTTCGCAAGTGTAGCCCCCACCCTCCCCTTGATGAAAACATCTATGGGAGTCCTGCGGTATAACATTTTCAATTTTTGTCCCGTCATACCCAGTGCATAAATGATATTGGTTTTCCCCCTAACTTTTCCTCCTCCTTATTGAGTCTTGATTAGAATCCCCCAGCAGACTATGTTCCTTTTTTCGAGTCATCGTCTGTTTTCTTTTTTTCCTCCTAATTAGTGGTAGTGTCCCAGGCCCCTCCTGTGTTCATAGTGTTGTAC
>Ga0179593_1431590_pt1 | contig 12196 bp, 8 predicted proteins | sample CZODoug2_1_08_16_FD_185931 | JGI IMG/M metagenome (GOLD analysis project Ga0179593, IMG submission 185931) | Vadose zone soil fungal communities from Angelo Coast Range Reserve, California, USA - CZODoug2_1_08_16fungal (PacBio error correction) | ecosystem: Environmental > Terrestrial > Soil >... | reverse complement strand
CCAACCTAAGTCCCGGAGTCGGAGCGGAACATACCTTGCCACTGGCCCGTCCCAGCAAGCCCGCGAACCCTCTATGAGTGCGTTGCTTTGCCTGTTCTTCCTTCATGAGACGGCTCGTGACTCTTTAATTCCCATTCTTTTCATAGCCCCTCGTACTGACACAGAGATGCAGTTTCCTCTGTCGCTTCAGGTTTTTTTATACTCGTCTCGGCCCGACATGGTTCCTGGAAAATTCGGGCTAGTTGCTTCAGTTTTCCATGAGGGTCCCGTCGGCGCTTTTTATTTTTCGCTTCAAATACCGGCTTCATGCTAGTTTTTTTTTTCTTTTAGCCATCGCCCCCCCATAACACGCCTGAAATGCCACCTCAATCTTTTTTCGAGTTTCCTCATCGATGCGTTCCTCAAACTTTGAGCCGACCCAGTTCGGCTCTTAGTTCCACCTCTTAACGGTCGTTCTCAACTACGTAGAGCCCGGCCCCCCTCCGATTTTCGCTTTGCGAAGTGCCTGGCCTTTGATTCATAAGCCCCGGCTGACGTATTGATCCACTAGAGCACTTTTCTTGGACCAAAACTTAGAACCCATAATCACACCCGCGTTTGTCTCGGTTTAAGCTTTCGGCCACTGTGCTCTGCTCAGCTCCAGCAAAATCTTCATCACTCATTCGCTTTTCAGTTTTTTCCAGGGACCGGAGTGTGACCTTTTTCTCCGCATAAACCTTAATTTGAAAGTCCGTTGGGGGGCCTCCCTTGATGTATCAAACCCACCTCCTACGCTTCCCCAGAGTTTGTGCCCCAGTCCTCAATCGAAAACGGGGATCAGGTCCCCTCCTTTCACCCCCAATGGTTAAGCGAAGGCTCCATGCCCCAACAGACTCCCGCAACCAGCACCAATCTGAGGCTTCAAGTCTGTGTTTCATCCGTCCCCATGCTGGCGTATTGGCTGCAGCGACCCCCCCCCTATCTCTTCCACGTTTGCACTTCTATTGTTGTAGACCCCCCTGCCAATCAGTGGTCAGTGACCCTCACATTATGATCGCGCGCCCTCATAAGCCACGTCTTTATGTCGTAATTAGGATACCGGCCCCCCCCTCCCCCCTCCCTAGGGATAATGGTTAAACAATTCTTTGTTTTGCTCTAGTTTCTGGAGGGGTCCCACTACTCACTTTCGCACAAAGATTGGGTTCCTTTTTTGCGCTGCGGGAACATAGCGTCAGCGCTCGTCCTATTTCCTGTGTTTAGGCCTTGCATCTTATGGTGTATAAATTTGGAAAACTTACCAATACACCCTCCCCTGCCTTTTTCACCCCAGGTCGCGCTGATCTGTCCGAACCCCCTTTGAGCATATCTTATCCCCCTATGAATCGAAATTGCCCCCGAGGGAACGTTAGAACGGGCCCTCCACCATTTTGAAACTTTGCTGTGGATATTTTTTCTGTGCCGTATGCAGTCCCTGTATCTGTTGATTTTCCATTAATGGGGCCCGTCCAGTTTCACACCTTTCTTAATGAATACTTTATGTCCAAAAGTCAGATCGAGGCGTTGATGCGCCCTTCATCGTTTTGGGCCCGCGTTGTCTCACCCGTTTTATTCTAAGTCATGCTTTTAGAAGTGTTCCCCCCCTTTCTTTCTCAGTCATTGCTCGTGTGCTTTGTTTTTCTATTGTTCTTTTTTGCTATTGATCTCGTTTAACCCCATTAGACCCTGATCCCCTTTTACGTGCTCTTGAGTTGAGTGCTCCCTCTAAGCAAAGGCGCTTTTCCCTCTTCCCCCAGTTTGACGAGCCTACTCTGGCTATTTTCGAAAGGCCAGTTTTTCAGATGAGACCGAGCCCTGGACGCGGTTTGCTTTTCTTTTAGTCTCTTTTTTTGTCCTGTCGCTGAGGTCTTTTTGGCTAGCTGGCGAGAGTCCGAGGTGTTGCCTTGAGAGGCCCCCTATCTGGAGCCCACGTCTTTATCGTTTCGCGTCCGCCTCCATGGAACGCACAGATTTTTGTCTGACTCCAGGTTTTAGTTAATCCGCGGACCCCCCGCGTCCATGTAGTAGTCGCGATGATCCCTGGTCGCTTTTCGTCCTGAAGGGTGTCGGAGCAGCTTTCCGGGAGAGTAGGTAATGGTCTTTTTCTTTACCCGAGGGAGTTTCACTTTTTCTAATGTATTCCGGATAGGACCTGCAAAGCAGTTACCACGAATTTGGCACGGTCCCAACAAGGCCATTTGGTGGTTGTACGGGAGTCGACTGATTTCGTCCCGATAGACCTCTCCGACTGACGTTGTTCCTGAGGTTTTTGAGCATCGGCCGCTTATCTTTTGCGCGTCTTCAGTTTGTCCCCTTTTCCGCTCTTTAGATCCTTCTCGGTTGCGCGAGACGTCTTAATCATCTCCCTTGTTTTGTAACCCCAGGCTGATGGATCTGGCCGCCACGCATACTTCTGCAGTTTCCAGCTGATAGTATTACCCCGTTTTTAGATTGTGCCCGTCTTCTTTTGTCAGGTCTTGCTTCCCCACGGTCTCTTTTGTTGTTGTCTCTTCGTATAGCTGTTACATGTGGTCGCTTTTTTCTTTTTTCCCCAGTATTCATAGGGACAACTCTTTGTCCTTCACCCCCGCCGTTGTGACTTTCCCTGTCTTTCGTCCTGAACTAGGATGCCTCTTCTTCTCCCCTCTTCCTTGGGATGATTCGTTTAGCTCGATCAGTTGTTTCCGGCCTGTCGTTCTTTTGTAAGTTCTGCGGTCGTTGACAATTTTGGTCACTTAGGGCCCTGTTCCTCACTTTTATGCCTCTGGTCGAAACCTTTTTTTATTGGTCGTGTTCCCACGTGGTTCTGGGCGAGTTATTATTTGCACTTTTTTGAAGTTACATTCAGTTCGTTCCCTTTCCATTTATACTCCGTTGTTGTTTGTTTTTTTTTTCCGTCTGATCCCCCGAGTTCAGACGTGCCTGCTAAACCCAACGTTTCCTTTTTCGTAGCCCCGAATTCGCCTGGTGCCCTATCTTTTTGCATAAATCTTTCTTACCTTTGGACCCCCATTTTTCTCCCCTTCAAGTGTTTGATTGCCCAGGTGGTCGCGCTATGCACTATTGCTTCCCCTCCCCTTGGCGTCATGCCTAGGTGAGCCAAACTGACTTCCTTACATGCCCTCAATCGACTTTTGTCCCTCCTGGCCTATTTCCCGTTATGCGCCCCACCCCACTCGCTTCTGATTTTTTTGGGCCATATTCTTCTAAAGGGCACCTCAAAGGGACCCCTCCCCCTTCCCCAAGATGTTAACGTCTATAGAGTAATGATTCCGCGAAACCACAGAGCGCGTTCCCTTGATCGGACCAGCGACCAGTCTTTTTGCATCTCCAGGTTCCCTCAAGTCATGAACTCCCCGTCGACTTACAAACTACCCCTTCCCAGCAAAAAGAGGAATGCGTACAATTCCTCTGAACAACATCAGCGAATTTTTGATCTTAACTGCCAATCACTTCCCCTTGTCCATTCCAGGGTACCAGCCGTTTTCCGCCCATCGGTTTGTCTTTTTCTCCCACGCCATTCCTAAACTATTCACACGCTTCCCTCTGCTCAGTGCATACGTGAGCCGCAGCTTAGAACGACTCTCTACGTCCTCCGTTTCCAACTCCACCCCAGCATGGCGTATACTTCCTTTTTCTTCTTCCTCCACAATTCATGCCATCTCCTTGAATTCTCCAAGTTGAATCCCCCCCCTCGCCAGCCTTCTTTATCCAATTCCTCCCACGTTTTTCAGTCCTAGCCCTCGCCCCTTGGTCAGTATGAAGCCCCCCTTTTTTCAGCGCTATTCAACAGCACGGGTAACCGGGCCTGCGATGGCTTCCCTACGCCATCCCGTCCTTGCTGTATGTGGCTTGATTCTGACGACGATCCCCTCCGCCTGTTCTCCTCCCGTCCGCGCCGTTTTTCCCCGATGCACCTCCCCCCCCCTGCTGAATCTCGAGCATCCTACGACAAGCCTTCCCCCACTAATCACTTTTACACAATGCCTTCTATCAGATGCCCACTTTTTCTTTCTCATCGCAGCGGTCTTAGAGCTCCCCGTCTCATGGTCTTCCCCAGTCAAGACTCCTGGCTTTTTAAGCTCTCCTCTTGATCCCCAGTACCCTTGATCCCCCCCGAGATGTGTCGATTAAGTCCCACACTCATACCCCCATAACAGCGATCAGCACCGCCCAACGGGGCCCCCCCACCTCATTAGGGGCAGCCTACACGCGCCCCCCTTTCAGGTCAGCCCCCCCACCCTCCTCTTTCCGCCTTGATGCATAAGTGAACGACGACTGTGCTGCCCCCCCCCTCTGACAAACCTCATGCCGCGCAAAAATACATCTCCTTCCTTTCCCCAATTGCGTTCCTTCGGCCTCTGTTAATGTGCTTCTTTCTGTTGCCGATTTCTATATTTTTATTGAAACGTTCCCGCTTTTGGTGTTTCCCCCGCGTCTTCTTTGTTATTGATTTTTTTCCAAGTTTCCTTTCAGAACGAACGTGGAATATCATGGGCCTCCCCCCCTCAAGTGATGGCGCTCCCGCTGTTTCCCTCCAGCCATCGAGCAACCCGCTTTTGATTAAGCGCTTCTATTGGACCCCCCCCCCTCATCACCCGATTCTTAAAAAGTCTTCATTGTCTAAAGACCTTTCGGATAAAGACAGTTTTTTTCTGACGTTCACCGGTTGTCACCGCCTTTCTCTTCCCCCTTTCTGAAGTCGATACCGACCTTAAATGGCTTTCCCCTGGCCCAATTGAGTTCTCCCCCTCGTCCGACGTGCCGTTCTCCCTGGTGCCAGTCCTGATGGCCCACACCAACCCGACGGTCGTTCTGTCCGACCCAAGACCCACGTTCTCTTTGCATTTCAGTTTTGGATTTGCTTCCTTGGTGAAGGACCGCTTTGCTTTTTTTCCCTTTTCAAATTTTGCTCACTCGTTTTCTCTGAATCTGGGCTTCAACCCGCGGGACCTCTCTTGGACCTCCTTTTTGAAAATCTCCCCGCGGTTCACCTTCCTCTTCCCTCCACGTATTTTTTTGTGAGTTTCCCCTCTAATGACAGCTTGCTCCATCTAACTGACGAGGTATCGATGTTTGAGTCGGATCAGATTTCATTACTCCCCGTGTGCCCGGTCCTAGGGGTTTTGTCTTGTATTTCTTCTTGTTCTCTCGTCTCCCTCCTTTATTGATAAATATTCATCTCTTGCTTCGGGGCTTTTTTTTTTCTCGTTGGGATTTTGTATAGCGATCTTCTCTCTTTTGCCCGCCTTCTCCTAAAATTTGTTCTTGAACACCCTCTATCTGGGGTCCTTTCCTCTCCTAAGCTCGCGAACAGTCCCTTCTACCTTCTTTCCTCTTGCACTTTTATTTTCGGGTCCCTTGCCAATAACATTGCTCAGCCCTCTTCATGAGATTAAATCATGTATTGCATGTTGGCTTCGGAAACTTTTGGATTTTTGGTTGGCGATGCTAAAATTGCCCTCCCCTCCAATATTTGATAACCCTAGTATTCCCGCGCCAATTACACAGCCCCCTTAGTATTTTTTTCTCCTTCCCTGCCCCGCGCTTTGCTTTCAAGTATGTAATGGCAACTCTCCAGCCTTTTCCAGGACCACAATTTCGGGGACGATCTCTTTTTCTTACTACTATGATTGAGCTTTTTTCACTGCATCGGCGGAAAAGTACCCTTTCTTCTCTTTAATTCTGCCTTTAAGATGAGTACCTCTTTGCGCGTGATTTCCCCTTCGGCAACTCCCATCCTCCCTTGTGAGTGTTCGCGTTTTCGGTGGACAAAAGAGAATTTCCCCTGGGGATAGTTCGTCAGCCCTAATCCATGGTATCCGTTGGATCCCTTCTCTTTTCTTCCAAAGTTTTTTGTTGTTTTCTTCTCTTACCCCGGAAGAACCAGTATGTCCCCCTTCTCCTTCACGATCCCCTTTTTTTTGCTCAACGAACGCCCGCGACCCACAATAGGAAATCGAGTTCAGTTCCCTTTTTTAATAGACCACGCGCAAGATAGTGCCCTTCCTTCTTTTTTCCAGTACAATATTTATTATGAAAACAGTAATTTTCGATCTGAAGTCCTTCCGGCTACTTATCTGAACTCCTGAAATGGTTCATTGTGAGGCCCACTGTGCCCGAGTTTTCCTTCTCCTGCTCCATTTTTCGAGGGCCGAAGTCATCCTTATCCTTTTCCCAGTTTTCAGACCTTCCGGTGATGAAACTATCTGGCGGGAGTGGGGGCCTTGCGTGTGAAGGTGTCCGCTTAAGGTGCACGAAGGCCAATGACACTCCCCCATTTTTCTTGTTAGTCGATCAGCTCAGTACGCCACTTGGTTTCCATTAGCAAAAGTCTGTGCCCCCCTTTTCCCAGTCAAAACGTTTATTGAAAGGTTCTGATACCCCTAAGTGGGCCCCCCCTTTCCTTTTCTATTTTCTATAGAGTGCCAGAGCGCCCCGCTTATAATCCCCCGAACCAGTCTTTCCTATTGATTCAACTCCCTCGTCCGGCTTCACTTTCTTGGAAACTCGATGATCACTACCATAGTCTCCCTTCCAGAGCTTCCCCTGGTTGATGCAATCTCCCTTCCTCCAGGCAACCTATTCCATACCGTCTCGTCTTTCCAGTTTTTCCTTTCCTTCTCCCCCCCGCGTTTCTGCCGCCCCCGCATAAATCCCTTTTTTCCCCTTTGAAAGCCTATTCCCAGCCCAATTGTTTTGCAACAGGATTCCCCCCCCCCAGAACGACTCTTCCCAGCGGGGGTGCGCCCCTCTTCTCCCCTCAGCAAAAGCGTTTTATAAGGTACAAAGTAATGTACCCATTCGCTTTAACGCGAAATGTTTTTAGGTCTCCTTGGTAACACATTGAAGCCCCCCCCCCAAAAGAAATCATAGAGTACCGGCAACGTAAGTTAGTTCTTTTCAATTCCATAAAAGTCTTGTTAGTATGGCCGCAAGTGGCTTCTTTTGATAATACGTCTACTGTTTAATCCCCACTCCAAGTTGCCGCTAACGCCCACTGTGCCCTCGCAGCAACTTTCAGCTTTCACGTAGTCGATCCTGAAAGAAATCCCCTTATTATACTTAATTCTGACACAACTATCTTTGAGTCTTACTCTGTGACGTGGTAACCCCTCCTCCAGTAGCAAAAAGTTCCCTTTCTAGCTATTGAGTGCGGGCCCACGGGAGTCCTGTTGACGGAGGTAGCGAACTTGACGCCATACTCTAGGTAGGAGGCAACCGGTTTGGCCCGGGGGGATCCCTAAATTGAGAATGCGCCGTATGCGACTAAAGTCACGCAAGACGTGAGTTTCGGAAGAAAGGGGCCGGAAACAACCAACAGCTTACTTCTCCGACATCCAAACACACTTCGGACTGGCCAGGGACCCACGAACTCTGTAGCGGTGACTCCTATGATTTCAGGCAGAAAAGGCCCTGAAATAAAACCGCAAGAGCGACCACTAACTCTTCCCACCCCGTCTCCTTCTCACAAGAAAAAGTTAACCCAGATGGACCCTGTAGCCGTGGAAGATCCAGCCCCCCTTGGATTAAATGGGTTACCCGGGGTATTCCCCGGTTGTTTTAAGCTGAAGTCGCTGTGTCGAGTTCTGGCTCCCGTGCGTTCGTGTCGCCACCTTTAGACAAGTTTCCTTCTCCTAGGATTTATCCTTATAGTGGTCCTAGGTGGGTACTGATATTCTCCGACTGCGTTGCATTGTTCGGGATGCTATTTATCTTCTGGGCATGAGATTTTCGTATTTTTGTATTGATCCCGGCCCCCCAGCTGCCAGTCGTTCTTCTTCGCTGCCCTTTTCCATCGGCCTCGGACTTCTAGAGCTTTCCTGCCTCTGTTACTAGACCTTTAGAGGTTTCCTGGAACATGACAGTTTGGGTATTTTTTTGCCTCTATCGCAGGCAAAGGGCCGCTGGTCTCGTGCATGGCTATTTAGGCGCGAGGGATCGCACTATGCTCCCTGTTCTAGCTTTTTTTGTGATTTACCTTTTTCCGGAGCGGCCATTTTTCGGGAGAAAGGGGTTATCTTTCTCATCCCCCCCTTGGAAGCAACGCCCCTTCTCTGAGTAGGATCTTCTTCTTTCTTCTTCTCATTCTTTTCTCGAATATCCGGGCATATTTTTTTTTCTCACTCCGATATGTGTCTCTCATTTTCTACTACTTTCTAGTGAATTTCCGAGAGTTCGACTGCCTACCTCCTTTCTTATTGAGAATTTTACCTTTTGCCAGCGGTCTCCATACTTTGCTTTTTCTTTCTTTCTTTCTCGTCTTTTCCCCATTCTTTTAAGGTTTTTTTTTTTTTACTTGCTCCTTCTTTTTAGCCCTCGCGGGCAACAGACCTCACATTCCCCGGGCTCGTAGTTCCCTTACTCGTTGCTTTCCCTCGCTATGGCGGATTTGTGATTTTCACTTTTTGCTTTTTTCCCTCCTTTGATCCTTCTTCTTTTTCGACTGGATAGTATTTGTCGACCCTTCTTCTTTTTTCTTTTTTGGTTAAGGCTTTCTCCTTACGTTACCTTCTCGGGCAAGGAACAACCATTCTATTTTGTGGTGATTTATCCTCCCTTTATGGAGGTATCCTCTTGCCACCCGCCCGACGCCTCTTGGAAGCTCTAGCCGCCGATTTTGGAGGTTTTTTCAATTCTCTAGTTGTGCGCGAGCCGGGGCTTCTCAGGCTATTTTATATCCCCTTAGTTCCCTTGGGAAGGAGTGTATTCTTCGCATCAGACAACCATTCTCATGCGGTTTCCTAATCTCGCCTACGCAGTCAAGAGCATGCTTTCCTTGGGGAATTCTACGGATGTAAGCGCCGTGATTCCCTTGTCGCCACGAACCTTCAAAATTGACCTGCTACTTCGTCCGCGGATTGTTGACCCCTTTTTACCTCTCATTCCGCGCTTTCGGGAATCGTAATAGCTTTTGGCTTCTTTTTTTAGGTGGATTGACCAGTAAGAGATTTCTCTCCCCCCAGGTGAGTTTGCTTTTTTCTCTTTGGCTTTCTCCCCGGTGAGATCTTTTTTCGTGATTCTTGTTTTCGAAAGCGAGTTTCCTTTGGGGATATGCAGGCAGCCAGTATCCTCCGTGGTCGTCCCCAATTCTAGCCGGCTCTTTTGCTGCTAAAGGTTGAGCTCTTTATTTAAGGACCCCCCTTTTTTGAAGCTCTTTTTAACGTACCATCTATTGGTCAAGAAGCACCCACCTTTGTGGGTGTTTGAGATCTATTAGGACGTCTAAGTGAAAGAGTAGGCCAAACAAACGGTGTCTGGTCCACTCCTCTGCATGACCCCCTCGTACCGGAAAATCCTGGAGAAAGACTCAACACCCCCCCAACCCCCACCCCCCCTAACCCCACGTTTCTTTTTTTTTCATGGCTCTATTTCCTCCTCGCTCAACCAATTCGACCTACAGCTTACAAATACGTGAAGTGATTACAGACCCTCGCGCGCTCAAAGTAAATCTAACGAACCCCAAAACCAACCCATTACTGCAACCGTAGGGTTCCCCATTATTCGTATTACATTGAGAACATCATCCCCACCTTTTCCTTGCCCAACTCGGCCAGAACCCCCTCCTCATACGTTCTGAACAGATCCCCCTTGAACACTGGAAAGCATGACCCGCGAAATCTGTATCTTTACCCATTCCCCCGTAAGGAAATCACTTCTCCTTCCCACAAAGAAAAACATCATTGCCTTCCCCTTGACCACCATCTATTGTTGACTTCTGCGACGAGCATCCCTTTCCCTTTTTTGTGCATTCCAAGTGGACCCATTTCCGATGAGCAGCCATGAGAAGACCCCGGCCGAGGGATGAATGCTTCCAGACAACAGGAACTTGGAACACAAGAAATCCAAACCAGGAACGCCTGGATAGAGGTAAAATATTGCAGGGCGCACGCAGGTTTCTTCGAAGCAAGTGGCATTCCCTCCCCCAGCTCCTCTCAAAATACACCCCCCAAAGCCTGGGTTACGTCTCTAGTTCACGGTATTTTCGGCATCCCCCCCCCCATTAAAAGACGCATCCTCGATCCTACTCCAAGTTGACTACAATAGCCCAGCTCGGACAGCCCGTGAAAGATCCCTCGCCCCGACTGTATAGGCCAATTCAATGGTCCCGGCTGAACGCCCGGGATTCTAGAGAATGCCCCCCTGCGTTGGTTCGCTTTCTTTCTTGCCCTGTGGGGCTTCGTTATCAAAGTATGGCGTTTCCCCCCTGGCCTTAACACTCCTACGAAGATTCTAATCACTTCCCGATTCAGACCCTGTTCCGAGAAGGTCTAAGCCCTAGATCCCACCCTTTTTGATTAAATCTAGACCCCTCGCTGCTCCTACAAACGCGCCACAGAATATACGCTTGTAAATTTCTTCCCCCCCCTCAGCGTCCCCCCCCCCCCTTTTTAGATAGCCCGCGTCTTCCTCATTCTCGGCCCTCCGTGCCCCCCCCCAGACCTTTTTACACTCCCACGTCTTCTTTGACTCTTCTCCTCCATGGGAAATCTGGGCGCATCGCGATGTTTCCGCCTCTAACCAGAAAAAATCCTCCCCCTTCAACTCCCCCCCCCTCCCTTTTTCTCCAACACGTCCCCTCCCCTCCTGCGTTTAAAGCTCTCTCAGAATCCCCGTCTCCCCGATGAAGTGCTCCATTAACCACCCTCTTCGATCGCTGCAAAATTCCTTCCCCTCAGTTCTCCGATCCTGTCATTCCACTGCGCGAGACTCTTCGATGCACAACAAGACAAGAATCTCGCAAGTTTTTCAACCCGAGTCGTTTTGAGGTTGATCCCCTCCCTAATAATGGTGCTTCTCTGTGTAATATTTACCTTGTCCCTATGTTCCCTGCATCTTTCCCCCCCCCCCTCCCCCCACCCCCCCCCCCCCCCCCCCCCCCCCCCCCCCCTCTCCGCCCTTGGTTCTCGGATTTTCTGAGGGCTTCTTTTCCCCCCAAATTTGTACTACCCCCGCCCGCGGGTATACACTTTTACCCCTCAAATTCGTACGCAGTCCCCCCAATGTTTACCCCCCCTCCCCTAGAAGCGATTATCCCCCCCTGTCGACGTGGCTCCTCTTTGTCCCAAGCCAGCACTTCATCTCACCCATGGAATTGTTCACTGAAGTTCCTCCAGAGTCTTGCATTCTCCTTTGCGACAGTCACTCAGGACTTTTTAGCCGAGGAGCAGCCAACTGAATTGCGTCCTCGTTTCCCAAACTCATATCAGAAAACCTTCCCTTCTGCGCCCCCGCTCTTGTAGCTGGCCCCCCCCACTCCGGTTCTTTGGAGACTATCCACCCAAGAGTCCTTTTTTCCCACTGGACGCTGTTCTTAAGTTGCTGGGGAGGCTTTTGGTTCTCCCCCCATGCTCCCTGAAATGGGTCCCCTCTTGCAGATCAAACACCTTTTTTTCGCCTTATATTCTGGGCACCCGTCTTTGCATCTTTAGGATTTTTACTCTTTATCGCTGACAACAGCCCCTTTTCCTAGCGTTTTTTCAATTGTCGTTTTTCAACTTCCTGACTGAGGCGTCCCAAGCCTACTCTTTCTCTAAGGACTGAAAGCGGAATCCCGACGTTCTTCATACTTGCTGGCTTCTCTCTTTCCGCAGCCCACCTGTGCAGATTCTTCTTGATCCAGTTTTATCTTAGTGTCTATATTTCCAAGATGAAGTAATTCTCCTCTCATCCCATTTGCGGGTCCCTTTTTAAAGGAGTTTCTTCGGGACCGCCCCCCCTCCTAAATTTCCCCTTTGTTTTTGTTAGTTTGAGAACTCCCCCTCTTTTCCCTCCTTGACGCCGACCGTGTTCCGGGCCCCTCCCCATTTATTTGCCACCTCCCCTTTTTTCCACCCGGATGTCGTCCTTTGCGCAATTCCTTTCGCTTCTCCCATGCCAGCCCACCCCCTGTTATCCCCGACTGTCTTTGCCCCCTTTTCCCTCCTAAATTCCCGGCGGCCTCTCGCAGAACGTTATCACCTCGTCCGCCCCCACGACAGGCACCCTTCTCCTTCTAGGAAGCGACTATCTCCGCGGCCAACTGTCGCTTTCTTTACTTTCCCCCGTACTTGTTACGCAAGTTTTTCCCTCCTCTCAGTCGTGCGCGTGTGAAAGAGTCCAACTCCTCTCCCGCGCGGTGCGGGTTTTGTTTGCTGCTTTTATTTCCCCACGTAATCTTCTAGACTTTTGGTGATCCGTT
>Ga0179593_1337338_pt1 | contig 12196 bp, 15 predicted proteins | sample CZODoug2_1_08_16_FD_185931 | JGI IMG/M metagenome (GOLD analysis project Ga0179593, IMG submission 185931) | Vadose zone soil fungal communities from Angelo Coast Range Reserve, California, USA - CZODoug2_1_08_16fungal (PacBio error correction) | ecosystem: Environmental > Terrestrial > Soil >... | reverse complement strand
CATGGGAAAGCAAGATTTGCGGATTCGTCAATGATCAACGTTTTGGTGAAAGGCGATGATGGTAGTGCGTTTTTTAGCCCGACCAAGGTACCCATCTTCCCCTCCGGCCTCTGATTTCCCCGGCTCTGCCTTTCAAGGTTCTCGAGGCCTGACGGCTTCGTGATCCCTTGGTTCTGATGCTACTGAAGCCCCTAGGCTGAAAACGTCTTTTCTTCCCCTTTGAATATACTCACCTAGGAAGGTGTCATCCCGGGGAGGGGCTCTTTTCCGACGTCCTCTTACCCACCGTGAACTCACCTTCATATAATTTCACCTAACTTCTCTTCAGGACCTCCGGCACCTACCGTTATAATCCGAGTTCGTCTCACCTGACTTTCCATGTCCGACCCAGACATGCACCCCATGACCCATAGAGCCCCAGCCCCCTGTGATATATACCAGATCACTCCACACACCCGGTCTCCTATGAAGACAGACACTGCCTCCTCCTTTTCCAAGACAGTTATAACGACTTTCCCCCAGGATGACCCCACGCCGTTTCACCTTTCCTTACCTTCACCCTTTACCCACCCCCTCAAGCTCAGATTTTTATTTCCCCCTCTCTCCCACATCGACAACCTTTGCCTTCCCCCCAATACTTCTGACGATTGATTCCCTTAGTCTATTAATCCGTTTGTTGCAACGAAGGACCGATTATGCTCTCATGAAACTAACTCACCCAACGGTAACCGCCCACTAGTCCCACTAGGTAGTTACCTCCACACAGTTAGTCCCAACGAGATCTCTGATTCCATGGTTTAAAGACCATGATCCTGTTTTAGTAATTGGTTCAGAGTCCTTTTTTTTCCGGTGCCACTCTACTCCCCCCCCCCCCCCCCTCGCCCACCCGTCCCCCTTTACATCACCATAATCCGAACACTGGCAAAACGTAACTCGTTCCCAGATATCCCCGACTTCACCTGTATCAGTTTTGTTCTTTATCTTACTTGTACCCCCCTAACCCCATTTGAGCACCAGGAATTCTCAGCGCGGGTAACCTTAGTCCCCTTTTCCTGACCTGCTAAGACCGTTTTACCGGTTTTCTTATGTAACCTTATCTTTCCCTCCACTACTGTTTTCTCGTTCGATCCTCACCTACGACAGCCTATAACCTGAGCCCCCCCCGGTAACCCCATGGTTGCTGTTTCACTGACCCCTTTATCAAGTCGATTTCCACTCGTTGACGCATTTCTTTCTATCGCCCCTATCAAAAAGATTTTTTTACGCGTGTGTCCCCCGCCTTGATGTTTGTTTTAATTGCACCTTCTTGTTTTATGATGTGCGACTCGCTCTCCATGAACCTTCAACTGGCGATTTTCTCCTTCCGCTATCCCCTGACTAGAGGACGGGAGCCCCCTTCTCTGATAAAACCCCCTTGTCTCTGACCGTGCTGAATGAGTTCAGTGGAAGTTTTTTGGTGAGTTGTTCTTCCTTTTAGGAAGATGATCTTTTTCTCGTTCTTTTCAGTCCACACATACTTTGTTTGTCCCCCCTCCGCCTTTCTTCTGAGTATGATCAGTCTCCCCGCGTATAGAGTGAAGTGTGAAGGATTGTTCCCTTCGCGCCTTTCGTGGTTGGTTCTTTTTCTGTTTTTCTGTTTTAGTTATAGTCGTTATGTACCTTTAATCTGTCACTTGCTCTCTTCCCTAGTCAATGGACCTTTTTTGCCTTATCCCTCATATAAATGAACTTCTCCCTCCTTGCCCCCGCATGGATTAGTGTGATCTTTCGTCACGGTCCGGTTCTTGTTTTCCTTGCCATGCTTTTTTCGGGAGGTCTTTTTATTTTCCACGCGAATGTCTTCTTCCCCTTTTTGTTGCACCCCTTCTGCCTATGTTGCTTCCCCTGCAGACCTTGTTATTCTGCCTTTTGAACTGCTATCCGTCGTGAAGGTCAGTACTCTGTGTGCAGTAATTACCATTACTTCCCCTCCATAATACTGACACTCCCCCAGACCTTTTCCCACTTGGTCCGAGTTTAATCCCATTTTGTAAAAGCCCCTTTTTCCCTTTATCAATACTCGCCCCTCTTTATCCATTCACTCGCCCTTCCGGCGTCAGGTTCCTCTTTACCCCAGATGGATAGCTTAATGGAAGAGCAGCCCCACTTATCGTCCCCCTTTAGTAGTTGTCGTGTCTACTGTCTACGCGTGACATGAACTTCTATCGTTCTCTCAGGATGTTTTTCTCTTTCCGACTCCCCCCCGCGCCGATAGCGCCTTCCTTTGATGCGTAGCTTATGAGGCATTTTTTTTCTAACGATCATTCTCTATTTTGACCGATTTCAATTTAGACCTCCTACGACTGATTGCTGCCTCGATCCGTCACCCAGCAAAGGCACAGCCCCGGACTAAGAAGCTTGACTTAAGTACGAAATCCTTTGTGGGTCATAAGTCGCAGCCAATGTGATTTGTAAATTACCAGCGGACCTTGGGATCGTAAACGCTGGTGCTTTTCTTTTTTTTTTTTATGCATTTTTCCCCCCTACCGTGGATTCCCCAGGTCCCCATTTCCCTCTATGCTGTGTGTCGCTGTATTGGAAACCGCTACTTCCTTGTAAGGACTTCGTCTAAGGCACCCCCCAGCCGCCCTGTGTTTTTGGTAGACGACCGGAAACATCACCCAATACTTTTTCTAGTAGGCTCGGTGTATTGAACTATCCCCGTCAATTACCCTAGCTCACGCGTAGCTTATTACCGTCAAAGAAGTCGTGATCATGTATCACATTCGACAGCCCAATGAATTGAGAATGTCTCCTCCAACTGCATCCCTTGATGACAGTACTCTTTTCCGACCTCCTTTCCCCGATTTTGGTGATCCTGATAGATCAGTCGAAGTTTTGCCCATGCTGAGTGCGAACGAATACGTGGGTGGGGAGACCAGGTTCCCCAGAGTAAAATCTCCATGCTGGTGGGCACTTATGGCTGCATAGAAATTTCTTCGAGTCAGATAGTGCCGTGGGATCAGATCCACCCCGACAGCTCTCGTCTCTCACAATCATGTGCATGTGCGTACTCTGTCCTAACCTTGTGCCTGTCATCCAGCCCCCCATACTGTTTCCTCCCCTCAGTAGGAGTAGCCTACGCACGAATCCCCGGAGGAATTTGTGGTACCTTGAAGCCCGCTGATGCTTTTTTGACTTCTTCCCCGAAGAGAGCCCCCATAAGCTAGAGTGTTTGACACATCACCCCGCGGCAGCTCTGCACCTAAATGTGATTAACATTTCCTGGTTCATTGGTGCGTCGTCAAGTCAGCACCCCACACACCCCCACAAACACCCCCCCCCCCCACCCCCCCCCCCCAACCCACAACCCCCCCCCCACCCCACACCAATGCGATTTCTTTAATCCTTCTTTTGTCCTGGTTTGTCCAACCCCCCCAAACAACCGTCCAGGAAAATATTTTTGTCTGTCTTTGTATTAACCTCCACCCCCCCCCGTCCCAACACCCTGTTGTGGTCCAAAGTTCCAGGGGTTTTCCCCCGGCACCCCCCCCCTATATTTTTCCCTTTTAAAGCCTCTCCTACTCAGAGTCTCCGTACATCATGTCAGTATATCCCCCCCCCGTGAATCCGGAACAAAATGTGAAACCCCCCCTATATTCTGGTCCCTCTTACTGCCGCATTGAGACACTCCGCAGATGTATGACGTAGCCCTGTATGTGTATTTTTTCCTTCCTTTCCCACCCCATTGGATGCTTCATTGAACAAGACCTTTCTCCCAGAGTATCCTCCCCCCTCCATATCGTTCTCGCCCACATCTTGGATCCATTCCTGAATCCCGAATGAGCTTTCACGCCGCAACATATGACTTGCCAACTGAATTTTTCACGATGGTAGTCCCTTCTGCCGTATTTTTCTCACGAGCTTGAAGTTACTCAGAATGCTTCATCGCGCTCGTGCATTGTGTTAAGTGCGTCCACCCCATGTCAGAGTTTCCCCGCCGGAAATCCTCCTTATATAAAACCCCCCCCTTCTAATTAGCTTACCTTTTCCCTCTTCTCAAATAATCACACACTCCCAGCTGATCCCCACTCTTCGATATTTGCCGACTGAGACCCCCTTGCTTGACAGTCTCAGTTATAGTACATGAGAATTGGATCCCTTTTTTCCCTTTTTAAGTAGGTCCTTTGTTCTAAATGGAGGAGAATGTATATTTATTCTGGAGGGGGGGGTGTCGGTTTTGGTTGTGACAGGGTTGAGGATGAAGAATTTCGACCAAGGAGGCTGATAGAGTGGGATTTTTGGTGCCGGAGTCGACATACCAAATTGGGGGAAGGGGGGGTTTTGGTAGTAGGGGGGATTGTTTCTTTTTTATGCACTTCTGTGTATTTTTTATATTTTTTGTTTTTGATCTTTCTTTTCAATATGTAACTTTTTATTTTTCTGTTTTTGTTTTTTTTGCTTTTACCTGTTTTATACTGCACCCATCTTTTTATTTTTCCCCCCTGACCCCCCCCCCCCCCCCCCCCCCCCACCCCCCCCCCCCCCCCCCCCCCCCCCCCCCCCCCCCCCCTCCCCCCCCCCCTATCCCCCCCCCCCCCCCCCCCCCCCCCCCCCCCCCCCCCCCCCCCCCGTTTTTCCAACTTTCCTAGTACCTTTTATGTGACAGACTATCTGTACTATAAGGTCTTCCCGATTTCTTCTCACCCCGGCTTTTCACAAATGACAACCTCCGCACCACCTTCCCGCGAATCCGCCTTCTGAGTACTTCTGCATTTCTACATATGCACCGAGACCCATGACCCCGTCTCCCCCGATAATAACACGCCTTGCTTACCTAGCATGTTCGAACACACCCCAGTGTCCCCCCAATTGACCCCGTTGACAGGTCTCTTTTTTTTTAGTCTAATCTTTTTCGTGACTAAGTTGCTAGAACATCTGTTGCCCCACAGTATACCACTTCGCCTTTCTCACCTTGTGATCTTTCCTTGGCAGCCGATAGTGTATTGCGAGTTCGTCTGGGGCCTGTCGTATTCTATCAATTCCCCCCCCTCAGACCCAAGACTTTACTGCACCTTGATCTCCGCAGCCTTTTTTTTTGTTAACCCTCTTACAGTCTTCCCCGGTACTGACACGACTTACACAGCCCGTCACGATAAGTCTCCCCCCGTTTCCGTAAAAGTACTTTCTATTAGTCGACTTTCCCCGGTGGGCCCAGTTCTCGCATTTGTCCGTGTGTTTTGTAGAGTTCTGCCCACTCGTGCACCTTTACTCTTATTGATGCGCGGGATGCCTTTTTCGACAGGCGTTCGCAATGGTAGGTCCCCCCCCTCAACGTAGTGCCTTTTCTCGCCAGCTGCCGCCGTTTCAAATGATCCTACCTCGAACCCCCCATTTCTTTCACATGTCTATGAGTTTTGCTGGTATGAACCAATCGGTTTTTCCCCGCTTCCCTGCTTTCCCCCTAAGCGACAGTGCTTTCCTTCTGTAGTAGCGTTCTCATCTCGCACTCCCCGCCCCCCCACTTTATTCACTCCAGATTGCCTTTTGTCTGTTTTTTGCCCCCCCTGTTGTGACTTCTCTTTTTTTTTTTTTGTTTTTTTTCTTTTTTTCTTTTTTTTACAGACCATTTTCCCCGTTGTGGTCCTAAACATTGGAATCCCTCCCCCACTTCCTGTTGTTCAAATGCCTTGGTTTTCCGTTTTCCCCGAATAAATGTCGTGTGGCCGAAGATCGTGTTTTTTTAAGATTGAGGGGTATCTTTTTCCTCCATTATGTTCACCCCCCCTGGTTTCCACCCTTTGGTAAGGGACTTTCACAGAGTTCATTAGCCCCCTGCTCTTCCCCCCCCCCCCCCCCCCCCCCCCAATAACTGCCCTCTCGGTCCCCCTCCGTTCCAGTCATTTCATTTTTTTCGTACAAACCCCCCTACGCGCCCCCCCAACCTGGTCACGTCATCTTTTCATAGCGCCATCTACAGTTTTTTTCTTTTTTCTTTTAACCCATTCTTTTATTCCCCCCTCCACACATGACCCCCGCTTTCTTATTGGATTCCTTGTTTAGATGCCGAACCCCCCAGTTTCCTTACCCTCTGATTATACGCCACGCAGTTCACCTTTTTTTGTGCTTCAGTCCCTGAGAGTTGGCCCTTTTTCTTCACGCCAATCCCTCTCCCCATGACGTCCCCCTCCGATAATCTGCGCCATTTTTTTTGTTTTTTTACAAGCTGCCCCGTAAAGCCCCCCCCCGCTCACCGTGAGTTTTTTATTGGTTCACATTTTACCACCCTGTCTATGTAACGGAGAGTCATACAAGAGATAGCCCGTCCGAGAGTGCCCTTCCCCCCTACTTTGTGGTCGTACACCCCCACCCATTACAATCTCTTATGCATTCACTTTTTTTTTTTCACAATCCCCCACACTGTGTGACGACATCCCTTTAATTTGCACACCCCGTAGCGAGCACCCGTCCATAGGTGTGAAGAGAGTCACTAGACCCCACAACGACCCCCCCCCCTCACACTCGCGTAATCCTTCTTCAAGAGGAAAGAATAGGAAAAACATTATTTTTTTCACCCCCCCCCCCCCCCCTTTTACACCCCTGTTGACTGCCCCCTTCCTTACTTTGGACCCTCTCCCCCATCCCGACCCGTGTACTCTATTGACTCCATACTTCTGCAACTTGATACTGCTCTATTGGTGTCCTGCCCCCACTTTTTCGTTTTTTGACGCCCCCTTCTAAAGGCTTTGCACCGAGAGTAGCGACCCAGTAGTGTTGCTGACCTGGATCGCCCCCCCCCACTTTACTGTCCCGCGTGCGAATTCTTCCTATCCCGAGTTTGAAGAGTATGTCTGCTAATTGGAACCCCATAGCTACCCCGACCCCATCACACCCCCCTCCCCGAACTGTAGTGTGGTTGATTATAGACTTCGTTTTTTCACCCTTACAAGGATGTGTATAATCACAAGTGTGTGTGGGTTGGAAGTGTTTCTGCTTTTTTTAGAATGATTGACCCCACTTTCGGCTCAAGTGTGATTTTTAGACTTTAGGGCTTTTACAGCGATAGTCCTGCGTTTAACGCCATTTCTTGTTTTTCTCTCTTAGGTTAAGGGATCTTTGAGTCGTTTCTCTCCGTTAAAGTTTATTTTGGATTGTTTTTTTTTTCCGGTTCGTCTCCACATGATGAGATCCAACTCCGAGTCCGCACTTATTCCCCACCCCCCCCCCCCTCCCCCCCCACCCCCCCCCCCCTTCAGCCCTTGTGTGTGTAGGCTTTTGTGGACGTCCGGGGGTTCCATTTCTGCGCATGCATTCCGATTTGTGGTAATTATAAATCGGTCCATGTTCCTGAGACAAAGTGTCGATAATTTCTGAAAATTTTCTGTTGGCCGCATTGAGCAATTCCCCCTGGAACAGGCTTTGCAGCGTGTAATGGCTTATGACAGGGAGTTTCCTCTTCTCTCTCTCTTTTACTGGGCGCACGGCACGGAATCCTCTTTTTCCTTCCCGCTTGGTTACAAACTCCCGCATGTCCGTTTGAGTACATTTCTCGCCCCCTGAAGCACATACTGTCCTCTAATGACGCTGTTACGCAAACAACTTTCCCTCTGTAGTTTTTTTCCAGGGTCCACTAAGAGCCACAGAACAATGTTCCTTTGCCACCACGGGGCCCGGTCTTCACTCTGACTCCGTTTTTTTTCCTCCCCTCCCCCCCCCCCTGCAGCACACCACAGTGGTGTTTCTTTTCTCTGCATCGGCCAGGAGCTTCCCCCCCCCCCCACCCCCCCCCCCCCCACCCCCCCCCCCCACGCCAACCCCCCCACACCCCCCCCCCCCCCACCCCCCCCCCCCCCCCCCCCCCCCCCCCCATCCCCCCCCCCACCCAGCCCCCCTCGCTCCCCGAAATTGTTTTTTTTTGTGGAGGTGTCTGGAGGATTCTTCCCCCCCCCCCCCCACCCCCCCCCCCCCCCCCCCCTTCCCCCCCCCCCCCCACCCCTACCCCCCCCCCCCCCCCCCCCCCCCCCCCCCCCCCCCCCCCACCCCCCCCCCCCCCCCCCCCCCCCCCCCCCCCCCCCCCCCCCCCCCCCCCCCCCCCCCCCCCCCCCCCCCCCCCCCCCCCCCCCCCCCCCCCCCACCCCCCCCCCCCCCCCCCCCCCCCCCCCCCCCCCCCCCCCCCCCCCCCCCCCCCCCCCCCCCCCCCCCCCCCCCCCCCCCCCCCCCCCCCCCCCCCCCCCCCCCCCCCCCCCCCCCCCCCCCCCCCCCCCCCCCCCCCCCCCCCCCCCCCCACCCCCCCCCCCCCCCCCCCATTTCTTTTTTTTCCACCCCCCCCCCCCCCCTCCCCCTTGAGTTCCCCCCTTTTCCCTCACGGTTACCCCTGACTGTATCTCCTTGCTTCTTCTGTGTGTAGTGGCGTGTTTTTTTTTTTTTGTGTTTTGTAGAAGGCATTCGAGCGGGTGCCAACTAGCACAGAACTCCTACATTAGTACAGGACAGTGCGCTGCATAATCCTCGCCTACAAGTTTGGTTGTTGAGAAATTCTCTAATCTTGACTATGCTCCGTAATAGTTTACGAATCTTCCCTCTTCTACTTATGCAAGAGTCAGACTCTTTTTTACCAACGAATCCGCTAAGTTTCTGATCAGGAGGTCTTTAAAAGGTAAGAGAAGACGCGTTTCTTCGGATAGGTTCAGCTACTTTTCTGCGATCGCAGATACAGTGTCTCCGACCGTGCTCCCTCCCCCCCACGGTCCACCCCCCTACTCCCACAACGACGTCCCTTTCCCGCTCGTAGCCCCTATAACCTGTGTTTCTCCCGTCATAGAGGCACGCGTGTTCAGTCTTTTAACTTTTTTCCTGTCTCGATACCCAGATCCCACGCTTAGTCCTTCGTCCTTCGCCCCCCACCTTCGAGTTTGGTGAGCGAGTTTTTTTTCAGTTCCCTTTTCCTTAGTCCCTTCCCTGTACGCCCCGGTCTTTTCCTACACCCCCGACCCCCCTCCTTCACTGAAGGCTTGACTCGTTTGCCCCCTGCGTGCTCTAGCGCGCCCCCTCCCCCCTCCTCCTGACACTTGCTGCCTACAGTGGCCCCCTTAAAATCTAATTGTCCCCCTCCCATCATTTCTTGCCCGCCTTTCCCCAGATTCCTTTTTCCCCCTTTTTTGCTGTCCCCGTGACCACCATGTCTTATAGGTTCCCCTCCTCCAACCCCCCCTTTTTCTGCCCCACAAGCCAATTCCTTTTCCCCGAACATTACCTCGACCTTCGAATGATCGACACACAGTCTCCCCAGACTCTTTTTTTATCTTCGTATTCACCGGTTATCACACCGAAGACTTAGTTTCCCTCTTGTACCCCTGCAGACAATCGTTTCTTACCTTTCCTTTTTCCTTCTGTAGAGATTACTACTCATTTTTTTGTTGGACTACAGTCCTTCCCCTCTCCAGTTGCCCGTCCCATACCTCTGTCTATCCTTTAAGGCCATCTGCCCTCCTACCCCTCCCCCAGAACCCCTTGCCCTAGAGCATTCTCGCCGTGACGTCACTGCCCCACCTAGCTAAAGACTGAAACCAGAACATAGTCCCCTTTACCTTCATTTTTTTTCTAATGACCCTAATATCTTTTCTTGTTCTTTGTATCCGTCATAACCCTGTTTTTTTTTTTTCCCCCCCCCCAGTTTTTTTACGCGAAGAGCCGCCCCCCTCCTCAAGGTCTTTTAGTCCCCTCCCCCCCCGAACACTGAACGTGCCGCCCGCACCTATGTTACCCCCCCATTCCTTTCTGTTTTCCCCTCCTTTTTTTTTTCGTTTGTTCCGTGAAGTTATTTTTCATCCATATTTTCCATATAAGCCCCGCATTTCTTTTTCCCCCCCCCAACCTGAAAACTAACATACTGTGTCCCCCTTCCCCATTTAAGGTCTTTGCTTTCCTCCCCCCCCGGCCTACTATCCACCCCATTTGCGCCACTATCTCGCTTGCCCCCATTAGAGAAACCCCTCTATCCCCTCTCCCGTCGGACCCCTTAAGTCATGTGACCCCCATGGCCACACTCTTTTCGACTACCCTATTTCCCCGAATGAACTTTGCTGCCCCCCCCTCCCTCTGGTATGCCCCTCCCTAAATGCTTGAACTACTGCCCCTTTACAGGTAACTTGTCGATTGTCTATGGTCCGCCCCCCAACCAGAGCACACTTATCTTTGCGGCTTTGTTCCCCACGATAAATTGTGCCCGATCCCGTACTTTCCCAGAAGCGCTTTTCTCGGCGGTGGACAAGCCCCTCCCCCTCCTCATGCTCCGCCCTCCCCTGTAGCCAAGACCTTTTTTCACCCTCGTACGCACTGCTGCTGTTTCCGGTTTCCGGCGTTATCCTTCTCCCACCTCACTACGACCACATCGGTTTGCGGTTGTCAAAATGTTTTTTTTTTCTTCCCCCCCGTATTTTTTTTTTCTCAGCGAGGCCCTGTCCTTGTTGTCCTGTCCGTACACAAGATGATACTTCGAGATTTTTTCCTTAACCCTTTTCTCCTTTGCTTTTAGTGAGTAACGAGATTTTTTTGATTTTTTCAGTTAGATAAATTCCCCCAATCCATTTAATATTAAACAGATTTTTTAGTTCTTTTCAGTCCCCAAAGACCTAGGTTTCCCCCACAATATTCTTTCCCCCCACCAGACCACTCACCCACCTCCCCCTTTTGGTAGTGATGTGATACATAATGTTGCTCTTGTGCGCTCGATCCGTTTCAATCAGTGATTTCCCCCCCCTTCAGGTCTTTTTTTCGCACCTGGGCCCATTGCACGCAGCAGTTTTTTCCCCCGGCAAGGGCGATACCCTCTCTCCTCCCCGTAATATAGTCGGTTTGCAATTTGACGCCCTTTTTTCCCTGACTGCTGTTGTTCAGCCGGGTCTTCAGTTTTCTTTCCCACGCCTATGGAATAGATTACTCAGGCTGATTTTTCCCCCCACGTGATCCTTTCCTGCGCTGCGGCGCCCGGGTAGACCATCTTGGATAAGATGTTCTACTGTACCCTCCATCGACCCATACTTTTTCTTTCCTCACAGCTGTCCCGATATTCTCCCAGGTCCGGTGGGTGGGTTAGAATATGTCCGCGTTGGGCCTTTTTTTTTGGTTGTTCACTAGAATCGCCCACTTTTTTTTATTTTTTTTTTTCAGTTCAGTGTTTCCCGAGGGTAACGATTCTTGTTCGCAGTTTACCACCCCTCTGCTCGTCACCATTTTCATACTAGATCCCAATTTTTTTAAACACCCCCGGGAACGCGGCCCTCTTGTCCCAGATATGGATCGAGTGTTAGCGCTAATGTAAGGGTCTGCCCCGAGCCTTAGCGGTGTTCTGTAAGACACGACGGTTTACCTCGGTTGTGTCCCCCTTATGGATCGAGGAATGAGTAAATGGAAACGTGATTCACCAACTGGTGGCCCGCCTTTTATTGAAACGAAAACGTCGTCTTTGGGACGGCATGTATTAGGAGTAGTACTTACGCTGTGACTCCCAATGGGCACCTCTGGTACCCCATTTTCAGAATGTGCGAGTCCCCGTCCCGAGCCATTGCCGCATCCCTGTCTAAAGGTTGACCCAACCCAAGCTACATGTGTCGACCCCCCCTCCCCGAGTGTTGTTTGCGACCCCCTAGTTAAGAATCTGGCAACCTAGCGTGAGCTTTTTTGACGGTTCCCACTCCAAACTAGCTGAGAAGACCTCTCCCTTCCTCAGAATGCGTTGGCCAATAGTTAACTGCTTGAGATGGCTCTTTCTTTTTGTTTAGTTTATAAGTTGAGACGATAGCCCCTTGCCAGTCCCGTTTTTCTTTTTTTTCGTTGATGTTCCCTTTGCCTTTTTTTTTTTTAAAGTGTCCGGCATGTCCGTTGCATGTTTCTCTCTTACCTCCCCATCCCCGGGTTTTGCACCCCCCTTTCCCTTCCCCCCCTTCCCAGCATTTGTCTTCTAAGATAGTTACTTCCTCTCATTAGCGGACGGCACCCTTGTAATCCCTTTTGACCCCCCCCCCAGAAACTTACATCTTTTTCGGAGATGTGCCAACCGCGGATTTCTATGTGGGTTCTTTTCGAAAAGGATTGTCGATAGCTACCAGCTACATGCAATAAGGACAGTAAGTTATCGTCAGAAATAAAAACCCCCCCTTTAGGTAGGGTTTTGGACCCATGGACTTTGTTTTTTCGAGATGCCGCCCTGATAGCTTTC
>Ga0179593_1320967_pt1 | contig 12196 bp, 13 predicted proteins | sample CZODoug2_1_08_16_FD_185931 | JGI IMG/M metagenome (GOLD analysis project Ga0179593, IMG submission 185931) | Vadose zone soil fungal communities from Angelo Coast Range Reserve, California, USA - CZODoug2_1_08_16fungal (PacBio error correction) | ecosystem: Environmental > Terrestrial > Soil >... | reverse complement strand
TCGCCACTCGCATCGCCCGTTTCTCCAGCGGTTGCCGTGGACAGTTCACTTTTTATTTTCACCCAACCACCGTCGCCGTTCTTCCCTTTTAGTCTAACCTCTGCCCAGCCGTTAAACTGTGCCCCTCCCCCTTCTAGCTGTGGTTTTCCTCCGCCTGCCGCGCCAAAATACTAACTGGATGTACCTGCGTCCCTGAAAAAGGCGTTCACGCCCCCTTCCCGGTCGTACCAGGGCGCCCAACATGCCCCCCCTTGAACCAGGACTTGAATTTTTAAAAACCTAGACCTTTACACAGCCACGTCCGGACCTGCAAGGCTCCATATTGCCGACGGCCAGTTAGCCCTGCAGCTTATTCTTGCGCCTCCTAATCCTGACTTCTCGTATAACAGCCATCCATTCTCTTTCTCGTAATTGCTCAGCCTCTTTTCAGTTTAGGGGTGGACCGACACACTTCTGACCTGGCCCCCCCACCACCCCTCGAGCCAGTCCTAGTCTCTTTTCACCTCCGTTTGTCCGCCTGTCTGACGCCCTCAGTATGGTGCTTCATGTGATCGACATGTTCTACTGAAAGCTGTCTTGGAGACATCCCCTTTCTCTCTTTTTTTTTCCCACCTTTTTGGGGTAGTTGCCCCCCTAGAATCCCGCCGCTGCCGCCCTTTTGGGAGTCCTGCTTCCCCCAACCAATATTGGCGTTTTTCCAAGGTCGGATCGGTATTCACGCGCGGAATCTCCGTAGGCGCAGGTTTTTTGGAGTTTTTTGGTGGGTGGCCGCTTCCTCCGGCGCGGAAGGGTCCGCTGGCATATGTGCGCGCTGGTTGTGTTTTTTTTTTTTTTTTCCCAAGGGTGACCCACCGTCTGCCGTTAAATTAGGGATGTTCACTAGAGCCCCCCCGCTACTTTCCTTTCACCAACTTGCTCGTGGAGGCTTCGCGATCCTTGGTCCCATCACTGTGGGGGTTTAGGTGTTGTTGAGCTGATTTGAGTTCCTTTCCTTTTCACTCCCACCTTCAGAAACTTCTTGTTTTTCCTCTTCGCTGTTTGAATGCTTCGAACATGTCTTGCGTGCATCGGAAGCATTGACGATTTGTGACGCTAAGTGTGTTTTTCCCCATTTGGAACCACCGTGTTTGTTTACCATCTGTTGGCGGGCCTAACGTTCTCGTCCTGTCCCTGACCTCTTCCTTTCTTCCCCCCCTTTTCTGGTATCCTTGTTTTGCCTCCGGAATTTCTCCTCCCAGGTCACCAGTTTCCCCCTGAATCCCCTGAGCCCACCCTTCCGTTTAACCTTTTCCCTCTATCTGGCCCCTAATTTTTTTTACCCTTTCACCTTTCGGCGGCCGCTTTTCTCAAGTTCCATTGATCACATGGTCCAAACAAGAGGCTTGAGTTTCAGCTTTAACCGGGAATTCACCTATCCCCCCCCCCCCTGATGCCCTTTTACCATGTTCACTCTTCCGTTTCTACTGATGCTGACCTTGTAATTTTCCCGAGAGCACCCCGAACAGAGTTCAAACACTTGCGGTCTCTCAACTTCCGACTTCCATTTATCTTCCCTAGAAAACTCCCGCCCCAGAGCCTTCGCATAATATGACAAGCACGAGCTTTCCCTTCCCCGTCTGTTCGTCCTTTTAGCGGTGGCCGCCGGGAGTTGTCGTCAGAATCGGTTAGACTTTTTTGCTTGTGAAGCATTTTGCGTACAACTCGGAGTACCTAGTGTTTTGATGATCCTGTCCCCGGTGGGATTTCCGCCATCCCTTATCTCCTAATGCTGTTCCCTATGTTTGCTAGGTGCATAATTTAAAGAGGTTTAATTATTCCCCTGACGGTCTTATTTGTGGTAAATTCGAGTTTGGCCGTTAGGGCACGACGTCAGGTGCGTGGCGGCCGTCATGCGACTTCCCCCCTCGCCTTTCGAGAGTCCGGTCTGAAGAAGTGGAACGCCCACACGTATATTTTATTCCGGCTCCCCCCCCCTCAGTTTTTTCATCTGTTTTTTTGTCTGTTGGACCCGTCCCCTTTGACGCTATTCCTTTTTTTCTTTCTCTGGACTCGATGCCCGGTTCTTCACACAGAGAGACTACACATATCTGAAGCATCCCCTCAACAATAGTTTACCCCCCCACCCTTTGCGGAGTCCGCCATCTTCAGGCGATCCCAGGACTGAGAGCACCTTCCAGATTCTGTAAGACAGCAATTTCGGAGCTAGCTTCCCCATTTTGAGCTGCTCTTTGGAATAGTAGAGAATTCTTGATTGAGCCCCTTTCCGGTCCTAACTCCGCCGCTGTCCAGGTCTCCAAGCCCTAGTTAGATCCTTTGAGAATCTTTTGTCGCTAACCGCGTCGACCACAAAACCTTTTTCGTTAGTGGGCGGCCGGCGGTCCTCAAGTTCTTTTTCCCGACCCAAGTCCCCGCTCCCGGTCCCTTTATCCTCTTGCTTCTTTTCCCACTGATCACGGCGATAGGCCAGTATCCCTCTCTTCTCACCCGTTTGTGAGGCACGATTACAACGCGACACAGTTGAATCCCTATTCTCCTTTCCCATCCCCTCTTCTCAGGGCTCGATTTTAAAACTCTTCCCCGTTAAACCAAAACCTACCTTTTGATCCCCCGTGGCTCCTCATTGGCTTTCCCCGACGTGGAAGCTCCTCGGCTCTGGATTACGACTTTGCTTTTCATGATCCGGGGCGGTGTTTTTTCGCCCGTTGTAATCTCCCGTGCTTTTCTCCTTTTAATAAGTCGCCAAACTCACTTTCGTGGTGTAGGACACTGGCTATTCGGGATATTTCATCAGTTTCTTTGCTTTCATCCAGACCTCGACTTTCTTATTACCTCTGGTTTACTATATGGTTTGGATATGTGCCGAAGTCAAGAGCGACATTCCGAGTATAGCTCGATCGTGTTTACGCTCTCCCAGGGCAACGCCTCATGTAGCCCCCAATGAGCTGTTGAAACCTACCTCCCGAAATCCGAGCCGATTGCTAGAACCGCGCCGTAACCTGACCAACACTTATCAGTAGAGGTAAATCCTTTTTATTTCCTTTCTCAGGCAGTTTAATCCGACTCCAGCTCTTCCCTGCGGCGGGCGGGCGTTGCCGGTTTTATTCTCCTCGTTTTTTACACCGATTTTGATTATCCATCGCATTGTTTCTGTCCGGTCAAACTTACCCCCCCCTCCATGGGAAAACATGAAGCCTCGACACGGCGGGAATTCGGATTACTTTCCGGGCAATCCCCCCCCCCCGTTGTACTTCTCCCTTGTCCCATCTCTCAAAATTGAATCCTTTTCTGCTCAAGACAACTTTTCCTTTAGCTGGAAACTTGCCTCAGTGAACTTACAAACTCCCCCCCCCCCCCCACACACCACAATCAGAAACCCTGAGCTCATTCCAGAGGGTAAGGCAGGAATCTTTCCCAACGATCCGTTGCTTATTCTCTCCCTTAACATCTCTTTAGATGGTTTATTTCTTAGGTGAGCCCGGTTCCCAACAGGGTCCCCCAGGTCTTTCCCCCTTTTGTGCTCGACCTCATGTCCTGGTTGCATTATTGTATGTTCACCCATCTCAGCAGCGGATTCGAAATGGCTTGTGACCCCTTTTGCGTGGCATCTTAAGTGACTTCCCATCCCACTCTAACTCCCTTTTTCTTGCCTTTTGTCCCTTTTCTTTGAATTTTGATGCCCCCTCCTTGTCAGCAACCTGTCGACAGTTTCCTTCCCACAACTTACGGTACGTCACCGCTATTTCCGGCGGCCCAGTATCCTGTTCTTTTCCCCGTGTTGATTACACTTTAGGTCCGTTGGTTGATCCGACGGATATCTTGCCCACTTTTATCCACATCTTTACTGTGACGGTTCCTCATTCCCTGTCTTTCCTTTGGAACCTGACTACACTTTTTTAAGACGAACCTTTTTTTTAGGGTGACGGTGTTTTTGTTTTTATCTTTAAACTTGGTGGCCCACTCCCCCCCTTAGCTTAACAACCAACTCGTACCATGTACGACATTTTATTTCCCCCTCGCCTTTACCGTGACGGGTTTTAGCGGTTCAAGCCATTTCTGACTGGCTGTTTAGCTCCCTCACGCCCCCACCTCTCCCCCCCAGTTCTTAGATGTTGACCTTTCTTTTGACCAAATCCTTAAGTCTCCCTTTTGGCCGCCGTCTCGACTCCTCTTCGAGGTTTTCCCTCACCTATCCTTTCCGGGCCAGGTCAAACTTTCCTGGTCTTTTACGTTGGAACGTCGCCCGCATCTGCCCCACTGCGGCCTTTTCTTCCCGCGATTGACTCTCCTTCCCCCTGCCCACGTTTAATTCCAGAGCCTGACCCTCCTCCCAATGCGGCCGTTTTTTGAGATTGCCTTGTTACCCCCCCCCTGACCGTGCGTGTCAATTCCTTTTTTCAAGGTCCCCACCCAACACCCGGTCCGCTTTTTGCCAGAAGCTCCCCCGCGACTTTTCCGAGGCCGGGGATGTCTTTTTTGGCCCGCGTACGCCAAACCATCCCCCTGCATCAGATACGGCTTCAAATGAGCTTTCCAGGATTCTTCCAGGTATGACCCACATGGTTTGCCGCCCCTCTTCCGTGGTCGGGCGGCCCCGATACCCTTTCCCTTAGTGGAGTTCCCCACCTCCTCCCAGAATCACGGAAAGACCTTCTCTATGCGCGGTATGGGTTGGGTTTTTTCAGGGGCCGTCAAAAAGTGCGGTACCAAACCCCGTTCAAGCAACTTCAAGCCCATTCGCGACCAGTAAGCTTCGATTTGATGAGCTGTTGATACCCCTTCCTTCTCCCTTTATTTCTCCAACCGGATCCGGAAGTAGCTACTGGCCAGTTCTTTTCCTATGGAGACTTCGGAGGCCCGGTGATAGCCCAGTTTTACGGGAGCTGGCACCCTTCCCGTCTTTTTCCCCATGTCTTTGTTCGCGACACTCTCTCTGAAGCTCTGCTTTGCCCCCATCCGCTTTCTACTTTTGCGTTTCAGCCTTCGGTAGTTTTCGGGTCTTTTCTTGGAGTGTTGAATGTAACCCCCCGCGTATGCGGACTTCGTTTCCAACCCCCGGGGCACGCTTCACGCTGTTAATTAAACTGGAAGAGCATTTTCCTCCGGTGATTCGTTTCTACTTCCTGTTTGGTGCAGCAGTGAACTTTCCTCCCAAAAGAATGAAACTTCTCTGTCCTCCGTCCGCGAATATCTTCCTTTATCAAGCCGTGTTTTGTCTCTCCGAGGATCCTTTTCGTTTGATCACTGAGCCCTGCATGCGGTGGTGCGATACTCTTTACCCAAGGCCGTTTTTCCCCCCCCCTAACCCCGTTTCCTGATTTACACGCCCCCCTCCTCTGCCCTCGGCCCCACTGGGCTCGATAAGAGAAGCTTGTTTTTCAGTCATTCCATCCCCAAGTCACCACTCTCTGCTGCCCGTCTCCAAAGTATCCACATGCGGATCCCTCCTCCCCTCCCCAGTCTTTAGTTCGACCCTGGTGACATATAAAAATGCAGCGACCATAATGGACAGAGTTCCTGCAACCGGCCCACTCAACCAGAGTGGCCCTCCCCTCCCCATTTTCTCCTCCTTCCTTCCCTCTCCAGTATCGGCCCGACCCCTCTTCGTCTCGAAGCCCGAATTTGCCTTAAACATGTCCCCAATACGCATTTCCCCTCTTCTTTAGTGATTCCCCGGGCGTGAAAGTTGCCCCTCTTTTTTTCCTCAACCCTTGTTCCCATTTAAAAAAAAAGTACAAAGCTCCCCTCGCGATTAGTGAATCTTTTTTGTCACGTTTTGGTTCTCCCCTTTCCCTCGTTATCGCCCTCCAGCACCTATATGTGAGGACCTTATTCCTTGTTTAGCCTAATGTTAGATCTTTTATTCACCCAAGAACGGTATTCTTTCTTCCGTTGTTTTGGGCGGTTTGCCCCCTCGACTCCGCTGCGCGGCAATCCTTCGCCTTTGGAGGGTGGCTTCTGATGGCCAACCCCCCCCCCTAGCCTTTGTTTTTTTTGCTTCCACGTTATTTACACACTTTATCGGTATTCACCCAGCGCGTGAATATCCCCGGCGCAATTCCTTGGTTTTTGCTACAGGCGCTTGTCTTTTTTTTCCCTTTTTGGGCCCTCTTCTGATCCGATTCGCGACGTAGCCTTTCCCCCCCGTCTTTTTTCCTTGTGTCGCCTCGGTCAACGCCCCAACTTGTACTTTTCCTGTGTTTCCGGAAAATCTCCCTGTTCTTTGTCAACTGCCGGGCGATTCTAATTGGGTGGCCACCCTTTTCTCGTTTTCTTTTTCACGGTCATTTCCGATGCGTCATCCAAAGCCCGGGTCTTTTTTTTTTTTTGCTCTATCGCTTTTCCAAGACCATCACTCCCTTCTTCGCGCCTCTTCCGCCCCTCGTCATTTCCGCTCTCGGTACACATTTTTCCCTCCTGTTCCAGACTTACATTCCGATTGCTGCCTTTGCGTGCCCCCAACTTTTCCCAATGAAACCTTTGCAACCTTCCCCGTTTCTTGCGGTCAATCAAAGTTTCAGTATTCCTTTCCTCCCTTAATTTTTTTTACCCTTCAGTCTGATGGCCCACTTGTTTTCTCTATGTTCCTGGTTTCCTACCCCCAAACGCACAATCGTTTTCCCCCACCACCTCCCCCCCACCACGAATTCCCGAGTGACCGGTGACATAGGCCTGTGAACGAGAGCGGCCTTAAAGACTTTGAACCTACCACTTCTTTTGACGCACTCAAGACCTTCCCGGTCCCCCCCTTTTTCATTTTTCAAGTCGCGTCCAAAGCAAGATCGTTAGTTTCTTTGAAGATGCCCCCCGTCCCCAATGTGTACCCCTTTCCCCGCCGAAATTGTCTGACTTCTTTTCATTTTTACACTTTCAGATTTATGGTCAGCAAGAGTCCCCTCCTCCTTTTAAAACCCTTCCTCTATTGCGGCCTTTTCCCCTTTGAAGACTTGACATGTCTTGCCATTTTTATCACGGCAACTAGCCCCTCCCCCGAAGTGCCCATGCGCTTCATCGCCTCCTCCCCTCTCAATGCCTTCCTCCCCCCCCCTTGTCCGTAATCCTTCGGTTTTCCCTCCTGGCGAGTTTGATTTTGCCAGTTAAAGTCCGTACGCTCCCATTTGTCCTTCGTCCTATTTTCTGAATGATGATCCTTCCTCGCCCAGGTTCCCTGCTGGGACTTGATACTCACCCCCCTTGTTGGTTTTCCCATCCATCATTACTGCCCTCCCCTGAATTCTGGTCGTCCTGTCTCCTTTGTCTTCCGGTCCATCCTGTCTCTGCGTTTAATGAGCCCTCTGCGCAAGGTGATGGCTTTGTCCCGCTATTTCCCCCCAAATCCTACTTCTATCCCCTCAGGCACGCCGCCTGCGGTTCTGTATTCGTCGTCTTCCCTAATCCCCCCCCCCCTTGCACTTTTGCCTTGAGAGACGGGATGATGAAGTTCTCCATCGACGATTGTTTCTTCCCGGTGAGTTTCTCGGCCCCCTTTTGTTTTGCCCTTTCCGTAAGTTGTTTCCCCGGACTATACGTCCTCCCAGAGTTTTTTATCTTTTTACTCCCTAACCCCTCTGCCCGTTTCTTAGTTCCCACCCCCTCTCTCGAGAGACCCTTTTTCCCCCTTTTTAATCCAAAGGTCCCCCTTTTAACCCTACCCCTTCGGAGAAGTCCCTTTCTTTTCTTCCCCCCCTTTCCTCTCACGGACCCCCGATTATGTCACTTGATAACCGGGAATACTCGCCATTTGGTTTTACCTCGAGCCTTTTTCCACCTAGTTTTTGGATATCCAGCGTCCTCGGTCCCTAGAATTCTCGATGAGCCGGGCTCCTCACTCCTCGCCTGCATTGCAACTGCACCTTTCGATTTTCCACTCTCTCCCCTTGGATGAGAACGAGACACGGCGCCCCCACTGGAGAAGCCAATGAGTGCGCCGCGGCTCACTAATTCTTTTTTTATCCCCCTCGGGTTGACCCGACCCCTCTGTCCCCTTCCCTTATGCTTTTGAATTTTCTCCTGATCTTTCCTCGGTCCCTGCGTGGTCTATACATCAGTTGTTTTGAGGTGATGATTCCCCCGCGAGCAGCCATCCCCCTGATACCCCCTTTCCCCTATTTTCAAGCTGATTCTGCCTCGACGTTTCCCCTTCACCCCACGTTCAACACCCTTCATGGATCTCTTCTCCCCCTCTCTTTTCTACCAGGTTTGTTCAGTGAGAGCATCCAGGGCGGTCTCTTTCCTCCCCCCCCAGACGTTTAGACTTCCCTTTGCAGTTAGAATGTTCCTTGCTATCTCGTCTCCCTTCTACATCGTTGCAGCGAGACCTTTTGGAGTTACCCACTTCACGCGGTCCCCCTTGGCTTCTATTTTTTCTACCAAGTTTTCTTTCCGGGATCCAGTTCCATCAGGATGTGATCTCCGTGTCAGTATCTTTGCTTTCCCTCTCTGTAGTCCTCCTCTTTATTTTCCACTCTTTTCCCGGCTAAGAGCTCCTTCTAGGTATTCTCTCTAGTGGGCCCGCAAAGCCCGTTCTCCTCGTTCCCCCCATGTGTTCCACCTGGTTTCCCTGTCTTCCCCCCCTATAGCGTACACTTTCCGATAAACAGACCCATTTTCCAATCCACTATGACTCTCAACCGTTCATTATTTTTTCCCCCACCCCCCCAGCTTTTTAAGTCGATTTTTTTGCTGTCCAATTTCTTCCTTCCTTAACGTCCCCCCTTCCGGGTTGGCTGACGTATAGCAAACCCCTTCTCCGGGCCTTGATTTCCTCTTCCTCCCCTTCTTACCAGAATTAGTTTTAGCGTGAGCCAAATTTAAGGGTTTTCTTCTTTCCACCAATCCTTCCCCCTTTAGTCCCCATCTCACACTGTCCTTCCACTTTCCCCCACGGACGGACTTCGGGAATGATCTTTAAATCCCCCCCCAATTTGCCTTCCCCTTGTACCCTCCGATTTCACCTTGCACGTTTGAATACAGTATTTGGACCTCTACCCCCGACGATTGTCCATACAATTCCGGAACCCTTCCCCTTCTCCCCCCCCTACCTTCGATCTGCCCGTGCAGAAATCGTTGGTAGGACATCCTTTTTTTCCCCCCTTACCCCTTATTACCGTGCTCAATTCACGGCTTTTATGACTGTTAGCCCTTTCCCTTTCTTCCCTTTTCCCCTGCTCAACATTCCTTTCGAACTCCTACGTTTTCCGCTTTGCTTTGGAAAAAAACTTTCCCTCATAACGTGTCCTTTCTGTATCTAAGTTTCCCTGAGTCCTTAATCCTGTGTTGGTTCAGACTAAACCTTTTCTTTTTCCCCGACCCTTACTTATTGCCCACCTTCCCATCCATTCCCCTTTTTTCTCAACTGTTCTCCGAACGTCTGTTTTCCTTATGGAGATATCTTTCCTTATACCTTCTAATTTTTCTCTTTTCCCTTTTGGGTGGGTGAACCATGTGTTTTGTGTGTTTCACGCTTTTTTGTTTTTAGTCCGGCAAGTTACAACTTTATCCCCCCCTCTCCGTTCCTTGGGAAGACATCCTTCTGGTCCTGTCGACGGATGACGAGTCCCCCTGTTCTTTTTCCGCCGACTCCGGTTGCAACACTTGTTGACTTTTGGTGTCCAACAACTTTCCAAACCCCCCTCTTTCTGACTTCCTACCTGCAGTGTTCACCCCGTCACTTTCATTCCTTTCCCCGCCTCCTCTTCTCAGCATTCGTCTGTGAGCGACCCCCCATTTCAGGCAACCCATATAGTTCTATGGACCCTCTCCTCTTCAAAAAATCCTCCCAATCTTAAGTTGTTTACTCCGTCTAGGCCCTTTTCTCGTGAACATGCATTCCGACTGTTGACAAACTGTTCTTGTTTCCCTCCTTTACCGCGCTCCCAGCGCTTCAAACGCCGACCTTCTTCCCTTTCCTCCTTTTCCCTAGCGGCCCCTCCAAGAAGCTTTCCCCCCCCTGATACCCCCAACTTTTCCTCCCTTTTAGGAGTCGAAGTCCCTCGTGTAGATCAATTTTTTTTTTCAATCCCCTTCCATTCCACAATTAATTGTGTTTTGGCCATCCCGCCCACTAGCTTGAATCTGCTTGGAAGAGTGTTTGACCTCCCCCCTACCACCGTCAGTCCTTCCCTCTCAAGGTTTCTACCCAGACATCCACTCTGTCACAATTTCTTCCCTTTCCCAGTCCGGCAGTGGGGTTCGCCCCCTCTTCTTTCTTGGACGGAAAAAATGACCGACACTTCTCATAGTGGCCTTCTGTGTGGTTCTGCCTACCCCCTGTCTGTCCTACCGCAACTTTATATCCGACCGGTATCGCTTTGATACTCTGTCTTATCTTACTCCAAAAGCGGTTTCCCTTTCTCGTCGTTCCTTAGTGTCTTCGCGATAGCCATTAGGTTTTGGACCTAATGTGTGTCCATGATTTTCCCCTTTCTTCCGCTTGCCCTAGTAATTTTTCATCGACTTTCTACTCAATTCTTCTGGTTGGTGGCGTCGGGCTTCCTGAAAACCCCCATCTTCTCCCCTGATCCTGTGGAGGCGTTTTAGGTAGCGAAGGCAGCTCGAAGTTTTGATCACCCGTCCTTAGACCTGCGTTGAAACTCTCTCATATTTTTTTGTTGAAGAACTTAGTTTTTTGCGCATGCGTTCCGTACAGTTCCTGCTTGCTCACCAGTCCCTCAAAATGTTCGACCTCGCCCAGTTTCTCTGAACCACCTCCCGTTTCCCGATAAGAGCGTTGGGTTTTCCGGAAGCACGCCACGGGCCCGTCTCCCCTGACAGGAGTCCCTCCCTGTCCCGCTTCCAAAGGGCTCTTACCACCATTAGCTCCCCCATCTAATATGTTTCCCACGCTCAACGGGCTCCCCCGGCCCCGGCATTCCGCAGTCAGTCAGTAGATGTGTCTTTAATTGTCCTGCTATGCGTCGCAAGCGACTTTTTTTTCTAACGCTCCACTCCTTTCCCCGGCTTTTTTTAAAGTGCCTTTCTGGACCGCTTGGGAGTACCCCAACAACACCCCCCCCCACACCCCAAACCACCCCCAAACACCACCCCCCCCCAACCCCCACCCCCCCCCCCCCCCCAACCCCAACCCCCCCCCCCCCCACCATTCACCCTCAAGAGTTTTGCCCATTTTTTCCCGCCCCTAAGATGTCCTTCCGCTCCCCCCTTTGGCAATGTGAATGGTAGCACATTTAATTGAACCCTTTTTCTGCGGACTTCGGTTTGCGTTTGCCACCCCCTCCTACAGCCCCTTGCCGACGGTGCGGATTTGCCTCCACCAAAATTTCATTGTTCACGATCTGCCCGATCTAGCCGGCATCTCTTCAACCCCTTCTCACCCCTTTGGCCTGTCTTCTAAGTGATGCGGCCCGGGCTTGTGATCCGATTACTGCATGGAGTTGCCCTGTTTTTTGTCAAGTTCAATACATTAGTTCCTTTTCTACCGGTGCTTTTCTCTTGTCTAATCCCCTCTACGGTTGCCCCTGTAGGGAAGGATAGATTCTTCTCATAGTGTGAAATTGCCCCCCATTGCCCCACCCCCAATTGGGCCTGGGTTAGTCTTTCGTGCTATATTCCAGGACCCTTTTGATCCCTCTTAGAAACGCTTTCCCTTTCCTGCTCGAGTTTACCAGCGGTCCTCATGCGTCTAAGTTATTTTCCGTTGTTTGACTAAGTTTGCGTGTCCACCCCCTTGGCCTTTTTCCAACTTGTCCTTCCCCCCCCTTTGTGGGGTAACTCCACTTTTTCCTTTCACTTCAGGACCTCGACTGAGTCCCCTTCCAGTCTCGATGGGATACCGTCTATACTGGTCCGGTGCCTATCCCCAAACCTCCCACTCTTCTCACCTTTTCACCAACCCTGAAAGAATCCCTGGTCTCAATTCGACTGTGGTAACCCGAGTGAAGAGTCGTTCGCTAACCTTGTTCCCTTACTGAGGACGCACGTTTCCACTCCTTGTTGAACCTTCACATTCGTCAGTGTCACTCACTCATGCTTTTAGAGTGACTCCCGTTCCTTACTGATGACCTGCCCTTCCCCTTTCCCACTTCGCCCGTTGCCCCAATCCGTCTTGCTGACTATGTTACTTTGGGTCAGAAGTCAACTCAGCAGTTCACCCCATTGAACTCTGGCGTGTTCCCGTACCTTGTTTGAAGCCATTTCCCCGTGTGTGACCGTCTCCAACGGTCCCAGACCAAGAAATCGC
>Ga0179593_1291385_pt1 | contig 12196 bp, 17 predicted proteins | sample CZODoug2_1_08_16_FD_185931 | JGI IMG/M metagenome (GOLD analysis project Ga0179593, IMG submission 185931) | Vadose zone soil fungal communities from Angelo Coast Range Reserve, California, USA - CZODoug2_1_08_16fungal (PacBio error correction) | ecosystem: Environmental > Terrestrial > Soil >... | reverse complement strand
TCCCCTTACCGTCCAAACGCTAAGGTCCCCCCCGACGTTCTGCGCTTTTTCCCTCTTCCGAGGCTTTTCCTCTTTCTATTAAGACGATAGTACCTTTTCGTGTTTTTTTCGGTCCCATGGATGTTTTTCCTTTGATTTAGTAATGGTATTCTGTTTGACAGGATGCTGATCTAGTAAGGCTTCAAAAGTTACCAGTTAGTTTCCATGGGTTGCGATTCTCTTCTGCAGAGTTTCTTTTTCTCTAAGTGATCATTCCGATTGCTTCTCTTTTCCCTTCTTTGGTGGGTATTGGGTAGTCGTGTCTGGACGCCGAGTGGTGGGTAATTGGCCCGTGGGGGTGATGGTGTCTCTTGTCCGTTTGGGGTGGCGGGTGTGGGTTGTGGGTGTGGGTGAACAGTTTTGTTCCTTCCCCTTTTCGCTGTTGTTGAGGTATGTTTGATTCCAGTCGTAACGAAGCGAGAGCAATCGCCCAATAAAGAGACAGTTTGCAGTCCTATAGCTTTTTGCCAGCGGTTCTGAGAACCTTTTGCGGTAGGTTCTCCAGATGGTTGTTTTGCCCCCCCCCAATTATACCCGAGATGACCCTTCCTTGGGTCGCTTAGGAGATTTTGTGAGAAAGTTTGGTAAGAAGGCTCCCATAACCCATTCTTGCCCCCTCCTATTGTTGCACGGTCCCCCCAAGAGAGATTTAGCTTAAAGGTGTGTGCCTGTGAGACCCCGTAGCTGTTTTGTGGTGGAACAATGGATTGGGGGGGTGGTGTTGGGGGTTTGTTGTTTGGGGTTATTCTGTAGCTGGCCGATGTGACTCGGTTCTGCGCGCGCCGCAAATTTATTATGCCTCCTAGACCAGGCTTTCCTTTTCTTATACCGGCAGTCCCCCGTGAATTCTTTTTCTCAAACCCCCTTTAGGATCAACAAATCCCCCATATGGTGCGACAGTTTTTTACATAAATTTCGGTAAGCGCTGTAAGGCCAGTGGATTCGTGTTTTTTCCACTTTCGTCCTCTTTTTTCCTGACTATCCAACGACCTTTTTCTCCTTCCCCGATCCCTCATAAATGGCTCCTCTTTTTCGGTTGTCTTTTCTCCTGTTCCGGCTGGAAGGCGACTTTTCATTTTGCGTTGAACAGAGAGATTTTTGTTCTCATGCCCGCTTTTTCTTTGTCTTCTGTCGGAGCGTCTAGAGGTTCTAAAGATAGTGCGCCCTTTCTCTTTGTTCCCCCAAGGTTTCCGTAGGTCCATTCTCAACACCCTCTGAGAAGGGTCTTCTAGTTTTATACACTCTGGCGCCTTGCGACTCCACAGATTTCTTCCTCCCGCTGCTTTGCATTCTCCCTTTCGAATTGACTTCTTTCTCGTGGCGCATATTCTCTGTTCTTCTTCTCCTTAACAGTCAGGCGATAGCACCTCCTAAGGGAGATCAGGATGTCTGCTAAAGATGTGCAACCCCCTAGCTTTTTTCTTCTTTCCCCCCCCTTCTCTAAGGGTCAGCCTTCTTCCTCCCACGATTCCGCAGACGCTCAGCTGCTCCTGACTGCCCCCAACATTTCTTGGCTTTCGTAGAACTCTTCTTCCGATCTTGCTGCCCATGCTGGACCCCTCAACCGGCCGACCTAGTAGGACATGTTCTTGATCTTTCGGTGTATCGTTCCCACCCCAATCCCCCTTCCTCCGTATTTCCCCCCCTCCCGCTTACACAATCCAGAGACCTGCTTGACATCCTATGAAAAAGTTTTCTTTTTTCGGCAAGTCTCACCTAGCCTTTTCCATCGGAATTCACGTCCGTTTCATCCCCAAACCGACTTCCCCTATTTCTCCCCCCGATGACTCTCCCACCTGTTTTTTTTCCCCTCCCTGATCCGGCTTTGGTTCTCCTCTCATACTTAACTTCCGTTTTTCTAAAGAACGCTAGCCATTGCGCCTCTTCCTCAAATCACACCCCCCCCACAAGAGTGGAGCTGGACAATTCCCCCTGACCTCACAGCTTCTAATTCCCTTTTCGAATTTGGACGCGCCGACATTAATCCGGCTTTGTCCGCCCAAGCTCATCGCCTATCCCGCGGCGCAGATTCAACTGCGGGTCTTTTCCCCCCATCCTATATTGTGTTCTTTTGGCGAATCCGTGACCTGTGATGAGGAGGCTTAGATGGACTTCTTATCCCAAGCAGCATTTGTTTATTGACCAATCGGACCATGTCATCCCCTAGTCACGTTTTTTCCCTCTTTCCCATCGTTGTTTTTGTGATCACCCTATGATGGCCCACATTTGTTTCGGCTTGCGATTTTTCCTCAAGCTCATTAACTTGATGGCCGCCCTTTCTAGGTTGTGTCCTTAGTCCCCCTGCTTTGCTAGTTTAAGGCTTCGTCGAAAGCCGTCCCCCGGCGGTCTTTCCGCCGGGACCACTTTTAAGTCACTATACGATCGCTCCTTTCAGGCTTGCAATATTTTGTTCTCCCGCAGTTTTTCCCCGTCCTCTTTTTTAGTTCAGGAGTTTTGAATAAACAAGATCTTCGGACTGTTTCCGGATGTTTTTTCGAATCGGCACCTCTCATGAGATGAGTCTTGGTCTCCCTCCCCGCCCGGTACCACGGCTCTTTGTATTCACACAGCCGTCAGTCCTCCCATAATTGAGATACAGTTTTTTTTTGATAGCCTGCCCTTTCCGATTCGTCACCCTTCAATAGGACACTCTAAAGAATGAACCTTTCTCCCTTTCCGGTATTACGTAGTTATCTCTGTGCCCCGCAGCCCCAGACTGTGTAGCAGTGTGGAGAAGCTAAGAAAATGCGCCTTCGGTTGTAGCCTAGAATAAAAATGTTCCTGAAAGTCCTGGCCAGCCTACGGCCCTTTTTTTTCGACGATTAAGTGAAGATAGAAATAATTCCTTTTTTTGCATGTACCAGCAATTTTTCGTCACACTCCCCCCCCTTCAAAAGCAGTTATTCTTCCTCCTTTCCCCCATGTCTACGACCCCAACCTCTCTTCTTTTGCGATGATTCTAGGACGGAATCTCCCTTATTGTTCCGGCCCTCCGCACACAATTCGACTCTTTCCATGCGTCCTTCTCAGCCAAGGAATTCCCGCTTTGAACCATACCTTCATTTGTTATGTCCACTTACTCCAGAAAGAGGTGATAGTTGTGTCCCGATTTTCCTTTGTGGCTTCCATCTTAGGCATGCCGTTCAAGCAGTGTGATGGACCTTTCCTTTGTCGTCCTGCGGTCATGTTCTTTTCCCCTTCTCCCGAGAACACCCTTTTTTTGCTACCTCTGCGAAAAGTTTCCTTCGAAATCCGGCACCGCCGTTGCGAGTTCTCCTCACGAAGAGGAACCCCAGCCCTTTTTCTTCCTTACTCTATGTCGTGACCCACTTAGAACCCCCCCAGGCAGCGAAGACTAATGGAGACCTTCTACACTTCCTGTTCCCCGCCGTGTTCATGCGAGACCTTTTTCCCAGATGAACACCTCCTTTCCTCACTACCTCCCCCTGAGTAGCAGATGTCAACCCAGTTTCCGAACGTCCTAACCATTCGTAGCTGTTCTTTCTTCGCGTGCTTGACTCTTTCCCCAGACAGAACCCCCTAGACAGGCCGTGCCACCCCCTTCTCGGTCCCCCTTGTTAAAGATCAAACGAAATATCATCTCGAACCCCCCCCCCCGCGGAGAATAGAACTGATCCCTTCTTCCCCCCCCGAACGCCGAACTGTTCTCCTGGTCTTTTGCCTCTCATTAAACCGATGTTTACGAACGGGGCCCCAGGCCCCGCCCCCTAAGCCATGTAAAGAACAAAAACCCACCCCCCCTTTTCCACCCCTTTTTGTCAGTAAATAGATGTTCCCTCTCGGAGTCAAATCGCTTCCCCCTCACATTTCACCTCCTGACATCTTCGGTGCCTGCGCGGTTAATAGATGTCCTTTCTCTCTTTTTTTATAATCAGTTTTTTATTGCTCTTATAGAACGTTATTTCACTCCTCTTCCGAAGTCGCCTGCTGGTCTCGGATTTTGTCTCTTCCTGCCTTTCATCTCTCTTCGGACCCCCTCGTGTGCGTTGGGGTTTTGAGACAGTCTCGTTCTTTTCCCCCCTTTTCTTTCATGTTCCTTCAGGTTGCATGCTGTTTTTAGCTGTATTTTTTTTTCCACGTTCTTCTTTCAGGAAAGGCGGGGATCAATTCTGCGCACTGCTTCAAATTCAAAATAACCCCCCCCACCCCCATATCAAAAAACCCCCCCACCCCAAGATATTCATGCCGGTCGGCGCTCTTCCCAGGTGAAGGAGCAGGGTTTTTAAACTCGGCAAGTGCGGACTCTGGTGGCTTTCTGGTCTGTGCCGACCGAGATTTCCAGGGGGTTTGGAACAACTTCAGCGCAGTGGCACTGAAAGGCTCCTTGTTGGCGAGTCTATCGGGCCCCAACCTGGGATGAGGTCTTCTTCCCTTTGTCTTTTTTTTTTTTTTTTTTTTTTTTTTTTTTTTTTATGCAAGCATTGATCCCACTGCTTTCCCGCCCCCCCCCCTTTCCCACCTTACCTGTTGTAGTACGCCATGAGGAGCATTGAGACAGGTGTTACCCTAACCTCTTTCTTTCCATACCCTAGCTTTCTCCCGTCTGTCACGAGCCGACTCCTTTTCCAGGGAATGGAGGCAGTGTTTCTCGCCCCTTCTTCGTGAGCCTTACCCATTGTTCCCATCTTGCTTTTCCGGTCGCTGGGTTTCCCCCCGATATAGGAACTAACTCGAAAGGCTCTTTCACAGCCCCGGCGTTACCCCGGCAGGGCCGATTAATACAAACGTTTGCCCCGCCCCTTTCTTGGCGACCTTCGTGTCAAATAAAACGCTTCATGGAAGTGTCTTCCCGTGTACTGTCTGAGCGCCTCCCCCGGCGGCGCAGATTTTGGATTCCTGAAAAGTGGTCTTCCAGTCCTCATCATAGTCCAACCGTCCGCGCCGTTTGGCCTTTTTTCTTAGAATGTCTCGGTGGCAATCAGAGATAGTGTACTTGCGTTGACAGATGATTGTCTTTTTAGCCCTTCCCTCCCTCGCCGGTGTCGTTCCGAAGTCCTGTCACGGCATTGTCCCACCAGTTCTCCTGTCGCAGTACTATTGCCCAGGGTTCTGTTTTCTTCGCCACCCCATACGACGTCGTTTATACAACAGCGCGAAAGCGTTGCTTCAGAGCAACCATGTCAATCTCACTGGTCATAGACAGAGTGAGTAGCTTTTTAGCGGAGACGCTATTGTAACGATGCTCCCTAGGTGGGCATTACCCGTCCATAGTCACGCATTTTCTCATTCCGTTGCTTGCATTATTGTCTCCGATTTCCAACCTATCCGTGCGCCTCGGGTCTTGACTGTCTCCCCCCGCGTTGTCCCGATGCCGAGGCTCGCCCATCCCTATGCCCCCAGTCATTACTCCCCCATCGGAGTATTTCCTTCCTTGACCTCGGAGTGTAGCTTCTTGAGGCCCCTTCTGTGCACTCCTCCCGGTCATCTGATATATTAAAAGTGTCGGGTTGTATTACCTTCGCAGCTCAACGGATGCTTCACCACCCAATCCTTAAGCCCGCTTAAATGAATTACGTCACCTTCATCGCATGATGCCCCTTCCTTTAATCCGTAGAGGATCCCAGCCGACGCGGACCCCAATTTTTTTACCCTGGAATCGCGCCCCCCCCAACCCACCTCTCTGTTAACTCTAGTTTTCTGACTTCCCTCTCCTGACCCTCTTCTTTAAGCCGGCGTTGATTTGGCTTCAATCGCTATGAAAATGTCCTCAGTCCGAAAGATAGACCCATGTGCTTTGCTTTTGTCAACCCCCCCCCACCCGATAGTGGAGCTGTACCTCCCCATTTCCAACACCTGACCTTTTCCGGAATTTTCTCATGAGTCTTGACTGCAGGTCGTTTCCGACCGTACCTCTCTCTTCTTCATATTCCACCCAAGAAGGCTTCCCGAGTTTTGAGGTTTCCCTCCCCTCCATACTTTTGTTGTGCTTCCTACATCGTCATGGATGCTGAGTTCCTTCCAGCCAGGGAAAGTTTCTATCTTAAACCTCTCTTGTAACATAACGGAATCCCCTCCTCTTCCTACTACTTTTCATAGTTCCCCATCAGTTCAACAACCGATTAAGATGGTTTCAACACCCTCTCCGTCGTGCCGAGTGACTCTAAATCTTCTTCCCCTTCCTAGGAACTTTCTTTCTTGCGGTTTTTTCTAGTAAGGCGTGATCGGCTCCTCGGGGTTTTCTCCTCCCCATTCCTGTCCCCGCGAACAGCTGAGAACAAAACTTCCGATCTCGACCTCTCTGGCCTTTGTTCAGACTTGTGTGAAGAAAGAAGGCCAGCCGTCGGAAGCCTCCCCCCCCCTACTGGTGGATTTCTTGATGCTTCTTTTCCTAGGATGAGCTTTGCACTTCCCTCTGCAGGCCTCCTCTCCCCTTCTCCCCCTCGGCCCCGCGCGACCCGGCTCTGTTTTCTCAAAAGAGTCTCGAACTCGGGAAAGTCTCTGTGACGATCGCCCTTCTTTGACAGGAAGACGACCTCAACTCGATCACTTCGTATACCCTCCCGTCGGCTCCCTCCCGTCCTCGGCACGCTTCTTTCTCTCCGCCTCCGTGGAGAGATGGGAAATGCGAGACGAGACCTGCTTGTGGTGCGCACTTACGCCTGGTCTCCCCGAATGTCGCCCTTTTCTGCATGCTTTTCCGCTAATGACTCCCCCCCTCGTCTCTTGGTCCTTTCTTAGACAACTCTCTAATGTTCAAAGACCTTTACACGAGCTTTTTCCCAGCTATACATGTCTACACCAAAGAAACCTCGGGCCGTTTTTATATGTCTCTTTCTTCCCCGAAGTATTTTCTTTCCCCGACCTCCTCAACCACCTGCTGCCTTTTTTTTGTTTCCCATTCTGGTCCCTTTCCACTTCTTTACCATCCTCGGTGATGGACCACTCGGTAACACGAGGTGATGTTTTTTGGTCTCTCCAGAAAGCTGTTTTTACCCATCCTTACTTCCTCCGGGGTAAACTCCCCCCCTTGCTTCCCTCATTGCGTCTGTCGGCGGACCTATGCTTTTTTTTCCGCCGGCCCCCCCTCTGAGGTGGCCCTTGTAGTGAGGACCCCCTAAAGCCAGAAAACTAAGGAGCCCTTCCTTTCCCCTCTCTCCCCCGTCGGCTTCGAACGCACGCCAAGTACCCCGCACGAGGGGCTTCCATTCCTTTATTTGGTACCCCCCCCTTACGACGGCAGCGGTTTTCAGGATGTGAAAGACAATGTTTAACATCCACTTTTTCTTTCCCCTCTCATTGCCTAAAGCTGCAACCTAACCAAGCTTGTTCCGACCTCCCCCCAGTTCAACGATAGATCTGTCCCCCCCCATTTGCGCCAGCCCTTCACCCTTTCGCTTATCTGGCTACCGAAGCTTCGTCGTTGATAAAGACCCCGCCCCCCCTCTCCCCTCTCTTTCAACACAATGTCTCTGCACCTGGTCCCCCTTATCTTTTTCCAACTCCTCCTCTATTTTACATCCCCGCTTTCTCGCCTTGTTTTGACGAATTCTAACCTGCTGAAATGTTAGAGGTCGAGCAGATGCACACAATTCCTTTCCCCCTCCTCCCCCTTTTCCCAAAGACCGCATCAGAAATAGTCCACACCCAACTCCCAACGTTTATGTTCCCCCTACAATAGAAGCCGATCCCGAGTACTCTAACCTCTCCTCTTCGGTGCCCTTGGTGAATAGAGGGCTATCCATAATACGTTGTTTTTTTGTTCTCTCCTCCCTTCATTCCCGTAGCTGAAAAGAAGATTCTTGAACTGCGGTCCGCTTCTTCGCGGCTTCTTATTTTACAGATCGTCTCCTTGGTTGGTTTGGGTTTTTGCGTTACAGTCTTACCTTTTTTTCCAAGTTAGTATGGGTCAGGTTGTAAGGAATCTTTGCTAGTCCCGTCTCCCCAGTTCGTGTTCGGAATTTTGAGGAGACTGCTCTTCACGCGTCGTCCTATTATTCTTTCGGTCGACACCATTTTCCTTCGTGTGGTTTTTGAATCTTCCTTTTCTCTGCCGGTATGGGGGTCACTGATTATAGCCCCTCCACCCCCCCCTCATCTGTTGAATGGAAGAGGAGCCTGTTTCCCCTCGGCTCTTCAGTCATCTTGGAGTTACTTTTTCCTTGCACTCACCAAATTCTCTTCTACCTCTTTGAACCTAGGGTTTCTTTCCCGGAGTTCCCTTGGTCCTCCTTTTGGTTTTCACAGACATAGCGATGTTTCCCCCCATTCCCCTCGTGCTTTCCCCTTCTTCTGCTTCGTCTACGCGCGGAGTTTCTTCCATGTGACATTAGCGGGTTCTCTTTCTCTAACGGGAAAGTGCAGGCCTTATGTCCGGTCCCTCACCCCCATGCGCAGACTCGAACAGTAGTGTCCCACTCCCTGTCTTTCCCTGGCCTTCTACAGTAACCCCCGTTCTCACACTCCTCACCTCTGGGGAGACAATCTTAAAGATTAGATCTTTTTCCGTTCAAGTGGTTTTTCTCTGCGCAGAAACAAGGAGGCGTCTAGGTAGTCTTCTTTACCCCCTGACTTCTGTCTGTTCATCATAGTTTAGGTTCATTTTGTCGTATACATTTACCCGGATTCCTCCTATTCGTGGTAGTGCTGTTGAAAAAGTCTCTATTTCCTTTTATCCTGAACTGACCAGAAGGTTTAGTCCCCCCGATGTTTTTTCTTTCCCTTCATCTTTACTAAACTCCGTAATGGACCCGTATACCCGTTTTGCTTTCTTTTCCTTCTCAAACATTAGAGAAGGTCTCTTATCACCTCTCGAAACTTCTGTATACCCTTCTAAAGTAGGAGAGTCTCGGCGGATCCCTCATTCATCTTTGCGTCTTTATCTTTCCAGATTTTGAGATTTTTATCCTTTCGCCACCTATCTCCTCCCCTCCTTCTTGAGAAGGATGTAGGGAAGCTTTGACTCCCCAGAGTCCTGGTCTCTCTTTTTGCGAAAAGGGGAGAAATCTTTGAGAGTTCCTTTCTACCGAAATCCCGCGCTAAAGAGACCTCTTTTTTTGCTATTCCTCCTTCCCGTAATCTACACGCCTTTTCCCCCACGTTGATGGTTCTCCGAAAGGATATCTAGCTCGTTCGGGCCATTTCGTGTCGCCGCAGCTCTAGAGTGGCAGGCTTCCCTTCACCACCCTTCCCCTTTTCCTCCCTCTCCTTTAAGACGAACGACAGAGAATTCTTTCTTTGAAAGCGGCTAGTCCTGCGCACGCTCTCGAACGGTTTGACCATCGATCATTTTTATACCCCCCCCAAACACTCTTTTTAATAGGTAGCAATCCCAATTCTATGACAACTTTTCTATTTCGCCTTCAGGGGCTTTTGTCCTACTAGCATTGCCCTTTCCGATGAATCAGACCCTTCTCCTGCTTTCTTCAAACCCAACCCACTTTTCTCCTTGATGACACCCTCCCAGTCAGGAACCTCAATCTTCCCTCTTCATTTTTAATCATGCTCTTCCCTTTTATTTTTTGTGTCAGACCCTTATGTTCAGAAACCCCTCATTCGCCCTGACACATGCTGGGAGTTTACCCTCTTCCTCTTTTTTTTTTTTTAGTGTTCCCTTACATGGATGCTTCTTTTTCTGAAGAGATTTCATAGTCTTTCTTCCCCAGCCCCCTATCTAGACCGTGTAATAGCTCTCTCTCCTGATTTAGTAACTCCCCCGCCCTGTTGGGGTCAAACTCTTCCGGGTAACACCCATTGTCTCTCTTTCAGAGGGACTCGCCCGCCCCTTTTTTACTTCCCCTTAGGCTCCTCCCCTCGCGGGTTTTATTCCTGTGATCGGGCTTATCTGAAGACTAAGTAAATTCCACGAGTCCACCCCTCCTGTTCCTAACGATCGCTCTGATCCGTTTCTAGCAGTGAAGAATCTCCCCGTCCTCTTTCGAAGGAGCTCACCTCATCTGGCCATTCTATGGACTCGTTTGTCTCATCCTAGACTAAGAAGATTTCTCCCTTGATCCTCCTCACCGCACGAGACCCTTTCTATTGAGGAAAGAGCCCTCATCCTTAGCGCAAGGATTGGCCCCCCTTATTAATTGACGGCCCTGATTTCCGCCGAGACGGACATCAGATCTCATTTGAGCACTATCCGCCTCAATCTAGACTGCTTTTCCTTTACTAGGAGAGTTGACTAAGATGGTGTAGGATTGCCTGAGGATTTTTGAGCCCTCCGATTTCGAGGTGGCGGCTTACCTACGCTTCTTTCCCTCTAAGAGAAACATCCTGGTTTTTGAGGCCGCTCGAAATAGACGATTTTCGTTGCATTCTCCCATGCCAATCCCTTGTTTCAACGAAAATAAAAAGAGTCCGCTCCTTCCCTCGACCTCCTCCCCCGCCAACTACTTTGTCCTTTTGGATCTCCCTGCGGCGTTAGAAGGTTTTGTCCTCAATACGCCCATTGTTTTCCGTTCTTGCCTGACATCAGACCTCCACTGGCCAGGACCCGGCTGAACTTTCCCTCCGCTTTTTCTGGAAACAAGTTCTCAGAGGGATGGCGCTTGGTGCCGAGCTCCAGATTTGATTACACTTATGAAGTTCCCCGCAAGGATGGCCTGCGTCTGATGCTCGTGACTTCGAAGAGCCGATCCTCCTCCCCTTTTCGGCGCATACCCCCTCGGCAATCCCCCAAGGCCTTTCGGTCTGTCCCCTCCTCGACGCTCTTCGCACTTCTAGTCAACAAGAGTTTTCTTTGACTTCTTCGTCGTTCCACCACCTTTCACTGAATCCTACTGGCTGTTTTCCCGACACCCGGTCCATGTTTCTCGTTAAGGGTCCTATTAATGTCCTCTTCCCCCACCTTTTACCTGCCTCCGCCCTTACAGTTGCAGCTTTTCCCCCCCCCTTTCCCTCTTCCCCTCACATGGCTTGGCTATTGCTCGTTTAGGACCTCTATCCCCAGGATGCAACGCACCCAGGCAGAGTTCCCCATGAGCTGACCTTCGCCCTCCCCCCGTCTCCTTCTAGACACTAGCTGTGAGACTTCCTTTTGCCTTTTCCTTTTCCTAAGAACTTTTTCGACCGGTCTTTTTCAATCTTAGGAACGAACATGTTTGAGAACTTGGCCCAACAAGTCCCCCCCCTCATCAGCCGTCGTAAAAACCCCCCACCCCCTTTGTCCCTGAAAATCCCGAGTGACCTCTCTATAGAATGCGTTCCTAAGTTTAACCTCTCAGCCTGTGCCAGGTCATAGTTTTAAGGGGCTATATCTATCTTCCCTCCCCTCCCCTTTTTTTTTTGAGCTCTCGCTTATTCTCAGCATTTCCCTCCGCGTGCTCTTTTCTTTTCCTATTTGGATTTTTCGAGGCGGCTATTTCCATCCTCCTCTTAGGACCCGTCATTTGGGGGGTCGGGTTTTGTTCCCCTTCTTAATTTGGATGCCAGTTTTCCTTTGGTTGACTTCTTTTTCCTTCTTCTCTCCTTTCCCGGGAAAAGTTCGGCGTTGTACATTCTTCGGCGGACTGCTATTGTCACACGAGTTTCTTTTTATTATGTGCCTGGCGTTCTCTTTTTTCTTTCCCCCGGTGTCAGGAGCTTGTGAAATTCTGCTCGGGGTTCCTGTTTTCTTTTCTCACTAGGAGAGTCTGAAATATCCCAATCCTTTGTGTTCAGGCCTTTTTCTAAACTTGTTTGGAAAGGTGCTTACACTTGTGCCTGTCATTATTCAAGCTGGTTCTTTTTGTATCCCAAAACTTATCGTTCCACTGTCCCGCTTTCAACTCACTTGTTTAGTACAGCCCCTAGGCGCTGCGTCTCTCCATGTTTTTTTCTACCCCTAGGTGATGCCCAAATACCTTCTTTGTCCTCTCTCGTGCGTTCTCCTAGATTCAGCTGTGAAAGGTTTTCATGGCCGTAGAGTTTTTCTCGATGTAGCGTCTGACCCCTCCTTTGAATTTCATCCCAGGCCGGTCTTCCCCCTCCAACCCTTTCCGGACGAGAGACCATACTTTACCACAGGAGATGAAGGAAGATATTTATTCCACACCCGCTGCTCTAGACCACCACTCCCCTTCAACTTAAGGGAGTCCCAGTAGTGTGACCCCGAGGCTTAAGACTGCGTTGTCCGTGTTCCAGTGTCTGCTGTATCGACAGCAAAACCTGTCTTCTTGGTCTCTTTTTCTGACCCCCACAATCTTTTGCACCGGAA
>Ga0179593_1678988_pt1 | contig 12197 bp, 15 predicted proteins | sample CZODoug2_1_08_16_FD_185931 | JGI IMG/M metagenome (GOLD analysis project Ga0179593, IMG submission 185931) | Vadose zone soil fungal communities from Angelo Coast Range Reserve, California, USA - CZODoug2_1_08_16fungal (PacBio error correction) | ecosystem: Environmental > Terrestrial > Soil >... | reverse complement strand
CTACATTGGTGACGCCCTTCGCCTCCCAAGACGTTATTTAACTCTTTCTAGCCAAGATTTCGCTCTTCCTCAAACAAATTTCTTTCCAATACCCAACCGTGGATTGTTCTTTTTCTCCCTAGACTAGTTAAGGATGCTTAACTTCGTCAGCCCTCTCCAACTTCTCGCCTGGTGCTTCTCGGTGCCTTTACCAACCCCCCCCCCCCCCGCCCCAGACCCCTTTCCCTTAGCCACTTGGAGGCCCCCACTTTTCCCTAGTCGCCTGCGTGGCATTCCCCACATTAGTCCTTCCGCGGTCTGCATTGTACCAGATTTCTGCGCCCGAAAGCATGTCCCGTCCTTCCGGTCCAGCAAAATCCGTTCTTTTTTTTTCAAATCTTTTCAACTCGAAGTCACTACCCTCGGCTGTCTGTGTCCACCCACGAGACTTGGACAAAGAGTTCCCCCCCCTTTCTTTCCCCCCGTCTGAAGAAATTGTGGACCCCCCCTGTCCCTTTTCTATCCCGCGCCGACCCAAGTTTTTCTTTAGACCTCCCAGAAACGAGCCGCCCATCTCACGCCTTTATACTTTAGAATGCCATATCAATGTGCCCATCCCCCCTTCTTTCCTATCTAGTTTAAATGGCCTTGACTTTCCTTCCCCCCTATACGCCGCAATGGAAAAGATGTAAGTTTTTTTAGAACCCAGAGGAACCACCTCCGTCCTAGTCCTACGGAGCACCTTTTCCCTTCGCCTACGGCAGACGTGACAATGCTTTCCTTTCCTCGTCATGCGCTCCACCTCGTCTCTCGACGGTCATGGGCATGTGCCCCCCCTGCTCCCCGCCAAAAGTCCTCTCCCTTCAAATTTCCTATCTCGCCAAATGGCCTTTTCTTAACTGAACGAAGCCTTTTTACGCTGGCCGTGTTTCGCCTCCTGTCCCTTTTCCTCGCCCCGAAAGTCCAAACTCCCTTCAATCTCTAGGCCATAAGCTAGGTTCGGTTTCCCCTCGTCCCCCACACGCGCTTATTTCCATTTTCCAAACCTGGCGATACCCCTTGCACCTTGATTGCGTGGGACCCTCCGTCCCTACCGCGTCCCTCAAGGAGATCTTTCTAATGAAGCCCCTTCTTGTTTTTCTCTCCTCCCTTCTCTGGCTCAGCCCATCCATCCTTTACGATTCGACTTAATCGTCCACCACTTTTTTCGAAAATCCCCCCCCACCCTCCCCCTCAAACACTCCCTTTTTTCCCAAAGGAACTCTCTTAGCCCCCCCTTTCTATTTCCTGCCAGCACAAAAGGCGTCGTCTCTTCCTCCCTCCGGGCTGCCCGTTTCGATGAAGTGGTTCCCTTTTTCACCCTTCTTTGAAAATTCTGGGCCCTCCCCATAGCTAACTCCCAACTTCCGTCAGCATACTGCTTGCCCTCTTTCGCCTTGTGAAGGCCACACCTCTCTCCTCCCCGTACGCTAACGTTTTTGTCACCCCTTTCCCGGCGCGTAACTTGGAAAAAACCACTTAAGAGTTTTCCCCCCCCCCCCCAAATACCTATTAGATTTTAGGGCCCTCCCCTTTTTGGTCACACGCAAAGGTATTTCAACGTCCCTCTTTTCTCGAATTACATCCCATCTTTCCCCTCTTCTTTTCGTCCTTTACGGCGCTTGATCTTTCCTAACAGAGAACTTCCCTTTTTTTTTGATCTTAGATCTGCGCGTCTCCATGCCCACCCGCTTCGCGCTGAAATGTACCCTCCCTTTCCCCTCCCTTGGCCACTCTCAAGATTGGCCGCGCTTTAACGTCTCTTCCTTCATGTTGAGAAAGAGCTTATGTGTTCTTTCGTTTTACGGGCCCCTCCTTTCCCCGAGCCGTTCTGGAGAAATTTTTGTCTCCCTAACTCCCATCCCCGCACCGCTGGCCCGCCACACTGCCCCCATCCCACTTCGTTTCGTTTCTTTCCACCTTTTTTTCTTTTTTGACAAGTCTCTTTTTCAACAACATTAACCAGTTACGTCCCCGGCTTCAGCCGCCTCGCGTTTTCCCTTTGTCTGCGCGGCCTTTTTGACTTTCCCTCACTCCCTTTACCAGCGACGAGCCGCTCTTCGAAAGGTTATTGTACGGAATATCTCTCTCCCGTGTTTTTTGTGTCGCGATATGCCGTAACAATCTGGCCCCCCCCAGGGTCCCTTTTCGTTTTAGAATAATTCGCGTGACCCTTGCTCCCCCCCTTTCCCTGCGTCCTTGAAAGTGAAACTTACTTCTTTTTTTTTCGGGCCTTTAATGTTTTGTTTTTTTTTTTTACTATCCTTGAATGAACATCTTGGGAATGCCTTCCCTGTCCCCCCTATGGAGTTGCATCATTTGTTTGTTCTTTTTTGATGATAGAGGACAGAGTTTTTTTTCCATTCTCACGGCGTCGGGGACCGACGCCTTCGCATCGCACAGCCGACTCCAAAATTCTTCTCTCGGCGATTTGGCGAGGTCCTTCAGGATCCCCCTTTCCCTTTTGAATAAGGGCCCCACGGTCTGAAGTCTTTTTTTCCCCCCAACAAATGGCGTGGCATTTCCGCGCCTCCCACCACTTATCCAAACCCCGGGCACCGCCCATCCTATTTTTCCCTTGCTATGTGCTGAGCCCTGCATTTCCAGCGCAGGAGAGTATTTTTCCGTTTTTCTTTGTGACCTATTTTCTGAATTCGGCACCTTTCAACATCCATGTGTGACCCCAGCCCTTATTTTTTTCCTATCCAGAAACTTTTCTTGATGGGGGCGACACGCGTCTGTTTTTTCCCCCGTTACTTGAGACAATTAGAATGGTGCACACACCACTAGCTTCCTTCTTCGTCTGGTCAAGTTTATTCTCCCGGTAGATTGTGCATTCTCTTCATAGGTCTTGATTATCCGGCCGGAGGCATTGGTCTTTTCTCTGTTGCCGGCGAAGGCCTGCATTTCCTCGACAACGGCCCCCCCACCATTTCCTGCTCGTTTGTGATTGGTTTCTTTCCCCTTCGTTTAGAAGGATTCTTTTGTGAGCAGGACCGTTGTCTTATCTTTTTCTTTCATGCGACCACCGTGTTTTTTTTTTTCGGAGAAAGTAAGGCGGATTTTTTTTTTTTTTTTTTGCAATCGCCGGCTTGCTATCCCATCATTTGTCTAATTCCGGCAATCGATTCTTTTCTAGCTACGGACCCCTTTCCCCCATATTAACCCTGGTGCCGGGCGTAAGCGCCCCTTTTTCCACCTTTGATAAAGTCTGGTTTCAGCTGGCGCTTCTTGGTTCTTTTTCCTCTTTGCCGCCGTTGGGATTTCTGGCGTTCCTTCATTTCACGCGCAAAACGGATCTTTCTGCTACTGTGTTCCTTTCGCTAAACCTTCCGGTTTCGAGATGCCGGTGTCTTTCTCCCTGGCATTGAGGCGGCCCCCTTCCCCCCTGAGTCATCTTCTGCTAAGATTGGTTTCGATTGTGCTTTCCGCCCCGTCACCTCGAGGCGAGCAGACTTTAGCTTTCCCTTTTCTTAAGAAGCAGTGCCTTTTTTTTACGGTTTAACTACCAGCTTTCTGCCCAGAGTTGGATCAGCGCGGGGATGTCCCTCCCCATGGTCCTATCTTTTTTCTTCAGACTTTTTCTGTGGGATGGTCCTTTTCCCTTCCTTGTAAAGCCTGTTCTTCGGCGTTTTCTGGATTGGCCCGAACTCATTTTACGTTCGGAATCTGACCTTACAGGTCCTATTTCGGGTAATTGACTCGTGCCTTCGACTTCCCTTTCTGTTCACAAAGAGCGCCCCGATTCTTCTGCGTTCGATTGCGCGCAAACGCCATCTTCTTCTCCTCCGACCGTTTTCGCGGGACCCACTACTCCCGTAAAGAGACCCCCCCAATTTTTTTCTGCCACACTCGGCAAGTCCATCACTTTTTTCTCGGAACACTTCGATTGAACCGTGGTATCCTTACCCCCCCTGGGCTGGACGTTCTATAAGTGTTTTTTGGGACCCTCTTCCTGCGCGACGTTCCCTTGCTTTCTTTATTGGATAGAAGTTTAAACGACAGATTTCCCCCTCCCCAACCTACACCTTTTTTGGATGACGTTCGACCATATCTGTTCCTGCAGATGCGAGATCTTCCTGTGCTTCAGAATTCCCCTCAACCTCCTTTCTGACAAAGTATATATATATTTCCCCTACTTTTTTTGAGTATTTTTTTTCCCCTCAATTCCTCTTCCCTTTCTGGTACTTATTTTATCGTAAATTAGAGCGTTCGCCCTCAGCTCTCTTCCGATCAAACAAATGGTTTCCTCCAACACCGTGGATTGGACGGTCTTTACTGCTGCTCCAATAAATCCGGCGCTCAAATTCACCGTTCGTTCCTGGCTGCTTTGACTCTCCCCCAAACAGAGTTTTTCCCCTTTATTTTTCCCCCCCCCGGTCAATTCGCTTTGCGGATAAAGCTGGCTCTGCCTTCCTTTCTTTTAATCCAAGGAGTCTGCTCTTCTTAGCGGTGCGGTCGTTCCGTAGCAAAGTCGTCTGACCCCTTCCTCCGGTTTCGAGAAATCTGTGAACCCGCCTTCCTCCCATTGGCTGGAAGATATGGAACCCCTTCATTCCCACGTACGGCACCTATTCCCTTTCAGACCCCTTTCCAGAATGTTTCTTTGAATTCATATTTAACGATTTCTCCCTAACCCGCTTTTGTCTCTCCCTCACCCTGCCCCGCCCCCTACGCCGCTTACCGCTTTCCTCAAGACACTCTCGTGCCCCCCTTCCCCCCAATGAGATTAATATTCTGTTCCATTTCTGAGCATCCCGCGCTGGCTCCCCTTTTTTTCCGGGCCAGATAAGTTTTGTTTAGTGAAACCCGGTTACGGCCCCACTCCTTTCACCGCTTCGGGCAAACCCCTCCCCCCTCAATGAGTCTGCTCGTCTTAGCCGCAGTGACTTCCCTCCCTCCACACTAAAGCCCGCGTCATCTGCAATCCAAGCCGGCCTTTTCTAGCTCATCATGGGCATGGGCCCTGCCCCCCAACCAAAGTACTGGCCCACCGTGCTAACTATCGTGCCATTTTCCCGTTCTGAACGAATCCTACCTTTTTAGGAGCACGAATGGCACTTCTTTCTCCCGCACGTAAATCCCCCCTTGTCTCTCCCCCCGGCAATCCGATAGGCGCGCTTTAGTCCCGACAGAAGAGTTGACACTTTGAACTCCCCCCCCCTTCTACCCTTTAACCAGTTTCTTTTTGGCCCCCAGGTGAGTTCCCGACTCACTCGATCTCCTCCTCCCTTCGATATGCGCCTTAGCTTTTCCTTTTTCCTCTGCCCCCTTTTTTTGCCGCAGCCCAGAATCTGTCCCCCTCGTTTTTTCTCTTCAAACTTCACCCCAAAAAACCTTCCACCCAGGCCCCCCAACCCCTCTTTTTTCCCCGGTCCTGCTTTCCCCCCCCCCCACTCTTCTAAAGCTTATATTCCCTCCCCCCCCCCCTCCCCCAACCCGGCGGAGCCTCTTGCGCCTTCCTTGGGAGGTTGAGTTTCCTAAGTTGACGGCCCCGTTCGCTGCACCTTTTTCTCTGGCCAAGCCAATTCCCTCCCCCTATTCCCTGAACGTCCGAATAATGCACAGATACTACTCTTGTTTCTGGACCACCTTTCAACGAAGACTCCCCTTCACAGACTCCAGTTTGTCACCATTCTCATGTCTTTCCCCTTTAAACTGCTTGATCTCCCCCATTTATATTGGAAGCGTTCGAAACGGTTTTTCCGTATTTTCCCTTCGATCGTTGTCTTCTTTTACCCTCTACATCCTTTCAAGAACGAAGCGCCTCGGTTTTTCGATACTCAGATCAACGAGATACATATCGCTGGCTTTTCCTACCTGGCGCAACTCCACTCCCCTCTCGCGAATGCCCGGCCCCCTTTCTTCCCACCCCTTCTTCAGCATTGGCCTGCGTTTACAGCCAATCTCGAGTATTGGACTCGGTCCCTCACGCTTGATTCATGCCGTCTGCAAAACCGGTCCCGACGCTGGTTTTCAGCCCTAAGAAGATGGGACGCTTACCACCCCGAACACGCTGGCCTTCACCAATGCTTCCCACCTCCCATGCCGGTTGCGTTCGAATTCCCCCTCTCTTTTCCCACTTATCCAAAAAATAAAACTTGCCCTTTGTGCACTCGAAAGCGCCGCATCTGTCCTTTCCTTTTCATGCCGCGGCCTTTTCCTTGTTTTCCCCCATCCCTATCCGAGAGCCGCTGAACGCTTCCCTTCCCCCTTTAACCTTTTCTACTCCGTTTTGTGGTTGAGGCGACTCCTTGAACAGCGGTCGGCCCTTGTCAGCGGATCTTTCCTATTTTTTTTTTCCACTTTGCCGAAAAGCCGCGATGACATTCCCCCGCATGTTTTTTTCTTCAATCCGGGCCGTGTACTGGTCTGAATTTTTTTCCCTTTCTTTTCACTTAAAATAGGGGGATCGACCGTCCCCCCCGAATTTTTTCGTGCATCATTTTGCGGCCAGCTCTTTTATTCTCTCTCCCGGCTTGCAATTTCAGAACGGTTCGTGACCGCCACCGTTCCCTCTCCCTTCATGAATCACACTCTTCACTTTTTTTTTTGTCCCCCGTCGAGGCCAATGATGACTCACGTTTTTGTCTAGGGCTTTCATTTCAAGCGCCATTCTGGTCATTTTTCTCCTGAGCCGATACCAAACCGGAAGCCCAGCTCCTATTTCTGAGCAGTCGAATGATCTCCAAGCTCCCTTGTTTTTGTAGAGGAACGTCTGAAAGATTTTCCAGAATTCTGTTATGGGGAAAATACATTTCGGTCCGCCGCTTTGCGCCTTTCCCCCCCCCCAGAGTAAAGTGAATGTTGTCGCTTAAGTGGTTGTTCTGTTCCTTCCGTAAGAATGGTACCAAAACTTCTCCTTTTCTTTTCTCTTAATTTCACGTCACGGCGAAATCGTTTCTCGGGTGCTGATTTTTTTTTTCTCCTTCCGGCGTCCGTTTCTTCCCTTTTTCTTCGAAGGGCCCCCCCCCCCCCCCCCCCCCCCCCCCCCCCCCCCCCCCCCTCTCCCTACCTTCCAATTATGCGTTCGCCCAGCGGGCTTCCCATCGCCCTCGTTTGGAGAAGCGATTTTTCGGTGATTTCAGGGTGAGGGACCTCCCCCCTTTTTTTTGGGTTTGAGGTTTTGATGGAGGAATTCGAGGCTGGGTGCCCGAAGGCTCCTTTGATCACAAAGCAGGGCTTCATTCCTCTCCTTGATTTTCCGCGTTCGATTCTTTAACTTTTCCCCTCCATTCACATGGTGCCAGGTTGTCTTCTTTTTTCGTTGCAATGATAAATTCTTTTGTTTGAGGCGCAACCTGGAGCCTAGCTTTGGATTTGCTCTTTTCTTCATTTGGTTACGTGCGGGGTCCTCTCTTCACTTTTTCACCTTTTCTCCACAATTCCCCTCCTTGTGAGGCGGACTTGTGCTTTTTTACTCCTCTTTGAGCAGGTAGGAACCTTCCACTTTCTGGAGGGACGCTCTCAAATTCCCCATCTGCGCGGGCTGTCCGTGTGAAGCGGCGGGTACTCTTTTTTTCTGAAGTGACTCAGGAGGGAAATTCACCCCAGCAGTATTGTAGTGATGACGCCTCTGGACCCCCCTTCCCTGTCCCTTCGGTTTTCACTACACCCTTCAGTCTGGGCTTTCTTTTTTTTCTCCGAGCGGGATGATCGGAACTCTTTCTGCCTTTTTCTGGGGGATGGGTGATAAGATTTTCTTTTTCCCTTTCCGGCAAGGCCCTGATCGCCCCCCTTGAGGTTTTTTTTTCGTTGCCCACAGGCGTCTGATCGGTTGGAAATATGATTCCTCTTGCACATTTCGCCGGTTTCTGATGTTCCCCTTTGCTTATGGCCGTCATGGTGGTTAGCCGAGTTTAGGTATCAGTTCAGCTTTCTCCGGCCCTTTCGGATTTTGCCGTCACGGACTTTGCTTTCCCCTTTTCTTTACGCCGCCCGCGTCTTTCCCCTCCATTCCCCCTCTCTTGATGCACAAGCTTCGACCTTTGCTGGTTTCTCCGCAACTTTCCCTTTTTTCCGTTCAAACTTTTTGGGCAGGTTCCGAGACTCTCCCCCCAGGCGCGAGTTTCGCTTTCTTTTCTTTTTTAGCCTGTAAAAGGTCGTCGCGCTCCACGGTGGGATTGGCGTTCGACCAGTTTTCGTCCTCCTTCGCTTCGTCGGTGCGAACGCTCGTCAATTCCCCTTTAATCCGAAGGGCTGTTTTTTTTAAACAGTCTAGCGAGGGTCGCCGTTTTTGGTTTTTTTTCGATCTACATTTTTTTACGCCACCACTCCCTTCTTGCCCGTTTAACGGCGGCTCCGTCGCACCGAATCATCTTTATCTCCACCCCTGTTCGAAACGCCCATCCCTGGATTTTTCTTTCGACGACGTCTTTGTTTTTTTTCATCTTAGAAGACAATAGCCCATTTTCATGGCTGTGCTTCTCTCCCCCTTCCCCCCCCATTAAGTTTCCAGCGCCACGGTCCCTCCCTCCGGTCCAGAATGGAGCAATTTTTCCTTAGTTGGCATCAAGAGTTGACCTTCTCCTGTTCGCGGGCTCACCAGCATGTCCGCGTCATATTTTCGGCAACTCCGATTCCGGTTTTTATTCCACCTCGAAGAAATACACTAGGCGGCTGAAGTTCCCCATCCCCCCCTTCCCCCGTTTCCGAAAACGGCCTACTGTGGCTTGACTGAAATTTCCTATTCCCGCTCTGACAGATTTCTTTTTTTTTCGCCATCAAAGCGACAGCCGCCTCTTCCGGCTTTTCGCCTGTCGGACTAAATCTTCCATCAAACGGCTCTTCCTCTTCTCGTTTCCGGGTCCTCTTTCGCCCGGACCCCACGCTCGACAGTCCGCCAAGTTTGAAACCCCTGAAAAGTGACAGGCACAATAAACTCGGCGCCCTGCTCGTGATCGCCCTCGGCGTCCTTTCCCCAGTCACGGCCTCACACCGAAAGCGATATTTTGCCCTTTTCCCCCTGAGTTCTCGCGCATCCATTTTTTTTCCTCGCAAAGCAAAATTCCTCGTGCTTAAATGTATTACCATGAAAAGAAGCGCTCCCCTGGCCGTGGCGAACTGAACTTCCTTGATTCCCCCCTCCTATCAAACGCGGCGCAACTTCCGGCCCCCTTCCCGCGGAATCTCTTCCAACACTCGACCCCCCTTTCCTTCCAAGTTGCTACGCCCTGTCCCCATGTGCCCTTGTTGGGAAAGGGTGATTTCCCGTCCTTCCCATCTTCATCAATGAGACGGCTCCTAAGACCTGCTGGGTATCTTTCTTCTCTAATGGACAAGAAGTCACACCTTCTGGTACGGTCCTCCCTCCACGCCACCCCCTTTCCCCCCTTCCCCCCTCACCCTCTCCGAATCCCTTTCCCCACCCGAAAGAGCTTCCTCCCCGCTTTTTTCAACGTTCCAGCAAAAAGGCGAGCATCTTGTCTCTCATTCGTGGTCGGTTCGCGTGTCGTTCCCCCTCTTTCCTGACCGTTCGCCGAACCCTTCGACTTTTTTATAAGTCAAGGCCTACTCCCCCAACGACATATTGCCCTGACCTCCCCCCTGCCACGTTGAATTCGCCGGTTCCCCCCCTCCCCCCTCCGAGACGGCCTCTCTACAGTTTCTTGAGCGCCACTGGAAAAACCCCTTCGGCTCACCATCCCTCACTTCCCTTTCCTTTGCCCGCGTTCGCCACTTTTTCCCTTCCCTGTCTCCCGTCGATCCGGTCCATTCCTTTCATAGAGTTACCGACGAAGTCCTCGTCTTCCCCTGCGCTTGATCTTCCTCATTCGCCTTTTCCTCCCGTCCAGCCGATATCTGGGCTTCCGGTTTGAAATCGCTCTTGTAGTTTCCACGCAGTGTAGCTGAATGTCTCTCTTTTTCGAAAAACGGCCTTCTTCCCCGTCTGAACCGCGCAAATCTCGCCTCCCTTCTGCACCGCACTGATTCATGCGCGTGGCCTTTCGATCCCTTTTAGACTCCCGGTTCTGGAAAATTCTGACGCCTCTTCCGATAGCATCACAGCCTTTCAAAATGATTTTTTGCAACTCCCTTCTCTTTCGCTTTCCCATTTCAGGTTTCCCCCCAAATTCTCACAACCATTCAAATGCCCCCCGGATGGCCAGCCTGTCTTTTTCTTTTTCATGCGCCGGCCTTGCGGCCTTTCCCTTCCCCTTTCTTCCGTAGAAGTCGACACCGCTTCCGCCCCCGGTTTTTCTTTTCCCTCTTACGTTTTTTTTTTCGAGAGAATTTCACGGAACCTTCCTCTTGAATCTTTAGCGGATAGTAAGGTCCAAATCTCAAATGGCCGCTCCGAAAAGTGAAATGTCCTGCTGGCCTTGCTGGTGCTTGGGTGTGCCCCTTTTGAATTTTCCCTCCCCTGGTGAAATGCGACCGAACCCGTCAGATGGTTCTTGGCCAGAGTTTCCAGGGGGGGCGCGGTGCTTCCAAATTCCAGACCCTCTCTTGGATGTGGCCGTCGGCCATCGACACGCTTTGCAGGCCTTTTCTCCACGATTCCTTTTTTTCTTGTTTTAAGAGGTACGAGTTTCATTTTCCCCCACGGGTCCACGTTTTGCGAAGTCTCTCTCCGTCCCTCCTGTCCAATGGGCGGGGCATTTGCGCTCATTTTCTCCCTCCCCCGCGGATAGGTTGAGAAAGTAGAATGATTGATCTCCCGCTTCTGCTTCTTTTTCTTCAGTGAAACGCTATGATATGGGTTAGTTTCGAGAAGACTTTTTTCATTACTTTGCGTGAACAAGCCGCCGCCCTTTTCGCAAAGATGGAAAATCCCCTGTCTTTTTCCCCATGTTGAGTGGTTTTTCCAGGTGGTTCCGCTCTTTCGCAATGGTGACCACCCTTTTGTCGTTCGGGAAAAGGTCCGTCCCTTTTGGTTTCGGGTATTATTTTCTCTTTTTTCTGTTTCGGCCGTCGATGGTTCCCCTCTTACGAGGGTTGCGGCATTTCCCATCGCCCCCAGAGAAAGCCACTTCTTTGTTTCTGCACACCCGGATCGCCTTCGCTTTTCAACAGTAAGCGTTTGGCCACTTTCTTTGCAAGCTTCCCGGTTGATTCCTTGGAGGTTCCCGTACAAAGGTTTTGTCCTCTTTGATGGAGGACACTTTCAGGACTCCCCTTTTCTGGGTTGTTCCAGGAGCCTTTTTTCTTCTTTCTTTTCGGAAGAGCCCGAGTTCGATGATTCGGCCCGCACGCCTATGCCCCTTTTTGCCCCAGGCGTACTTTTTTTCGGGCAATTGATAAAGCGCGTTTTCTCTTTAACGTAATAGAGGATGGTAACCTGATTGTTTTGTCTTAAGTGCGGGGGACTTAGTTGCCATTTTCCTTCCCTGCCAAACCGGCAGCGTCTGGTCCCCTTTTCCTTTCCCTTTCGTCCCCCCTGCTCGATAGTTAGGCAGGTCGAGGGGATTTTGATGGACTTCACCTTCCATGATGCGCCGGCGCGACTCAGTTTTTCGGTTCTCGGGCTTTGTGTGCTTACCGGCTAGGAGGAGAACTCCTTGCAGTCGCTTCCCTAAGCGTTGCCTTTTTTTCCACTTTTTTCTTAGGTTTTCCCTACCCCTTCAGATTGGCCAGGTTTTTCTTTGATCCGTCTCGGGGATGCTAGTTATTCTCTTTTTCGATTTTTTATGTGGGAGGGGTCATTATCTCGGCCTTCTTGATCTCTTCGGCCTCCTTCCCTTGGTTCGTCTTATCACAAAAGGCGTATTGAATATTTTGCCTTCTTTCCATTAATTTGACCCACAATTTTCGCCGTTTTTGGCCTGTTTTTGTGAATGACTTCAGGGAGTCAAGCTCCGTAGTGTCTCTAGTTTAAGATTCTTCCCCAGTCCCTCATCTGGTGACTACGACGAACTGTGCGCGTTGTTCCCATTCTTTTTCTCAGTACCTCTATAGAAGACGCAGTTCGATTCCACTCCTCTACCCCCCCTTTAAATTGAATCCATGATTTTCCCCAATTACTTGGAACTCGCCGGAAACTTTCTTTGTCGATTTTCTTTGAATCCCCCCGACCTTTCTCTCGGTTTTCCTCTCTTAATATTGATTGGAGAAGCACTTTACACGCCCCTCTTCCCCTGCCTAACCCACGGTGGGATTGGTTCTTTCCCATTTTTTTTAGCCTCTCGGCGAGATAGTCGGCTCAGCTCTTTTTTCTCTGAGTCCTTGGTGAGAATCCC
>Ga0179593_1452060_pt1 | contig 12197 bp, 16 predicted proteins | sample CZODoug2_1_08_16_FD_185931 | JGI IMG/M metagenome (GOLD analysis project Ga0179593, IMG submission 185931) | Vadose zone soil fungal communities from Angelo Coast Range Reserve, California, USA - CZODoug2_1_08_16fungal (PacBio error correction) | ecosystem: Environmental > Terrestrial > Soil >... | reverse complement strand
TTCTTTTTACTCTTTAGTCCCTCTTTTCTTTATTCTTGTAGACCATTGAACATTTGGTTACCGTACCACCCCCTTAAAAACTTCCTTGGCACCCACTTGCCGCTGACCCCGCCCGCTCATGGTAATTCTTAAGACCCACCGCGCGCATCGCAAGTGTTTCGCTCTTTTCTTTTTTGCGGCTATGTCACTATGCTGCCCCGTCCCTTTTCCGGAATCAAGGTGTACTCCTACTAGGACCAAATATGACGGTCAAGTGCTTTCCCCCTATCCTCCGCCCCACTATTTCTGGATCCCGAACACGATCTCCCCGGAGAGACTGACGTCCGCGATGGCCAGACCCCGGTTTCCTTTCCCGACCTGTAGTTGGCGCAGTTTTGGGCACTGTGGATCCGTTCATGTAGCACGAAGATTTGCTTTTCCTTGTCTTCCTGTCCCCATACTCGGAGGTCGCCGCAAGGCCCTGAGTGTCCCCCACTCTTTCGCAATGTGCAATGGGAATATCACGTTACCGATGTGTTCCCAGGCTAACCTTCTCCTTGCCTTGTTCCCAGGGACGGGTGAACCCCAGGTTTTGACTCTTCCATTCCCTTTGGTTCAGGTTGAGGTTCTCTGTTTACCTCGAATGATAATCCCCCCTCTGTTTCAATACTCCCAATGGAGGCGAATTTATTTTTTTTGTGTTTTTCCGGTGGCTGTCCGTCAACCCTGGGTTGTCTATCTTTTTTACCTTTCTTAGATGGCCCCCACTTCGGGCTTGGCCAGACCAGGTATATCTTACAAGGAGGATACCCCCATACGTTCGGCCCAGTCGGCCTCGTTTCTCCAGATCCAGGCCTGTGTTTAAGTGCCCCCTCTGAGAGGACGTGTTCTAATGTGTTTCTTGCGCTCTACCAAGTACTGGATTGTACGGCACTTGACTTGTCCTCCTCCGCAACGGATTATTGCCCCCTTCTTTAGCGGTCCGCATATCTAGGTTTGTGTCTTGGGTTGTGCTCCGGCCGGCTTGTCCCTTCTAACTACGCTCCCGACCATCTTGAATATGAGGTTATTCCGGATTTTGTGTCTTTGGGCTACCGACAATAAATGTTTGATTGTTTTTACTTCTTGTCTGACGGTTTGCTTATGTCGGGTGCTGGCTTATTTCCTTTAAATTTTTGACCGTAGACTTGATCGAGTTCTGGGGTTTTGCTCCTGTCGCATACCCAGTACAGGATTCCCCTTTTGCAGTTTCTCACCGTTTTTTTTCGGTTCTCTATGTGGTTAACGACTGACCTCTAAGGGCCTTTACTTCCCTCTCCCATAACTTTTTATCTCATCATGTTTTTTTTTTTTTTTGTGGGACAGTGTGTTGGCGCCGTTAGACTCGTTCTTCCTTCAGTCTAGAGTCTCCCTGGAGTTCACAGTCATCTCCTCTTCGTCTCCAGATGGTCCTCCCTGATCTATATTCCGCACCCTTTCTCTCCCCCCTATCCCGCCCTCATCTCCCCCTTCTGGGAGGTACTCCTCAAGGGTCTTTTATGCGTTTCTTGGAACCCAATGGAGGAACATCGCCGACCCCCAAGTAGCTGAACATCTATTCGCTTCCCCGCCTCCTAGAGGTTAGCAGAAATAGTGACAAGCGGGAACCTCCCCCCAGATGCCAAGACCCTTCGCACTTTCGCGAGTGCTTTCGGAGTACAGCTTGGTCATTCTTTATTTTAGACACCGAATGGTAGTAGCGTCTACTTTCGACCTTATTGATGAACCCATAATGTTTTTTCTTTTTATCACTATCCACAACTTGTTCTTTCTGAGAGGTCCTTTTGTGTTTTGCCCTTTTTCGGCTTAGAGCCATGAAACTTCTTTTTGATTTACGCTACTCCAAGCCACTGGATTCATCTTTACGTTTTTGACTGCGTGGCAGTTTTTTGAACGTGTTTTGGTTTTTTTTTACTGCCTATTTTGCCTTTACCACATCTATTTGTCGTTTCTAATTTTCTCAGCCGTCGAGGACTCACTTTGCCCCTTTTGGTTCACATGTTTTCTAACTCATGCCGTCTGTGTTGTAAGGACCAGTTATTCAATCGTTGCAACTTTCCCCCTCTCGTGTATGATGATCCAATTTGTGTTTGGTTCTGAGGGGTTAAGGAGGCCTTTGTCTTGCTGACTCAACCCCAACCCAATACCATTCCCTCTCGGCGCGTGCAAGGTCTTGTCTGTGTCTGGGTTTCCTTCGTACTTCCTTGAGTTTGCCCCTGCGCATTGGCTCTTCCTTAACCAAACCATCAAAAAATTCCATTAGACCGCTTCCCCCCACCCAGTGATTCTTTCCCCTGCAACACTGGTCTGCTTTTCTTTTGAAGTAAATTCTCCCTTTTGTTGCCCAACTTTGTTTTTCATTTCCGTGGATTGCGGGTTTCCCCGGTCATTTTTTTTTTGGTCGGAGAGGCCCGTTAGTTTTCCTTTTTCCCTCTGTTCGTTGTTTGTCTTGTCTTCCACTATTTTGGGAGCTGAGTCTCCTGACCTTTCACACTGTGAGCCCGGTGAGGTTTTTGTGGGGTACTATCTTCTTTTATCCAAGTGTTGTTGTTTTGCGTCGAGTCACCCCCCCGCCAACGTATTCCCCCGTCTTTTAGAATAACTCTCAAACTACGTTTCTTCTCCCTTTCCCCCCCAAACACCGTAAGCTGGCTTTCTTTGTCGATCCCCCCCCCCAGCGAACAGATTGCCCTTTTTTTGCAGCCCCCGGTTGCACAACTTCCCGGATGTCCCAATTTGGATTCCCGTCGTTCAGTTTACTTCCCCTCCGACACTGAACTCCCCTCTCATAATGTTCTACTTTGTCATAAATGCACTTTTCTGTTTTTCCTGGTCATATCCAGCCTCATTTTCCCCCCTCTCCGGTTCGCCCTTCCACCGACACATTCAAACCCGACCTGACCGCACTAACCCCCTTTCAGTTTACTTGTATTTCTTTTATAGCCCAGAGTGAAACTTTTTCTTCCCCCCTGATTTTCCATAACCCCCTTTGATCATCATCCCCCCTCCCCCAGATTTTCCCCCTTGGAAGTTCTGATCTCCCCCCCATACCTGTGCCCACCCTCCCGGAGAATATAAGTGTCTCCCCCCCCCCCTGCTTTCCCCAGGGGCTTGCCCATATCGTATCCTGCTCCTTTTGTCCGCTTCCACTGACACCTTCTGTTTGGTTAACGTCGCTCCGTACCCCTCACCCCCCCATTTTTTCCAGGCACCGCCCTCCCCCCTCGCCCAGTCCCGCTTGGACAAAAGAGTTTTTCCATGTAATTAACCACCTGCGTCCCGTTCCTCCCTAACCAACCTTCCCCCGACGGATACTGACCGCAACTTTTTTTCTGTCTCGAACGACATGTCTTTCCCCTTCAGCAGGTTCCCACTGCGGTTCATCATCAGCCACCCAGCAGTTCCCTGTCCTCCGCACCGCAAGGCTTTGGTTGATCCACCCCCCCCGCCCGGGACTAAGGCCAGATCCCACATCTCCCCAATGCCCCCTGCCGCCCTCCGTTTTCGTCCAAAACATTTTTTCCGCCTAACCCCCCCTATGTTAGCGTTGTTTACCAAGAGTATTCCTAGGGCCGATCAGGCCCCCCGGTCTTCCACATTACTTAACCCACCCCAACCCTCTTCCCTACCAGACTGTGAGGCACCTTTGCTTCCGTCCCAGGGTATCCTTTACCGTGCTTGAAGTCCCCTCCCAACCCTTCGTCTAGATACGCTTCCCGTCCTTCTAAAATTAGCATCCGCCATTCTTCCTTTCCTGAACCTTATTAACAATGAATCTTCCCGGACCCCCCCTCCCCCCTTTATTGTCGGTCGCCCCCCCATCACCCCCCCCCACCCAATTTTCCGCCACCACACTTGACAGTGACCTCGGTAGTTGAGTCTCTCTTCAAATCAGTCTACAAATTTTGCATCTCCCCCCTCTTTCGACCTCTCTGAATTCCCCTCCTGGCTACCCACGCTCCTTGAGTTTTGTTTTCTTCGTCTCCTTCTCCTACATTACAGACGTTTTCTGAGAGATACACAGCCCTAACCTTTCCTTATCACGCTTTTCTTCTGGGCATAACTGCTTTGTCGTTATGACTCTTTTCCCCTTTTTTCCTGTGCCCTGACCCTTAGGTTTAGACAGAGTGTCAATGCTTACCATGTAATCGGCCCCCTCCCCTGCAGTTATCTGCGGTTAACCCCCCCTCGGATCCCCCATTTGTTTTTTTTCTGACCAGACATTTATTCCGCTTTCTCCGCCGGTTTATTTCAACCAGGGGCGGAATCCCCTATGGTATCACTTCCTACCTTGACGCACCCCTCATGTCCCTCTTTTAAGCTTTTTTCAACTGTTCCCGGACGCGCCAAGGCCCGATGTACCATCTTTCCTCTTGAAAGCCCCCCCCATCCTCTTTCCTTGTTTGCACCCAGAAAGCTAAGCCTACGGACGAGTCGGGGCCTCGTTCACATCTTCTCTTCTATCCCCAATTTACCTTTCCCAGGTCTTCACCCGTTTCGCCGGCATCCACCACCTATGTGTTTTCTGCCGTTTTCTTGCCCTCGACGAGGCTCGTACCTCGATATCAGTTCGTTGTCCGATCCTTTGGCCCGGCGAGAAGGTGCCGGAGCTTTGAGTCATCGGGTGGTCGGCCGGATCCCATTTGGGGTCGGACTTTTTCCGTATGTTCAAAGAGCCGTCACTTGTAAACCCACTAAGGTGACACCAGATGCGCTCTTGGCCTGTTCTGCTGGAAGATGTTGGGGGGTAAAGGTTACCTGTGTTTACTGCCCTCGTTTATTTACCAAGTTGTTGTGGGGTAGAGTATGCTTGTTGTACTTTCTCCAACATGGCAGTCTTTCCAGTTGCAGAATAAAGACGGTCTTCCACCCCACGCCCCATTTCAATCCCTCTTCCCATCTTTGTGTTTTTTTGAGATATACTTTCTTTGGCCCCCTGTGTATTGCCGGGTTTATGACACTTCAAGTCACAGCACTTACACTTGTTTGCGCCGCATAAAAAACCATCTTCCTACTTATAGCCTTGGTTTTAAATCATTATTTGTTCGCTTGACAGACCTGGACTGTTCCCGGCCCTTCTGACCAAAGCGACCATGGAAAGTGGTTTGTCGACTGCAGTTGGTTTTTGTTTCGGAGGCGATTGTCCCCATGCTCCATGGTTTGGTGTCACTTCACCGGCCTTCCGGAAGAGACCCCCCCCCCATTATCCGGTACGAGCCTCCCAATTCTAGAAGCCCCACGATTCAGGAAGCACCTGTCAAAAATCTCCCCTCGGGTTATACGTATAGCCCTGCTCTTCCTAGGATGTACGCACCCAAAGATCCCGTGACTTTGAATTAGGTGTGATCCCACGGCGCCCAAACTGTCCCTTGCGACTTGACTCAGAATTAAGCTCAGAGTGGTTGATTTTGTCAGATTCAACTACTCTGCATTGGTGTCTTAGCATTTTTGGCCCCCACCATTTATCTCTCCGGTTCCCAGTCCTGCTCATTTACCGCTGGCACCTGCTCTTGTGGGCCCGGCCTTTTTGACCATTTTGCAAAATCTTTACCCCTATTCCCCGAATTTCTGCCAAGGTGATTGGCCCCCCAGCGGGCTTATTATTTACCCCTTCTCCGATGCCTATACTGGTTGAATCTACTGCGTCGCAGAGCGGTCGTGCATGTTTGTCAGTAAACCTGGGTGTTGTCCCCCCGGTTGTAAAAAGGTTTGTCTATGCTCCCCACAAGTCGGGCTTGTTTTTTCCCATACCCCAGGTTCCTTAAAAGTGTTCTTACCCTTCAACGGACTTCTTTAACTATGTCCGCGTTCATGCTGGCTCCTATTGTTAAGAAGCGGGGATAAGGCCTTTTTTTTCTATGTTGTGTTCCCTCCCCATCCCGAGTTTAATGTGATGAACCGTCCCATGAGAGACGCCCACTCCACCTTAGATAACTTATTTTCGTGTCACTTTTCTCATATTCTCGTTCGACGGTCTCTGCCCGGTGATCCCCTGACGGAGTCACATCCTACGTCCAACTACCTCTTCTGACTCGGGCTGTTTTTCTTGACGGTCTGACAGGTGGTTGGGGCTCTACCAAATAATGGCTTCTATGGACTTTCCCAATATTCCCCCGGTGTTGTATCTGTACAGGAGGCTTCCAGTTTGGAAGATTTTTTTGATGCATAGCGTGATGAGGACCCGGTTTTTTTTCTTTTTGAAGGGTTTCTGGCGCGGCACTTCATGTAGCACGCAACCAGTCCGGAAGCTTCGGGTCTTTCCACCCGTCTGTGACGATTTGCTTCGTCGGGGAACTATGGAACCGAGAGTTTTGACGGCCCCCCTAGCTCATTAACGCGCTTTGAAAACAGTCTCGAAAGATTGGTTCGCCCCTAATTTTTTGATCATTCGATTTTTGTGCGGGTCTGTGGAGCTGAGAGATGGTGATGCATTCGGCGGCCGTATTTCCCAACCCCTCGATGGTGGATTTTGGGCAATGTGGTCCACTGCTGTGGTTTCTTAGTTCGCCTAACACCGTCCCTGGTTAGCCCTTTGTTTTTTTTAAAATAGGTTCTTATATCATGACTCCCCACCTTTTTCTTTTATTTCGGTGTGTTTCGGCCGTATGAAACTGCTTGTCGCGCTCACGTTCCCATCCCGTGTGGCCTTAATATTCATCCGGTTGTTTGCGAGGATGCTGGCCTTGCACCTGTGGGTGTGGTATTCGGCATTTTTTTTTTTTTCTTACCACATCGCTTTGCTGTGCTCTCGTTCGCCGTTTTGAGTTCTACGGTTTTTCCTTAATGGGTTTAGGTGTGAGACATATGACTTGATTCGTCGTGGGCACGGCGGCATTTACTTCCTTCTGCCAACACGTTTTTTCCAGATTTTTCTTCTTCTTTTTTAACAGGAGGTGAGGTTGTATGACGGGTGGACAGCGTTGCATGGGCCCTTATGCTGATAAAAAAAATAAATGACATGACCTGCGCCTTTTCGCTGCATGTTTTTTTGGTTCCTTTTTTTAGTTTCTTCGACTACCTGATCTGGGATCCTGCCTCTTGCTATCCCCTTTTCTTACCCACAAACTAACCAAAAAAGTTTCCCCTGACACGATACACCTGGATATCCCTTTCCCCGGCAACAAAGTTGGTTCTCTCTTTCTTATGTTCATGTCTCCCCCTGCTTGAATAAAACTTTGCACCCTTTATCCCTGGCCTTAGGAGCCCCCTGGTGCAGGTTCGGTCCGCTTTTGTGTGGCGGATTGTCCTCGGCCGAAGCCTCTTTTTTTTCGGTTGGTGGTTTCGTTTTAATCGAACCGTTTGGTATCTCTTCTCCAGACCAGGACCTGTTTCTCTTTGCTTGGTGGTTCGGATCCTTTTCTTATTCCTAAGAATAAGTGTTTTGTGTGTTTTTTTGAAGATACTAACCCCCCCGACCACCCTTTCTCCAAGGTTTTTTTCTTGCCTTTGTTTTTAATTTCCCTCTCCTAATCTTTTTTTCCACCACAGGAAAAAGTGATCCTATGCCGCTCCGTCCCCACAGCGAAACGACCTTCGTGTCCCCCCTCTGCCCCCAACCAAACCGGATGGACCCGATTTTTCCGCAGGGACCCCCTTCAGCCTCTCCCCCCCCCCGCCGTAACAGGCTCCCTTTTTTGCTACTTCCTAACTTGTTTTTAATGTTTTTTTTGTATACGGGCTCTACGCGGCCGACCCGCTCCAGAGTAGTCGAATTACCCCCCCCCCTCCCCCCAACTTCCCCCTAAAACAGCACTCACCATGATCGGTTTATTGTATTATTTTCCTTTATCCCCCCATCCAGCGTCACTGCCTTTCCCATGCTTAACCCCACCTGTGAACTCCCCACGCGATGTACTGTTGTCCTACGATCTCAAATACTGGTCCGCATTCACCTACGCTAACTCTTCTTGTCTCCCATTTCCCCATGGTTCTTGCCAACGCGTACTCCTTGGCCGGCGTTCCCGAAGACCGACACCAAGCGTGTGTTCCAAATTCCCTGATTGTCGAATACCATGCAAACAGTTTTTTACTTACAGCCTTCCCTCGCAACCTTTCAAGAGAAGATCATTTTCCCTTATCCTGCTCTCGTAACATCCCCCCCGGACATTGCCCCCGCCGCCGCCGTCCCCCCCCCAACCAACGGCAACACCGACGCAAGAACCGACCCGTTGATAGGATGCTTACTCCCCTGGGTTCACCGCCCCGCCAGGCCACATGAGGTTTGTCACAGACAGACTCGAACACAGAGGCCCCCCCCGGTCCTAAGAACCCGACACGGGCTTTTTTTTTAACCCCGCCCAGTGCCCCCCCCACCCCCTCCCCCACGCCCCCCCACCCCCCCCCCCGACGCCCCCCCCCCCCCACCCCCCCAAACCCGCGCAACACCCTGTCCCTCATTTCCGCATGCATCACCCCAAAATTTCACAATCGTTTTCGAAAGGTTACATCCGCTGTATGTAGGGGCTTCCTTTCCACTAGAGTTCCCCCCCCCCCCTATCCCCTACACCCCGATATAGACCATGGGAGTATGGCCTTCTTTTAGACTGTGATCGGACTATCCTGTTTCGCCGCCTTCGCCAAAACCCTTCGCCTCCGAACGTAAGCCACAATTTTTGCGCTCCTTCCTTACCTGGCAGCCCCTCCGTCCGCCACCTGCAATATTTCCCCCTTATGCCGCCCTCTTCTTCCACACCCTCCCAAAACATTTCTTCGCCCACAATTCTCTCGATCTTTGATCTTTTATCTTCCTCCCCGGGATAACCGCGATCCCGTTCGCATCGATATGTCGTTCCCTCACGACCCGCTCCTGATCTTCACCCCTCTTCCAAGTCCTTTTACAATCCATTAAATTTTAAGGGTTCATCCCCAAAAGCAAAGTTCCAATCCTTCCACGGACTCTCTTCTGAACCTTCAGGCTTTCAGTCCGGATACATCTTTTTCCCCTCGGTTTCCTATTCTTTGACAAGTTTCCCCTCTACTTTTCGCCGACAAGCCCTCCTTGTTGGCCCCCCCTCCTCCTCCGGTTGAAACCGCGGACACCAGGCTAACCCATCCCTTCGCCACCGAAGTCTTACGCGGGTTCTTTCAAAAGTCGGCCGTCAGTTCAGGCTCCATTGGATTAGTATCCCCCGGGGCATTCACCAGGGCCGGGCCGCCTGGACAGCGGGGCACGGGGTCACGGCTTGTTCCCATTACTAAGGGAGTGTGGCGCTCCCCGAGTCGGAGACTATGAACGGTTTTTGGCCTCTGTTGAACAGGAATTCCTTTTGCACGTATGCCGCAGGATTGGCCATCGCCCATTACTCCCTTCTCGTAGTCCATTCATGCAGAGTCCATTTTGCTACGTCCCAACCCTCCTTGTTCAGTCCTTGTCTCCCCCTCGACGATGCTCTGCTCTCTTCTCCCGATCAGACTGTTTTCTAGGTTTTTAATCGGTGGTTCTGTTACGGTTTCCCCCGGCGCTGTCTGGTCCGGCTTCACCTGATTGTTGTTCACCTATCCCTGCAGGTGTTAAAATCCCGTCACGCCCCAACAAGCGGATCACACCTGCCGATGGCGTTTTTGGGCCTTCTTCCCCTTCGATTTCCCATTATTCTCCTCTCTCGGACTGTTCCCCAGGGGCGCAGGAGGAAATGTTTGGTTAGCGCTCCCCCACGGTTTCAAGTGTTCTTGAAATTGTTATAAAAGCAGTCCTCCATTTTTCCCCAAATCCTCTTTTTTTCGTGTTGTTTGTAGATGCTTATTTCGTTCCTCTTGATGCCCCTTTGGTTCTTCGTATCCATGCAACCTTTGGGCCGAATACACCATTATCCACCCCTCTTCCATGTCCCACCTTCTGGCTTCCACTCCTCATGTTATTCTCCTTGGAAGAGCCGGACCACCGAACGCTCAAGGAGGCCACAGTGATCCTCGTAGACATCGTTGGGCTCTTGACGGCACCTAGGGTTAAAGCATTTCTTGAAATGCGGGCATGGGGTTAACTTATCCCATTGGACCGGACGAGCCCACCTTGACGAAGCCCTTGACCCCTTTCGCCCGCCCCACGATTCTGACGCACGACCCCCCATCCTTTTTAGTTATACGGTATTTCCCGACCTCGTCTTTCAAGACCGGGTCACCCATTCACTCCCGGGAGGGTTTTTTATGCCGTATCCGGAACGCATGTAGTCAATGTAGCGTAGCAGAAGTTGTTTGCCGCTTGCCATTACGCGGCCTTTATGTCCCCTAGACTCGTTTTAAAAGATTTTGAAATCAGAATTGGCCTCTGATATGCCCTATGTAGATCAATGATATTCTCAGGCCCTTTGTGTGAACAGTTGAAAAGCTACCGAGTCCCCAGAGCAGGTTAGTGTTGGTTATACCCTTCGAAGGATTTCCGCCCCTTCTTTGTTAAACATAACAATGTCGTTCGAGCGTTTTACGTGCAGGGCTGTCCCGTTCAAAAAAACCTTTTTTCTAGGTTGTCAACCCTTGCGTTTCCTACCCCTTAGGCTTTGGAGGGCAAGGTGTAAAAGGTTTTACAATCTGGCACCTGCTTTCCCCAGATTCTTCTCATCCGGGTTTCCATATGAGAGGCACGGACTGTATTTTTTTTTTTATCTCAACATGCTTTAGGAGGCAAGGGTAGACGAACGGCAGAAAAGGTTTCCTCCGGCGGCGACAGTTCCCCCTACTTCGCTACACTAGAAGGGATGGAGGTTCGATCTGACACGGCGTACCTCATGAGAACCTCATCTTCACATTGGACCAGGGGTTTTGCTGCATTGGTTGGAAATGTGGTTTCCTTTTTCTCCCCGCCTTCCTTTCCGTTGATATTTTGTCGGAAGGCGGGATTGTAAGTCGGATTAGCAGTTTTGCCTTCTCTGGATCGCCGAAGGTTTTTGTCTCGGCAATAATCCCCCCGCTTACCACCGCAGGCTGGGAGTAACATTTTTTTTTCCTATTGTTTAGGAATTACTTGAATCTCGGGTCCCCCTGGAATATCTCCCTCAACGCGTTTTAACCCTTTTCAAAGAGGTGTTCGAAACTCGTCTTTTGTGACCCTGGCGAGCCCCCGCTGAAGTTTTTTGGGTTCTTTGGGGACCCTGAAGCAGGCAGAGGAGGGTGCGTTTTAACCACGCACTTGAGGCCTTTGGACGGTCCCCTGCTTAAATGATTTTGTCGCGTGGTGTGATTCGACACCGACTTTATGCCTTTGGTGGGAAGCTGCAAAAGTGGTCTATTAGTAGCCCTCTTATCCAACCTTTTCTTTTTTCGTTATTTTCTTTTTTTGTTTTTCTTTTTTTCGTTGTGCCCCGTCCACTGTTTGGTGAGGTTACCTATCTGTGACATTAAACGTTATCATTCCCGTTGTTGCTCGGGATTTGATGGTGGCATTTAATTGCGGTTTCTGGGATTCAGGCTTCTGTTTTAAAAATCTCTTTTTTTTTTTGCCTGTTTTACAGCGGCTCGAGGCTACTAGGTTTTTGCACCTCCCTTGATCCTAGGGGTGTTGAGAATTTATTGACCGTGATCGTTGGGACGTTGGCCTGATTTTCGTCTCGTACGGGCACCCCTTTCACCTGTTTCTAGTCTCACGATGGGGTTGTCAGTTGGCAGGATGAAGTGGCACCTTTTGATCCAAAATCCCTTCCAGCTGCAGATTTTCTTTCTCGTAGTTCGTGTTATTTTGGTCTGGTTTGGATCGATAATGGTTTTGGCTTTTCCGCTGTTTTTTCCGTACCAACAATTGGCCCCCTTTGCATTTCTATGAAAACCTTCTCCCCCACAATTCCGTTTCCCTGCCCCCTTGGGTAATATTTTTCCCCCCCGTAAAATCGAGGGACCTCACTTGTATAAGGTCTTATGTTGAGGGGGTCTGCGCATTCCAACCCCTGGGCATGGCGGTTTCGTGTTGGCCGGTCGGCTATTTTCTTTTTTTCTGTGGTGCAGAACCGTTCGGGCTGCTCTTCTTCCCCTTTGAAGGAACCGAGACTTTTCGTGTGTATTTTTTTTTTTTCCCTAAGTTGGTGTTGGAGCTCTCCCCTTCCCCACCCACGTCCCCCCTTCATTTAGGAGATAATTTTCTCCGCCACTCGGTTTCTGCCTCCGTCCGGAAATTTTTTTCTGTTCTTGCCCCCTTTTACCATCTCCTTCCCTGTCCACCTGCAGCCCCCTTTCCGAAACCTAACTGGTTCCAG
>Ga0179593_1346308_pt1 | contig 12197 bp, 22 predicted proteins | sample CZODoug2_1_08_16_FD_185931 | JGI IMG/M metagenome (GOLD analysis project Ga0179593, IMG submission 185931) | Vadose zone soil fungal communities from Angelo Coast Range Reserve, California, USA - CZODoug2_1_08_16fungal (PacBio error correction) | ecosystem: Environmental > Terrestrial > Soil >... | reverse complement strand
TACTTCCCCCTCTGGAACCCAGATTGATGGAGTGTTCTGTGTTTCCTCTCTTGTCCATCTCTCATGACTTTTACTCTTTCCCCTCCTTTGGAGGTTTCCCACTTCCTTGGGTCCACATTTTTGCTACTTCGTTTTTTGTTTACCCAAGTGCACCTAAAGCATCCATTAATTAAAACCTCCGAGGAACACAAGTTCAGTTTGCCCCAAATCTCACTTCTTTCCACAACCCCCCCCCCCAGGTCTTCCTACCACCCGAAAAGGTCCAAATGCCCCTTTTCCCCTTTCCCACAAACCCCACCATTACACTTCCTTTTTGGAAACTTGGATTTTTTTTTCCCTTGTCCACCTTCATTTTGCATTTTTGTCTCCTCAGACAGCAACATTGTGTCTTTTGGTTTTTTCCCCCCCCAGTTTAAAATCAAATGCCAAATTTTCTTCCTGTCAAGGACTCCCGTTCTTCCAAGCAGTTCCCGCTTTTTCTACACCCCATTTTTTTCATGATTACCACTATCACCCCCCCAGGCTAATTTTTGGTCTTTTTTTTTTTTTTTTTCCCCTTTCAGTTGACTTTTGCCCCACTTCCCAAATGTTCTTTTTCCTCACAAACCATTGGTCTCGACTCATCCCCTCACAAACCTTTCCCTCCGAATAAGCACCCACACCCCTCTTTATTCCCGCTTTTCTCCTTTTCCCCCTAATCTTTACTGAACCCCTTTCCAAGGACCCCCTCACACATGTCCTTTCTCCTAGAGTCCATTACATGTTTCCCCACTACCAAACATCTTATTTTTTTCTTCCCTTACCAACAAACCCTGCCTCAACAACCCCCCCCTGCTGTACTGCCCCTACATTTTTATCACCCCCCAGTAACCGCCTTTATTCCATTTCATTCCATAACTTCCAATGGCTTTTCCCTTCTTCTTTTTCTGACTGGACAGTGCCTTCATTTCACTCTTTTTCCACCTTTCCCTCCCACCCTCCCCTTCCAATTTTCAGTTCTTTCCCAGGAATTTTTTCACTTTTTTCTGTCCAACCAGATTCCCCAATACCCTGGACCTTTTCACTTCCTTTTTTTTAACCCCTTCAACCTGTCCCTGGCCCAATCTGTGACTTTTTTTTCTTGTGGTCCTTTTTTTGCATGCCCCCCACCCACCTTTTTCCCCTCCTAGGATCCCCCTTCCCCCCACAATTGGCACTGGTACCCATTTTTTTTTTGATCTCAAATGTTAATCCCCAAGTTTAAATTCTATTTTTCTTTGTTGTTTTCCCCCCCACCCCCCCTTTCCTGGGCCATTGTTTTGTTGCATTGATTCACCACCCCTTTTAAACTTTTTCTTGGACTAACCCGAATTCACCCTCTGGCATTCCTTCCAAAGTTCCTTTTATTTTGCCAATTGCCCCCCAAAAAATTTTTTTACCCAACCCCCTCCCCGAGGGGGCTGGACCCTGTCCTATGTCCCAAATGACCATCATCTTTCTGCATTGCCAATGTGTCTTCCCGGGCGCACAAGACAACCCGACCCTCTTTTTAATGTTTTTGATTTTTTTTGCGTCCAAACACAGAACCTTCCTATATTATAAATTCAGTTGACTCTCCCCCCCCACCCTCACCAAAGTTACCATTTCTGTTTCTCCCCCCTTTCATTTTATGCTTTACAACATGATCCCCCCCCTGATTTTGTCTCCCTTTTGCCAGTCCCCCCCATGAAGCTTTTTGTTTTCCCAACACGCAACCCCCCCCCCTGATGTATTTCCACTAGCTCTGGGGATTTTTTATGAATCACACTTGTTCCTCTTTGGTGAAGTCATTTCTTGACCACCTTTGCGTTTTTTCTCCTTTCATCTCATGGTCTACCCTGTTGGTTTACCCAAATTTCTTTTTTTTTTTAAGTTTTACAAACAGTCCCCCAAAAACAGTTTTTTCATCTCCTTCAACACCAGAGCCAATATCCTGATCGCTCCTTCCTTTAATTCCACAATGAAGGGCCTTACCCCAATCCCCCCCCCTGACCCACCAGAAGATTTGCCGGTGAAGTTTCTTCCCCTCATTTTAGTTGTTGGTGCATGATCCCTTTTGTGGTCCTTTTTTGAAACGCTATTCACCCTTTCTCGTTCCACCCCTCGCAATACCCTCCAGCTTTCCCCCCCCTCTCCTCCCCAGTGATCTTCCAACTTGACAACATTCAGGGTCCAGATTTTACTCCCATGTTCCATTCCTTCACACCCTCCAAGACTTCCCCCCTTCCCCCTTACACCCCCTCCATCTCACCCCCTTTCCCCCCCCATACTTTCTCTATTTTTCAACTCAATTTCCCAACCCAACATCGATCACAGCCCCCCTCTACCACCTCACTTTTTTTTTTTTCTCTTTTACCTAGTGTTTCCTTCCCAACCTCTTGGGGTATCTGGTGTCGTCTCAGCCCACTTCTCAATATTGTCATCTTCCTCTGAGTTTTCTGCCTCCGGATTTCCCATCTACTCCTTGTATTCATGACTTAAGAGTTCCCTTCTCTTTTTGTCCTTTAACTTGTTATTGACTGCCCCCCACACTTACATTTCTGCAATGCAACTTCCGACTTCGTTGTGGACAACCATCCGTCTGGACAATCCAATATACATTGGCCACTTTGGGTTCTCTTTTTTCCACACCTCAACCCCTGACATTCCCCCTTTTGGCACAGTTCATTGTTGTTTTCCCTAGTTTAAAAGTCCCCAGTTCTTCTTTCTCTTGTTTTCTCGATACAAGGCCCCTTTTAGTTTTGGGCAAACCTTTTCCAGCGGGCCCTTTTTCTGGATTTTTCATTTGATTATTCCTCCAAGAACCTTGGTCTTTAGACCCCTATTGCCTTCTCCCTTTCCACCTCAAATTTACTCCCATCTACATCCTGAAATTTATGGACTTCCCTTCCAACTTTCTTGAGGAGGGAGATTGTTCGGACTCTTTTTTTAACCCTCCCAGTCTATGTCTGCTGCTCCACCATGGGCTGACCTCAATTAGGCAGTTTCCCCCTGGAAGAGCTCCCCCACTTTCTTTTCCCACATTATTTTTTCTTCCTCCAGTTGTTTTTTTTTCTGAGCAGAGTTTCTATTTTTGTGTGGACTTTTTTACTTGTCTGGTTCGCCATAGTATTTCTTTTAGGAGCTTTGTGCAGACCTCTCTGTTCCCTGTTTGCTTCCAAACAAGATTCTGTTTTTTTACAAACTTTTTCCCTTCCATCCAAGTTACACCAATTGATTGAATTTCCATTTCCTTTTTTATTTCCATGGAATTGGATGATGGTAGTTTTTTCTTTGCCGTCGTTTTTCCCCCTCACTGTTCTTTCCTATAGTACTTCTCCTCCTTTCTTTATCCCCCCTTTTTCATTTGTACTCCGCCTACTTTTGGCGCTGTGAGAATGGCTTATCTGGTTTTTCCTTCCCCCCCAATGAGACCCTCAGGAATTTTCCTTAACTTTACCCCCAACACTTTCACTTGCCCCCTTGCTTTTAGGAAGTGTTGCCCCATCCCTCACCAAGTGCTTTTTTTTTTTTTTTTCTGTTTTTTTTCATGAGAGAGTGTTTTCCCCTCTGAACAGTGGGTCCCCCCCTTTTTTTTGTTTACAAACACTCTGCTTTTTTCTTTTTTCTCATGGTAATGCTTTCAGTGTTGTGCCAATTCAATTTAACCCCCCCTCCCTTCCATCGAACACTTTTTTCTTCTTCTAATGTCCTGAGTCCTCTTGATCTGAATACTGACCTCCCCGATATTCTCCTCAAAGCATGGTATTTTCCTCTCCCCCACCACTTTCCCCCCTTGCTTTTATTCTGTCTTCCCTATGGTAGCTAATTTTCCAGGTTTAGTTGTTAGAGTTCCTTTTGAGCCGATGTTTTTTTTGTGTTTCTTTTTTCGGTTTGCATTCTTTTCCAACCCGACGGGAGCCCCCAGATTTTCCATTCTCCTTTTTTTTGGTTCTTGGGGTGTGTTGGTGTTTCTTTGCAAGGTGTGTGCTTTTTTCTCTTTTTTAATTTTTATGGCGGTCCAGATGGTGTCTTTCAGTAGATTGTGTGCACGATGGGAGTTCCCCTGTGTCTTGTCTGTGCGTTGATAACTGTTTTCCACCCGAAAGGGTGGCGGCTTTTCCTTTTTGAATATGTAGGTTCGTTCAATTTCCCCTTTTCTATTTTGTTTCTAACAGGAGTTTTCCCCTTGATTCTTTGAATATTGCCCCCCTCAAAATCCTGATCTGCCATCTGCTTTTTTCTTTTCCCGTATTTTTTTTACGTGGTCCTCTCTTCATGATTGTTGCGTTTTTTTTGATAACAGGGAAGTATCTCTCCCCCCATTCTTGGCTTTTGTCTCTTCTACACTTCTTTTGCCATTTTTGTACCCACTTTGGGTGACTTTTCACTTTTAACCCCGAAGGTTTTTGTCACCCAAAGTTGTTGCATTTCTCCATGTTGTTGTTGGCCACCTGACTTTCCCTTCTTCCCTTTTGTGTTGGTGACATATTTTTTTCTTACTGAATTTTTTCCCCCATACTCTTGGTCCTGTTCCCTTTTTTTAGTTGTGCTTGTGCCCACCTTCGGTCTTCCCCCCTTGATCGCAGTCCCCTGTGGTATGAGTTGATGTACCCCTTGCATTTTGCCGACCTTACCCCCTTTCATTGAACTAATATTTTTTTTTCCCCCCTTGGCTCAATATCCTCTGCAGTTCTTGTCTTCCCCCTTTTCCCTCCCCATTCTGCTGGTGTTGTTCCTGGGACTGTATTCTTTTTTGAATCCCATTTCAATGACTTTTTTGATTGTTCCATTTTTCCACTTGATTCCCTCCAACACAAAATTGTCTTTTTTTCTTTTTTTTGATGGTTTTATTTTTTGTGTCCCCAGTTCCGCATCTTGCTTTGTTGATAGAATTCCCTTCTCATTTTTTTTTGATTTTCTTTTTTGATTCCCCATTCCAACAACCAATTTTTTCAGCGGGTTGTTTTTCTCATCACCACATTTGCCCGACCTTCCACCACCAACTTTACTTGTCTTTTTTTCAGCTTTCTTTTCCCCCTTCCCTGTTTTTTTTTTGAGTTCTACCTGGCGTATGATGTGCGTTTCTTTCTTTCACCCCTTTTTAATTTTCTTTTTCCCCTTCCTCTTCCCTTCTCACTCTTGGTCCCCACGGCTTTGTGACTTTGTGACAACAGTACAGTCACCCTTTGACCATTTCAAGTGGCATGAGTTGGCTGTTTCCAGTCTCTTTCGAGTTGACAAATTCTGCAATCCTTATGGTCCCCCCATTTTGACCGTTTTGTGACTGAAGTTGGGCCCTCTGTCCCCCCCAGGCCAGGGCAGTCCCCGTTATTTCCATCCCATTTGTGCATTTTTTGGGGTTCCTAGTGGATTTAATTCCGTTCATCTTCCCCCTCTATTTGACTTCAATGTAAAACTCTCACTTGAATCTCTTTTTGTTTTATCTTTTTGTTAAGTGTGATCCTTCTTTCCGTAGATTGTTTTTCTTTTTTTGGAACCGCTAGTCTCTCGTAACCCACCCCGGTTTCATGGTGTTTTTTTTCCTTTGATGAAATTAATCTTCTTTACCCACCAGTTGCTGAATAGATTGGTTGGTTTTTCTAATAATTACCTTTGGGGTTTCCTTTTTTTTGTAGTTTTTGATAATCAATTTTTGTTGTCGAGTCTTGTTGAAGTGGCTTCTGAGTTCTTTTCCAATATAATTAGCTGGTGTGACTACCCTTTTCATCTCTATATTTTCTCTCCTTTTTTGATGCTATACCGATTCCAGTCTTGCATTCTTTTGGCTCTGTCCTTTCCCCATTTTTCCTCAAGACACACATCTCCGCTTCATCCAATGGCCTGGTTTCCCCAGACTGGGCCAGGGTAGCTTTTTGTTGGAACTTTGGGTTGTCTTTCGGGGTTGATATTTGTCCTTTGTGTTTCTTGCAACTTGATCTTTTTTTTTTCCGTTCCCTCCTTGAACCTTGGTTGTTCCTCTTTTTTATGGACGTGGCCCTTTGTGTAGATGATTTCCCTTTCAAACCATTTTATGTCTCTTCCCTGTTGACAAAAGTGGACTCATTGCAGGTTTTTCTTCTAATTGTGCCATTTTCCCCCCCCACAAACTCCTCCCAGCCAGCGTGTCCATTGAGTGTCCTGTAATTCTCCTTTCCTCCTCCTTCCGGTGTTTTTTTTTCGACCCCTTGATCTCCTCTGGACCCTTGGATTTAGTAATTTTGTTGTGCTGCCATGATCAGGTTTCCCATCCCAAGTTCTTCTGAACTTTTTTGGTGGTCAACATGATCTTCCCACATTTTTCCACCAGGGCAATCCCAGGCCATTTTCCTAAGAGTCGTCCCATTTTTGTCAGAAGGGTGCACCCTCTTTCCTTTTTTTTTTTCTTTTCAGATGTTTGCCCAAAAGATTGCCACCTTTTTTTTTTCAAACCACTATGCCTCCCAACCCCAACCACAACCATTTCATACAATTTTGTTTCCCCCCCCAGGACCTTGTCTTCCCTTTTCCTGTGTGTCCCCCAGATGTTATTTTACTTTGACCCCCCTTTTTGGTCTTTCCGAACAGGCAATACCCACCTTTCAATTCGCTTTTCTGTATGGATATTAGCCACCTCCCTCTCCCCCTTATCTCCAGCTAGATGCTCCCCTTATTAACCCTTGATAATTCTTCTGAATTGCAGAATTCAGTTTAGCCACATTCACCCACTTCCACTCACAACAACATTTTTTCGACCTCCCCCCTCTATATCCCCTTCTTAGATCTGCCCCACCCCCTTTCCTTTCATTTTTTCGGGTACTGGTAATTATCACTCTTCTCTGGCCCTCTCAAGGGAATGTCCCCAAATTTTACTTTACTAGAGGTACTCCTGCACCAAACCCTCTCCTCTTCTTATTTTCTTTTCCCCCCCCCCCCGAGTTCACAACATAAACTCGTTCCGCTTTAATTCAACTTTTAGACAGTCCAGCCGTACCCCACAGACTTTCCTCTTCACTCTTCCATCCCATACTCAAAACCTGCCCTTCTTTCTCCCCATGGCCTGGAAAATTTGTGCTTCTTCCCTTGTCTTTGACCCCCCTTTCCCCCCTGCGGGTCCTCAGGCTTTCTTGGTCCTTCGGATTGGTGGGGCATCTAATTTTTCATGACTCTTTTTTTTTTCAACAGCTACAGGCCCATTTTGGTTTTCACTGGTTTATGGACATTTGTTAGTTTCACAAGTTCCATTTCTTTGAGTCTTTCCCGATTGTACTCTGTATGCCCCAAAACTTTTTTCTTACCCCCACTTTAATACTTCTAGACCTCCGACCCGCCACATTTCAAACAGGATTCCCCCCACTTCCATCATTTGGTTATTTACCAACTTTCCACTTGTTTGTTTTTGTCTCCCCCCACCCCTGCTTCAAATGTGGCATTTCACAAAAACTAAAACCTTCTATCTTCATGCATCTTTGTCAAAAGCTTTTGGTACCCTCCCCTGCCACCCAATTAACCTCAGAGAGTCGCCCCCTGTTCTTTTTTTACTCATTGTGTCCATGAGTCATTTGTCCCTTGAACCCCAGTGAGCTCTCCCCCCTTCACTTCACCCTCAGCCTTTTGGTTGTTGATGAGGCTTGAGTCAAAAACAGAACACTCCTTTTTTTTCATTGATGCCTCTACCCGTCTGGTTTTTTTTTTTTTCTCCCCCATGATGCTTTTTTTCCCAGATTCCTTCTTGCTCTCACTGGGCCTACACCATGCAGCTTTTTCCAACCCAGGAAAAAACTGACTCTTCTCCCCCTGGTTCGTGATCTTTTTTTAGGCCTTCTTTTGGTCCACACCCACAACCCTGTCCGAGGGAATCTCCTTTGCTCCAACATGTGCCTCCTTGAATCTTTCCTCTTTTTTTCCCCTGCTGGTTCACAGGATGGTTCTTTTACAAAACCCAGGTCAAAAGAAGTTCTTTCCTTTCAGACCCTTGCCTGTTTTTTCTTCGAGAACTTTTCCCTTTTGTTATCCCAAGCCACAATCATGTCAATTGGCTATAAACCCTTGACCCCAGATGGTCAGTGCAGTTTTGCCCCCTCATTTAAGTTTTGTGGTTCTTCTATTACCAGAAACAAAATAAGTCGCTCACACTCCTGTTATCCCCCCATTAGCCCAATAATACAAGAGTACCATCTCCTCCACTTTACCCAGTTTCTCCCCCTCCCCCCTTTTTTCTCACCGAGTTACCTTTTCTTTTGACACTTTTCCCCGTTCACCTTCTTTCCTTCCACCCTTCGTACTCCCTCCTTCAACCATCTTGCCAATTCCCCCTTCACCCCCCACCTCCTCCCCACACCCATCCCTTTTTATCATGGTTGCTTTGTTGATCACACCCCCCTCTTTTTTCCCCCCTTTCCCCCCCCCATCTCCACCTTCCCTTTTCAATTTCTTGCTTTTCTAGGAGACAGGCCAATCCTGGGGTGTGTGTGCCTTCTCAGACATTTCTCACCTGGCTTCTTCTTTTTTTATTTCCTATCCACTCTGACCCCTCTGTCCCTGATCCTGATCCCCAGGTTGGACTGCATGGTTTTATGTCCCTTTTGTCCCACCCCTTACCAAAGCAGCCTGAATCCCCCTCTTGAGATTTGCGAGGGACCCAGGCCTTTTTTCAGGAGCCTCTGAAATCCAACTCCTCCCCCCATTTGGCCCATGGCACTTTTGGATTTGTCTGTTCACCTTCTTCAGTTGAACAGGTCCACACTGCCCTTTGGCCAGTCCAATGTGTGGGCGGTGTTTAACTTAATTTTGCCACCTCTAAAAAGGTATTGCTTGGTGTGAAGTCCAATACAAGTACTTAGTATTTGGTCCCCACCTTCTCAAGCGGCCATGGAGTGGCCCACTTGGGTCTCTCTTTTTTTTACACTACATTCCCTGACGCTCTACCCCCATTCTTATCCCCCCTTCCTTTTCTTTCACTAACTTCTCTCCCATATCATTTCCTCACCCATTCTAATTCTGTCCTTCCTCCCCTTTGTGATGTCTTTGATTCCGCTTTACATTGTTACAGTTCCATATTTCTTTTCCACCATGTACCAGCCTAATGTCTTTGGCAATGCTCCTAACCCTTCTTTTTCCTTGGCTTTTACCTCCCCTTGAGACAATTTAAACCCTTCCTGCTCCACCACCCTTCACAAACATATTTTTCCCTTCTTTCTTTCCCTACTCCGTTTTTGCGTTGTTTGGATAAGTTGGGTGACTAGGTGGTGTGGACTCTTCTGTCCTTTTCTTCCTGTCTTGCTCAAGCCATGGCTTACCTTAGTCTTCCCACATAGTATTTTGACTTGTTGCTCCCCCCCAACTTTGGTTTTTTTTTTGTGTTGTCCTTTTGTTGTGTTTATGTTTTGACCAGTAAACTCCTCCTCGATTCTCCCCTTTTCTTCAGGTCATAGTATGTCAATGTCAATGTCTCTTCGTCATTGTAGTTTGCCCGATGGGGCACCCCTTTTAAAATAAGAGGCCATTCTGTCAATAGTTTTAATCCCGTCTGTAGTCCCGGTCCCAAGGCTGTTCCCTCCCTTTTTGCCACTAATTCTTGCCTTTGTATACTCCCCTCTCCCCTCACTCCTTTCTTTTTTACTTTTTAACCCACCAATTACGCACCGCCTTGTCTGTTCTTAGTGATTGGAACACTCCCCCCCAAGTTTCCCCCCCTTGCATGGTTGATCTGAGTTTATTTCTTCCTGTGTTTTCCCCCCCCTTGTCATCTGTTTGATCATGTCCTGCTTCCTTTTTTTTCTCCCTGACCGTTAACCGCACCGTCCCCCTGATTCCCTCTGATTCAGGTATCTTTTTTTCAGTTTTTTTTTTTAACTCAGTAATTCGAGTCCCTACCAAATGGCACACCCTGGATATTGTCTGATTTCTCACCCACTCCCCGATTTTTTCATATGTCCTCCGGACGCCTCACCTTCCAAGTTTCGTTTAGTATGGTGCACTTTTTTTTCCGTCTGGTCTTTTTTGTTTATGGTGTCGTTTGAAAACAGATGGAGCCATTTTCCGATTTTTTCTTTGTGTGATTGGGTCTTTGGTGTTGAGGTGCAAGGGTTTGTCGCAGATTTTGTGTCTTGGTGATTGGTACCCACATTGGTTCTTCTTAGAGGTGCCCTTTTTGAGGGCTTGTCCTTTGTTCTGATGTGTTCGGCCGTTTTCCCTCTTTTTCCTTGGCGTATGGTTAGGTTTCCAGTCTTTTACCTGTCGATTCCTTGGGTGAGAAACCCTTGCTTTTTTCGCCTGATTTTTCAGGGATTTATCATCCCCCATCCTCTGGCATACTTTGAAATTGTTGGTATGGTTTTTTCCTTGTTCTCTCCTTCTTCTGTGTCCCCTTTTGATAAATTTCTTTCCTCTCATCCCCAAATCCCTGTATGAGATCTTTTTTTCAACGTCTTTGTGACCCTTGGGTTGTCAACTGCCATCCCTGTCTTGCGGGTACCCCCTTCCCTAGGGTCATTTCCCTGTTGGGATGACCATGACTTCCTCTTTTGGGTTCCTCTTTCCACTTTCTGCATCCCCTCCTGAATGGATCCTCGGTTTTGTTGTTGTAAAGCTTCATGGTGTGTCTTCCTGAGAGAGTGGTCTCTCTTTTTTTCTGAAAATGCACACCTTTCTTCTGATTCCCCCCCATTCACCAAACGACACTCCCTTTATCTGTCTCTGTCACATGTTCATGTGACCTGCAGTTCTTTTGCCTCTCTCAGCATCCCTTTTGCTGTGTTCCCCCTTTTTTTTTACTGTATGTCTGCCCTCTTTTTTCCTCACAATTCCAATGCAGGAATTGATTTGACTCTTGGACCTGCCATCTCCCCTTTGTCTTCTCTGATGTTAATTATTGTTCGTCCTTTCTTTGTGACTTGGTTTCGACTTTTCCTGGTCTTTTTTTTCTTCTTTTTCCCTTTTGAGCATTGAAACACTTTGAACTGTTTTCATTTCAACCACCAACAATTTGCCCTTCATTTTGTATCCCACAGTGGCTTTTTTATGGTGGTTCGCCTTTTGGACTATGTTTCCCCAGTTTTTTCCCCCTTTTTTTGAGTCTCTCTCTCGAGTATGGATTTTGTGGTACAGGTTTTTCATGAATAACAAGTAGTTGCAAGGCCCCTGATTGGGTCCCTTTTTTCCTTTTGAGCCCCCCTTTTTCATTGACCCGTGACCATTGGCTTTTTCCTTGGCCATGTAGCTGTGAATCTTTTTTCCTGACTTGATGCCCACCTCTCCTGTTCCACAGCCCGCTTCCCCTTTTCTGGTGTTCGGGGATCTCCCGTTGGCCACTCAAGCCCTTGGCCCAGGTTGCTGAAAGTGATTCCATCCCTTTTCAAGGCAACATTTTTGTTTCTTCCCTTTCCCCCAGCGTATTCCCAATTCTACTGGCTGTCTCCCTTTAAGTCTTCTGCATTATGTACTTTTTTTTTTATCCCTTTTTTCCTTTTTTTTTTTTCCTAAATTTCCAATGATGTTTAAGAGATGTGTGTCGTTTTTTTTTTTTTTTTTTGTTTTTAAACCATGTCTCCTCTTTCCATTTAAACAGTTGACTGTCTTTTTCCCTTTACTTGTATGTGTTTTTGAACTTTTTTTTATAACTTTCTATCCCCCCCTCTGAAACCTGACTTTTTGGTGTTGGGTTTTGTTCCTCCTTTCTATAGGGGTTTGTTAGTTTCTCCTTTGTGAATCATTTTTTTTCCAGTGGATCCTTGAGTCTGCAATTCCCCCCCTCAGGCTTTTTTGATAGTTGCTATCTAGTTTTATAATGTTGTTAATTCCTTGTTTCTTGCTGCTGACTCCGAGTTAGGTCTTCGGACTTGCTTTTTTTTGATTGTTGCCATTCCAGCAAGTCCCCCTTCTTTCATTTGGATTTCATCACTTTCCCCTGGTTTCCCCTCAGTGACAGTTAATGTGGTTTGTTTTTTAAGTTTTAATGTGCTGCTTTTCTGGGTGATAGTGGTCTTTTTTTTTCTTTGTTTTCACCCAACCTCTTTGAGTTGATTGTTTCTTGAACCCTTTTTTGTGTCTCTTCTGTATGTTCAGTCCTTTTCTGAGGATTGCCTTGTCCCCCAACTTTCTTGTACCTTTGTTTTGCCCCAAAGTGACTTAATCCAGGTCTTTTTTTTGTTACCTTTGACTTGCCATGTGGCACAACACACAGGTTTTTTTTTTCCCTCTGACAGTCTCTCTCTCTTTTT
>Ga0179593_1344360_pt1 | contig 12197 bp, 20 predicted proteins | sample CZODoug2_1_08_16_FD_185931 | JGI IMG/M metagenome (GOLD analysis project Ga0179593, IMG submission 185931) | Vadose zone soil fungal communities from Angelo Coast Range Reserve, California, USA - CZODoug2_1_08_16fungal (PacBio error correction) | ecosystem: Environmental > Terrestrial > Soil >... | reverse complement strand
ATTAACAAGTCCCTTGTGTTTTCTTCAAAGCAGCTGTCTTCCAATCCATTCATTCCCGATAATTTGATGAGATTGCTTACTTATACTCCCTTGCATTTATTTTAATCCTGGATCGATGAATCGCAAGTGTTGCTCACACTGTGCCGTTGAGTTTCAGGTTTAGCCGCGGTTCTTCACGATGGAATGTCCGGCTGAGGAGCCTTGCGGAGGGATACGACTCCGTTGATCATCGTCGGACGAGTTATAGCCCGAGCAGGGCCGCCAATGACTAACCCCTAAGTCACACGAGTCCACCGGAACCTCTAGTCTCCGGAAGGCTGTTTGAACATCTTTCTTTAATCTCCTCCCTTTCTTTTGTCGCTGATTATGGCACCCCCGAAGCTTTCCTGAGCCTTCAAGGGCCGGTGTCCCCGGTGCCTGATCGTGGCCGAGTGAGTCCTTCATCCTCCGTTTTGATTTACGATTACTTTCACGTTTCTGACGAGTTCGTGCTTCGCCCTCTTCGTAGCGTCCGGCCATGCCAATCTTTTCGTTGTAAGATTGCCCGCGGCCGTTCTGCAGGGCTCGGTGGTAATCTTTTTGCTGCCAAAATGACTCCCGGCAGAGACGGTTTTTTACGAGCGCGAGTGCGGACGGTTCGCGGGCCGGTTGAGTGCCAGTAAGCGAGGGGGCTAATCCCCACACCAACACACCCTAACCCACCATCAAAACCACCAAACCCTCCAAAACCCCCTCCCCCAAGATTCCACCCCCCCCCTGCTCCCCCACAACACCCCCCCCCCAACACCACCCCACCCCCAACAACAAACCCAAAAAACTCGCACCCCCTCTCCCCCCCCCACACCCCCCAAACAAACAACCACCCACCCCCCCCCAACACACACACCCAAAACCAACCCACCACACACACACCCCACAACCCACCAAAAAAACACAACCCAAAAACAATGTTCGTTACTTGGAATACGGTACGAGATCCTGATCCCCTACGTGCTTGGCCACAATTTTCCCTTAAGCGCGTCTTCTGGGATTCCCGCAACCGGTGAGGTTCATTTTTAGTGTTTTCCCGCCTCTTTCATTGTTCCCTAACTTCTGCCCCCATCCCCTTTCGTTTTGAGGCGCTTTAACCTATGTGATTCTGCCCCTCCCGACCAAAACATTCCGGCTTTGATGGATCATGCAGCCTTTTCCTTTAGCCTCCCTTCTCCCCGCTGTGCGCGTTTTCCTCCACCTCTCCTCAAGCGCCGCCTGATCATCTACACCACCCCGTTGATCACCTAGGTCCGGGCTCCGTTGTGCCTTGACCGTTCTCCTTTGAGTTGCTCCTGCTATTATCATGGCCGCCTATCCCTTTTTCATAAAGTGGCATTGAATTTTAGGCTAGTCTTCTTTGGAGATACATGTGCGATTTTACCCTATCTCGTCATCCCGCCTATATCCCGCTTGGAATTGCCTATTCCCCGGTCCGCCTCTGTTCTCGGAACAGATACGTCTGTTTTAGGATGTGACCCACTCCCTTTCCGACACCCTCCTTTTGCAGATAGTTACCCCCAAAGTTTCCGGCCGGCTTAGAAATGTATTGCGGCCCTTAATCCATTTTGTCTTGCCGCCTTCGTCACTCCTGATTTCCCCGGCGCTACCGTCCATCCAACTCAGGACTAGCGCTGTTTTTTAAGTTTCGTTTTTTTTTCGATAATCCGCGGCGCCCGTCCCTCGAAATAAGCCGTGAGTCGTGGTTATGTCGCCTTTTAGGTTCGTGAGATCCCAAAAACCCCGTTTTTACAACCTGTTCAACGGCGGCGGTCTCCCAGACAGGTCCCTTTTCAGACTAATCAAGAAACCCGGAGTTAGTTGTCCCCACCTCCGTCTAGGGTATTTCCTTTTATAGTTTCCTTGACCTCGCTATGTCACCAAAAACCCTCCACTGGCCCCCTCGCGGTATGAATTGGGGTTGCAAATATCCTTTCCTGCGTTCCATAGTGAGGTGATGGACTACCCTTACCCTATCCTTTACTACCAATAGTATCGCCTGTGCCCTACCCAGACCTAAACGTCGGGGTGGGTAGGGTCGACCAGCTTCATTGTTAGATAACTTCTTCGCGGCTCCTTTGGACCCTCGGACTTTCATCCTCCTCAGTCTGCACATCCTTCCTTTCCGTGTATTCAATCACTGCCGGGTTTTAATTCTCCCCACTCGTCTCCCCTTCCATATCTTATTTTTTAGTTTTGTCTTTAGTTCTCCGAGTTCTTCTGCCCCCCCCTTCCCCCCTTGCAAGCCTTTTAACTTTTTCCGACTATATGTTTCTTTTTCCCCTCCCCCCCTACTCTTCCTTTTTTCCGCGACTTCTTTTTCCTTTCACGGCAGCGGGTTCAGGTCTATTTTTGCGCGGCCCTCATACCATTCCTCCCTTCGACAGTTCTTCTTCCGATTTTTTTCCCCCCCCTCCCCCTGAACTCCTTTTTTCCCTCTTCCCTTCCCCCCTCACCGACCCTTTGCATGCCTGGTGGTCCCTGTGTCCCTCCTCCCCCCCGTTTTTCTACTTTTCTCTGTATTTGAATTCCTTTTTTTCCCTCCTCTGTTGGTGACTGTACGCTCCCCGATACTCCTGACACTTTTGAAACCCTTGTTAATCCTCCCCCCCCTTTCCTGCCCTCCCTATCTGCGACGTCGAGCCCTTTCTTCTATGGACCTTGTTTTTTTGCCTCCTTCGACTTTATCCCCCAATTTTAATTCCATTCTTTTTTTCCTTTCTCCCGGTCCATTTTTTTTTTTTCCAGGTTCAGACAATGTTCGTCACTCCCTGCCCTCCTTTTTTACTGACCTACTGTCCTTGCCGGTTTTCAGACTTCTTGCATATGGACCACTTTCCTTTTCTTCTCTCCAGACTTTTGCCCCCGTCTGATTAGTTTCCCTTTCCAACTCCTCTCGTTCTCATAATTTCCTTTCTGTCCTGTGATTCAGCCCCCCCTCCAGAGAATCTCAGGCTGAGCTCCTTCCTTCTTCTCTTTTTCTTCTCCCTTCCTTTTTCATTTAACTTCTACTTCTTTGTTAAAGCTGTTTTGCCTCCTTTCTTAAAAATACTCTTGCTTACAACTTTGCCCTGTCCTTCCGTTTCCTTTGGTTCCCCTTCCTTCTGCTTTTTGCAGGGCGAATCTTTCTCGGATCACATTTTTCTCCTCCCGCCTTCAGGCAAGGTTTTCCCTCTCTTCCCGAGGATTATGAAGTCACTTTACTCTTCTTTTATTTTCTTTCCCCCTAATTCTGCATTGCATTTCCACACTTAGTGGATTCGTCCCCGGATCCTTCTCCCCTCAGGAAATATCGTTCTCCGGCCATTGCGAGGGCCTCCTAAACCAGCCTGCCATTCGGAGCTACTTCCTTCCCTTCCTTTCTCTTCTTGGCGATCTTTCTCCTTCTTTTTGATTTCCGGCACCTGTGTCTTTTTCCTTCCCCAGTTTTTGCCCCTCCAATCTATTTCTTTTTTAACCCGAGTGACCGCTGTTCTGCTCCCCTGTTTGGTCCTCGGGCGTTTATCCCCCTTCTCGGGCCCCCGTCCCAGGTGTTCTTTTTTTTGTTGTGGTTATTATTTTTGCGACCCCCCAGTCGCCGATTCCTTCTATTTATATCCGCTCTTTTGCCCGCACCCCCCAGATAACTCACCTCCGCACGGCCAGTTGTCCTTTGGGCTCTATCTTGCCCAAACCTCTTTAAACGGTGAGAGACATTGCTTTTACGCTTTTTTTCCCATTATGTTTTATCCGTTCACATGTACGCCTGCGTTTTCCCCTCATTTTTTTCTTTCCGTGATCCTGCTTTCTCCATCGCTGCTCTTTCGTTCTTTTTCCCCCCCCCCTTCATTTTCCTTTCCCTCCCTTTCCCCCCCCCCCCCCCCCCCTCCCCCTTTCTTTTCTCCCCCCCCCCCCCCCCCTTCTTCCTTCCCCCCCCCCCCCCCTCCCCCCCCCCCCCCCCCCCCCTCCGTTTATCTTATTCCCGCCCTTTCGAAGAACCCTCAAACTGTTTTTTTCGACGGTCTAGTTCTTGTTTTTAAAACGTGCCCTCCTGGCCTTTTTTTTTTTTTGTCTTCGTTGCTTTTGACCCGGTCGTGAGTCATTTTTTTCATGGATTTTTCTGCATCCTGCTTAAAGAAAAGTGATGTTATGATTTTCTTTTGCATCCCTCCCCTCTTTTCGACTCCGGTGCTCCCTCGTTGTTGATTCTGTCGATCACTAACTTTTCCTTTTATGTGTCTTTCCCGGTATTTCTATCGCTCCTGTACTTCAGCCCCTCCTTTTGAGCACACTTAGTTTTCCTCCCGCCTTTTTCTCCCGGACCTTCTGATGGGCTTTTTCCCCCCCTTTTTTCGGCGTTTTTCTTCCCCCTTCTTTTCAGGAAGTCGCCCTTTTCTCCTGTTTGCTGCTTTTGCGGTTTACTCTTTTCCGGTATCCCCCCCGTCCGGCCCTCCTTCTTTGTCTTAGACCCCCTTGTCCCTGCTGCTGTCGCCTGGTCCCGCTCTTTTCCTTTTCCTTGGTCCCCGCCTTGGGTGTTCTTGTAGTCTCCTCATGTTTATCCCATTTATATTTGTACTTTCCTGTATCACTTATCCTATGGCCCTTTTTCCTCCTTTTCTTTTTTTCTTCGTACTCCCCTTCTTTTAACCGGTTTAACAATCCTTGAGCCTTCTTTCATCTTTTCCCTTCTACTGTTGGCCCACCTCCGTTACTATTGAAGTTTTTTTGTCCCTAGTTTTTTACCTTCATTTCCTTTCCCCCCCTGTGTTCCTCGCCTCCCTTTTGTCTGGTTTTTCTGCCGATTTACCCCCCCTTCCCTTTGCGGGTCAATTTACCTTTTCATCTTTATATGACCTTACCCCAGACACCGATTCTTCTTTTTTTCCCTTTCCGTTTTGGTTTTTTTTTAGTCCTCTTTTCTTTTCCACCTTACCGCGAATGGTCTTTTCCCACTTAGCCTTTTCCCCCCTTTGGTTCTGTTGTTTCGACTTTTTCTGCCCTTTTGACCCGTCTCCTGCAATGCACCCTATACGCCATCAACTATCTTCGTCCTTTGAAAGACCTGCTCTTTCCTTCTGCTAGGTTTACTTTCTTTTTTGTTGTAGCTGACATTCTCCCCTCTATGGACGGTAGCCCTCCTTAATAATTCTCTTTCGTCGACTAAGCCAGATCGAAGGCCCTAGGAGTTTTTCCCTAACCCCGTTGTCTTATTTTTCGGATTCCGCCGCATTATGGCTATTGCCGAGTAGTGATGCTCCGGCCATTGGTTTTATTAGTATTCTTCCCACCTTTTCTATCCGGCGCTGTTTCCCTTCTTTTTTGGAAACCTCTAATGCCGCCTAGACCCTCTCCACTTTCTTTTTTTTACTCTCTCGTTTCGTGACCCCCCAAAATGTTTGTCTTGTCGGTTTTTCAGGCGCCCCCATATACCCCCTTCATTACCCCGAATTTTTCCTTTCTTTCCCCCTATTTCGAGAGATGCAGTCTTTTCTGTAGCCCCCATTCCCCCTTTCGTTGCACGTCCAGTCGATCCTCTCCCACACCTTGGTGCCTTACTGCGCTTTGCACGCCGTATAGTGCCCCACCCTTTAGAACGATCCGCTGCCCTCTTCCCCAGTTCCTTTGATGCCGTTCGGCCTGGAATGAACTCCTTCCCACAATCCGTCCCCCAATTTTTTCCCCCCCCTTTTGGATGTCTCCCCCAGTGTCTGTTCTTCTTTTCTTTTTCTGGTTCTCCCGTCGCCCCCCTCCTTGTTAAGTACAACCCCTCGGCCTGGTTCCTTGTTTCGCAGCTACCTTTCCGTCATCACACGCTCCTGCTCTTCATTTTTTCTCTTCCCTCTTCCTTTTTTCCTTTCCTCCTGGGTTCACCCTCCTTTATCCCACTTTTTTCCTAACCTCGTCAGTCACCCCCTTTAGCTGTCGTTTCCCGATTCTTCTTCAACTTTGCGTCCCCTTTGGTATTAAGATTTGGGTTTGTTACTCTCTTTTTCCTTAGGACTGCCTTCGATCTTATGTTTCCCACCAGCTATACTTTTTGTGTCGTTTCCTCTTTGGTTTGACCCTGTCTGTCGTCCCAATTATGTGAGACACTTTGCGTATGACCGGAGCTTCTTGCATTTTTATCATCTTCATCCGTATGCCCTGCTTGACTGTCGGTAATTGTACCCAAATTCCTCCTCACCGAGTCCCCTCTTTTCAGTGCCCTTTGTGTTTTACCCGGGTGAGGAGGGCCTGGTCCCGGCAATCCTTTTGTTTGAGTCCCTTGATCTGCTTCTTTTTTTGTTCCTTTCTGTACTACTCTATATGATTTCCCGATTCTCATAGAGGTTTTTTTTCTTCCCCCTTTTTTTCTTGCCGTCCCTTTTCCTTCAGTCAGTACCCCATTTTTATTTCATGGTCCCCTCCCCCTTTTTTTTTTGCATCCTTTTTATATTACTCTAGTCTTTTTGGACCATTTTCTTTCGGGGTTCCGTTACGCTTCTTGACTCCTCTTGTTTTAATCCCGGTTTGTTCATTCTCTTAGCCCCCCCTTTCCATTCTCACCATTAACCTAGCAAATTTTTTAACTATCATGTTTCTTTTTATTGAATTCGCCGGCGCCTCCTCTTTTGCGAGAAGGGTTCATTCTCCTCCCCATGCGGACCCCGCCTTCTTTTTTGTGATGACCCCTCTTTAGACCGATGTCCCTTTCCCCAACGTCGGGTTCCCCCCTTTTGACTTCCCCACTCTCTCCACCTTTCCCCCTAAAAGTCCTCTTTTTATATCCCTTCAAGCAGTTCTCCTCATGTTCGCACCCCCTTTCTGATCCCCCCCCCCTCTCAACTTCGTGCTGACCGATTTTGAAGGACGTTTTTTTCCCTTCTTTTTTTTCACCCTTGTTTCTTATTCTTTCCTACTCTTCTTCAGAATCAACTCCTTCCTTGCCGTTCCCGAAAAGATTTTGGCGGTTAGTTTTAAGTTCCCTTCTCCTCTTTCGATTCTCCTCTCTCCCCTTTCTCAGGGCTGGTTGATTTCCGTTTTTCTCTCCCCGGCCACTTCTGTTCCCTCGTAACTTTTGTAACTCTTGTACCCTCAGAAGTCTTTTTTTCTTCCCCTTTTTCCCTTATTCTTTTTCCTTCTTTCCTCTCCCACTTGACCACGAGTCTGTCTTCTGCTCTCCGCCTCCCCCCCCACTCCCTTTCCAGTCCCCTTCCTTTACCACTAGGCGCCCCGTTTTTTCCCCCCCTTCATTTCCGCGAACGCCCTCCTTTTGCGGTCCCCCCTTTAAGTCCAACTTTTCTTTCTGCGACAGAGTCTTTCGAGGCGGTCTCATCCAGAGTTCTTTCCTTTATTTTTTACGACCTTTCTTTTGCTCCCTTATTATTTTTTGTCGAGTGTGGATTATTCTTTCTCCCCCTTTTTCCCTCTCTCGGCCCCCCATGGCCCCTAGAGCTTCCTTATTTCCGCAGGCGTCCTTTAATAGACAGCCGTCGATTACTTTTAGAGCGAGCCAATTCCCTCTTCTTTCTTATTTCTAACTCCGCCCGACTCGCTTGCCCCCTTCATAGCGTGGTTGTAATTTGACCTCTCACGAGACCCCTGCCCTTTTCCCGATTTTCTTTTCTTTTTTTTTCTCCTTTTCATACTCCCCCCCCCTGGCACCGGCTCCGCCGATCCTTTACTGATTATTTTCCTTCGCCTTTGAAGCCCCAGGTTATGGAGTCTTTTGTCTGCTCGGAGTTAAGCCGTAAAAGTCGATCCCTTGGTCTCCGCCCCTTTCTTCCCTTTTATTGCCTCCCCCCTCTCCCGTCGTACACCCGCACCTAGCGTAGTTTTCGTAAGTAGCTCGATTGTTCATTTTTTCATGTACCTACCTTACCCCTTTCTCTCTTAGTTTCCTATCGGGCCGCTTCCCCATCCCTTTCCCCCCTTTTCCGATTGCTGGCCGTTTTTTCCGACGCGAGCCGAGCTGTTGTTTGCAGGACTTGTTTCATCGGCTTGGGTAGCAGTACGCGTCAGACTCCTTTCCCCCCTCTTCCCTGTCTCTCCGAATTCGACCCTTCTTTTTTATTGAGGGGGGCCTCCCCTTGCCACCCCAGAATCACTGCGTTCTCCCTCCAGCTCTCGGATTTTTGACAAGGTACCGGTCCATTTTCTCTTTCTGCCCAGTTTTTTCCCTTTCTTTGTGGCCCCCTCCCCTTCTCTTTCTTTTTTCCCCCCACTCTCCCTTCTCTTTTTGTTTTTGACGAGAGAGGACAGCAAGCCTGCTACTTCGCCGTAATGTTCTCCTTGACCGTCGCGTGCCGAGCTTGGCCCCGTCTCCGTCTCTTCTTGCCGCCTTGATCTTCTTTCTAGGTTTCCGAAGTCGTCCCCCACGACTCTAGACCTGTTTGGCTTTATACCTACGCCGGCGGCGATGCGTCCCGCCTCTCGCCCCCGCGTCGCCGTCGAAAGCGTTTTCATGCTTTGCAGTGTTTTTTCCTCATTCAGACTTTTCTCGTCTTAATCGTTAGCTTTTTTCTCCCTACTTTTTTCTGAACCACGTAGATTGTCTCTAGAAGCCCTACCTTACCCCTCGAGTCCTTCCCTGATTCCCTCATGTTTCCTCGGGAGCGCAAGACTCTGAGCTTTCTCCTTCCCCCCCCATTCATTGTTACCCGTCGATTACCTCCCTTACTCCCGCGCTTGGCCCCTTTTTTTCTGTCTTTCATGACTGCAAGCCTTGGCTTTTTCCCTCCTTGCCAAAACGGCGGACTTTAATGCTCTTTTCTTTTTCCTGCGGTCGCAGTGTGCGTAGCCGACCTTTCCTAAGCTGTTTTTCCTCGTTGGTTCCAGCTCATTCCCTGGAACTAGTTCCTTTTCTCCGTCTGGTCAGTTTCCTCTTCTTTTATCTACTTACACACCTAATGACTTATTTGCTTCTGTTCGAGTCGCCTTTTCTTTATTACAATTCTGTCCTCATTTCATTTGCCCCTTTCCTTTTAGACGTCCGACTTTTATTGGCGATTGGCGCCTTCCCTCCGTGATGCCTTGTTCTGAGCGAATTCATTCTAATTCCTTATACCAAGCTTGTTCCGAGATTGGTTTCATCCCATACCTCTGACCAGACCCTCTTTCCTGAATTACCCCTTCTTTGCCAGAACCCAATCCCCTAGGTGAGACCCTTTTTTTACACTATATCTTCTCGGTCCCCGTACTTCTTATTTTTCCACTCCCCTGCAGGCGTCCGTGTTACTCTTTTTCATAGACTCTTCCCACTTATCCCATTTGGCAGAGCATTTTTATTGATAGAATCTGTGGTCCCTTGCAGGGTTTTTTTCTCATTTCTTTTCTCTTTACCCCCGGCCTTTTGCCTTCTCCTGTACATGTTTGCTCCCCCTTCATACGTTGTTTTTAGTCCATCACCTCCATCCCTACTTACCTTCCTATTTTTCCTACCCTGTTTTCCCCTGCTCCCTGCCTTTTCCCCCCCTTTAGGAAGCCGGTGTTTCGCTCTTAAGGCGAGATGCTCATTTTTCTGGTCCGGTAGCATTTTTCCCCCAAAGTCTTTCCCGTAGATTTTTCGAAACAGTGCCCTCGTCTCATTTTTTTTTTAGTCAGTACACTCCTATTCCTTGTGGATCGTCATGTACTTCCTTTCCCCCCTCCCCCCCTCATCTGCGCAATTCTCCCCCCTCTTTTTCCTCGTATCTTTTTTCCATCCTTTTTCCCAAGCTTCTTTGATGGGGCTAACTTTCATGTCAAGTTACCCCGGACCCATTCCGTTACCGGATGAGCCAGCTTTCTCCCCTCCCTCTCAGGAACGGCTTTTTTCTTTTTTTTTTCTGGTCGTGAAATTCCCCTTCTAGACCGAAGTCGGTCGCCGGCCCCCCTATACGATCTTTCGTCTTAAGTGCAAGTTCTCTGCATTTTCGTTCTTCCCCCCTCGTTCGGGCCTCCGTTTTCCTTAGGCTCTTTCCCATCCACTAAAATTGTCCGAGGCCAATTACAAGGGAAACGGGTATCCGTTTTTTCGGCCCCGTTACTTCCCTAGTACCCTGGTCGAGATCCTCCCTCATCTCCCACCTTTCCCTTCGATCCTGATTTTATGCAACAGATTCCTTCTTCCGGGTCTTTTGTTCTTAGTCTAGGTTTTCTTTTCGGTGGCCCAAGCCATTAATTCCCCCTACCCCCTAATTTCCACGTACACGGGCTCGATATTTCTTCCTTTCACACTTTTTTTTGTTCCCTTTCTTTCTCTGGCTGACCGGCTTTTTTTTTCCGTCTCGCCTTATGTCTTTTTCTTGATCCCCCCAGAGCACTTTTTTTTCACGTCATACGTCAGTTCTCTCCCCTCTCGTTGTTATTAACCTTTTTCACTCTGAAAATCATTTTGGTGTCAAGGGAGCCTCTCTGTGGGCGGCTCGCCCATCATTCTCTTCTCCGCGGTTAAGGCAGGGTTGTTGTTCCATCTCTCGCAGTGAATGGACCTCGTGCACCGCCGATCTCACTTTTTGGTTTTCCTCTCCCATTCTCCGACCATTACGCCGATCAATGATGCTGTGTCGTGACAGGACTCCCGAAATCGATTTTCTTTTTTCCTCGTTGTTTTTCCATTTTTCTACTATGCTTTTTTGATTATTTCCCTCCTCGCGCCCCCTCCTTTTTTTCTTTTCTCCCTCCTTCTCTTCCGCCTCCCTTCCCGTTTTTCTCCCTGCGATCCCTGCAAAGAAGTTTTTGATTTCGCCTCTTCCTTTTCCCCCCCTTTGTCCGTCTTGTCCTCTCCGTTTGAGGTTTATCTTTTACTGCGCCCGTTAGCGTGGTTGATTTTACGGCGCCCTTTCATTTACCCTTGGCAACTCCCCATTTTTCAACAATGTCCACCCCCTGCCCCTTCGTATTTAGTCTGTTGGTGCCATTGTTCTTCGACGTCGAAAACCCCCCCTTTTCTTATTCTGGTTTTTCTTCTTTTCGCGGCTTTCCCCCTTTTTCCCCTTTATTTTTCTTTTGTTTCAACGGCCTGTTAACCTTTTCCCTCTTCTCTCCTCGATCTTGGAATCCAATTGCAAATTTCCGCCTTTTTCCCCTTCCTTATCAGAGTTTTTTTCTTGTCTTTTTTTTTACGCCTGACTTCCCTTGATTGGGCCTGTTGGTTTACGTCCCCCCCTCCTCCCCCATTCTCCCTTTTCCTTGGGTGTCGTTCTCTGAACGCCCCAACGAGTCTATTGTGCACGTCCGATATTACTCACCCCTTTCGGTTGTCGAAACGTTTTTTTCATTTTCTTTCAATTCTTGTTTTGCCCTCCCACCATGTCCCCGGCCCCAGTCACCGCCTGTTCGTTTTACTGTTCCTTTCTTTCGATTGTACTCTTTTTTTTTTTTCTTTCCCCTCGTCTTTGCAATTCTGTTACCACCCCTTTGTCGCTCCGGGTTTACGCGCTATCCCCTATTTTCCTAGTGACCCTTTCTTGCTTCCCCCCTTGAATCTCATTTCAACTTCCCCCCCTCATTTCTTACTCCACCGGTCCCAGCTTTCTCCCATCTCCTCCTTTGGATTTTGTCTTCCCCCCCACTGCTCCGCCTAAGCCCTTTTAATTCCGATATGATCGTCCAATTTCCCGGTTTTTTCTTCCCCAGAGCGACATTTCCCCTCATCCTGCCTCTTGAGACAAATTTCACTTCTTTTGTCGTCCCGCCAATATGGCTCGGATACTTTCTGCCCTTTCCCCTCCCATCCTTTTCTTTTTTTCGGCCAAACTTTATTTCCGCCCATTTACTGAGCCCATCCGCTTTCCTCCCCCCGCATTCAGCCTGATCGGTTTAGCTTCCCTTTTTTGCCTGTCCTTTCACTTTTTCCTGTGCTTTCATGTTTGCCAGTTCCCTTCGCCAATCCATCTCGGAGGTCCCCATACTATTTACAGACCCGTTTTTTTTTTGGATTTACTCTCCACCCCCCCACATTCCCCCTCCCCTTTGTACCCCCTTTCCCTCATTCGAATCACTGATTTTGCCGCTCACTCGACTTTTCTGTTTCGTTTGCTCCGCCCCTCCCTGACATCATACCTATTGCCGTCCTTGCCTTTTGTGGTAGTTATAAGCTCCGCTTGGTCCCTTGTCTTTCCTTCGTGGTACGTCCTTCCTCTCGAATGAGTCTGAAGGACGGTACTCCATTTTCCCTTTAATTTTTTTTCAACGGCCCCTTCCAACTATTTTGATTATTTATGTTT
>Ga0179593_1712923_pt1 | contig 12198 bp, 18 predicted proteins | sample CZODoug2_1_08_16_FD_185931 | JGI IMG/M metagenome (GOLD analysis project Ga0179593, IMG submission 185931) | Vadose zone soil fungal communities from Angelo Coast Range Reserve, California, USA - CZODoug2_1_08_16fungal (PacBio error correction) | ecosystem: Environmental > Terrestrial > Soil >... | reverse complement strand
CCTGTCTTAAATTTATTCGCGTTTCTTTCCCTTGTTCGAGCCTCAGGGTTTCTCTCCTCGAAATGGCAGCCTCAGTTCCCCCCAGCGCAGGACGATTCCTCTGACTACAGCGGGCAGAGAGTTCTGGACGATCAGAACTCTCCATGTCAGGTCCTGAGCTGACCCCTCCTGAGTCCCCTTCCTCGGGAAAGGGTTTCGCTCTTTGCTGAACCGCCTTTTTTTTCTTTAATGAAATCAGACAGATCCTCCTCGGCGCCCGCCGAGGGAGGAACTTCTTTCTTTGTGTCGCTTTACGAGATTCCCCTCGACTAGATTAGGACTTTCCCCTCGTCAAGCAGCGAAGTGCACTCCTTCTTACTTCCCCAGGCATTCAACGACTCCCTTCGCAGTCCATGTCTTTCCCCCCGTAGCGACCGCTGTCTGATGTCCCTCCGATTAGAATGTCAATCTTTTTCTCTGCATACCCCGAGATTCTCTGCGCGAAATCCTTCACCACTTGAGCGACCTCGGAATGAGGTCTATCTCTTTCGAGAATTTTTCTCACTGACCTTCCTTAGATCGAACTATTTGTGCCCCTTCTAGTAGCCCCTCCCCAGAGTGTTTTACTCACGCACGAACACACCTTACCTGCCCTTGGATACGGCTCGATGTAATAGACGTTCCCTCCAACCCCCGATTTTCCCACTCCCCCCTTCGTCCTCCTTATACAAGAGAATTCTTGTTTTTGAGCTAGAAATAAATTATCTCCTCTTTTGTCCTCTCCCGAATTAGAAAAAGCGCAGGCATCCTTACCTCCGACAAGCCCCTTTCCCCCATTCCATCCTCCCGTCACAAAGCTCCCCATATGAAGCAGGCGTCTTTTAGAGCGGAGGCAAGTGAACTAATCCAGAAATTCCCCGTTTCGATTGAGCCCTAACTCCCCCAGTTGTCGTGATTTTCTTTGAGCAATTGAGCACCCCCCCCTCCCCCCTCCCCGAAATGACCCAGCCCACCTCCTTCTCGCAACTCCCCAAAAAACCGCCTTTTGTCGATCCCCCCCTCAGACCTTTCTACCAAATCAGCTTTACATGGTCGAACGATCCCCCCGCCCCGCACCCCCCCTTCCGAGGACACAGTCTCTCCCCTTAAAATAATGACCTCCGGTAGAATGGCTTCTCAAATTACTGCACTACTTCTCCTTAGCCTTACAGCTCCCGACTCTCCCTTTTATTGACGTATAGCTGCCGTGGTCTTTGATTTCAGACATTCGCGCAGTTTTCTCTGACCATCTTATTGTCTTAACACCGTTCCCCTTTTTTCCAGTGAAGACATTCTTTTTATTGAGTACGATTTTACCCAGTTATCTGGACGAGACTAACCGCCTCCCTCCTTGCGTTCTATCTACCCTCCCCGAAATTGATTCAAGCCCCCCCCCTTAAACTTTCTCGATCTTCGTCGATACGGACGCATATTCGCACTTTCCTCCAACTCCCCTTTTTTCCCGTTGAAAACCTCTCCCCCCTTGCCTCGCTCCGCTCTTTGCAGGTCGAGCCACGTCGTCGAATGACGTCGAGACAATTGCTCCTCGTAAGGAGCGAAGGTCCCCCCGCTCTTTTTTCCCCTGAATCAGCGGCCCCTTTTTCGCGAATTCCTTGACTGTGAGCTCCTAGACCGGAATAATGCCTGGGTGAGCTATATATGTCCCCTTTCCCCTTTTCCCCTTGTCATGGACTAGCCATCATTCACCCCCTTCGACTTTAACCGCCGTTTTCTACGGCTCTTAGAGAATCCCTTGGCAGAATAATTCTTTTTACGAAAATAGTTCATATTCTGCACACTTTTTCGAGGTCTATTCTTACAGCCTTAGGCTTTTTTTTGTGTGTGAAGATGACCCTTCGCAATGAAGATTTCCCTTTTTTCAGACATACCATCCCCCTCCCTCCTGATTCTCATGCCCCAGCGTTCTTTAACTTCTTTGTCCCCCCCCCTTGAATGCTGCACCGGGATAGGAAGAACATCCCTTCTTTTCGTCAATAGAGAATGCCACTGCTGCTACATCATGTTTCCCCCCCCCCCAATGCTGTTCCCTATAGGGTTTTTGTCGTGACGCCACTTTGCCAAATGAAGGCTATACGAGACTTTTATTAGACCCCCCCCCCCTCCTCGGTTTGCAAACCGCCTAAAGGCACGTTTCTCATCCCCCCAAATCTTTGCGCGGTCCTACGTTGCCCTCGCAATGAGATAAGCGAACCTTCTTCTCTCTTTTTTTTTCCCTATTAGAAGAGCTACTTCCGACTGCATTAAGCCTCACTCAACTACAAATCCTTTCCCCCCCCCCGAGATCTCACAGAACGCTCGTTTGCTGTCTTTAATCGCCTTTTTTCGAACTGCGCAGAAATCCCCCCTTCCCTTTCCGTCGAGGCCCCCCGGATCTCCCGAATGTCCCTTCCACCCCCGCTCTCTCCCCGTTTTTAGACCAAGTCGTCCTTCGCCTCTCCCCCCCTTCAACAACTTCGCCTGTGCGACAGCACTTAACGAGACGATTTTCCCCCCTGACACCGGGCGACCCGAATAGCTATCTCCTTTTTCTTTTTTGGAATCTCTCCCTCCACCGAGAACACTACCCGGACTCTCCTGCCCGCAAGGTGCAAGTCGATATGCCCCCACCCCCCTCTCAGTAGCCCGATTTGTGTTTTTGGGTGTAGAAATTGAACTTAGAAGTTTTCTTTTTTTCTTTTGCTTAAAGACCGTTTCCGCCATATAACTTCTCCCCCCGCTCCCTTTAGTCTCTCCCTTGCCAGCGGCCTAAGATCCTAGAGAATATCCCCCAGGAAAATGCCTCCCGCCTATCCTAGATGAGCGACGTAAGCTCCCCGGTAATCTAAGATATTTTCCCTTCCCGCCCCCCCATTGTTAGTTGTTTCGATCGATGCTCTCTTTTAACGCGGTCCCCTCATTCCTTTTTTCCTCCTCGAAAGAACGGGTTTGCTGCAAGTCCTTCTCCTGCTGCCAAGAGTGATAAACCCTCCCCCTCTCCCCCTCTTCATTTACTCCTGCCCCGTTTCACTGAAGAAGTCGTTCTCTCTGAGTCGGCGATTTTTCAGCGAACGCAACGTTCACCCCCTTTTGTCGGCTCGTTTCCCCCCCCTGGACGATAACGCAATCGCCCCCCCTCGCCAAATCATGGCGATTGTACACTTTCCTTTCTCCGCCGCGCCCCGACAAAGATCGATGCATTCCTCCGCGCCCGTTTTCGAGAAGGCGTACACCCCTCGAAGGCTCTTCCGACCGTCGAAGTGCGCTTTTCTGTGACCGCTCGACCCCTTCTTCCTGAATTTCTCGATCCCCCAATTACGAAAATCCTCCTGAAAGGGGTCTTTATTATAGCATACTTCGCTCGCCCTCCCCCTTAGCAGTTTGCATTATAGCCTTTCTCCCGCGCCCCTCTTACGCGACGTGGCACGCGAGAGACTTCTCTTGGGTTCCCCTAGGTGTTGAGTGAATTGATGGACCCCTTCGCGGCGCAGCAGCGCCCTCCCTTCTTTCTCCTTCAGAAGAAGCTTTTTCTTTCACAACGCCCTGACGGCCCGATGTCCTCCAAGAGAAAAAATCTCGAATTTTGAGCCTCATTTTAAGTTGCGTCTTCAACCGAGGGTCTCTCTAAGTGGTTCCCTTCCCTCTAAAGTAACTAAAGTTTCTTTATGCCTGCTAAGAAAACCATCGACCCGACGGCAATCCCAGCTCCTTTGTACTCCTTAGTCCCATCATGAGATCTCTTTGAAGTCCCGCTACAGCCCCTCCGAATCTGGGGGGAGAAACTGTATAATCTCCCTGCCAGTGCTAAAATTCCTTTAGCTTTCCCCCCCCTCATCTGCAGTTTGCCGCGTTCCCCCCCTTCGCGTCCCGCACTCGGGCAAGCTTCCCCCCCCAAACACCGTAGGGTGCTTTTCCCCGCTCTAGAAGAAGAAGTTTTCCTTGTCTGACTCTTCCCTCACGGCGTCTCTAAGCCGCCTTTCCCCCCCCCATCTGCGGGGTAGTCTCCGATAGAATGGTTTCGGACGTGGAAGGGGAGTATTGATCTAGAATTCTTCCTTTTTCCTTACCTGCCTGAAGCCCGCGTTTTTTTTTCCGGTGATTCTCCTTAAAGCAATCGTCCATGAATATAGTTTCCCGCCCCAAGTTTGAGCACCCGTTTAACCTCCCCCGCGTCTTGCCCTTTTTTTTACCAGCAGCTGTGTTCCTTCTGAACCTGATTAAACTGAGGTTATCGGTTTTTTCTGCTTGCTGTGTTAACCTGCAATCCCCACCTTCTAGCAGCATGTTCGACATCGTCTGGACTCTTCGTTTGCCAGTCCTCCTTTTTGTCATTCGAAATACAATTTCCAGTGGATCGTAGCTTTCTCCTTCCAGCCATTACTTCTTTCTGCGCTCGTTCCTTTACCCCTTTCCTTCCCTCCCGAGGCTTCCCCCTTTAGTAAAAAGACCTCGCCGAAGCCGATGAACCAGAACGGCCTTTCAGGTACCTCCCTTCGACCCGCCCATCCACTTGTCCCCCCCTGAAAGGCGCCGAGTATTCTCCTCTGCCAGTTTGAAACCTTCGCACTTTCCTTCAGAAGCCTTGCTTTCTTTCGTCATTTTCAATCGTCTTTCCTGAATAATCGTTGACATGGATAGGAAGAAGGATTCCGACCAGTTGACTCAGAGCGTACCAGGTCGATTTTTTCCCCAAACTCTCCCTTTTTTGAAGCTATTAGATGCCATTCGCTTTCAATAGGCGCTTTCCTACCCTCAGCCGATTGATCTTTGACGAGGTCAATAGAAGAACCTCCTTCTAGTGAATTTCCTCCCCCGACCATTCCCCCCCCCATCTTTCTTGCGCAGATGGGTCCAGCCTTTTATCGAATTCGATTCTTCCTCGAGAAGACGCAAGGAGCAACCACTAGTCTTTTTCTGTAAGGTTGTGCATCCTTCAGGCTTAGGATGATTGGCCCTCAACCTGCGACCGAATCGCTGGTAGCGACCTTTTTCCTTTGAAGTATGCGTCGCCCTCCCATAGCGTCTCTAGCCGAGTCCTGGTGAGTTTTCCCCGAGCCCCTTCTCTTACTGTCCTTGTGTGTACGCTTGTATGTAAACCCCTGCATGGACCCGACCAGCTTTACCTCATCGACTTGAACCCCCTCCTCCAATCTTTCCTCTTATAGAAATCTATCAAGAAGAAAAGCTCTTCCGCGGAGTAAGTGACTTCATTCCTTTAAATATTTTGGAGACTCTCTCAATAAGGCAGCGGCCTTTTTTTTTAGTCGAGCAAGAGAATATCGCCCCCCTTTCGGCGAGTTTGCCGCCGTGAAGCAAGGTTGTTAGCATCCCTCTTCTTTGAAGGACGCCCTTTTCGTAAACACTTGCGACTCGTCCAAGCTGTTTTATATTCTTCGCAAGCAGTCATTAAAAGAAGCCTTCCCATTGCCTTCCCTGCAAGCCTCACATTTTTAGGTCCTCCCCCCACTTTCAGCAAAGACGAAATCCTCGATATCTCGTCAATGACCCTGATGCTCTTCTTCCCCGCAGTTTTATATCCGACTCGCAGAAAAGTGTTGGCAGTCCCCCCCTTTCCCCTGATAGCCTCTTCCCAGCTGCGCAGCCGTTTTTCCTTTTCGCAAGGAAGTACATTCCTTAAAGTACAACACCTCAATTTTCTTTCGGACAAGCAAAGGCCTACTTTTCCCGTTTTGATACAGTTCTCTCTCTCTTTTCACTAGTTGCTTTCTCGCCTATTACCGCGTTACTGCCGACGGGGTACTCCCCTTTTTTAATAACAGTCTTACTCCTACGTGAGCAAGAACTGCTCCGACAGCACGGCGGCCCAGGACCCCTTCTAGTTCTAAGTTCTGGTTGACTCCCTTTTACTGAGCACTCGACTGACTTCATCTTTCGAGATTGCCCTCTTTTTCTTGCCGACAGCCCATGTTTTTTTCCTACTAATTGCAAATCAGACAAGATTTCCCCTTCCGCTGCCGGTTAGACAAATGTTCTTCTGCTCTCTTTCGGACGGGTTAGCTTTTCCTTGTTCAGAAGAGGAAAGGGTGTCCCACGAAATATGAAAAGGAGACTTACACCTGTGCCCTAGACGTATCGAACAGACTTCCCAATCCCCCCCCTTTCCATCTGGCCCTTGCGTCTCTTTCATTGGAAGCCCTCCCCCTGCCCACGCATCAATTTGCTTTCGCCACTTTTTACTTCTTTTCGCTCCCTCCTCCCCTCGCGCGGCCGCACGCCCCTTCGTCTTTCGAGCCCCCGCATGAACGAGAGCGAACCCATGCCTTGTCCGCACTTTGACAACCCCCCAGGGCAGAGTCCCTTTGCGTGCCCCTTTTTTTGTTTTTTCCGAACACCCACGCTACAACCGATACGCCCAGCTCCCTTCCTTCCCCCGCACACTCCCCGGTACTAGGCCTCCCAGCACAACAACTCAGCAAGCAACTTCACTTAGCCTACCCCTTCTTGTATCAAGTGTTTTCATCCATTATCTTTCCCCTCTTTTTTCTTCAAGCGACTGCGGTTCTTTCCCCCCCTCTCCTCCTCCTTTTACGACTGTTTTAACTCCTCTGAGAGATCCTCACTCCTTCCTGCAAAAGCTTTACACATTTTTCCCCCTTTCGCGGCGACTTTGGAGGGCTGATTTCTTTTTTAGAATTCAATCCATCTCCTGCGGTACTACCTTTGTGTGGCCTGATAACCAGTCCCATAAGTTTCTTCTTTCCTTTCCCCCCCTGCCCGACAAGCCCTGAAACTGCTCCCAGGATATGACCCCCCTGCGCCTAGGACACCCCCCTTCCCCCTGAGCATTTTGGCGTGCAAAAATAGATTACCTTTTTTCTTTCCCACCTTTGTTATCTGTCCTCTGCTGAACTCAGACTTCCCCTTTGAACTTTAGCTTCCGGCTATCGCCTTTTTTCTATCAGGCACGCGTTTTCTTCCGCGTTGTCCCTCCGAAAGATAGAACTTAGCCGACTTTGCAGTGTGATGATCAAGCACTCTTCTCCCTCTTGAGACTCTTCGCGTTCCCTTTCGCGTGTCACCGTTTTCTTCGTTCGTTAGGTCCTTTTGATGACGTCCGCCGGAAACACTGAAGATAATTTTTTCACCTGACGTCTGCGCTTCCGTCATCCTTCTTCTCCTGTATCGAACCTCTTTTTTCTCCCCACCCCCCCCACCTTTCCACCTCGAGATATTCGAGATACGACCGCTTTCCCCGCGCCTTCGACAAATCCTGGCTCTTCCTAGGTAGAAACGAAAGCGAATAACCTCTTCGATTTTCACGACAGTCGAGTTCCCTTCCTCTCGCGTATCTTCCTGCAGTCACAGCGGCGTCTAGAGAACGAAACTTTGCCCCCCCCCTTTTGAAATTCCTTGAATCGAAGACCTTGATTTCCTACCGGATAATGAGTGCCCAGGTGCTCCTCGTTTTGCTTTACCCCTCCCCCTACCACGTCTTTCCACAGTGCACTACTTTCACCAAGAGATGGTTTCCGAGACGGCGGAGATAGTCCTCTCCGCACGCCGTCTCAGGCGAGTCTCTTCGTCCCAAAATACTCGAGCTCTCCTTGCCGACCGAGAAATATTATCCCCTGGCCCCAGGAATTCTGACTTTATGAAATTCTCACGCTATGAATTAGAATTTTCTATACAGACCCACAGTTTTGTCGTCCTTCTGATGAGCTCGTCTTTTTTAATTTGCATAGAGAAACCGGATTCCCGCAGACCCTTCTCAAGATTCTTTTCAGCGCCTGTCCTGCCACCCATTTCTGTTTTACCCCTGAAGTTCCCCCCCGCCCGAGTACGACCCTTTTCGCGGCGCCCGCTTTTTTTCCTTGCATCTTTTATATATCATTTCTTTCTTAGCATTAACTTTCCCTCTCCCGGTGCAAAACTCTCTTCTACCCCCCCGTCCTTATGGCGCCAACCTCCCCGCCAAGCTTTTTCTTTCGTCCGACATCTCCCTCCTCGAGCAAAACTCTTTTTCGAATTCCCCCAGGAATTAGAAGGAACCAGAACTCGAAGATCTTCGCACTCCCCCATAAACACAAAGATAGCGGGGGGGGTCCCCAAGACTTTTTTTCCCCTTGCCGCTTGCACGCACCTCCTCCCCCCTCTGATATTTAGCCCTACGACATTCGCACATCCAATTCCCGGCTTCCGAGCTCCCTTACTGCCCACGCCACCCCGGCGGAATATCTTTTCTTGAACGCTCAAGCCGATTGAATTTTCCCGGAGCGTCAGACATTTTTCCCCACTTACTCCCTTTTTCTACACCCTCGCCGGCGCTTCTCATCCTCTACCTCCTGATATGCATCAGCCTCTTGTGATGAGGCGAGCGGCTTCTTTTTCTCCGATTTGATGACCAACGAGTACTTCCTTTTTTTTCGCGTATTTCTTATCACATTCTTTTAGCCCCAGTGTGCACGGTAATATCCCTAAAAATTAGCCTTTTCGCTCTGGCGCCTTAAAGACGTCCCCTGTCCCTCTCCCCCGCTTTTCAGTTTTAGAGAACCAGTTTATACTCACACTTGGCGCGGCTCTTTTTCACTCCATGCGACCTATTCTCGAATTATTGTTCGAATCGTTGACGTAATATGTTTTCTCCCCAGGTACAGCTACCCCTCTTTTTACCTTCTTTCCTACCTCCGTGTGTAGGGTGGCGATCTGCTGAAACACGCCTCCTTCCCCCACTTCACTCAGATAGCCCTAACCCTCCCCCACCTCTTTTCCCCCCATCCGCTTCCTTACCCCCTCTATCTTGCTATCCTCCTCCTCTACCCTCTCCTTTCCACCTTTCTATCTCTTCTCTTTCTCCCCCGCCTGACTCGTCCCTTCTCCTTCCCCACTTCCCTCTTTTTATCCTCTCCCCCTTCTTATTGTCCTACTCCTCCCATTTACTCCTCTCCCGCCGTCCCTTCCCTCCTCTAGGCCCTTCTTTCTAATCTTTACCGCTCGTCCCCCTCTCACCGTTCTTACCCCGCGTATCCCCCCTCTCATTCCTTTGCTCTACTCTTCTCCCAAACTCATTTTTCCCCTCTCTCTCTTCATTCCTTTCTTTCACCTCCCTTTCCGCGCGTCTCTCATCCTCACACTTCCCCGCCCCTTCACCCCTCCCATTACCCGAATCCTTCTCACCTCCTTTTCCTTTCTCCCCCTTCATGCTCTTTCCACCGTCCGCCACCATTCTCTCCTTCCTTCCTTCTTTGCCCTTTTCACTTTCCTCTACCGCCCCCCCATCTCCCTTCTCTCCACCTATCGCACGTCCCTTCCCCTCTTGTTCGATCCCCTCTTCTCTCCTTTCCCGCCCTATGCCCCCCACCTCTACCCTTTCCCTCTCTTCATCCTCCTTTTTTTTTCTGCTCTTATGGCCCCCCGTCGATCTCCTGGAGCTGAACGTGCTCAGATGCGCTTAACGTCCTTATTCGAAAATTCGCATCCCCCCCTTTTCCCCCTGAGTCGCCTTCAAGCAGCGCGCCCGCCTGCCTTTTTTTGCGCGAGATCCTATTCCCTTTAATCCTACGTTGCAGATGAGAGGACTTCTTAGCGCCAAGAGCCAGCCCCTACCCCCCGGCTACGATGCTTTTTGTGAGATGTTTTATCTTGGCTTTTCCTCGTGCGCCTATAGGATTTACTCCCCCTTTCTTCAACGCCGGAGAGCCGCGCCCCCCCCGACAAAGAGAAGATGCCTGCCGCCCGTGTCGAGGAAGCCCCCTCCCTCGGAAGTGCCTGTTTTTCGAGCCCTTCCCTGAAGTGGTCGTCCTTTAACCGCACTTTCCTCCTTGGTCGCAGGAGGAACTGAATTCTCCACAGAATCGTCCTCCCTTTTCCCCTCAGATTTGACCAGCTTCCCTTCGAGCCTTTTAGGATTTTTCTTCTCTTAAAGAGCAGCCTTTTCCGAGCGTGAGCCGCGCTCCCTCGACTCTTAGGGGGGCCTCATAGTTGTTTTTGAATTGAGGTCCCTCTCTTTTCGTTTAGCCGTGTCGAATAAGTTTTTCTATTTTGCTTTGGGGTTGGGTTGGAAAACGAAGTCCTTCCCCCGACAAAAAAGAGTCCTCGGCGACTTTTCTCCCTCCCTCCCCTTGGCCCTTGAGCCGTTCAGCACCCGGGCGAAAAGTATTACAAAGTTTATATATCCCTCTTATTGCGGCCTACAGCAACAACCCCGATCGCGTTTCGCGCGCCTGTCCCGTGATGTGCCCCCCTTCCATGTTTTTCCCCAGCAGTTTTTCCCCTTTTGCCCCTCCTTTCCCATAAGAAAGCTGAGTTTTTCCCCTTGGATTGCGATCCTTTTCTCATCCCCCACCCCTTTCCCTTCCCTTTCTTTAAACCATCAGTGAAGACAGCTCCCCCTTTTTTCTGATATTCCCAGGCGTGATCCGGAAATCGAGAAGCGGCCCTCCCTTCCCCCCCAACCTTCCAAGGTGGGTATTCCGCCAAGCCTACTTCGGATTCTTCCCCTCAATGGTGCATACTAGAATCTTTCCTCACAATCGCCTTTTCTCTCCCCTGATGGGAGTTAATGACGTGGCAGGTTGTCATGGCTCCCCTGGTCCCTCTCATTCTTGACCCCTCCTTATTCTGTTTTAGCTCAAGCTCGTCAACTGACCCTCCCGCACCAAAGTTAGCTGGATGCTCGTGGAAAGCCCTTCCTCTATTCCATCGACCACGCCCGGAAAGACTCTTCACCGTTTCTTCCCCCCCCCCCCCTTCATCGCAAGTCTTTTTTCCCTTTTGCGCCGGTAGTTACACCTCTGTCCTTTTTCTTAAGAGTTTGGAGGCGGCCTTTGGGTGCGGAATCGTATTCCCGATCTCCGCCAGCTTCAAGGTTTCTTTCGACGTATTTCTCTCCCTCTCCCCTCCTCTAGAGCAGTCAGTCTGCTTCTCTTCTTTTCCCCCGCGGACTCATGACGAACCTTCGGCACGACGTGACACGCCCGTGGTCCTACCTTTTCCGAAAGAGACTCCTTCCTCGTCCGCCGGTCGACAATGCGAACATCACCTACTTTCTCTCTTTTTTCAGGATAACATCACACTTTCTCTTCGGATCTCGCAGATAGGCGCTGCGACCGCCGCAATCCTTCTTTTCAGCGAGTACGCATGTCCTCTTTTTTTCGTTGATCGTTCGACAGGCATGCGCTTTTGGCTTAGTTAGAAATCTGTTTTTTCTTGCCCCAGTAGAGCGAGAGCGAGGCATTCCAGTTCAGGGCCGACTTGCGGTGCGCTTTCTCCCTTGGACGCTTTTTGAAACTCGCCTTTTCGGACTTTTCTTTAGAAGACCCGCCTTTCTGCAGTAGTGAACCCTCTGCAACCCCCCCTCCCTTCTAATCGCCTCTTTTTGTCACCGCTTTTCGCCTAGCGTTCTCTGTTGACTTTCCCCCTTCCGGGTGCCTGAATTCCCTGCCCCCATTCGCTTTTCCTTCAGGCCTTAAGATGACGCACTCGCACCTGCCGAAAGGACCCCCCCTTTCCGTAGCGGAACTTGCTCCCCGAAAGCCCTGGTCGTGGCTGCCGGTAGGGCCTGCGAGTCGGACTCCCGAGCACTTCTCCCGCGCTTCAGTCTTTTCGTGATTTTTCCGTAAAAAACCGATGGCACGCAATGGTTCCTCCTTCACGTTGTTTCCTCGTAGAGAACCACTTTCCCTCTTGATCCTCCCCCCCGACGAACCCATTGCTCCCTTTTCCTTGCGATGGTGCAAGGATCTTGAAGCAACACCGAGTCAATCTGCTGGCGACTCTAGTTATACTAGGCCTTTTTTTTCTTTTTTATCGAGCCAAGCTACGGCAGTTCTCCTCCCCCCTTTACCAAGTGATCCGGCCTTTTCTCTCCTGCCTAATAGGCACTCCTAAAGCTGCAGGAAGATTTCAGCACCATTGTTCCCTCCCCAGTCCAAGTCCCTCGTTTTCCGTTTCCCGCTTCCTCCCTTAAGGAGCAAGTGTGCTTAACAGGCCTTTCGCTCCCCCAATCTTGTTCCCCTCTTGCCCCAACCCCCTGGCTGCTAAGCCCCGAACTCCTTTTCCCAAATGACCCTTTTCTTTCTTTTCTTATATACGACATGAGTTCATTCCTTTCGGCAGTCACAGCCTGCTCTGTAGCCGCTGCCGCGAGGCCCTGTGCGGGCGCTGCTAGAGCTCGTAGCTCCTTCACCGTCACCCTCAAGGACGTTTCACGGCTGACCTAATGTC
>Ga0179593_1514299_pt1 | contig 12198 bp, 16 predicted proteins | sample CZODoug2_1_08_16_FD_185931 | JGI IMG/M metagenome (GOLD analysis project Ga0179593, IMG submission 185931) | Vadose zone soil fungal communities from Angelo Coast Range Reserve, California, USA - CZODoug2_1_08_16fungal (PacBio error correction) | ecosystem: Environmental > Terrestrial > Soil >... | reverse complement strand
CCGGGTTTTCCCCAGGACCGAGTGTTTTTGTTGTCAGCGCGTCCTCCCCTGCTTCGACGTCTTCCCCCCGTCCGTGTTTTTTTCCGATCCGAGATTAAACGCCCCTTTCCCCCCTTTTACGAAATTTCGCGTTTGCATTCGGCCTGGCTCGCAGCTCGTTCCCTTCGTTTTTTTTTTTGAGGGTGTTTTCATGCCTCCTGTGAATCATGTCTTTACAGCTGCCTGCCCTTCGTAAATTTTTTTTGCGAACCCAAAAATCTGTCCAGCATCGTTTTTTCTATGGCCTCTCCCTTGCTGACGACCCCCCCACCTGGACAGCCCCTTTTGGACGCCTTTTTGTTTTTTTGTTTAACATCGCCTCGCCCGGCTTCCACCCCCCTTTTTTCCCCCCATTTTTGGTCCATTGGGCGTTGCCAAACAGCGGACCCCTCTTGGTCCCTTCGGTCACCGATTTGCTGTGTTGGATCCGCTTTTTCCGGCTTCGTTTTCCCCCCCGTGCCGCAAGTCCGGAGAGGGCTTACTTCGTTCCCATTCCTTTTCGCCGTCCCTTTTTATAAGCAGAGCCCTTCGGCCTTTATTCGACACCTTTCCTTCTTTTAACGGAGACTCCCAATTTTTTTTTTTCTCCCCTTTGCCCGCTTTTGCCAAACGTGTCGCCCACGCTTTCCCCCGCTTTTTTTTTCTGGGAATCGGGGAAGATTTTTTCTTTTTTCTTCTCCGCGCTCTTTTTTTTTTTGTGCATTGCCACCATCGTGCCAGTTTCCCAGATTGCCTTTTTTCTTCTTTTACTCTACAAGACACACCCACCTGTTTTTTTCCGTTGTGCGTCTTTTTTCAGTGCACGATTCCCCTTTTTTCCAGTAATATCTCTTCTCCCACCCCCGTTTTGGTTTGGTGAGAGATTCTGAGGTAGTGGATAGACACTTTAGGCTCTTTCTCCCGGCTTTGGTGATGGTGCTCGTTTCGGCACTCTTTCACTCCCCAGTGCTCCCTTGGGCTTTTTTTGGCCCGCCCCCCTGACCCCTACATCCCTGTCCCTACATCCCGCCTGTGACGTTTTGGCCGGTCGTTCGGCGTGGTTTGTTATTTGTAAAGCCTGTTTTTTCCTCCTTTTTTTCCCCCCCGAGCTGAACTGTTTTTTTTATGATTTCGGAGCACCTTGCTCGGCTCCCTGGTTTGAACCATGTATCACGCTTTATCCTATTTCCCTATCTTGCCCCTGTTTTTTGCTTTTTTTTGCCAAAAGCCCTGAGGTCCTCGAATCTCGGGTCCCCCATGACTCGCCATGGGGCGTTTGCCCTTTGTAGACGGTCGATGTTCCCCCCCTTTTTTTCTTTGGGCGAGGTGGCCTTCTCGCAAAGAAACATGTTCCCCTGCTTTTTTTTTTCGTGCGTCTTCGACGGTCCTGTTGTTTTTCGGACTCCAACATATTCTTCTTTTCCTCTGTGCCCCGAGGTCCCCTCCTGCGCTTCCGCCGGGCTTCCTGCTTTTTTTTTCCCCCCTTTTTTTCCAGCTTTTTCTATGCGGCTAAACCCCCGCGTTCCCTCGACGGTCATTGATATTCCACCCGTTTTTTTTCTGGTTTCATAGGGTTGGTGATTTGCTCTGCACCCGGATCCCGGTCTCGTTTTTTTTCCCCATCTGGACTCCCTGCGGCCGTATTTCCCATGTAATGATCTAGTAGTCAGCCTCCCGGGCCTTAGCTTTATTTTCTTTCACCGGCCCTTTTGAGTTCCGCTTTGTTTATGCCCGCGTTGAGCAAGCCTTTTTCTTTTTCTGCTGCGCGCATGCCCTTTTTTTTTTTTTTTTCCCTCGGTTTCAGTTCCCCCCCCCCCTACTTTGACTCCCCTTTAAAAACCCTTCGGGGGTTTTCTTCCTTATGTTTTCTATCGAGAGGTCGACTTTCTCCTTACCCCCCCCCCTGAATTTTTTTTTTTTTGCCCCCCTTGCGAACGTGCCGGAGACTTGCCAGTGTTGAAGGGAGCTTTCGTTCTTCATCTCCTCTGCACCGTGATGATCGTTTCCTTGTGCCCCGTACCCAAGACCCGTGCCTACAGTTTTTTCTTGATGCTGTGCCTGGTGGCGTGTTCGACCCCTTTATTTTTTTTGAATGTCTACGTTCTTTTTTTCCCTTTCCACGAAAAATGACTGACTTCAACCCCCCCCCCCCCCCCACCCCCCCACCCCCCCCCCCCCCCACACCCACACCCCACCCCCCACCCCCCTCCCTGGTTTTTTGGAACTTCGCATACTGCACGTTTTTTGAAAGACTGATCTTTCTTTGTCAGCGCTCTTTCCCCCTTCCCTTTAATCTCTTCTTGGGTGGGGGCACTTGTTCTTTTCTCTCGCAAGGTTCTTTTCCCCGTCCCGTGGCGACTATGGTTTGATCCACATGGATTTCTTAAATCTCCCACCGACTTTTTTAGTGGGTACTCATTTGTATGAGTTTCCTAGATGCCTCCAGTTCTTTATTTTAGGACCCCCCCTTTTGTTTTCCTCCATCGGCCTCCGCTTTTTTAAGTCAACTGTTTTGAAAGGACTCTCTATGTTTTGACCCAGGTCTATTTTTTTTCTTTTTGAATCGTTTACTTTCTTTACTGGTAGGCTTCTTGGACCCGCGTCGGAGCACTCCCACATTCACGTTAGATGTCGTATAATTTTTTTTTGCGGAAACGCTTTCGTTCGCTCGGTTCCCCTTGCTTTCCCGGGGCCTTTTTATCCTTAGTGAGCTGGGATGCCCTGTTTTTTTTTTAAGCCTGCCTGTTTCCCCTTTTTTCCAGTTTTTCCTGAGTACTTCGAGGCTGTAAGGCCCCCCGCCAACCTGACCCGATCTGTCCCCTTCCCCGCGGTTTTGAGTGTTTTGTTTTGACCCGTCAGCCAACCTTTTTTCCGCTCGTCAGGTTTTTTTGCCCCCTTTACAGTTAATGCAAGGCTTTTTTTAAACCTTTTTCCCCCTGGGTTCCCCTTTTGATTTTCTCGCCTTCCTGGCTTAACACGGCAGTCCCCGGTTTCCTTTTGTACTTGCGTCGTGTACAGTGCTTTCCCCTTTTTCTTGCCCCCTCACCGAACTGCAGCTGGTCCTGACCCTGGCTCAGGACAGCTCCCTCCCTTTTTCTGGGGTGATTGCACGACCGACCCTTTTTGATTGTTAGTAGGGTGTCCACTTTTGAGGGGAAGGCCCCCCCTATGTACTCTCTTTAATCCTCGCCCTTCTCCGGGCCTGCAGCCTAAATTCTTTGATTTTCCCCCTTTCCTTCCTGGCTCTTCCCCCGGGATAACTTCTGCAGCGTCAGCCGGTTTCGTTTTGGCAGAAAAGTTCTACCTCCCCTTTTTTTTTTTCATTACCCAGCGGGTTCGGCCCACTTTGATTTTCGGACTCGAACCATTGCCCCCCAAAATTGGTTCGCGTTCCTGTCCCCCTGATCGGGGGCCAACACAAGGTTGTATATTCCGTTTGTTTTCCCCCGGACAGGCACCTTCTCCATCTTGGCGCCCTCCGGCCCCCCCTGTTTTTTTTCTTCGTCGACCACCGAGCCTGGTTGCTTTTTTTTTTGTTTTCAGCGCTGGTCTTTCAACCCCATACCCCAGACTAGGACCCTTCTCTCTCTCTCATTGTTGTTGTTTTATTGTTCTTTTCTTCCTGAGTCGGGGTTTTTCTTCTTTGTCGCACACTTTTCCCTCTAAGGATGTCCCCCCCGGCCGGCTAGTTCGGCTCAGTTTTCGCCGTGACGGTTTCCTTTTGGGAACCGATGTTATGGAAACAAGGCTTTGTCTTGGTCGTCTTCGCAAGTCCACCTTGGGCGAGTGTAAAAACCCGTTTTCCACCCGACTGAATCTTTTGGGTCCCAGACCCCCCCAAAGGTGGTTGTTTTCTCACCAGTCTTTTGGGTGTTTTTTTTTTTTTAAGTGACCACCCCCCAGTCTCTGTCATCAACTCCCCTTTTGTTTCCCCCCTCTTTCACTTTTGAGCTTTTCCCTTTGCCTTCTGGATATTTGTAAGGACCCCTGGCCATGGGCCTCCCTGCATGAACCTTTTCCCGCTTTTTTCCTTTTTCTGCCGCATGACGGAGGGATTTTTCCTCTCCCCTTTCCCTTTTCGGCTTGGAGAAGAGCTCTTGTTGTTTTTGATCCGTTTCCCTGAGGGCCCGTATGATCCTCCCTGCAGCCCGGGGTCTTGCAAATACCTCCGTTTTTTTTTTTTCTGTGCTGTTCAAGGACTACACACTTTTGGTTTCCTTTCCAGTGGCTTTCCCACTGTAATTGCTTCGCCTTTCGTCAATTTCCTGGACAACGCCGCGTCCGTTCATCCAGTTTTAGTTTTTCCTAAGGCCCGTTTAAACGGCTAGCTATCCCCCCCCTTGTTCACACCCCGGAGTTCTTTTACCCCGAAAGAAACCCCCAAGCCTCCCCATACCGTGGTCCGGTTCCCTGGGGCAGCGCGCATGGTTTTGACTTTTTGCAACCCAAACCCCCCCCCGTTCGAACGCTTCCCTTTCCCAAAATTTCTTTGATGATGGTTCCGCCCCTGACTCGTCTTTTCCTAGATCATGGGGGAGAGGGAACCTTTTTCTTTTTTTTCGCGGACCCCCCAGCCCGACAGGGACTGGGATCTGCCGGCGACTCCCCCGGTCCCCACGCCTTCCCGACTGCAATTTTTCCCCACTCCACAAGCGCCCTTGGCCCTGTGGATGAGGCCTCGAACGTTCCACTCCGAAACTTCTTTCCAATCTCCACCGTACGCGTTTCACCCGTTCAACCAGAATTGGCACTCTGTCAATTAATCTTTTTCCTCGAAGAACGCGACGTCGGTCAAGTAGTGGTGGGGCCTCCCCTGCCCAGGGCACGAGGCCCTTTTTTTCCCTTTTAGACCACATTTTTTTTTTTTTTAACTTCCCCCCCCCCCCAACCCCTGTTGGCCTTTTCGCCTGCATTCCGTTTTTTTTTTGCCACCCCCCTGATATTTGGGTCAGGTTTCCTTTCACCCTTTTTCGGGGCCGACAGCCCCCCGTTCACCCCCGGAGAGTCGTGATTTTCTTTCCAGGCAGCACCTTGAGTTCGGCCGTTGTTTGACCAGGCGGACTTTTAAACCCAACTACCAGGAGTGTCTTAAGTACAGTTTCTTCTGCTTTTCCCCTCTCATTTTTTTCTTCTGCATTGTTGTTTTCGCTTTTCGGGCAGGGCTGATTTTAGCACCCCCCAAACCCTTCTCCTTTTTACTTTCCCTCTTCCCACGACACTTCCCTTGTCCCCTTTTTTGCCAGTGGTCCGCACCCCAGGTTTCCGCCCCCTGGTTGTCATTCACGGTTGCGTCCCCTTTTTTTTTTTTTTTTTTTTTTTCACGGTAGGCCGACCCCTTTCCCGGTCTGTTTCTCAAGGCTCCGTTTTTTCTGCTCATCTTTGTTTTTTCCCCGGGGAGCAACCGACTTCGCTTAGGCCTGGTTAACATGTACTTGGAACCACCTTAGCTGTTTCCGTTCGTTTTTATGAAGTCTTCTCAGGCAACTTTTTTTTTTTCCCTACCTCCTTTCCTTCCCAGAGATAGATGCTTAGCAAAGCAGTTTTCGCAGTCCCACTTTTTCGTATGAGGTTCTTTTTTTTGGTGCTTTTTTTTTTTAAGATAACTGCTCGGAAGTTGCCCCTTTTTTTTCTGTTGGTTTCTGAAAAACCCCAGAGCCGAAGTCTATTCCCAATTTGAGATCCTGTCCTAGGGAGGGACTCTGGGCTCCGTGGTCTTTTAGAGGGCTGATGAAGAATTTTGAGTTTCTCCTGTATCATTTATTTCGACGGCCGCCAGATTGTCCTCCGGCTTTTCTTTTCCTGCCCCAAGCTCTACTCCCAATTCCCCCGCGGTGGACCTTTCATTAGACGCTTTTCCCCTCCCGGTTTTCTCAACCGTGTCTCAGGTTAGCCGAGATCGACGATTTGTTGTTTTTTTTTTCAAGCTGGAAGTTGGCGTCCCACCGAGACGTTTCTGCTGATATCGTGATCATCCCCTTTTTTTGTTCTGCCGAGTTTTTCGTCATGTAATATTTCCCCCTTCTCGACTTTTCCCCAGTGCCCCCTTCTTTAAAGCGAAGTGGTATTTTTTTCTGTTTCCCTACCAAAACACAATTAGAGCATTTTTCTAGTGCGGCATGGCGCAAGCCTCCCCGCTTCAACCTTTTTCACTGAGTTGCTTTGGACATCGCCACTCCCCGACACAAGTGGCTGACCCATTTGATTTCCTTTTCCTGGTTGTCCAACCTCCGCGTATTTTTTCCTTTCCACAGTTGACACCCTTCTCCCTTCTTTTGCCCAAATAACCCGGCTGTTGGCAGCATACAGTGAGTCTAGGACTTGTACTGTACCGGTCATTTTTCCCACCTGGTCCCTTTCCCTGTGACGAGTGGTTTCAGCCCAGGAATTCCAATTTCCCGGAACCTCAACATTTTGCTCTCCTTTCCCTTCTTTCCCAATTGGGGTTTTTTTTCCGGAGACGTTTCAGGGGGTCCCCAGACCCCCCCCCACACATCCCCCTTTTTTAGTGACTCGAGGCGTCCTTCGGCTCTCTTCTCGTGTTCCGGTCCCTCCCCCCCCTTCTCCGGCAGGGAACAAACTTTTCCCCGTTCCGCCCTCCCCGCCCCCCACTGCCGGTGTTTGTCGAGAATTGCGCTTCCTATGTCTAACTATATCTCTCAGGGGCCACCCCTTTTCCCCCCGGCCATGTGGTGTTTTTGTTTTTTTTCTTGATAGATTGATTTTGACGGATCAGCACTTTGGAGGCTCGTGCTTCCCCTCCTTTTATGGTGCGGTCTTGCTTACAATTCCCCGGTTACTTTTTTCTTTTTCCCTGGTCCTCCCCCCTTTTGGTTTCCCCCTGTGTCCGCCCATTCGCGCGTCCCTCTTTTTCCCTGTTTATTCAGTTCGCGTTCCCCTTGCGCCCTGGTCCGGCGGCCTTAGCCGGATGTTTATTCTGTCCACCCGTACTTCTTTGTGAAACGTTTGTCTCGATTTTTGTCTCCACACGCGCTTCGAAGTTTAGGATCACCCGCACTCACTTCCCCCTCCATTCCTGGCCTTGTTGTGCCAAGGCTGTGGTTTTTGGTGCGCAACCTCGTTTGGCACTTAAACCTCGGCTTTTTGCCTCCCTTTGCCATGTAGACCTTGTTGAGTATATTTCCCCAATCCGTAAAAGGTGGGTGCGTCGGACGTTTCATCTTGTAGCCCCCTCGCCCGCGAACATTCCGGTTTTGTCCCGGTTTTTTCCCTCAGTTTTCCCTCCCCACTGGTTTGATGTGGCAATAAGTTTCATTTTTGCCTCTGGGTAAGACCCCTTTGCTGATCGCCCGTCACGGACCGTTTTTTGCGTCTCCCTCCAGCTTTTCCCCCTCGATCTTGCTAAACCTTCTGGCAGTTTTTCACTTTGAAAGCGCGGCTCCCCTCTCCATGTTTCCTTTTCATTCTTCATTCAATTTCCCTTACACTTAGGTCCGGTACCTTTTCCTTTGAGCCAACTACTGCGCCTCTGCCACGTCCCCCCTAATGTCCTTCCTGTCTTCTCGTTATTTTAATTTTCCCCCGACACGTTCTCGGGATCCTTCCTCCCGAACAATTAAGTCAAGTTGGTCTGGACCCCCCGAGTCCTTGATAAAAGGCCTGCTCCTTGTTTGAATCTACAGTAGGCCATTTCCTGACTGTGCACTTTCCAGCACCTTCTGGTACCCCGGCCACGCCTATGGCGATTCAGTGTAACGTCCCCCGTTTTTTTTTACTAGGGAGCCCGCGAGTCTCACTCTTTCCAGGATGAATTTACCAGGGCAGGATCTCTATTGTCCTTTCATCACTGCCCCCTCCCTTGTCCCCTTCCCCCTTTTCCTTATGCCCGGGGAACAAGTTTTATGTGACTTGATTCCATGTGGCGGACCCTACTGTTTGCTTCCAGATGTTTGCCCCTGTGTTTTCCTTTTGCAGAAACCACGCAGTTAATGGATACTTTCTTTCCTAATAAAGTGTTCCCCACCCAGAGCCCCCCTTTCGACCGTCCTCTGTTCTTAGAATATCCGGCCCTTCTTTGCTCATTGACTCCGCTGTCCCCCGCCCTTTCACAGATTTCCTTGTCCCGTTCTGCTTTCAGTTCGTAGTGCCTTTTCCCTTCACGCTTTTTTCTTCCCGTTTTTCCTTTATGGCCCCCTTCTGCGGCCAGCGCTACTTGTTGCGCAGCATTTGGGTCATGGGACATGGATCTCTTGCCCCCCTGCATTCTTTTCCCTGCAACAAGATCTGTTCCCGGCGCTACGCGCCTCCCCCCCTCCTGCGCCTCCCTAAAGGGCCTCCTTTTCCCTTTATAACCATCTATGTTGTCTTACCTCGTTTTACCGACTGAGTCGGCTCGTTCCTTTTTAAGTCCACCAAGGCCCCCAATTTCGTCTTTTATTCGTTGGTCGCGAACTTTCTTTTGCGCGGCCATCAATGCTCAGCGTTCGGCGGTTTTTCTTGCCTTTTGCTGGGATGTTTTGCATCCTCGTCCAGACAGTGTTTCAGTCTTTCTTTGCTGTTTTCCTGGTGGTGGCTTGTACTTTCCACTACCAGGCTCCCTGTGCGTGCGGCTGTGACTAAAGGCCCCCCCTTTCCACATCGGCGTGTCGTCTTTACAGGTGTCGCCAATCTTTCGTGAACTCCTCTTGAGTCCCTGTTTTGTTTCCGCTTCCCCTTCCCCTCCGGGATTGAACTTGCGCTTGCCCTTTGCGCTCCTTTTTTACATTTCTTGACCCGGTGTGGGTCTTATGCACAGCACCCTTTCGGCTTTTTCCCCCGTCCCCTTTTGGTCGCGCTTTTTGGACTCCCCTCCAGCCGTGGCCGATTGCCGTGAGGGTCCCTGTAGGTACCCGGGTTGACTACGACCGCTCTTTCAGCGCACCTACTATAATGGGCCCCACTCAACCTTAGCTTTAATCCTGTCCCAGGTACTGGCCTTTTTTTCTTATTATGCAGTTTTATTCCCTTTTTCCCGAGCGAGTGCAGTCAACAGCCCCCACCCTGTGACCATGGTGCTTCCCTTTTCCCTGAGCCCTTCCCCCTCGTTTTTATTTCGGTTTCCCCCTTCGGAACCACCCCCTTTTCGGTTCTCGATTGGTTTCCCCTTTTTTTACCCATTTTCATATTTTACTAAACCGGTACCGCATTTCCCCTTCCCCCCCCTTTCGTTTTTTTCCCAGGTTTTGCGGGAACCTGGTTCATTCGTCCGCGCACCCGAGCCTTGTTCCTGCGGTCTCCTCGCTTGTGTCAACGAAGCCCCACCCCCCCCTCTTTTTGCCCATATCTTTTATCTCTCTTTTGTTTTTTGGACTTATGTCGAGGGAGGTCATTTTAGTTCCAGTCGTTTTTTGAAAAGCGATTCTTTTGTAACGTCAGTTCCTGTTAAAGCCAGGCTCCCGTTGTGCGCCTCCTGGAAAAGTTAGAAGTTTCTTCTCCCCCTGGAAAACGAGGTGCGGGTCCTGGGCCCCGTGCGTCCTTTCCCCCCTTTCCGTCCCTGTTGCTCGTCAGCACCACCTGGTTCTCCCCACACTACGAGGATCTCATTTGGACCCCCGTGTTTTTTCTTTTCCCCTGAACTCTATTTTTTCCCGACTTCATTTTTCGGTAGAGTGTTTCCAAACTTTAAAGCGTGTTTTTTGTCATTTTTTTTCAGTTCCAATGCGTCCTTTTCTTCTGTTTTTTCGTTTTTCACATTTGAGATCGGTGCGCATGTGACCCCTGTGCTCCCCGTATGTTTACCTCTTTATTTTTTACCGCTGCACCCCTCTTCGCGTCCTATTGTTGTTTGGTTCGCGAACTTTTGGCTGGCAAGGATTGGTGGTCCGTTGTCCTCAAGATCTCAGCCGGGCGGCGGGGGTCCCTCCCTTTTCTTTAATTTTCCTTACCTTGGCCAGGGCTGCAATCACCTTTGGTTCAATGTCTGGGAGATGGTAAAACTTGTTTTCCCTCTTACCCACCATTTTTTTTTGGCCTGGTCTCCCCCCCTTTTAGTGATGTCCTCCACCTGGACAATTTTATCCTGTTCCACGACGGCCGTTCTCCCTTCTTTTTCTTCAAGGGACTTTTTTATTTTTTTTTCCTTCCCCCTGAGCCTTCTATAACCCTTGTGGTAAGAGTTTTGTTGCGTTTCACACCGGGACCAGAACTCTTGAAGACGTTTTCGGACTGCCGTCGTGGGATTGTTTTGGTTTGTTGCCTGGTTCTTCCCCCCAACATCTTCCAAAGGTGAGTTACCCTAGCCTGGAGCTCCGTCCAGACTCGATTCCAAATCCGTGGTTTTCTTAGCGGCACCCTGCCCTCCCGTGCACCCCTCCCATTGGGGCAAGCTTTTTCAAGATTGTTGTTGTGACTTCCGCTCCCCCCGGCCAGGAAGAGAGTTTCCCGCGTTCCACTCCCCAAAGACTCCCCCCTCCAGAACCCAGTCTTTTTCTTCCCGTTTTTCCCATGTGTTCTCCCCGACCGTGTAAATTCGAATTCCCCCCCCCTTTTAGTGCAACCGTATTTTAGCACCCACCATTATAGTTTCCTTTTCAAAACCCCACCCCCATTTTTTCCTAGGCCTTAGATTTCATTAATCGGACCACCTCGCGTCTCAGCCGCCGTGGCAAAGCAAAAGGTTACAGTTTTTTTTCTCCGCCGGGTTTATGCCTTTTTTTTCAGGGACGCCGCGTTTTCCCCCTCTCGACCCCCCCTTTTAACCCAATCGTTGCGCCTTATTTGGCCTATCCGTTTGCCTCAAACCTTTCTTCGCCTCTTGTCGGGCACCCCCACACTGTTTTTGGCGGACCGATCAGCACCCCCCCAGCACCCACCCGCGGATTCCGTGACCGTTTTTGGATGCTCCGGGGTGCCAAAGCGGATTTTCCCGGCTCACCCTAAGTTTGTTTGGGCCGTCGAAGTTCTGAAATTTTTTTCCCGAGTGGGCGTGTGTAGTTATTCGGTTTGGATCGATTCTTTCCCCTTATTTACTTACCAACCAATCAAATTCTCCATTGCGTCCGTACAATAATGACGTTGGGGATGTGGCCCCGTTCCCTTTTTTTTGCTCCCCTGGCCTGAAGCCCCAACCCCCAATTTTCACCCCCCTTTTTTTTTTTTTCGCCCCGGCGGCTGCAACGCCTGGGAATCATTCACTATGTGTCTTTGCCTCCCCCCCCCCGGCGGACATCTCCGTTTGGTCCTCGCTGCACCTTCTTTCTCTGGGGAACAAGGTGTCCCCTTTCGTGCCCTTTTTTTTTTGCTTTTTTTTCGTGACCCTTTACTGCACTCCCCGTTCTTTTTCCTCCCTGTTGTTTTTACTAGCGCTTTTTTTTTTTTTCGCAACCGGCTGTGCCCCCCACCCTTTCCCGACCGATCAATTCCTCTTGCTCGAAAGATTTTGGTTTTTTTCGGACGGTTGAACCTTATCAGCCCGCTTTTCTCGTGCCCTTCCCCAACAATTTAGTTTTGGAATGTTTTTTTTTTTTTGTAACCCATGCCACGTTGGAATTGGTCCCAAACACCCTCGTCCCTCATTTGACGCTTTCTCCCCTCGGTAGCAGTCAGTTTGCGTGTCAGTTACTTTTTGTCCCGACCCCTCGTCGGCCTTGCTTTGCAGACAGTTTTTTGTAAGGTTTTGCCCCCCCCATGCGGGGCTTGTTCCAGTTTATTCCACGTTCCCGGGTTTCGATAGGATCCAGTAGCTTTCCCCCCTCTCTTGGTGAACCGGCTCGTGTTATCCTCAATCGAGCTTCCGGGGTCTTCTTCGCAGACGAGAAGCTCTTTGACTGATACTTGGTCTTCCCTGTGGGCCCTTCCTTTCTCCCCTATTACATGGATGATCCCCTCCGACCCCCTGGTGAATCTAAGACGGTGCGCCCCAACCCCCCTGTCCCTCCCTGCAATTTCTCGCTCGTCAGGGCTGCGAACTCCACTGCACCGACCCCCCACGGTCGCTTTTTCACAATTTGCCTTCCGGCTCCCCGGAGCCCCTTTGAATCCCGAGTTGCCCCACGATCTCCTTTCCCCTTTTCCCCCCCCTCTGTTTGGGAAAATCCCCACAAGCTTTTTTTTTACCTTGGTTCGGTTCGCGGAGTTCGTGCTTTTCTTCCCTCTCCGACGCGGTTTTATTTTTTTTCTTTTTTCCAGGCCCTCATCTCTTCTGGTGCCAAATGCTCTTTCCAAACCCTCTTTTTCCCGGAACTT
>Ga0179593_1450398_pt1 | contig 12198 bp, 16 predicted proteins | sample CZODoug2_1_08_16_FD_185931 | JGI IMG/M metagenome (GOLD analysis project Ga0179593, IMG submission 185931) | Vadose zone soil fungal communities from Angelo Coast Range Reserve, California, USA - CZODoug2_1_08_16fungal (PacBio error correction) | ecosystem: Environmental > Terrestrial > Soil >... | reverse complement strand
CTTTTGGTACCCCCCTTTTTTTGGATTGTTCAAAGTCCACCTGTCCTCGTTTTTGCAGGGTTGTCCCATGGACGTTGAGGGAGAACCGGGCCTCCCGCCGGCATGATTTTTTCCCGCGGATTGTGGTGGTGACCCTTCACCCCCCCTTGGCCCCTCCCACCTTTCAGCATAGGGCGTGTATGAAATTTCTCCTGCCTTTTGTTGACACGTCCCCCCGTTCTCCTACCCCTTTTACCTGCCTTTTGCAACTCAAAGCTAGCGAGTTTGAAAGGATGCGTTTTTTTGTTCCGCTAATTTTTTGGTGTGTGATTTTCCCCCCTGGCTCCTTCTTTGGCTTTTCTTTTGAAGACTTTTCAAACCCTGAAAGGGAATGGCTTTGAACCGCCTTTAAATTGTCTTCAACTTCTTCGGTGTTCGGAAAGACGTATTGATCAGGAACCATTTTTTCTCCGGCCCGGTAACGTACCTTTCCGGGCCCCCCCTCGTATGGATGTACTACTTCCCGGTAGCCCCACCCCCCCCCAAATCCTGAACCCAAACCCCCCATTGAGGAGCGGTTACCGTGAGGGGTCTGGATTCTTCCCTTTTTTTCCTCACCCCGAGTTTTCTAATCATTCGCCTCTTGAAGGTAAGGTCGTTCGTCGGCATGCTCCTCCAAATTGTTGTGGAAGCTTGTTGCTGTTTTCTACCCCTCCTTTTTTTTTCTTGTGCTCGTTCCCACACCGACGGCCAAGAACCCGCACCCCCCCCCCTTTGCACGGCGGGAGTTTTTTTTATCGTAAAGGCTTGCCCTCGCCCCCTTTTTTCCCCCCCCCTCGGGGATGTTCGGGGTTATGTTCACCCTGGTCTTGTTGCCTTTCGTTTTTCTCCCGTTTTTTTGGCACTCCTTTTTTCAACCCTTCTGTTACCGGCCCCACCGCCTTCGGCGGAATGTCGCGTGGTGCGATCTCTTTAGTAACTCCGACCTGGACACATTTTTACGATTGCTTCCTTTATTCTTCCGATCGTCCTTGCATCCTTTTTTTTTGAACCAGTAGTTTCCCCCTGCGTGCGCCCAGCCCAGACGCCCCACCCCGTAGTTTCCCGTTTGAAGGTTTCGCGTCATCCCCTTCCGTTTTTTTGCACAGCTCGCTTTTTTTTACCTCGTTCATTGGTTCTTACACCTTCTTGTGTTATAAAACAATATTTTTCCCCCCCTTATGTTGAACTTGGGAGACCCCAACCCTCCTCTCCCGGGTCCTTCTCTTTTTTCCCGTGGGAGATGATACTGACCTCCCTTTTTGTGCTGCTCGACCTAGTCCCGAGATTTTCCTTTTTTGCGCGAACTTCATGTATTCGGTGTTTCCCCCCATCCAACCTCCGTCTGCTACTTAGTGAGAGTACCTCCCCCTCCCCCTCGTTGGTGACCTTCGGCCCTTTTACCCTTTTCTTGCCGCTTTTTTTTGTGCGCTTTCTGGTATCTTCCGCGATCGGCTACTTCTCAAACACTTGTCCGCTGCAGGTCTTCGCAAAGTTCTTTACTTCCTTTGCTGTTTTTTCCCCCCGCGGCTTTGCCTTTCCCTTTTCCGCGTTTCCCATCCCCCTCCCATCCCCAGGTTTCGTTTATGAAGGCTTGGTCTTATCCCAGGAAATAACCCCTTGCCCCCTTGGTTCGGGCGTGATTTCCTATCTTTGTCTCCCATCCCTTTGTCTGTACTTCTTTTGCCCTTTCCTTTTCTTTCGTTTATTTGCTTTTTTGATCGTCGATGTACCCGGTCGGGTCTTCCTTTTCTACGACGAGGTTCAATGCCAAGTTTTTGCTTTACAGTCTGCGGGGGGAGAGGTTCTCCCTTAACTTTTTTTTTAACCGGTCTCCCCGTTTTCCCATTGTATTACTTTCCTTCCCCCGAAGGTTCTTCAATCTAGTCCCCCCTCTTGGCTTTTGGGGCCTCCTGCTATTGTTTTAAGGCTCGCACCCACGACTTTTGAACCCCACGGTCACGATTTTACTGCGTCCCTTCCCGTTGTAGTCCCAATCTGCAGCTTACCTCTCGTGCCTTTTTTTTGTGTTTTTTGGTGACCGGATTGTTCTTTTTTTTTTTTGCCCCACCTACCCTTTAGTGCAGCCCTTTTTTTTCCCCCTACTTTTACTCGATAGAACCTTTTTTTTTTTTTTCCACTTCAGCGGGTCTTTGGTTTTGCCTTCCTGACGCCCCCGGCGGCTGGTCTGTGCTCCGCCTTGCCAGTCTGGGCGCAGGGTGCAAAAGTTGAGTCTTTGTCTCCTTTGGCGGGGGCTTTTTAACTTCTCCCCAGCTTGGTTTTTTTTTTTTTTGGGAACGGTTCAGCGACAGTCAGGTTGTTCGATTTTGGATGAGTGATTACCCTTTTGTGGTCTTTTTCCTTCCCCCCCTTCCTTTGTCCATTTTTTGTTGTCCAACGTATACTTTTAGACAGCTTGGCTACGGTTTGGGTTCTGGTCAGTGAAAACGCCAATGTCTCCTTGTCCCGTTCTCTTGGTTTTTTGCTGTTTCCGTCGACGTCCCTTTGCCCACTTCCAGTTCGGGGCACCCGATTCCCGTTCTCTTCTTTTTTTCTTACTCCTCCGCTTTCCAACCCGTGTTTTTTACTTTGTTTAACGTTTTCCAACTGGAATCCCCCCCCCTCCTTTTCTCCTTTTCGGTTTCCATCCTAGTTACAACGGTGTGGTTCCACCCACATGGCATTGGGCCCGCTGAGAGCTTTAATTTGTTTCCCTTCGTTTAACCCACAAAACCACCCTTTTTTTGGGGATCGTTCTTGTGTTTACTTTTCCTTTTTTCCTTTTTTCCCCTTTGCCGACAGTGATTTTTTGCCAACTGACCACCGCGTTCTTTTTTTTTTTTTTAGCGCTTAACCCCTTAGTCGAACCAAGAACACCCGTCTCTGCGGGTTGTTTGCTAGGCTGTTTTGCGTGCCCTCCGTTTCCCCGTTTTATAGAGTTTTTTTAGCCTAAAACCCGGTCTCTTTCTTTTGATCGCTCCCGGGAAAAGTTTTTCCCCCATGCGGTTGACCATCGCTTTCCTCCCCCTTTTTCTACTTTGATCCAGAGGTCGAGCAGAGGGTCCGTGGTTCAGTTAGGACTACGTCAATCTTTGCGCTATTTCTTCCTTCCCCTCCGTCCTCTTTGACGTTTACTTGCCGAGACCCCAACCCCCTTTTTTTACTCCTCTGTTTTTTTACTTTTCCTTTGGGCCTGGTGTTTTTTTTCATCCTCTTGTTCTCGTTTTTGTTGTTCGTCGAGGCTTGAACCAGCCCCCACTCTTCCTTAGGAATTTTTCCTCCCCGCGATCTTTGGAAAACTTGGACCCACGTTTTTTTTTTTTTTATTTCTTCTTCCCCCTGTTCCACGTTCCCCGGGTCGGCGTTTTTTTTCCTTTAGCGTTTACTGCCCCCTTTAGGCGTTCTTTTTTTTTTTTTTGGACATTTGCCCGTTTTTTCTCGGGCCTAGCCCGGCGGCCCGCAGGGTAGAAGCCCCTTTGTTCTGTTTCTCCCTACTTTGCAGGGTTTTTCCTTTTTGGTGAAGATCAAACCATGTTTTGTTGGTTTTTTCGTGTTTCTTTTTTTTACTGTTTTTTCGGGTTAGGATTGAACCCCCCTTTTTGGCCAGGCGTGTCGCCCTACTTCAACACGAGCCCCACGCCTTTTGCATTTTCTAGGAAGGTTCAGGTGTCTTTTTCACTGCTTCGCCACTGCCTGTTCTTTTTTCCGCTGTCGCGAATAACTTATGTTTTCCCCCCCCTCCCCCCTCGTTTCCCTTTTTGGTTGTTTTTTGGTTGTTCCAGGTGCGAGGGTCTTGCCCTGACCCCGTAACACACAAATGGCGTGTTTCGGCGCTGACCCTGTGTTTCTCCCCACGCGGTTTCCTTGGCCTTTGTCCTCCAAGATGTTTTTTCTTGTCTCAACTTCGGGATTACTTTTGTGCTTCGAGTCTTCTTTGGGGTTGGCCCCCAACTTACACCCCAAGGTTTGCCCCCCTCGGTTGTTCCCTCCGTTGATGCCCGGCTCTTTTCCTTCTTTTTAACCTGCCTTTTTGTCCGGAGTTGGCCCTCGGCGCCCTTTTTTTTTTGAATGGCCCTGGGAGAGTGAGAAACTTTGAAACCCCAAGTAGATGGGCTGTTTCCGGTCCCCCCCCACCGTATCCTTTACCTTGGTACGACGTTTTCGGATCAGTTCATACTCCCTCCACTTTTCACTTCGGGCTTTTCCGGTGCGTACAACGAGTCAGTATGTGTTTTTCTTGGACTACCGTGTTTTGAAGGTCATTAAGGGGAAGCCCCCTCTCAGTTTCACGCCTCAGGCTTTGAGCGGGTGAGTGCCGGAGTTTTCCTTGCCACCAGGCCCCTCCGGGTTTTAGGCGAAGCCGCTTCCAACTTTGAGGGTAAAGTCGTGGCGTATTCCGGCGGGCTGGTTTCCCACGCGCGTCCCCCCTGGAGTTTGTCTTTTTTTCCAACGTTCTCGTATTTTTTTTTTTTCCCAAACATGTAGGTCCTCTGTCTCGAATTTTTCTGTCGCTCTCGGTTTCTTGTTACCGGTGTTGCTCCCGTCGCCTTCCCTGGTTTTCTGTTCGTTTTTCGTTTTTTGAGCGTTTATCCTAGGTCTTCGCTGGGGGTGCTTCTAGTGTGAGAACGGCGGTGGTCCGCCTTTTTTGAGTTCCTATTAACAACGTTTTTTCTCCGCCTTTTTTTTAGTTTTTTTTTGAGACTAGGACTCTTGACCGGGGCCGGTTCTTCTTTTTTTCAGTTATTTTCTATCCGGGTCCCCCTGCTTTTTTAACCCGCGGAAGAGAATAAGCTGGTCCTTCCTCCCTCTCCTTGGGAGCGGATTAGTGATGCCCTTTAGACCCACAGTTCCTTTATGTCTTTTTCCGTTTCCTCAGTTGGGCGCGGAAAACACCGGGATGGCTGATTCCCCGCTTCTTGGCGGACATTTCAGTTCGTCCGTGTCTGAGTCTCTTCGCGGTTCCCAGTTTTTTTTTTTTTTGTCTTTTTAGCGTAGTCCTTGATGCAATCGTCATCTTCTTTCCGTGCCTGCTGGTATGTCAGTTCCCCCTTTAGTGGAGGGTTCTCTTCTCTTTCTGGCGGGTTCGGTTGGACTGGTTTTTTCTTTTTTGAACCCCCCACCCCCCTTCTTCGTCCTTTTTTCTGTTTTCTTGATTTTCATGCATCCCCTCCTCTGTCCTGAGTTCACGTCAAAACTTTTTCTTTTGTTTTTTTAACTTTTAGACCGTCTTTTTTTTTGGCTCCCCCGGTCCTCCTTTTTTGGCGAGTTTGTCGAACATTTGTGGTTTCTACCCCATACTTTTGTTGTAGCTAGTGTTCACCACGTTGGTCTCCATAGAGATTGCTTGCTCACGGGTTTTGGGTTTACCACAACCCTACGTTTTTCTGCTTTCTTTCCAATTTGGAGATTCCTAAATGATACTTTGACTTGGTCTGTGTTTCAATTTTTTCGTTGTCCTTCTATTTTCAGCGTTTTTTCCCCCCAAGTCGGGAGACCCCAGGCGTGGATAGAGTTTACCAAGTGCTGGCGCTGCCATTTTTGGAAGAAGTTCACAGCCCTTCCCGTGTTTGTCCCCCGTTGACTTTTTTTGACCATTGAGCCTTGGGGTTTCTTGCCTTGCTGATCCCGGTCGTTTTCTTTTTGTTTTTTTTGCTCACGGTCTTTTTCTGCTTGTTCTTTGGCCTTGTCGTGCAGAGCACAGCTCAATACGTTAGTAAGACCCCCTCCCCCTGCCCTGTTTTTGGGCTTTTTGCACGTGCTCTCCCTCCGGCTCCCCCCTTACGTCGTCGTTCCCTTGCTTTTTAATTACCACGATCAATTGTTTGGGTTTAGATGGATCTACGTGGTTGTTCTTCACAATTTTTTAATCCCCTCTTTGGGAGGCAGTTCTAATGGTATTGGATTTTTTTGTGCTTCATCTTCGTTTGATCCATAAGTTTTTTTAATTTCCGTTAACTCTTTTTTTTCTAGTTTCAAACGCTTACAGTGGTCTCTTCGGCGCCCCCCTTCATCTTTTAGCGGGCCCTTTCCCCCTCCTCGCATGTTGTTTCCATCCGTTTCTTTATGGTTTTTGTCCTGCTTCTTTGATTTCTTTTTGATCGTGGTTTCGTTGTCCAACACGGTTGGACGTTTTGTTTCCCAAGTCACAACGCTGCCTTTGCTGAAATTTTTTTTTTTTTTTCGGCGTGTGGTACTGTCCTCTCCCCTCTTGGCTTTTCCTTTGTAACGACAAAAAAGGCTACTTTTGCTTACCCTTCCCGGTTGACCTGTTAGAGGTTCACCCATCTTCTCTCTTTTTTCCTCTCCCTGTTTCTTTCGCTCTATTGTTTTGTGCCTTCCCTTACCTTGGTCCCAACTTGTTTGATGCAGTTGTACCCTCTTGTTTCGGTAGCCCTTCGTGCAGCTCCCGCTGGGCGTAGTTTTGGCCATGCGGTTCCCCAACAAGCCCCACCTTTTCCCCCAGCATCTCTTTGTGTCTACTCTTAACTTCCGTTTTGTTTACCGGTACACTGATTTTCCCGACAACTTTCCCCAGAGCGGCCCGCCTTTCTTGCGATTTCAATCCTTCGGCTTTTTGACTGGCCAGCTTACGCCTTGAGGTTTTTTTTGTGTGCCACTTTGTCTCTTGCCTGTGATTTTTCCGCTTTTTTCATCAGTGCACCCTTGCCCTTTTTTTTTTCAGTTGAGCAACTTCCTCCCCACCTGATTCCCTAAGGATTCTTTTGTCGCACGGTGGTTCTATTGCAGCCAGGTGTCACTTGGCCGGGGTCCCGTTCCGAAACGTCTAGTGAGTTTGCAGGGTTTCGGGCCCACACCCAATTTAGTCCCCACCAACCCCTTTTTAGGATCTCTTGTTGTTAGCTTTGTATACCTGACTAGTCCAGTTTCATGTCTGCAGTTAGTTTTATTTAGTTTTTCCCCCGATGAGTTTTGGCGTTCCTCTTTGCGTTTCGTTTTTGGTGCGTTGTCCCCCACGCCGGCAGGCCCGTGTGTTTGCCAAGACCCTTAAGAGGCCCCTCGAAATGCTCTCCGAGTCTACCCTTTTACCCGATTTTATGTTTGGTCTTTCCCCTATTTTACCGTTTTTTCTTGTCGAAATTCTGTGCCCCCCCCTGGTTCGTCCCCCCATTTTGTTGGGCTCTGTCATAAAGACTTTGGCTTTTTTGACCGTTTTTTTTTCGCGATCTTCAGACTACCTTTCAAAGGACCCTCCCTGAAGTTTCACTTTCTTTTTGATGTCTTTTCTTCTCCTTGCCCCGATTTGTGGAGCCCATTGTGCGTTCCGACGTTCTTTGTACGGGGTCCGTTTTTTGCGAATCCTTGGCGCGCGGGGTTTCGGCGACACTCGGTCCCCCTTTGGCTTCTTTGTTTTTTCCGAACCCTCGTTTGTGGTTACCCCAGGTCTTTTTTTTTCCTCACCACCTCCGCCAGGTAGACTGAGCACCCTCGGGTCTCCGGTTTTGCTTTCCCCTTTTGCGCTCCGTTGAACAGTTGTTTGCTTCGCTTACCTCTGGGTTTTCCTTCTTCATGCTGGCATCTCCCGTTGTTGTTGTTGTGTTTTTTCACCCTCCCTTGTTCTTTGGACTCCGAGAAAGTTTACGCCACTCCCCCTTGTGAGACGAAGTACCTCTTGTTTTATGCTGCTTTCTTCTCCTTTTCCAGGAGTACTTCGTCCATTCTCCCCCTTTTGACGTCCTGGTTTGCCCCGGATCGCCAAAATGATCTTGGTACAAATGATGTCCTCGTCCCTTTCTTTTCTCCCTCCGGTGTTTTTACCTTCGTTTGTTTTTCAAGGGCCTTCACTACCTTTTTTTTTTGCGATTTCACTGATTTTTGCCGCTATTCTTCTGGGTCCGTTTCTTCCATATCATTCGGGTTCCCGTGCTAGATCTTCCTTCGGCGGATCCCCCTCGATGTAAGGTCCAAGCTGTTACCCCCTTGCTCCTCGTTGATCTCAAACTTTTTTTTCCACCTTCTCCCACCTTACCTCGAAGTCCCCTTATCCCCCGCCAGGTCAGACGTTTAACCCGACTGATTCTTACGGCATTTCCGGGCTGGCCACTTTTTTTTTTGCTAACGCCCTCCAGAACAAGCGTTGGATTTTTCTTTTTTCTTACCACCTTGCCCGCAGCGAGCCTCCCTCAGTCCTAGCTCCCTCTTTTTTTTTTTTCCCCTTGTTGTGGACTGTCTTTTGAGCGTTCCCCCCACCCCCCGTAGACCCTTTGCTCGGTGTAACACCGCCAGAGCGACTTTTCCCACACTTTTCTGCCTTTTTTCTGCTTCATGTCAGTCGTGCGCAGCTCCGTTTTTTTTGGGCGCCCGCCCCTGCGTCTTTTGTCCTGAGTCTGCGAGGCTTTTCCCGGCGGTGTTTTCTTGGACTTTGTACTCGCCACCGCGCTTCGTTATGCCGCCTCTGCCGAGTGTGACTTCCCCCTTTCTTTCTTCACCTTGAGTCGTCCTCTTTCCCGGGAACACGCCTGTTTTTTTTCCTAGTTTGGACTCCCCTGCCCTACTCTAAGTGGTGGCAGAATCCCCCCACCGACCCCGTTTTTGTCCATCCCCGAGTTTTTTTTTTGCCTAACTTCTCCTGTGCACACGTTTTGTTTGAATTCTTTACGATTGCCGTTATAGTTGTCCCTCCTCCTTCTGGGCAACCACCCCAAAAAAAAAAAGTTTCCGTGTTGTCCTTCCGACCTTCCACACCCCCTTGCCCTTCCCAGACCCCTAGGGTTCTTCAAACTTCCGTTTGTGTGCAAGCAGCGAGATTCGTGGGAGGACGTACCTATTCGGTTGTTTCCCCCTTTAGGGCTTTCACACACAAACCCCCCCGGGTCTTTTGAGGGTTTTGGTCTCCTTGCCCCGTTTGTTCCTGACTTTGACCCTCGGCCCCCGCCGGTTCGAGCTTCTTCCAACCCTTAACGGCGGAAAACCAATTGCAGGAGTTTGGGTTTCGGTCCTGGCCTTTTCCCCCTGTCTATAACGGGAATTGCTTTGTCCTCCTTCAACGTAAGATGGTGATCTCTTCCCGCCCCTGGCACCATGGCTACCCACACTTCTTTCTACCTCTTCTCCTCCCCGAAGAGGGTTTTAAGTTACCCCTCCGGCCCTTCCCGTCGGTCCTTCTGGACGCATTTTTGTGGGGTCTTTTTCCGTGGCCCCCCCTACACCCCCACAGTTCTCCTATTGTTAGCTCCGGTTACGGGGTCCGTCTTTTGTTCGGATTTTCATCTCTCTTTTTTTTCCTCCCCCTCTTTTTTTGTTTTTTTGTAGATTCCTGTCCCCGCCCAAAGCCCTGCGGACCCCGCCGGGGAGTCTTTCCTCGGCTTGAGTGGTTGCCCTGTTTCTGGCCACGTACACCCCCCCCTGGGAGTTTTTTTGGAGCGGGCTTGAGTTAGTTCACGTCAGTTTCTGTTTTTTTTGCTGGGAAACGGCCCTCTGGCTTCCCGAAGGCAGTTCCCTTCTCCCCCCGAGTTTTTTTGTCTCCGCAGTTGGTTGTTCGCGGAAAACGCTGACACGTCGGTTGTTTTGTTGCTTCTTTGTCATTACCTCTCCCACCTTGGAGTATTTTGCTTAGTCAGCCGCGCGGGTATAGGAGCTGGTTTTTTTTTCTGGTCATCTCCGAACCGTTAGAACCTCGCTTTGTGTTCCCCCTTCGCCGTTCAAGGTTGTTCCAAATTTTTTTCGCCACGCTTTAGTTGCCGCTGCGGCGTGACAGTTTATTTTGCCACAGATAATTGCCCCTCGGGGTTGTTTTGTTGCCCGTTCCCCCTTTGAGCCGTACGTGCTGAACCACGTCGCCGTCGTGTCCTGCGGCCTTTTTTTGTTTTTTTCCCCCAAGTCTGTCAGGTCATTTTCCTCTAGTCCCCTCCTTCGGGATCCCGTTTTTTTTTCTCGAGGTCTGTCCCCCAAACCCCTGCCCCCCGGTTCTACGAGGGTTTTTTGCGGTTTTTCCCACGGTTTTTGCGCCTTTGTGAAGTCTTCCCGTTCGTTTAAGCAGTGGGTGGGCGCCCCCCCCACCTTTCCCGGTCTGGGGACCACTGCGGTCCTGGGGTTTTGGTTTGAACTTTTTCCCCCCCCAATGCTTATTTTTTTTGCCCCGTTATCGCACTGTCCTTGTTTCGGGAAGAATGCTTCCCCCCCCTGGTTGTAGGAGCACTGTGTTGAACAACCGGCAGGCGACCCCTGATATGGCCCTCGGATGGTTTTGCGATGTACTTTCACTTGGATTTGTTGCCCCCCCGCCCCTTGGACCCCGGAAGCGTTTTTGCGATTGTTGGCGGTTGTTCGTTCGTCCCCCCCACCAGGGGGGCCGTGATGTTATTACTTTTGCCCCCAACGCTGTGGCCCTGATAGTGCGACTGGCGGGGTGTTCCGTTTTGTTGGGCGAGGCGTTGTTCCCCGTCTCACGCATCCCACCACCCCCGGCTCGGATTAGTTTGTCCCTTCCAGTGCCTTTTTTTTTTAGGGCCTTTTTCCCCTCTTTTCCCTGCCGGTGGGTTCGGTTTCGTCCCGTGTTTGGGATTTTTTGCCCGCGACGTCTCCCTTTTTTCCCACTTTTTCCCTGCTCGGGGCTTTGGTTGTTTGCTCCGGTCCGGTCTGGTTCCCTTTTCGCTTTACACCGTGTTTAGGCGTGTTTTTTTCGGTTTCGCTTCCGGCTTCACCCTGTCCGTACCCGCTGCGGTTGTTGTCGTATCTCCGGGCCGGTTTTTTCCTACTCGCCTTCCCTCCGACCCCTTCTTTTTCGCTGGGTGCCTCCCCCCCGCAGGCAGTCTTTCGCGTCTCCTTCCCGATACCCCTTCCACAGGTTTCTTTTGGTAGTGTTCACAGGGCCATTTTCTCGTGCTCCACCCAGGGATGTAATTTTCACCTCGAGGCAGTCCCCAGGTCTTCTACTGGAAATTTTGCGAGCTGGCATGGACATTGGTGTTGCTCTGTTTTCTGGATGATTCCTCGTCTCTCCGCTCCCGTGAGCAGGCGCGGCAGAGCGTGTACTTCGTTCTCACCCCCCCCGCTTTGCGGGGTCATGTGCGAAGTACCCTTCTTTTTTATGTACTGGAGTGGTCGGTTTTTGGTTGAAACCACCCCCCTTTTTTCACTTGCCCCTGCAGGCCTTTCCCATAAGCCCTCGAGGCATTTTGTAGCAATTTGCCAGATCGTTCGATCTCTTTTTTGCCTAGCCCGGTCTGTGCCCAGCCCCGTCACCCACCCTTCTGCCCTCATTTGATGTCCCGGTGAGTGAACCTGTTGCCCCCCCTCGTTTTTTTTGTTTTCGCAGCTTTTTTTCTCCCCAACCCTAAGGCCTGGGTTTTTTTCTGCTCAGAAAAACGGCCCTTCTCTTCAATTTTTTGGTGCCTGCGCATTGGGTATAATGTCTGTCCTCCGTTGCTCCACTTCGTTCCTGGATCACTCTTTGGGTGGTGCTTTTCCTAGTTTCTCCTTTTTGCCCCTCCCCAAGTCGCTTTTTTGCTTTTTTCCGAGGCCCGCTTTTTTCGGATTGGCTCCTTGGAATGAAAAGTTTGCGTTCCAGTGGCCCAGTTTCCACGCGCGGGGTCGGGCCAGTTTTTTTTACCGGTTTTTCTGCAGATCCGCTCCGGTCGGTGCTTGTTTCCTTCGTTGGCGACAAGCCGAAATTTAGTCTCCACCCGTCTGGGCAGTTGGTGCTTTTCTTGATGCACCGGACTTTTTTTTTCGTCTTAAGACTCATTTTCTTCGCGGTCCACGCTCATTCGGGTTGGGGCTGTGCTTAGTTTTTTTGTCCCCTTAATTACTGCGTTGTTCGTCCTTTCATACTGATTTTTTTTTTGGGGGTCCTCATCGGTGGGGCAGGTTTTCCCCTACCTCAATTCCTTTTATTCCTCCTGTTTTCTTTTATGTATCAAAGTGTCTTCCGTGGCTGACGCCACCCCCTCCCCAATCTTTTCCCCCTTGCTTTCTTTTCTCCCGCTTTGGCGTGCACTCCGTTTTTTTTTTTTGTTTTGCCTGCTCGTGCAAGTCTGGGCTCTTTTTGCTGTGTCCAACACGCTGTGACGGTCTTCTTCCGCTGCTTGATTTGACGTTTTGGCTTGTTTTTCCCTTTGCCCGCCTTTCCCTCCTATCGGCTTTTTTTGTTCGCTTTGCTTTTTTTTGACAAACTCTTTGTTTTGTCCCAACCCTTGTTGGACGTTTCGGGTTTTTTTTACA
>Ga0179593_1774337_pt1 | contig 12199 bp, 16 predicted proteins | sample CZODoug2_1_08_16_FD_185931 | JGI IMG/M metagenome (GOLD analysis project Ga0179593, IMG submission 185931) | Vadose zone soil fungal communities from Angelo Coast Range Reserve, California, USA - CZODoug2_1_08_16fungal (PacBio error correction) | ecosystem: Environmental > Terrestrial > Soil >... | reverse complement strand
TCTCTTTCCCTGGCCGGGCTTCCTCCTGGAACTGGAAGAGATCTCGTTCCCCAGTATCCCGCACAGCGCTTGAAATCTCCTTTTTTTTTCCCCTTTTTTTTTTTCGAAGAAAATTCTTCCCAGGCATTTTCCTTTCCTCTTTTTGTAATGAAGAAGAAGCGACGCCCTTTTCCTTTGTTAGAGTTAGGAATTGACATCTGTTCTTCCTTCTTTTTTAGTTAGAGAACGGTGTACTTCTTCTCCTCTCTGATAGCTGAGCAAGGAAGGAGCAGCTGTAGAATTAGAAGAATTAAGAAGTGGGAAAAGAATTTTCTCCCCCTTTCCCTCCTTTCCTACCAAAGAAGGAGTTATGTCCTGGATTCTTTTTTCTTTTAGCCATTGAGCTTAGCAGAAGCTAGACCCCGTCCCCCACCCCCACCCTCCCCCCCCCGCCCCCCTTCTGAATAAAGAAGGGGTTTTTGTCGACCCTCCCTTTTTTTTTTTTTGGAACGAAGGGGCGCCGCCTCCTTTTCCCTTCTCCCCCTCCCCCCCCTTTTTCTCTGGCTGACGGTCGCCATTCCCCTTAATTTGATTTCCCTCCGCATGAGGGGAAGAAAGGTTCCTTCTGAAGGGGCTCTAGAGGTAGGATCTCCCCCCGTGTCTTCCCTTTTTCCCTTTCTCTCTTTCTTCCGGGGTGAAGAACTTTTCTTTGAGGTAGTTTTTTCCTTCCCCTTTTCCAGTGGCTGCGAGTGAAGGCCGCCAGGTCTTCCCCTTTCCGGAAATCCCTCCTCCTTCCTTTCTCCTCCTCCCATCGAGACAGCGGGGCTAGCTACCTCTTTTCTTCCGCCCCCTCTCCGCGTCCTCTCTGGGGAACAGACAGGTCAAGTGTGAAGAAGTTTTTTCCCCCCTGATTTCGCACAAAGAGCCTGGAACCTTCTTGGATGGGTTTTTTAACCCCTCTCTTTTTCTTCCCCGCCCTAACGGATGGTAGAAATCAAAGGTTTTTCCGGCGGAGACGAAGAGAGGATTCTTCTCTTTCCCCTTTCCCCCTTCCTTTCTCCTCTTAATAATACGAACCCTACACGCCCCTCCTTTTTTTTTTTTTCGCTTCTCTCGAGTATATGTGATGGATACGTGCGGTCTCCCTAAGGGCGGAATCGGTTTTTCTCCTCCTCCTTTTTTCCCGATCGCGGACTTTTGGGCCCCTTTCCTTTTTTTTTCTCGTCCCTTCCCCAGGCCGGTCAAAGTATGATAACGGAATCCTTTTTGTACTTAGAACTTCGCCCCTCTTTCTTCTTTTCTTCCTCTATGGCTCCGAGGGGAAGATAGGCGGCGCGCCCTTCTTGAGCTAATAGAAAGGAAGTTCATCCTGTCTTACCCTTTTCTTTTTCTCTTTCCCTTTTCTTTTCTTTCGGCGTGGTGCTCTACGACCATGAGCCCCTTCCCCCTTTTTTCCCCTTTTTTCACCTGACCGCGATATGACGCGAGGAAGATCGACCCTTTCCCGCCGGAACTGGAAGAGATAGTAGTTCTTTCCTTTTTTTTTTCTTCCCTCTTTCCGAACTGCAGGAGTCCATCGTTTCCTCCTTTTCCTCCTTTTCTTCCCCTTTCCCAGATGTCAGGAAGGAGAAAAAGAAATCTTTTAGAGAGATTCTTTTTAGCGATGACGTCTTTTTTTCCCTTCCCTCCCTTCTTTCTTCATTCCCTTCAAATCCTGCTGGTCTCTAGAAGTTAGAACTGCGCAGCTTTCTCTCTCCCGTTTCCCTTCGTCACCAAAGGAAGAGAAGTCTTTCTGAAGAGGTAAGGGTGGAAAACAGTCCTCCCCCCCTTCCTTTCCCTTTTTCCCTTCTTTCGAGCAACCACGCTCCCAATTTCCCTCTTCTCCCCTCTTTTTTTTTTTTCCTCCGTCTGCCGGGAGAATGGAGAGAAATGTGAAGAAAGTCTTCCGAAAGAGGAGAGGGAGGAAGCGTGACCTCTTTTTCTCTCTTTCCTCGTTCCAGAATATTCACCTGCGGTCGTTTATCGGCCTTTGTTCCCCTTTTTCCTCGCCCCTCTGCCGGGCGGGAGAAGAAGAAAAGAGAGACCGTCTTTCCCGGGAGGAGAAAAGAAGAGGCCCCCTTCGGCCTCTCTCTCTGCCAGTCCACGGACGAAAGCACGACCCCAGCCTGACGGTCCCCGAAAGAAGGGGGGCTTTTTTTTTTTTTTTTTTTTCTTTTTTTTTTTTTTTTTTCTCGTAGATGTTTTGGAGTCTTTTTTCTTTTTTTTTTCCTCTCGACGCAGCAGATTAGTCTCCCTCTCCTGGCGACCTCAGACAGTTAAGGCGTGTCCTTCTCCTCTTTCCCCCTACCGCCGGCTTGCTAATTCCCCTTTTTCTTCCACCGATAATTACTCCCCTTAACTGAACGTCTGTTGAAAAATAGATGTACTCCCGCTAGTTTTTTTTTCTTTTTTTTCCCTCCTACGGCCCTTCCTCCTCGAGGTTTTTTTTCTTCTCCTTCCTTTCTTCCGGGCAAATGAAATGGCTTGCCGTCTAACTCTTCAACAGCAGGGAAAATCGCTTTCTCCCCCCCCCTTCCCCCCTGCGATCTCGCGGTCCCTGGAGCAGTTCCTTCCCTCCTCCCCTCCTCTCGCCTCCTTCAACCGGAAAGGAGCAGTGGCCATACCTTCCTCGTGTGATGGCGACACGGCAGAAGCGACCCGTTTTCTTTTCCTTTTCTCAATGCCCCCTTCCCTTTTTTTTCCCTCCCCTGGCGTTAAGAATGGCCTCGATCACCCCCTCCAAACATGCTTTAGTAAGAAGAATGATTTCTTTTTCTCTTTCTTTTTTTTTTTTCCTCTCGATGTGGATCCCATTCAGTTTTCCTCCCCCCCCCCTCACGCCGTAGTTGGAAGACTCCCGGCGGGCAAAGGCCCTCTCTTCCTCTCTTTTCTCCTTTACGGGCGCAGTCCCTCCGGCCTTCCTTTCCCTTCTTCCCCTTCCTCCCCCGGTGAAGAGAACTAAACCCTCTCCTTCCGAAAAGCGAACAAAGAAAATCACAGGTTCGTCCTCCTTTCCCCTGCACGATCCTTTTTCAGCCCTTTTTCTTCTCCGAAAAAAACGACAAGAATCCTCTGCTTTGACAGGAGATGTGGCGGGGATTCCCCTTCCCTCTTCTCTCTTCCAGTTCTTACGACTTCCCTCCCCCCTTCTTCCTTATCACTCTATTATAGGGGAAGAAGGAAGAAGGTGTTGTTTTGATCTTCTTCTGGGATTTAAGTGAAGGGAGTACCGGCCTTCCCTTTCTCTCTCCATAGGGCTTTTTCTATGTTCCCCTCCCTCCCCTCTTCCAAGAATGAAGGGAGTGCACTTTTTGTTGGAGGCCAGCTCTCTTTCCATCTGAATCGGCATTGACTCGTTCTCCCTTCTTCTCCTCTCCCCTTTTTCGAAGAAGCAGCGATGCTGGGCATTGGCCGGGTTTTCCTCTCTATCTGTTCTTTCTTTCACCTTTCTTCAGAAGAAGGACTCCCTCCGCGATAAGATGAGCCCTTTCTCCTTCCTACGAGTGAATCCCCTAGTTGTACCCCTCTTTTTTCCTTTTCCCCCCCTTCCTTCAGTTTCGAAGAGTCGGTACCCCCCCCCCCCTTCTTTCGCGGTGAAGGATGAGAGTTGCCCATCGGCGCGTCGCAGAAGACCAGATTCACCCCCCCTCTTTTCCCCTTTCCTTAAAGCAGGGTTTCCTCATTCCCGAGTGCCATGCGGAACGAAGGGGCTCCCCCTTGTGGGCGAAGTCTTTTTTTCCCCCCCTTCTCCCACTTGTCGCTTATGAATCCATCCCCCCTCCTTTTTTTTTCCCCTTCATGAGTGAAGAACAGGTTATGCCCTCGGCGCGGCTCCCCCTTTTTCCCTCCCCTTTTCCCTTCTCTCCGGGGTGTTTTCCTTCCCTCTTCCTTTCGGAAAGCAGATGTGTAATGGCTTCTCCCCGGCGCCAGGTACAAGTTTTCTTTTTTCTTTCCGGAAATCTACCTCCTTCCTTATCCGCAAATAGAGCATCGTGCCCCAAATAGACTGATTGTCTCTTTCTTTTCCCCTAACCGTATGGAGATACCTCTTTTCCCTACGGTAAAGGTTGAAAGAAGTAGGGGTATACTCCTTCCTGGAGCATCCTGGTAATGGAAAGAGTCTGGTTTTCCCCTCTCATAAGGAGGAATCCCCAGGATGGTATCCCATTCACTTTCTCCTTTTGAGGGAACTCCGTTTTCTTCCCCTTTCCCAGGCGGAAAGACAGCCCCCGAACATAATAAAAATATACTGTCCCATTTTCCCTTTTCTTTCGACGAGAGATCTTGGACCGGCTTTTTTCTTCTTCTTCTCGGAAGGGAGAAATCTTTGCAGTACGGGGTGAAGATCGTCGACTCCCTTTTTCTTCCCACATTTTCTTTCTTTTCCCCCCCCCCCCCCCTCCTGGAAAGTAATGATCACAGAATCCCCTTTTTTTTCCCGAATTCGACCTTTTTTCCTCCCCCTCCCCATGTTCCTTGACAAGAAAAGGTAAGCTATTTATCCCCCCTCTTTTTTCGGCCAGACCCTTCCTTTCCCCCCCTTCCTTTTCCATTATAGGAAGAGTGAGATAAATGATCAAGAGGGTAGATAAGATTTAGCTCCCCTCCCTTTTCTCCTAAATGAGGGTACCCCTTTTTTCCCCCCTGAAAGAGATAATGCGCAGAGTCCTTCCTCTTCCGGTGATGTGCTCCTTTACCTCTAAGGTTCTTCCTTCTCTCCTTTTCTCCTCTTGTCAGAAAAGAAGGTTTTGCAGAAGTAAGAATAGGAGTGATCTAGACCCATATCTTCCTGGAGCCCCAACAACTCTCCCCTTTTTTTTTATCTAGATTTGATTTTAGAAGGCATGAAGATATGGGTCGCGGACAGCACGCCCGATTTTTCTTTTCCTTCATGCAACATCCTGCATTTCCATAGCTCGGCTTCTCCTTCCTCCCTTCCCTTTCCCTTTCCCTGTTAAGGAGGAAAAAGAAGCTCCTCCCGCAGGATCGCGGTAAGGGTGGACACCTCCTCCTCCCCCCTTTTTTTTTTTTTCTCCTTTTGTAAGCACCACTAGCAATCTCCCTTCCCCTTCTCCTCTTTTTTCCTTAAGAAGGATAAGGGCTCATGTCTCCTTGACCCTTCCATGGTCAGAGGAGCCTCCTCTCTTCTCTTTCCTTCCCTTCTTTCCCCCTTTGGCGATTCCGAAGCCAATCCGTCTTCCTTCTTTTTTCTTCTTCAAGATGCACGATGCCGGCCTCTGAAGCGCGCAGCAGCTTCCTCTCTCTTCCCCCCTTTTATCGCCACCCGCTCCTCCCCCTTTTCTCCCTTTCTCCCCGGCACAAGGACTACATCCCCTTCTTCCGAAAGAATGTAGTAGATTTGATGATGTTTCTTCTTCCCCTCCTTTCCCCTCTTTGATGACTCAGGACCTCTCTTCTTCCTCCTTCCCCTCCCCCCCTTTTCAGCAATTGATGGAGGAAAATACGGTTCCCCATAGATGGAAAAAATACGCCTTCTCTCCTTTTTTAGTGCGCTATTCTCCTTCCTCTACCTAATTATTAAACTGTCCCCCCCCATAGATGTAAGAAAGTAGGTTCTTCTTCTCCCTAGCTCTTTCTTGTGCTTCCTCCCTTCTCCTCTTTCTATCAGAGAGAGGAGAGTTCTCTTACCTTCAAATTGAACTGGAATGACGTCTACTGCAGCCTTCCAAAGCGGCCACCTCCCTTTCCCCTTTCCCACTTTTCCATCATCTAGAGGTAACAGTGGAGACAGTTTGCCTATTCACCCCTTTTTCTTCTCTCCCCTCACCTTCCTTTTGCCCCTTCTCCCCCCCCCCTTCTTTATGGAGAAGGAAGAAAGGAGAAACTCCTACTTCGCCAAAGGCGGAGGCGCCCGTCTTCTTTCTCTCCATGCTGTCCACCACCTCTCCCTCATATTTCACTTTGGTAGATAGGTTGAATATGGTCTTTTCTTGATCACGATCAGAGGGTACGCCACTTAGCCTCCCCCTCCCTCCCTTCAGGTGGTACCCTATCTTCTTTCTTTCCTCTCCTTCTGGAAAAAAGGAGCCCTCCAGGCGGAGAAGGTAGGGCTCACTCCTTCGTATTCAGTTTCCTCTTCTTCCCCCCCCTGGGAATAGAAATCCACTCTAAAGATGGCAATTTCCCCAAGGCCTCCCCTTTCTATTCATGAGAAAAGGAGGGCCCCCCTCTCGGAAGCGTAAAGGGAAGGAAGGATTCGTACTTTCCCCCCCTCCCAGACGCCGGTGTCCCGAGGCTGCTTTTCCCATCTCCTCTCTTCCCTTTTCCTCGAAGAAAGATGCTTCTGGGAAGAAAGGCACGTAATCCTCCCCCTCCCTCTACTCTCTTCCTATTGTTTGTTTTTCCTCTTAGTGAAGTTCGGATTAAGTGAAGGCTGCGTTTTCTTCAGCAGCTCCTGTGGAGAGAAATGGATCACGAAACAGGCTGTCCCCCCCTTTTGTCTTTTCCCGGCCCTGGGCTTTCCTAAAGTTTGAGAAGAAAGGAGAAGAGGCCCTTTCTTCTCTATAGTGTCTCCCTTTCTGCCTCGGTGGGGGCCCAAGACCCCCTCCCCCTTTAGAAGGGAATTTTTTTTTGCGGGATTCCTTTTTGGTCGGAGAGGATTTTTTCTTTTGAAAGGGTTTCAGCCTCCCCTTCCTTCACATGCCCCTCGTTGTTTTTTCCGTAAAGGAGAGCTTGAGAAGCAGGAAGGCCGTCCCTTCCCAACCTGACTCCCTTCTTCTACCAACGAGGAGTTCTGGAGAGGTCTTTTTTTTTTCCAATCTTCGACCACCCCCCTCTTTTTCTTTTCTCCCCCCGATTAAAATATAGACCCCTGACCAAAGGAAGGGGTGTTCAAAGTGATCGATGCCTTTCCCCTTGTTTCTTTTTTTTTCCAGACGGTGGAGAAAAAGAACATAACCCTTTTTCTCTCCCCCCCCCTCCACACTCCTTGTGGAATGCCTCATTTCCCCCTCCTTTTCAGGGGAAGGCTTTTCTCTTCGGGCCCGGGCGCCACTTTTCCCTTCTTCCTTTTTCTTTTGTGACGATTTTTTTAGGTGTCTTCCTCTGTGACAGTGGAGGCAGTAGACTTCTTTTTTTTCGTGCAGCCCGGGAAAGAACGCTGGGATCGAGCCTTTCCTTTTCTCCTACGGGCAGTTCTCTCCAAGTCTGCTTTCCCCCCTCTTGGGAAGAAAAATCCCTTCTTCTTTTCCAATAAGTTCCCCTGTGAAGAAGGAATGATCGGGCGAAAGATTTTACGGGCCCCCTTTTGGCTCCGGCTTGCTTTTTTTCCCCTTTCTCTGTGACGAAAGATGAAAACCGGATGGTAGAAATCAATTTGGCTTTTTTCTTGCTGGATCCCTCAATCATTAGGAGGAGATTCATTCCCCCTTTCCAGCAGACTGTAACCCCCCATCCTTTCCCCCCCGGACAGGCTCTTTTCTGACTTCGAGGCGATCTTTCTGGAGTACGTGGAAAGGGCGCCTTCTATTCTTACGAACTTTTTCATAGCCCCTTTTGCAGTACGGGGTTGCAGATCTCTTTTTTCCGGGCGTGATCCTAGGCGGCATCTTGCATCTTCTTCTTTTTTCAAAGTCATGATCACCTCCGTGAGATATGGATCGGACTCTCCTTCCTCCCCCCCGAATTTTGGAGCCGCGCCTCTTTCTTTAAGAGATGACCATGGAAGTTTCCTTTCTCCCTTATCCGGCGGCAGGAAAGAGGGTCGATCAGCTTCCCCCCTTTTTTCTTTTCTTCTTTTTCCTATAAAAGGGGGAAAAGGCCCCTTTCTCCCACCATGACCGCGATACGAGAGATGAATCTCCCTTCTGTGTTCCTTCAGGAGTATATCTTCGTGCTTTTCCCCCCTTTTCCCCCCTCGATGACAGAAAATGAAGGATGGGCATTCAGAAGTAAGAATCGGGCGTGCTGTCCTCTCCCTCCCTCCTCTCCTCTCAATACTTTGTTTCCTTTCTCGAAGGAATGAAGATATGGGTAGCTTTCCCTGATTCCGCGAGATGAAAGGAAAATCATAAGGTCTTCTTCCTTGATCACTACATTCAAATTACGGCTTCCCCTTCTCCCCCCTTGTAGAGAGGAATAGAGAAAGGATAGATTCCCCCCGCCGATACCAAAGGAGGACTTGGCCAGAGTGATCCCCTCTTCCACGTAAACTTTAAGTTGACGACCGCTTTCCTTTTTTTCCTTTTCCCCCCCCCCTTTCCTTTTTTTCCATTACATGCCCCGCTCAGAGGAGCCTTCAATGAGTTGGAGCATCGTTCACCTTTTTCCCCTTCCGAGGCCTCTCCTTCAGACCGACTCACTTTTTCCTCTTTAAAGATTGCAAAGATGCCGTCTCATCTCCGTCAACGCGATCTTACCCTTCCCCCCCCCTCCTCCACCTTCCTTCCTGCGCACATCCTCTGTCCCTTTCTCAAGATAGGAAGAGATCTCAGAGGCCCCTCCTCCTTTTTATGTTCAGTATGATTCAGGCTGATGGCCGAAGGGACTCTTTGCCCCTTTTCTCTTCTCCTTTTTCGACGTTAAAGCACCTTTCTTTCTTTTTTTCTTTTTTCGGGAGTAATGAGAATGATAGCTTTCCCTTTTTCCAGAACCTGTAGTGGGAAATCGTGCGCCCGACCCCTCAACCTTTCCTTACCCATCGAGCCCTCCTCCCTTCGAAAGCTCTTTCGCGGGGGGAAGGCCACTTTCTCTTTTCCCCTAGTTAGTTAAGGGAAGGACACGCCCCCCTTCCTTTTCACTGACAGAAAATGTAAAAAGAAGGACATCCCCGGCCCCCTCCAATACCTTTTCACCCCCTTCTATTTCCCCCTCTTTCCGGGGAGATAAAGGTGACATCTCCTCCCTCCTCTTCCCCTTTAAAGAGCAGTGGAAAACATGGCTGCACCTTCCTTTTCTGTCCTTGAGAACTGCAGCCCTGGCTACCCTGTTAGGGAGTTTCTCACATTCGTAGGAGACAAGGCGTCATCGCCTTTTCCCACAATGCTTTTATTTTGTAGATAGGTTTTCCTTGTCTTCTTCGAAGAGAAGATGTGGCGCACGATCTTCCCTTCCATTAGTGGTAAGTACGCCTTTCCCTCCCCCCGGAGGGGTCTCTTTCTCGCGGAGAAGGGAAGGGAGAAGATATTCTCTTTGATTCCTTCCTAACAGTTTCATCCTCCCCCCCCCGTATCAAGATGTCACTCTCAAAAAGCCCCCTTTCTCTCACCCCTTGAAGCCCTATCCTCTATCCCAGAATGACCTCCCTTCCTAAACAAGAAAAGAAGAAGTGAACACACTTTCTTGTTCTCCCCCCCACAACCCCCCCCCAAAAAACCCTCTCTTTCCCTATTTTCATATTTCAAGTAAGGAGGGCACGAAAGGAACTTAATTCCCCTCCCCCCCCCCCTGTTTTTTATATATATTATTGACTTTCCCTTCCCCTGAAGGGAGTAAAGAAGGATTTCCCCCTTTTTTCTCGCTGAGAAGGGATCCCGCAAAGAGCTGTTCCACTTTTCCCCTTCCCAAAAATGTAAATTCTCCTCTCTAGGATTAGTGATGCAGGAAGGTTGTAATTCCTTTCCTCTCTCATGGGGACCCCCTTCCTTTCCCCCTTTTCGGAATGGTGTTGCGTTCTCTCAGAATAGGAAGTCCCTCTTCTTCTCCCCTTCCCGGCGCGCTGTAGAAGGAAGAAGAGAAGTCCCCGTTCCCTTTGTTTCAAAAACCGACGGACGGCTCGTACTATGACCAAAAGACTTCTTTTCTTCTCTTTTCTTCTCTTATCGTGAGAAAAATAGGAGCGTACCTCTCCTCCCTCACCCTTCCTTACTAAAAGCACTTCTTCGAGGACATGAGAAAGCTTTCCTCTTTTTTTTCTCCTGTGGAGAAGTCGGTGTCCTCCCCCCCCGAACGTATTTCACACTCATGGAGGAAGTGCCTCCCTCTTTCCTCTTCCCCCTTTTTTTCCTTTTCCTTAGGCTATCGCGGAGGAGGCGCACCTTTTCTCGTGACCTCCGATGCCGGTTTTCGGGGATTTAGGAAGGGGCTTCCTCTCCTTCCTGTTTCCCTTGGCGGAAGTAGAACAGCCCTTTCTTGTGGACGAAGAACGCTTCTTTCTCTTCCCCGAAGGCATAAGGTTCTTTTTCCCCCCCGAGCTGCTTTCCCCCCTATAGGCGTACCGGTGAAGAAGTAGGGTCTATTTCCTCTTTTCCCCCTCTTTCGAATACAAGGTCTTTCCTGATGGGGGAAATCTCCCGGAAGAAAGAATTGTGAACCTTTTTCCTCCCATAAAGGTGATGTAAGTTTTCCCCTTTTTTCTTTCGGACTATCAAAGAGGCCCATTCCCTTAAGAATAAGCCCTCTTTTCTCACCCCTTTCCTTTTCTAGAGAGTAATAGTGAGGAGTACGTGGCCGGCTCCCTTTCTCCCTGGGGCCCTTCCCGTTGCAGTACGGGGTGAGATCTTTCCCCCTCTGTGCTCACGCGGAAGGCATCGTGCATCTTCTTTTTCCCCTTCCACTTTTGAATCGGCCGCGTTCCCCCTCCTAGACAACCTTTTCTTTAATAACGAGGTAGCGAGGAGACCGGACTCCCCCTTCAATTATTCGCACGTGAGACTACATGAGACCGTCTCCCTCCCCGCGGGAGACCCTTTTTTCCTTCTTTTTCTCTTCCATCTCCCGGGGCCAAGCTTCATGGGGATTAGGATGTGTCCACCCTTTCCTCCCCCTTTCCGATCGGTGTGCCGCCGTTACTTTACTCTCTTTTCACTGAGAAAAGGATCGGCGCATCGCTTCCCTTCCTTCTTCTCCCGCGGGCGGCGGCAGAAGTACGCCTTTTTCTCGTTTTTTTTTTACAAAAATCCCAATATGTCTCGTTTCCTCTTCATCAGTTGTGTGTTTCTCTCTCTTTTTTTCCCTTTTTTTCCGCCCTCCAGATGAGTAATTCATGCGAAGGCGCTTTTTTCTCCTTGCGGAAGCACGACGATTCCTTTTCCTTTCTTCCGCAATGGGTTAGGCGATTACATAGCGCAGGCTTCTCCTTCCTCCTCCGAATAACAAAGGAAGGACTTGGCCCCTCCCTCCGAGAAAATGTCGCTCCTCGGCTTTTTTCCCCCTTAGCTCCCCACTGGAAGAGAATGGCAACATTCCCTCTTTCCTCCCTTCTCTTTTTTCTCCCTTTGCGTGGCGATAGTCACCTTGGCGAGTTCTTCCCCTTCATGTCGTGCACGGCTTGAGGTCACTCTTTTTTTTCCTCCGCCATCGCGCGCGTATATGCACCCTCTCCCCCCTTTTTCTCAAAGGCAGATTGCAGCCATTTCTTCCTCTTGTGCCCCGGCCACGTACTCCATCCCCCCCTTCCTACCTCAGTCGTAGATGGTTTTCTTCTCCCTTTTTCCTTGCCGCCTGGGCATCTTTGATGACCTCCTTCGCCTTAAGCACCTTGAGGCGACCACCTTTCGTCATGCGCATTATTCATTTCCCCCCCTCCCTTTTAAAGTACCTGGTCTTTTTCCCTTCCCTACGTCATGAATAGCTCCCCCCGTCTGTTCCCCATCGAATGTACCTCCCTCCCTTCCAGAAGGAGACATCTTTTCCCCTTTTCTAGATTGGATTCCTCCTCTTTTTTCCCTCACCTTACCTGTCTGTCCGTCTACTTCTTCCCTCTGATTAAGAAACGGAATAAAATCCCCCCCCTCTCTCCCCCCCCCTTCCCCACTTTTTGCGATAACGGTGACCCCCTCGATAGCTAATTCCACCTGTCTTTTTTGAATAAATGTCTTCCCCCACCCCCGACATGCGGGTGATGGCTTTCCTTTCCAAGGGTCATGGTTCATTCCTTTCTTAGAAAAAGGAGTCTTCTCTTTCGAATTTTTTGAGGGGCTTTTTTTCCTCCGAATGATTTAGGGGGTCTCCCCTGTCGGATGAGAAGAGAATCCCCTGGGTCCTCACTATAGAATGAACCATCCCCTCTTTCCCCCTTCTTTTTTTCACGGGCGTCAACGGCGTTGCGAAGGACTTATAGGAGGCTCTCGTCCCTCCCTCTCTTTGCGAAGCTATAGATTCTTCCTTTTTTCTCCCTTTCTCAACGGTGCATCGGAACTCCCTCCGATCCCCGCTTCCTACTCTACCCCGCCCATGACCCTTTTCTCCCTTCCCCCTGCTGCAGAAAGATCAGCGCCCCTTT
>Ga0179593_1732847_pt1 | contig 12199 bp, 15 predicted proteins | sample CZODoug2_1_08_16_FD_185931 | JGI IMG/M metagenome (GOLD analysis project Ga0179593, IMG submission 185931) | Vadose zone soil fungal communities from Angelo Coast Range Reserve, California, USA - CZODoug2_1_08_16fungal (PacBio error correction) | ecosystem: Environmental > Terrestrial > Soil >... | reverse complement strand
CCCCGCTATTGCCCCCCCTTTAGATAAGTTATGAGTATGTACACCTACTGCACACGGAAGAGGGGGGAAAGCATTATAACGTGAGGGCGACGACGACCCTCCCTCTTTTTTCCCCTTTCCCCCCATCCTGCTCCCTACACGGACTTTTAGTGGACTTTCCCCGCACACGCAACGAAAGTGGAAAGAGTAAATAAGAGTCTACATCAACGACCGCCCCCTCCCGTTTTTTCCTCTCTTTTCCACTGCTGGACGGTCTAAGGACGATTGTTTTCTAGGAGGACACGTTAGGTTGGGAAAATTGAAAGTTTTTGAGGGAGGAGGACCCTCCTCCTTTCCCTCCTTTTCTCCTCTACCTTTCGTGGCGTGGTCCCTCCGATGATTTTTTTGGATTAGGCTTGGCTCATGTGAGACAAAAGGTTTTAAGAGACAAAATAAGGAGTGGCTGCGGGCTTTTTTTTTTTCTTCCTCTCCCCTTCCTTCTTCCTTCTATCTTCCTCACTGCTTTCACGGCCACTAACCCCCTCCCAAATCCCAATGCAAAGGAAGAAGAGAGGAGCGACTTTACAGACGTTCGGATTGGTTTCCCCCTCCCCCCTATTTTCCCCCCCCCACGTTGCACTATTATTACGAGAGCGACGATCACCAGCCGACTTTTCTTGGTCCGCTCGGGCGTGGAAATAGAATTTGTAGCGTAAGCGCTCCTTCTCCCCCTTTCCCCCCCCCTCTCTTTTTTCATGTCCGTGGGTGTACGAGTGTCTTCGCCGCGGCCTAAAATTGAGGGGAATATCTTGGTGAGCGGGGCCACCATCCTCTTCTCTTCCCTCTTTTCCCCTCTTTTCCGGAACTGGCAACCGTCCGGGACTGTTTGGATCCGACCGCCGAATCCAATATGGACGCTAGGAGACAATCGAACAGACATCTTTTCCCTCTTTTTTCTCCCTCCCTTTTGACGCGTTAGTTGCCTTGGCTTCTTCTCTACTTTGGCAGTACAAAAAAAATATGTCCCGTACGTGAGGGAGTTCTTCTCTCTTTGTGGCGGTAGGGCCGGTCCGTCGTTAGCTGCGCAGGAAGGAAAAGCGCGTAGTGCGCGTCCTTCTCTATTTCTTCCTTTTTCTTTCTTGACAAGTGCAAAAGAAAGTCTTTCTGAGTGGTACGCATGCAAGAACAAGGATAAGGCGACCGCACACTTTCCCTCCTTTTTTTCCCCCTCTCTCCACAATTTCATGTGAATACTACCATCTCAACGTTGCTCCCAGATAACGGAGAACACCTGGGAAGTTCGATTGGAAGTCTACTACTCTTTCCCTCCCTCTTTCCCCCTCCTTCTCCCGCACCATGGATCTAAATCGAGATACAGAGAACAGACGCACGACAAATGAAACTCCTCGACCCTTCTTTTTTTCCCTTGAGCAGCATCACATGTGCAAAACAGTTATTTATTGTTTTTGGAGTTTTTTTTCCTTTGTCCTCGCCCTCTCCCTTTCTGTATGGGCACCCGCCGCCACGGATACTACACCCTCAAGCTCGGCTGCCCGCGGAAGAAAATTAAAAGGGAGCGAGCACATCTTTCCATTCCCCCCCCCCCCTTCCTTTTTCTTCCCCCACTCCCGTGTTTACGAGAATCTCTTGCTGGTTCCTCGATCACGCAAGCATGGAGAGATAAGAGCTACGACTCTCTCCCCTCTCCTTCCCGTTCCTGTTCGGTGCCCTGCCAGGCATCGTGTGTCGCGATTTTACAGGTAAAGGAAGTTGAGCTCCAGCCTGGCGATGTGGTACGACATCCTTTACTCCACTCGGTTGGTCCGTAGAATCTGACAACTATAGGGTCCGGTTCGAGCACTCTCCCCCCTCTACATCTTGCTCTCACCGGTCCCTGGTTGGACCACCTCTTTCGGAACTTCCCTGTTGTTGCGGACGAAGAGAAAGAGGTAATGCAGGATGTCACGTTTATACGAGGGTTCCCCTCCTCTTCTTTTTCTCCCTGTTTCTGCTCATCACCAGACGTTTCCGCTCGCGGTGACTTGTCCCCCCACGTACTTCTTTTTTTCCCCGTGTCAGCTCGGATGATGCCGACGAGATCGTAAACCGGGGACTGGACAAGCAGTGGACTTGTCCTCCCTTTTCTCCTTCCCCCAAAACATACTGGCTCCCCCTTGCAAGGGATGAAGTGAGGCACAAAGAAGATACCTTTCTTTTTTTTTTTTGTCGGGATCTCTTCAAAAACTGAGAGCTTTCTTTTTTTTTTAAGCTGCATCTCAAGGTGGGTAGGGTTTGATTTTCCTTCACCTTTTAACGAATTCGTCGGAATTTTTTCCTTAGGCTACCCTTTTTAACAAGCCGTACTGTTTCCCGTCAAGCGAGCGAAAGGGATGTGTGGATGAGGCCGAAACATTTTCCTTCTTCTGTTTTCTCTTAGGGCCATTGATGGCGGAGTGGAGCGAATCGCGAGTAACAACCACTTCCAGTCACACACCTTTTGCCCATCCCTTTTTTTTTCCCCCCCATTTGGTCAGTGCGACGAGACGGTGTTTCCAACCAGGGAAGTTAGAGCACGATGTCGATTGTTTTTGCTCAATTTTTCATTTTTCTCCCGTATTCTACTTACCCCGAGTGGAGTTCCCCCCAAGGATTGATGTGAGTAAAAACCTAGAAAGGATGGATCTTCAAGTCCCTTTTTTTTCACGATTATTTTGCCCGAACCGGAACTGGACTGCGCTTCTCCCGGTCCTGCGGAACATAAAAAGAGTGTAGTTAGATTTATAGCGCCATTTCTCCTTCTTTTTTTTTTTTCCTCTCTTCCTCGGTCAACACGGGATTGTTTCCCCCCCAAAAACCCGTGTCGAAATTAATGGAGGGAGAGGTTGTCTTCTGTTTCCTTTTTCCCCTTTTTTTTTTCCCCTCCTCTGCCTCCGTTTTGTAGTAGCCGTGGCTTTTTTGACTACAATCTTCTGCGGCGGCGCGGAGGATAGAGGAATGAGATGAAAAGGAGTAAAACGCCCCCCCCCCCTTCCTTTTTCATGTTATTTAGTGATGCCATGAAGTGAGGAAGTAGATCAAGAGGTTGCGCTTTTCTTTTCCTTTTTTTTCCCCTTTTACTCTCTCCATGGTTGGAGCGCATATTATTTTGTCCTCCCCAACTAAGATTAAATAGAGGTTCCACGCGTAGTATAATGCCATTCGTATTCCCTGGCTCACCGTGAGATGTCTTCCGTGACTTTGGTCTTATGGTTGTGTGAAAAAGGAGAAGTTTACGCGTTCCCTTTCACCCTTCTCTTACCTGCGTCTTCCTTTTCCCCCCAGTCCCCGCAAAAAATAGAATTTATGGAACTTAAAGATAGCGGTCCCCCTTGCTCGCTTTCTTCCTTTCGCGCAGTCCCCCGGCGGAGGTCCCCCTTCTGGCTGCCAGCTAATGAGAAGGATTCCCTTCTCAATGTTACGGACCTATTTTGGTTTTCACGTGATAATCGGAAAAGAAAGCTAACGAGATCAAGCGGGACTCTCCCTTTTTGCCCCCCCTTTCCTCTAACGAACGCTCGAATAAATATGGATGTTAGATTGTCGCTAGCGTGTCCACCGATTCTTTTTTTTCGTGTGTCATTCGGACACGATTCTTTTTTTTAGTACCCTTTCCCCTACTTCCAATAACTCATTATCATGGTATGGGTGAAACGTCACCAATCTCTTCCCTCTTTCCCCCACCTGCTTCCCCAAAGCAGCTCTTGTCCCCCGCTTTTTACTTTCCCACTGACTCATAATAGCTGGACGAAGACAAAGGCGAGGGAAAACGGCCCTCTTTCCTCCCCCTTCTTCACTCCTATTCACTGTTTGTGTATTGCTCTTGGCTTTCTGATCACGGTACGTTCAATCCGAAAAAGTCGGTAAAGCGCTCCTACGTCTTCGTACCTTTTTTTTTCCCTTGTCTTTTTCTTTCTCTCGATCCCCCTGCTGTTAATCGGACGTCGAACCTTCTGGGTTCGCATAAAGACAAGCAGTTAGTTTACCGCAAAACGCGCAGCAACTCCTTACTTTTGTCGTTTTGGTCCCCTTTTTTTTTCCCTTTCTTTTACCAAGCACCGACCTTTTGCCGGTCCTGAAAAGATAGAGAAGAATCAGGTAGGAACGTACTTCGGTCTGCAATGATTTCTTATGTTCTCCCCCCCCCCCCCTTTCCTCCTTGTCGTCGTCAAAACAATCGTCCCCTCTTTTGGTACCATCGTTGTACTCTTTTAGCACCTAAACAGAATTTAGTGTGTAATGGACCGATGTGGAACAAAACAATCCCTAACCTTTCCCTCCTTCCCTTTTTCCCCCACCTTCGTTGAGTGCGCCGGACCTAAAACTGTTGCGTTTCGTGTGGCTCCAGATTTGTTAAAGAAATTAGGAGAAAAACGATAGGTTGAGATGTCTGTGTCCCTATCCTTGCACATCCCCCCCTTCTTTTCCCCCCCTCTGCTTTCATGTAGGGTACATTTTACTCTTATCGAAGCAATAGAGGGTATAGAGGGGATATATATATTTAATAATCATACTTTGGGGTTTGGTTTTTTTTTCCTTTCTTCTTCCCCCCCCCCCCTCCCGTGTCCGCTTTGGGAACTCATTATTTTTCCTCTGGGCGCCTCCCGGCCCCTCTAGCTTTTTAATTGGCAGTATATGGAAACAGACAGCGAACGATCGTGGGCCTCCTAATGTCTTTACCCCCTTCCTTTCCCAACGCAACCCCCTCCTTGGTCCTTTCCCTTAATAGTCTACATAAAAGAAAGAATACAGTGTAACGGATTTTTGTTCCACTTTCCATTGGACCACTCACCTCCCCTATTTTCTTTTCCTCTTTTTTTTTCCTGCAGGGGTGTGCCCCCTTTTAGCGTCTCTTACGCCTTTACCGTTTTTGAGGTGAGGAACAATGAATCTGCGCAGAAGTACGTTTTTTACTCTTCTTTTCCTCCCCTCACCCCCCCCCTCCCCCCCCCCCCCCCCCCCTTTTTTTTCCCCCCTCTGTCGAATTTTTTTGGATTCTTTTTCTTTGATCCCCCCTTTTTTCGATACAAAATTGAAGGAGGCCGCGGAGAGTTTGCGGAAAGAAACCAGCCTGGTCTTGTATGGCTCCCCCCATCTCCCTTTTTTCCTTCCTGCTCAACTTGCCACTCACACTTTTTCCTCCCAACATTTTTCCAATTCAAAGGACGAAGAAGGAGGAGCGATTTACCGACGTTCGTATTGTAACCTCCCTTTTCCCCTTTGTCCCCACTTATACGAGAGGCGACGATCACCATTTCTTTTTCTTTTTCCTCTTTCGTGCGTTGAATAGAAGTGTAGGAGTACAGAGATAAGGATTCAGTGTCCCCCCTTTTTGTACTCCTTGGGTGTACGGTCTTACTTCTCCCTCTTGGCATAACATTGAGTGAATATATTGGTGAGAGGGCCACCCATGCTGCTTCGCCTTCCTTCCCCCCTACACTTCGTGCCTCCTTCCCACCGGTCGGTGCTGAGTCACTTTTTTCTCCAGGACCGCGATAAATATATTGAAGATAGGCGAACAATCGAACAGGGCCCTCTTCTCCTCTTCCTTTTTCTCTGAGTCGCGTGCTTGTGTCCCTTGGCTTACTTTTCTCCTTTTGGCCGTCAAACAAAATATGTAAAGGAAGGAGCGAGGTGGAGAATTGGGGAGTCGGTGTCCTTCTTTTTTCTTCTTTTGGTGCTTCTTTGCAGTCGCATATTTCAATTGCCTCCTCGTCTCTTTGTGGACGAGATCTTGAAGTGCACAAGAAAGGATATTTTTTCGGTTTTACTTTCACATTAACGAATCTTTTGAACCTGGACTCTTACAACTTCGAAGTTTAAAGAATAAGCCAAAGTAAAGGTGAATACCGACATCTCAACCTCTTCTTCCTTTCAGGTGGGCTACACGACGCGGGGCCGCTCTAGAGGATTTTTTTTTTTTTTTGGGGGGGGGGGGGGGGTTTTTTTTTTTCCTCCCTTCTTCTCTTTTTTTTTTTTTTTGTTTCTCTTTTGGTTTTTTTTTTTTTGTGGGGGGGCGGGGGGGGGGGGGGTTTCTTTTTTTTTCTTCTTTCTTTTTTTTTTTTGTTTTCTTCTACTTGGTTTTTTTTTTTTGTGTGGGGGGGGGGGGGGGGGGGGGTGTTTTTTTTTTTTTTTTTTTTTTTTTTTTTTTTTTTTTTGTTTTTTTTTTTTTTTTTTTTTTTTTTTTTTTTTTTTTCTTTTTTTTTTTTTTTCTTTTTTTTTTTTCTTTTTTTTTTTTTTTTTTTTTTTTTTTTTTTTTTTTTTTTTTTTTTTTTTTTTTTTTTTTTTTTTTTTTTTTTTTTTTTTTTTTTTTTTTTTTTTTTTTTTTTTTTTGTGGGTTTTTTTTGTTTTTTTTTTTTTTTTTTTTTTTTTTTTTTTTTTTTTTTTTTTTTTTTTTTTTTTTTTTTTTTTTTTTTTTTTTTTTTTGTCCACCCCCCTAATAATGCGAGAAACCATGGAGATTTAAATAGTGCTACGAGAAAAAGAAGAACGACCACCTTCCCCCCCTTTTCCCCTTCCTCTACTTCAACTGGCATCCTTCGCATACCATGAAAAAAAGTTAATTTTATGGTTTTTGAGTTTTTAGCAATTGTCAGCGCCATGTGCCTAGCTCCCCCTTTCCCTCCCTTTTCCATCCTTCCTTTTCGCCCCTCGAGAAGCCTTTCCTAGCGTATCCATCTGTACAAGGAAAAAAAAGAGAAAAAAAGAGAAGAAAGAAGTGCGACACGGGTTGGTTTTTCCCCCCCCCCTTCCTCTTTGGGGCTTGTCGGTTCCTCTATCCACGGCAAGAATTGGCGCCTTGAGATACTCAAACTCATTCTTTTCTTTCTTTTTTTTTTTTTTTTTTTCTTTTTTTCATCCTTTCTTTACTGCTCCCTCCCCTTCCGGTTTCGGGCAATCGTTGACCAGCATAGTGTGAGCGATTTTACAGGTCACTTGACTTTGGGAGTCCTCCTCCTTTTTTCGTGGTGACGACAAATAAATATTGGGGAACCACGCGGTTTTTCCTTTTCCTTTTCGGAGAAGGTCTCTCTAAGTCTTTCAAACCCCCCGCACCATAGGGCTATAAAAACGGACATGGTGGTGACCACCGATCTGTCGCACTTCCCCCCCCCTTTTCTCCCTCTTGTCTCCTCCTCCCCTATGTCTCGCCACTCCTCCTTCTACCTTTCCCCCTCCCCCCCACTAACCCTGCCCCTGTTTCGGCTCATAAAAAAGAAAGTTCCGATCGAGGTGACGGGAAAAAAGTACGGCTGTTAACTTGTATCCTCTTCCTTTTTTCTTTCCTCCCTTCTCCTTTTTCCCCACCCTGAACAGGTAACACACCCCGATCTTCCCTTCTTCCTTTACTCAAAAAGAAGAGAAAGTTTTAATAGAGTATTTTCATAATAAGAGTTGTTTTTTGTTGAGAGCTAAAAAATTTTTTTTCCTTCTTCCGTGTTCCTGTGTTTCCGTTTCTTTCCAATTCTCCCCTTGTCTTCAAAGTATGAGGTTACAGTAAACGGGTGTAAGATTCGTCGGGCCTTACCCCTGCCCCCGTACTTGTTTTTTTAACTCGCTCTGCACGGGCTGGGGGATGAGCCGAAACAGGGAAGGGATTAGTGTTGGGCGTATGCCTTCTTCCCTTTTCTTTTCTTCGTCCCCCCCTCTTCCAGTAAAACTTTTCTCAGGATTCCCCCGTTTCTTTCTTCTCTCCGGCAAAAAAAAAGGTGGTAAGTGAGAAGAATAGGTGGGTTCACAACATTTCTTTTTTCTTGGTTTGTTTGTATCCAGTTCCTCCTTCTCCTAACCGGAAAAGGATAGTGAAGATTATAAGGAAACGCGTGGAGTCCCCAAGATTTGATGGTTCCCCCTTCTTCCCTCCCCCTTCCTTTCAATCTCGCAAACTATGGGCTTCCCATGGCCTCACCGGAAAATGGAATGAGATGTTAGAGAACGGATGAAAGAAAAGAGTTTCGTAAGCTCTTATCTCTCCCCCCTTTTTCCTTCCTCCCGTTCCCCCTCGTGATTGTTCCACCCCCCCAAAACCCCTTGTCTAAAACCCCTTCCCTTTGTCCCCCTCTTTTTCGTCTCTCCCTTTTTGATCTCTCTTTCTACCTCCTCGCCTAGGTGGTGTAGTAGACGTGGCAGGAGGGTTGTCCCCCTTCCCTTTCCTTCCCCCCTCTTTCCCCGGATTGGTCCCCCCCCCCCCACCCCCCCTCCCATTCCCTTTTTTTCATGTTATCGCTGCTGCACAGTTGAAGGTCGCCGGACGTATCCCTTTTTTTTTTTTTCCGTCTTGTGAGCTTCCTCTTCCCTTCCTCCCCTGGTGGGAGAGAATATATTGGTTGTCAAAAGAGCTTCCATCGCTGTTCCCCGGCTTTCCCCCTTTTTCCCTTTCTCCTTTATGGCACCTTTGGAATCTTTTTTCACCCTTTTCCTTGCTGAGCGTGTTGAAACGGAGAAGTTTCCGGAGTCAAGTTCAAAAATCTTTCCCCTTCTCCTTCTTCCTTTTGCTCCTCCTTTTCCCCCCTCCCACCAAACATAGCCTTTATTTAACACTTAAAGATCCGCTGTCACCAGTTTTTTTCAACTTGACTGACTGTATGCGAGTCCCCTCCTCTCCACTAAGAGAGGGGTAGGAGGAAGAAGATAAATGAGAAGGAACCTACCGCCACCGTCCCTTTTCCCCCCCCCTCCCCTTCTTTCTTTCCTTTCCCACGTAGCTTCCCCTGGACAAAAAGCAAGATAAAGAGATAAAGAGAGGACGCGACAGTGTCGCCCCCCTTTCCCCCCCCCCCTACGTCTCTATCACTCTGGGCGGTTCTACTTCCTTAGCTTCAAGATATGGATTCGAGGTATGATTCCAAATGGACTTCCGTACGGTTTCCTCCTATCCATTTTCATACTTCCCCCATCCCTTCTTCTCTCTGGGAAAGCAATAAAAAAAGATATAAAGAAAAGGTTAGGCGCGTCTCCCCCCCCCCCCCCCCTCTCTTCTTTGGCACCTGCCTTTTTCCTTTCACTGTTCCTTACTTCTTCCTCCTCCAAGGCGAGGGACCAACGGCAAGAGCGAAAAAGTAAAAAAGTAGATGCGTGATGTCGCTCCGTAATCCTCTTTCTTTCTTTTTTCTTTTTCCCCTTTCCCTAAAAGTCTTTCCTCTAATTTCTTTCTTCCCCCCCCTTTTTCCTTTTTAGTTGGAGGAAAATTTAGTGGACTGCTCCTTCTTCCCCCTCCTTCTTTTTTTTTTTCTCCATTTTCACTCCCCCTCGTTCGCCTTCCTCCCCACGCTGCATCCACTCCTTAAGTTGGATATGAACGGGTGGCTCAAATGGAGAACAACCTCATCCAAAACCTTCTTTTTTTTTTTCTTTTTTGCTCTTCTCCCGGAAAAGATAGGAGTCCTCCCTTTAAGCCCGTCCTTCTTGCTCCCGCTTCATTAGGTCCTCCACTACAAAAAAGGTAAAGGAGTCAAAACCTAACGTGTCCTCCTTTCCTTTTCCCCGTTTTCCCTTTACCTTCCCCCCGTCTAGTTTTGCTTTACCTTGCGAACCACCAAAAATCCGTTAATTTTCCTCTTTTTCCCTTTTCTTTTTTGCGCCCCGGACTCACTCCCAAGGAAGTTCTTGTCGCCGCTTTGTTCCAGCATAGGCAGGCCCAAGATAGGTCGCTTTCGGTTTGTCCAGATACTTCCCCTTTTTCCTTTCCTTCTCCTTCTTTTCCCCCGAGGCCGTTCTTTGTTACAACTCATTTTTGCCCTTTATCGAAGAAATAGAGGTATAGAGGGGAGGAGAGAGCTTTGAATAAGAAGAAGTTGTTGTTGGTGAGAGAGTCCTTTCTCCTTCCCCCTCCCTCCCGTCCCCGTGGTTCACGCATTATAACGTTGCGGGCGACGACTTCGCTCCTCTTTTTTTTTTGTTTTTTTTTTTTTTTTTTTTTCCCTTTTCCCTTTCTTTTCACCCTACATCGCCGATCTTTGTTGCCTTTTTTTTGAACCCCCTTTCTCCCCCTCCACCCCCTGTCCTTTTAGTGACGAAGGAGAAAACGCAAAAGAAATTGGAAGGTCAAATTAAGGATCTACATCAACGCCCTTTCCCCCCCTTTTCTCCATTCGGTGCTTTTTCTTCCCCTGAGTACCCGTCTTCCTCTAATTTCCTCTTTTTTTTTCCGCGCAGGAGGAAAAGGAGGTTTGGAAGAATTTACCGTTTTTGAGGTGGAGGGTCCCCCTCCTCTCTCTTTTTCCTTTTTTTCCCTTCGCATCGTGTACCTTGAGTGTTCCCCACAAGCCGCGATTTGGGGGATGAGGACTGGCTAATGGGCGAGACACCCGGTTTCAGAGACAAACTTCAGTTCTTTTTTTTTTTTTTCTTCCTTTCCTCTCTTTCCCCTTTCTGGGGGGTGTCCCACTTTTTCCCCTCGCTATCATCCAGGATTAAACGGACAAGAAAAGTGGAGACAAAGCAAAAGGAAAAGGACGAGACGGAGGAGCGCTTCCCCTTTTTTTTTCCCTTTTTCCCCTTTCCCCCCCCAACTACTATTATACGATCTCCCCCTTTCAACATTCATTTTTTTTTTACTTGGCGCTAGGGAAGTGGAAATAGAAGTTGTAGGAGTAGAATAAGGAGTCAGGTGCCCCCCTTCCCCCCCCCTTCTCCTCTCTCTTGTACAAGCAATTTGTTTTGGACTCTACCTCCGCCTGGCCTAACATAAAAAGAGTGAATTATGTGAGCGGGCACCAGGCCTATTCTTCCCCTTTTTTTTCTCTTCTCCCCCCTCCCTTCTTTCCGACTCCCCCTTGACTTTTTTCAAGTGGAAGCAAGGACAGAGAATACACATATCTTGCCCTGTCTTTTTTCCCTTCCCTTTTTCTTCGTCTTTTCGCTTGTCATTAGTTCTTCTCTTCTGACGTATATATTGAATACGTTAGATTGCGTTGAAGGGATTATCTCCTTTGGCCTTCCCCCCCCCCCCCTTTTCTCCCTTGGGTGTTAGTCTTTGTTATTTCCTTCTCCTTAGATGCGCGGCACGAAAAGCGAGTAGTTGCCGCGCGTCGATCGCGTCTCCTTTCTTTTCCTTTTTCCTTTTCCAATAAATGCTATTTTTTTTTACTTCCCTTCTCCCACTGGATCAGGAGACAGCAAAAAATGAACGAATTTTGACGGGACGCCGTCCCCCTTCTCTTTCCCCCCCCCCCTTCCCCTTTTCATTACCGGACCCCACCTTTCCTCCTCTCACGGAGAACAACTGGGGGTAGATTGGAAGGAGAAGGAAGCGGGCCTTTCTTTTTCCCCCCCCCCATTTTTTATCCTGCTCGCCAACCCAGCTTTTTTACAGAGTAGATAAGAGACAACGAACGAAAGACACCTTTTTTTTTTTCCCCCCCCTTTTTTTTTTTTTATTTCCTTCCCCTCTCCTTCCACGGCAGAAGAGATAACATGAAAACAGTTCCTTTTTCTTGTTTTGCGTTTTTTTTCTCTTTTTCTCCCCCCCCCCCCCCTCCTACCCCTTCTCCCTTAGGCCCCTCCCCCCCTCTCTCCCTCCTTCGTAAGCCTTCACAGGGAGAGAAGCCATATGTAAAAGGACCAACAGTAGGCCAACCGTCTTCCTTTTTCGGCCACACTCCCGTTTTGACCGAGGAAGAGAGGGAGGCGTCGCGATCCCTGTGTTTTTCCCCTTTTTCTTTCCTGCCACTTCTTTCTTCTGCCTTTCTTCTCCCGCTAAGTACGTACGGTTAGGGAAATACTTGAAAGAATAGTGTGCGGGCTTTTTCCCTTCTTTTCTTTTTTTTGTTTTCCGCACATCAATTCTTTGGCCCCACTCCGGTGGTCGTAGAAGATGAAATATAAGGGTCAGGCTGCGGAGAAGGTAGAGCAACTTAACTATTCCCCCCCCCCCCCCTCTTTCCTTTTCCCACCTATTCGTCGCACTTCCCTGTTGTTTTTCTGTGCGCCTCCCCTGAGACCGAGTTCATGAATGATGTAAAGTTTATATAAGAATGGTGACTCGCCGATTCGCGCCACTCCTTCCTTTTCCCCTTCCTTTTCCTTCCCCCTCCCTTTCCCCTCTTTCGCTTGACTTCCCAGAATTCTTTTTCCCCTTTTTATCCGGCTGATGATGCCAGACGAATAGGACAAGGGACGGACAAGCAGTCCTGTCCCTCTTCCTTTTCCTCTTCCCTTTCTTCCTTTCGACAAAAAGTCGTTT
>Ga0179593_1633257_pt1 | contig 12199 bp, 12 predicted proteins | sample CZODoug2_1_08_16_FD_185931 | JGI IMG/M metagenome (GOLD analysis project Ga0179593, IMG submission 185931) | Vadose zone soil fungal communities from Angelo Coast Range Reserve, California, USA - CZODoug2_1_08_16fungal (PacBio error correction) | ecosystem: Environmental > Terrestrial > Soil >... | reverse complement strand
AGTTGACCTTTTTTTTGGACTTTTCCGGACGGGCCGTTTTTTTTCTTGCAGCGGTGCGCTTCAGGACCCCCGGCTTTTTTTTTTTTTTCCTTCCCCTGAACCAGAAAAAGGTCCCGGTCCCCCCCCTTCCCCCCCGTCGAGCTTTTTCACAGGCCCCGCCGCTTTTCTTTTTTTTTTCCTCTCGCTGACACCCTTTTTTTTTTCCCCCTGTCGCTATGTGTTTCGTTCGATCACTTTCCCCCCCGAGGATAAAAACAGGAAAATGAGGCCCCTTTTTCCCCCCTCCGGGCTGGATCTAATATAAGGTATGGAACGTTCGCGGTTTTGTTAGTGTTTTTTGTGCCTGTGCGGTAAACCCCGGGGCCCTCGTCTTTCCCATGTCCACCTTTTTTTCTTTGGACTCGGAAGGCGGCGGCCTTTTTTCTCTTTCCCTCCCCGGCGGAAGCCCCAGCGAAAGGAGTTCACTTCCCCCCCTCGCCTACCGGTCCAGGAAACTTTTGACAAGGTTCGCTTCTGCAGTTGGGGCCCAGTGTCTTTTTTTTTCCGATTCCCCGCCTTTTCACAGGCAAGAACTTAGCAGTTGGCTTTTTTTCGAGACGATTCCCTCGCCCCCACGAGCTGCTTCCCCTGAAGGCCCTGCGGCAGGCTTCCCCTCCTGCCCGACGACCTTTTTTTCTGGGAAGGGAGCTTTCGCTCTTGACGGATCCTTTAGGTCAGCGGGCCTTCTTCGGCGGTTCTTCTTTTGGGCATGTTCGCCACAGGCCGTCCCCCCGGAAGTTTCTCCAGGAGGCCGTCTTTCTCCCAAGGAGTTTCGCCTCGCGCTGGTTCAAGGGACGGCTTGTCTCGCCTCCAACTGCCGGGCCAGTTGCCCCGAAGGCCGCACCCCGCCCCTCAAACCTATCCCTTGCGCAGCCCCGGACCCACCTTCCCAACCGGCACGCCGCCGAGGGACCTCCTGCCTCCGGACCCTTCTTGACGCCGCCAGGGCGTTCCCCACCCCTCCGAAACCTGGTCCCCTCCCATGGATCTCTTCTCTTTTTCTCCTTCCTTTGTTTTTGTTGTTGATCCCTCTTGGGAAATGGTCAGTGACAGTTTTTTCTTCTCCTTTTGTTGTCTCCTTCTTCAGGGGACAAGCCGGCCCTCTTTTTTTTTTTCCGGCATGGTTTCAGTTCCCTTCGCGGCTTCTTTGATAGAAGTCCCTTTTATTTCGGGAAGGGCGGTTCCCTTTTTCTCTGGCTACGGAGAGTTCTTTTTCTCGGTGGGGTGAGGGCAGGCCCCCCTTTTTTTTTTTGTGGGGGCGGGTTTTTTTGGGGCTGGACAGTTCCACTTTTCGCGGCAGGATTTTTTCGCCATCCATTTGGGGTTTTTTCCTAAGCTGACCCTCCCTTTGCGAATGCTCCGTCCTGGGCCTGGCTGGCGTCCCCGCGTTCCCTCCCCTTTTTTGGCCCTCCTCACCCTTGCGTATCCTCCCGGACCCTTCGCTTTTTTTTCGATTCGGCGGACGCCTTCCGTTTTTTTCTTTCAGTTCGCCCGCTGCTGCAGGACCTTCCCTTTTGCCGGGCCACGTACTCATTCCAGTGGGCTCTCCTCCGTCTTCCTTTTGCCCGCTCGGTCACCCGGGGTGATGCCCCCCCCTCCAGTCTTTCACAGTTTTGTCGCCGTCTTTTCCTCAGGGCTTTTCTTCCCCTTCCCTTTGGGCTCCTTCTTTTAAGGACCCGGTCTTTTCGCCGGCGGTGAAACTTCCCCCCTGCGCGTTACACTGTCGGCCCGCCGTTTCTCTGCACCGGACCGAAGCGTCTTCTTCCGAATTTTTATGGCAACGACCCCGATCGTTTCCCCTTTTAAAGGGGGCCCCCCTTGCGTCTCAACCGGACCCCCCACTCCCCCCCAAACAGCGGCCTTCCAGGGGACTTTTTTTTTTATTTTGTTCGAGGAGCCCGCCCCTTGCTGGAGTTGGGCCTAAGGTTTTTCGGCCCCCTGATGAACGAAACCCCCTTCTCTGGACCGCGGGCTTGGTGGGCCTTTCACCGCAGATTTCGGCCGTGTTGCGGTGGATTTCCCAGCCGTCCTTCTTTGACAAGGGACGGGACAGGTTCTGTTTCTTTTTCCCCCTGGCCGCCGGTTAATTTTTCCCCCACCGGCTGGCCGCCACCGGTCTGTTCTTCCTTTCCGGGACAATTGTTTCCCCTTATCTCTCCTTTTCCATCCTTTGTTTGTTTTTTTTTTTGATAGTTGGACTGGGCCCCCCCTCTTTCCCGGCAGGGCCTTTGGTGGCGGCAGAGGTGCCCTTTTCCCACCCGGAAAAAAACGGCGCCGGTTTTTCTTGAACGTTCCCGGTTTGTCCCCTCCACGCGGCCCTCGTCCACAGCGACCCAGGCTTTTTGCTGGTACGACCCGGCAGATACTTTTTTTTTTTTCCCCCCTTTCACCGAGCTAACTTTGTCACTTGACCTGCCCAACCTTTTGGCTCTTCGAACAAATACCTTAAGCACTTCTTGACGTGGCTCTTTTTTTTCGTCAGGAGGGGCCCCTTTCGGTAAACCATCGGCCGAATCGTAGTTGCTTTTTTCCCTCGACGCGCCCTTGGGTTTGCGCTCTTTTCCTTGGCGGCGACGGCGTTGTATTCCTCTTCCCCCCGCGACTCCGTTTTTGCTCGGACCGGGTCACGAACTCCCCCACCCCGTGTTCCCTTCTGACAAAGTCGTTTTTTTCTTCCCAGGCTGCTGGGACTTGGCCGCCTTTTTTCTTTGAAACACACTGGCCCCCGGCACAGGTCACGAGGCTGGCTTTTTCTCGGCGAGGAAGATTTCCCCCCGAGCGGCTGGTTCGTACGGGCCCTTCCTCTTTTTACGAGCAGTCCGTGAGTTCTTCCCGAACGGGGACAGTTTAGCGTCGCGAGGATGGGGCTTTGAAGGGGGGTTTCCAAGCTTCCCGCCGGGCTTCTCCTGATGGAGGGCAATGTTCGCCCCTCTCTTTGCCCCGACCTTTGCGCGGGCTCGCCAGCCTTTGCTCAGGTATAGAACATTCCCCCCCCCTCGCACCCTTTTTTTTCTTTTGATTTTTCTGGACTTGGCTGGATCCTCCCCGTCTTTCCCCCCGGCCACCTGCCCCTTCCCTCCCCCACAGAGGGACTCTTTAAGGCAGAAACCCTCCTCCTACCGCACCTCCTTGGAGGTAGAAGCAAACCGGCCCATTTTGGACACATTCCCCCCCACCTCCCGCGGGCCGGCGTCCCTTTCTTCTCCAAAAACGCCCTTCATGACCTTGGCCACCCAGGAATCTTACTAATAATGTGTTGGGTGTTTCTTCTCTCCCCCTTGGCGGGCTTTAGGGTCGGAATATTTTTTTTTCTCCTCCAGTGCGGAGGGGTCTTTTTTAGGTGGTTTCATCGGGCCTGGTTTTTTTTTTTTCCTACTTCTGGGGGCTGGTTGCGTTTTTTTTCGACTCGGTGCCGGGTTCCTTCGTTCCAGGTTTTTTTGCGTATCGGTTTTGCTCGGTGTTCTGTTTCTGGCATTTTTTTTTTCCCGGGGCGGGCGGCCTTTCGATCCCCTTTTTGCCTGTGCCAGTTCTTTTGCGGCCGTTTGATGGCCCCAGTTCCCCCCTTTGCCGAGATGACCCCTCTTGGCGAGGTCTTCCCTCTGGCAGACGGGGCCTTTTCCGGGTCCCCTTTCGGATGGTGTTACCCGGACCTAAAGGCCCCTCTTTGACTCCCTCCCCTTCCCCCCAGGGATTCGCCGCCGGGCCGTGCTTGACCATTTTTTTCGCCTTATGCTTCGGACAGACCTTTCCACTTGACCGTACAGGCCTCGTTGGGCGGCTTCTCCGATGCCTGCCCAATGTTCGGTCCCCTTTTTTGGCTGCCTGGCCAGGGTGTTCCTTCCTTGTGGCCACTTTTTTCTTTTGCCGAGGGCTGTGTTCCTCTCAACTTTTTTTCTCCGCCGTGGCTTTGATCGACCCTTTCGGGCCGGGAGTGAAACTTTCCGTTTTTTTAACGCGTAGGGGCCTCCCTTTTGGAGCGTGGCACGGCTTTTCCCCCACGCGGTGCCTGTTTTCCATGGCACACCCGTTCCCCTTTGATGGTTGTTTTACCGCCCTTACGACACCGTCCCCCCCCCCAACGGGCGCGAGCCCCCTCTTTATGGAGTTTTGCTTAACTTTCTTTTTGCCGTATGAATTTGTGTTTCGTTTCGGTTCTTCCTTTTCCCTTTTCAACACCCAGGGGAGAAGCCCCTGTTTTTTCCTCCGACACCGTCTAAGAGGCGTTTCCTTCGGGTTGGAGGCTTTCTTTTTCTTTTTTCGGTGACCCTGCCCTTTTGCCCTTTTTCTGGTTCCGGTAGACTTTTTGGTAGTCAGGATTCCTTCCAAAGCAGGCCCGACTGGTGTCCCCTCTCCGGAAAAGGTAAACCCCCCCCCCCCCTTGTTGTGTTTCTCAAGAGATTTCTTTTGCTTTTTCGGCGAGGTTGGACCCGGACGGGAAGTGTGCTTCAGCAGGGTTCCCTTTGCGCCGGGACCCCTGCCTCCCCTGTCCGGTACTGTACCGTTTTTTTTTTTTACATCTTCCGTGACCCAGGCCCGCCCCGCGGAGGTAGATCGCTTCCCCCCTCGGCCGGAGCTTTTTTTTCCTGTGCACGATGCTTCACCTTTGAGGCCCAAGTTCAGGCCGACCCTGCAACTCTCCCTGTTGTACGTTTGGTCGCTGCCGTAGTGGGTAGGGTTCGTCGTTCCTTCTGGTTAAACATCCCCTCCCTCTTTTGAACAGGCTGACCGTCCCTTTTTCCCTCCCTGCCCCCCCGGCGGCCTGTCAGACGGCGGCGGCGACTTTTTTTCCCCGCCAAAGCCCCCCTCCTTTTTGTCGACGACCGGGTCCTGGTCCCACCCTGCGGGGCAGGATCTTTTCCGGCCCCATTTGCCAGCTGCATTCTTTTTTCGAACAGTGGCGGCACCCCCCTCCCCCCCCGGAGCAGTGACCAGCTGGCCGTTTTTCCCGGATTTGCGTTAACTCCTTGTTTAAGGGCCAGGGCCCTGCGCCGAGCAGCCTCTTTGTCAACCGAACTGGTTGTTTCCAGTCGCTTTGTAGGTCGTTTTAGGTTTTTCCGTTCTTCCCTTTAGGGCTTTAGCTTTCCCTGAAAACGGAGCTGGCCGGCCCCCTCCGCCGCCCACGAGCGTTTTTTTCTCATTCTCGCAAGATTTATGTCACATCGAAGAACGCGTCCTTTTGTTCCGGGCCCCCACGGAGAACGCCCCCCCCCTTCCCGGCCAGGCCCCCCTTCCGCCCGCCCCGCCTGAATGGTCCCCTCCAACGAACCTCTCCCCGACAACCCCTTCCTTTACAAGAAAACCCCTCCCGCCGCGTTTGAATTTCGCTTTCAAGGCCGGACCTCCCGAGTTTCGTTTAGACTGAAGGGAGGAGGCTCCCCTTCCCGCAACCTTTCCTCCGCAGGAATCTCTTTTTTCTCCCTCCTCCGTTGGTTGGTTGCCTTTCTATTACCCTTTTTCGGCCTTTTTTTCCTTGCAAAGGTTCGGAAGCGGTTTTTTCTGGTCATCAGTTTTGGGGGAAGGGCAGGGCCGTGCGGGAGTTGTCCTCCCTCCCCCGACTTCGCTTTTTAGGGGCTGTTTTTTTTCTTTTGACGAGGTTTGTGTCCGGGTTAGGTTTAGGCTTCTTCGTCTGCTAGGTGGCTGGGCCCGAGTTGCAGTGGACTTTCGCCGGGTTCCGGATCGCACTTTCCCCAGTCAAATCCTCTTTTGCTGGAAGCTCTCTGGTATTTGAGCGTCTCCGTTTTATGCGGGCATTTCCTTTCTCGGACTTTCCCGGCCGGGGTTCCAACCTCAGTTTCTAACCTTCCCAGCTCCCGGACAGAACCGTGCTCTTTGTACCATCCTCTTTCCCTTGCAGGAAATTCTTTCCTGCCTGGGGCTTTTTCCTTTGGCGGGCCCCCACTGGTTTCTCCCTGTTTGGATAGTCTCCTTGCGAAAGGGAAGGAACCCGGTTCCCACCGCGCATTCTCTTAACGATTTATCCGATCCTTGCAAAAGATATTTCCACTCTCAGGGTTGAAAAGTCCCCCACTGGCAGGCCCCATCGGAGAGCTTGCCGAGCCCCCCTTTCTCGACTTGTTTTTTTCTTTTTTGGGCGGTACGGACCCTTCCTTTCTGGCACGGCCGTGAAACCTTCCCCTTTTTCGGGAAGGTTTTTTTCCCCCCCCCCTCGGCGGCTTTCGACGGCGCACCTGTCCTTCCCCCCTCTTCTAGGTACAACCCTCATGGCAACTCCTATTGGCCGATGGGTTTCCCCCCTCCCTTTGGCACGCCACGCACGACCATTTACCACCCCTTCTCGTTCCCTTTGGAGAGTTTGTAAGGATCCTCCTTGCGTTCATTATGGGTCTTGGGGTTCCCCTTTGTGCAGTGAGTGAACCGCACACCAGTTTTCTTGGCCGGCTGTTCGGTGGAATCCTTTTTTTCCCTCGTTAAGATTGGTTGGCCCTTTTTCCCCTCTTTTCTTCCCTGGCGCTAGCGCTGTCCAGGGACGGTTTTTTCCCGGCAGCCTTTTTCTTTTTCCCTTGAGTCAGCTGGCTGCACCCGCGGCCCTGGTGGTTGGTCCCGGGGCCCCCCCCTCCCCTTTTCTCCACCAGGTCAAACTATCTCTCTCCCTCCGTTGTTGTTGTTTTTTTTTCTCCTTTCTAGGTTGACTTTGCAGGGAGCGTGTTTGCTTTGGGCAGCTGTTTTGCTGCAAAACGCTTTTGCTCCACCGGAACCGGCGCGGGCTCCCCCCTCCCCCGGTAACTTCGGTACGAGAGGACCCTTTCCCCCCCCCGCAGACCAGGGCCCTTTTTATCGCTGCCACCGCCCCCCCTGGAGGTTCCGGCGCTTCCCCTGTTTCTGATAACTGCACCCCGGATGCTAACACTTCTTTCCCCCCACACTAAGGCCCCTTTCTTTTACAAAAAATTCCTTAAGAACAGTCTTTTAAGTGGGCTTTTTTTTTCGTGGTCGGTTCTCACGCTGTGTTGTTCCCTTCCCCCCCCCCGATCGTCGTTGCCATGAACAGGGGCTTTCCTCCGCGTCCTTTTCTTTGGCAGCGGGGAGGCCCCCTGCGTACACGCGCTGCCCCGCCTTCCCCCCTCTCCCGCCCCGGTCGAAACTCCCTTTTTTTCGGAACAAGGTCGTTCTTTTCCTTCCCATTTTTCACGTGGCACGCCTGTCACCCTTTGGTCATGAAACCCTTTTCTGGCATGTTCGTTGAGCGAATTTTTTTCGCGCCGGCCCAAGAGCGTGTCGGGCCTGAGTCTTCCCCCCAGAGCAGCGGGAACCTGTTTTTTCTTCCCCTTGGGTCCTGAGAGGTTCAGCGGATTTTGTCGCGGTCTGGATGCGTCCGGAAAGTCGTTCCCCTTGCTGGAGGGCATGGGTCTTCCCTTCTCTGGCTTCCATGAAGGACCCCTCGAGTCTCTTTTTGGCTCTGACTATGCCCCAGGAGATGTTAGCGCCGGAAGAGATGGTCCTTTTCGGAGCTCCCCTTCGAAAGACCACTTCCTGCCGTGAGCAACCCCCCTCCTGTGACCGCCCCGTCCTCTTTTTTGAAGACGAAAACCTTCGCCTTCCCTTAAAACGCGTCGAAGTCCCCCCCTTCCTTCAAGCTCCCCACCCCAGTTTTTCCCAAGCCTTCAACCCTTTCCTCCTTTTTTTCTGCCGACGAAAAGCTTTCCCCGATACCCTACCTCAAATGGACAGGGCCATGAATCTTTTATGACTTTTTGTTGTTGGAGCGCTGAGTTTATGCCCCCCCCCCCCCTGGTCTTTCTTTTCCCCCTGTAGGTATTCTTTTCCGATGAGGACTGTGCAATGAAGGGCCTTCTTCGGACTTGTTTCATTTACTGGTCTTTCTTCCTGTTTGGATTGGTTAACGTTTTTTGGTAGGTTCGGCTCTTCTGTGAGGGTTATAGTTGGTTCAGGTCTTAGGTCCGTTTGAGAAGGGGGGATTTTCCCCCGGTTTTTTTCCCCCCAGGAGGTCTCCTTTTTTTTTGAACCCGGGTATGTATTTGCGCCTGTCCTTTGGGATCTTTTTCCTTCTTTCTTTCCCCGGTGGTGGAACCATCTTTTCTTACCACAATGACCCTTTTCGGTCAGCATTTTCGCTGGCCCCTTCCCAGAAAGGACTTCTCGACGCTCCGGTCGGTTTTCGCGCGCTCCTGAACCCTCCGTTCTGTTGGGCCGGCCCGTCCAAGGTGTGGGTGCCTTTTTCGTATTAGCAGAGGCCCCTTTCCCCCCCCCCCAGGCTCTCTTTTTTCCTTTCCCCCGTCAAACAGGCCATGCTTCCGGTAGGATTCCATCTTGACGCTTTCTTTCTTTCAGACGGACGGCACTTTTTTTACTACATTTTTCAGCTTTCCCCCCCGTCGGTATTGTCCCTCGTACAACGAAGTACCCTCCCCTTTATGAGAACCTCCCCTCTCCTGGAGGTTTCAACTTTTCACTCCCCCCTTTCATGGCCCTGATATTTTTCCCTCTTCACTGACTGGCCACGCCCTTTGGAAAAACCCCCTTTGTCCGAAGCCCCCTTCCTCTTTCTTTCCTTAAGGGAATTTGGTCGACCCTTCCTGTTCTGAAGTTAGGTCCCCTCCATAGGTCCTTTTTAGCCCCAAGAAAAACATTTTTTAGGGAAGATTGGTTCCCCCCCTCTATTCTACAAGAGCTTTTTTTTTCTTTTTTTTTCTTTTTGGGGAGGATGTTTTTTTTTTCCTGTGTTTCCTTTCCAGTTATGGTTTTTTTTTTTTTTTTCCCTTTCAGCATGAGTCACTTGAGCCAGTGCTGCCCCGCTGCCCTTTGGGCCACAACGAGACAGGGCCCTTTCCCTTTCCTCCTCATACTTTCCGGAGATAGTTGACCCTTCCTTCTCTTTGTGCCACGGCGTTTTCCGTTTTGCTTCGGTGCGGATGACTCAAACTTCCCCTTTTTGGCGACACATCCCCCCTTCTGTTAAAGAACGCTTTCCTCTCCATGCGTGCCAAAGCGACCCCCTTTTTTTTTTCGATTTCTATTGGCACACGACGCTTCGTTCTTTGTTTCGTTGATCACTGCACGTCCCTTTTTCTTTTTTCCCCCCCCCTCAGCCTCCTTTTTCCCCTAAGCAATATACAGTCTGGCTTTTTTCCCCTTTTTGTGTAGTGGGTCGGTTCTTTTTTCCTGAAACCATCCTTCTTTTTACCTTTCTTTGTTTGACAGACCTCGGGCGTGGACCTCAGACGTTTTTTTTTTTTTGCGGATCCTTTTTTCTGAAAGCGTTTTCTTGCTCCCCCGCGAAGTTTGACGTCCCCTTTTTGACCCGGCCCCCCCTGCTTTGAGAACAAAGTAGCTTTTTTTTCCCTCTCCGGCACTCTTTTCTTTTTTTGGGAGAATGGCTTGTGTTCCCCCTTTTCCAGGAAGGCCTTTCAGTCCTGACATTATTCTTTCCCCCTTCTAGGCGTAGGACGTCTTCTTTCCCTCCCCGTCCTCCTTTCCTTCCTTCCGGAACTGCTTTTTGTCCTGAGAAGCCTTTCCCCTCCAATTGTTGTCATGCTTTCCCTGAGCATGGCCAGGTCCTTTTTTTTTTTTTTCTTTCAATCCTGTCGGCGGGAGCTGGTCCTCTTCCCAACGGCTTTTTTCCCCTCTTGTCCGCCTCTCCGTCCATTGGGATCAGCTAGCACAAGGATTTTTTTTTTTGACGCTTTTTTTTTTTCCCACAGGAGACCCTGCCCCCTTCCCCCTGCCTTTCTACCCCTCCCCGAAGCCAAACGACCGCCTCCGCCGGAAACCGCGTCGGCAGACAACCCCTTTTTTTTCCTCCGAAGTTCCCCCCCCTCCTCCTTTTTCAACATAAAGAGGGGCCTTTTTCCCGCAGTTTCTTCACCCCCCCCTCTGAACCTGGAACTGTTCCCCTTTCTATGAATCTCTCTCTTTCCTAATAATCTTTTTTCTTGAGCCTTTTCCTGGAAATGGTACTTTCCTTTTCTGGTGAAGGAGGGTGTCTTCCCATTGCACTTCTTCCTTTTTCGTTTTCCTCTTATTAGGAATGTTTTTTTTGTAATCCCCTTCGTTTGTTCATAGGTTATTTTAAGACGGTTAAGTTCTGTTTGAGGGACCTTGTCTTGTCCATCGGGAGAGGCCTCTTCGGCTCCCGGTTAGCTCGGGTTGTTTTCCTTTTTGCAGCCAGGCGGCGCTTGTTCTTTCCATGGGCGTCTCCTCTTGACGCCCCGCTTTCGGGAGGGCGGGTTCCTTTTTCGGACCTTCGGAAAACTTGCCATCCCAGTCCTCCCTTTTTACGGGCCTGCTGGACCTTCCCCAGGACCGAGCCTCCCTTTCTTTTTCGAAGGGCCTTCCCCTCCCAGTGGATGTTTTGTCAAAGGAGCTTCCTTCTAGGACAAAGGGAAGGGTTCCCCATTCCCCTCCCTTTTTTTTTCGGGGCCTCAACTAGCCTGTTGTGCTTCGGTAAACTTTTGGCTGAATTTTCCTTTTCACAAGGAAAAGGGGCTTCCCCCCCCCCCTCTCCTTTTACGTTCGAGAACTTCCAGTCTTACTTTTCCGAAGCGACGCATTGGGGGGTTTTTTAGTCTTTGCGGAGGCTTTAAAACTCGTTTTTGTCTGGGGCCCAGTTTTTTTTTTCGCACTCTTTCCCTTTCCGACCGGCAGAGGTTACTTTTCTCACGGCCGCGTGTTTTTTCCCAACTGACAACACGGACGATCGGCCCCCTTGATGGTTTACCGACACCCCCAGGGACCTCACACGACCCCCCAACCTCCCCCCCCCCGTCGAGAAGAAACGTCTCCTTCTCTTTTCTTAAGGATTTGTTTCTTTCCTATTTTCCTTGGCCTTTGTTCTTTTTTACTCATCTTTCCTTGTGAAGTGATTCGACCAACCCACCAGGGTCTCCTCTTAACCGCGGGGCGGTTGTCCCAATCCGATAGCATCCCCCTTGCCTCTTTTTTCCCCATGGTGTAGACGTGTTTTATCTGTCTCCTTCCCTCGTGCGGTACCCCCTTTCACCGGTTTTTTCTGTTTCCCGGGCCGGGTTTCCTTTTTTTTCTTTTTAGCGCCCTCCCCCCCTTTTCCCCTTTGGGGGCCAACGCGGCCTGCGTTCCTCCCATCCTCTTTTGCCTTTTTTTGTTGAGATAGCTATTTTTTTTTTGTGCAGGTGGCCCACGGCCCCCTTTTCTTTTTCTCCGTGGTGGCGTTCTGACCCCCCTTCGCTGACCAGAAACCAGAAACCTTCCCTGTCCCTTTCACGCGGTTCTTCTTCACCTTTCGTCACCAGACGCTAGCTTTTTTTCTTTTCCCTCTGCCACCGCTCTCTTCCTTTATGTTTTCGGTTCGCCCTCCCTTGCACCGATGCTAAAAAACTCTCTCCGGAGTAGGTTCTTTTTTTTTTCCCCCCCCAATTACTTAAGCAAAATCTTTTTTTTTGAACGGGCTTTTTTTGTAGTTTTTCTCGTTCGCGTCCCTTTGCGTTAAAACTCCCTCTCGTCGTTGCATGAAGGCTTCTCTACTCCGGAAGGCCTCCGGAGGAGGCCGACGCTTTTTCTTTTTGTCCCCGCTTTCCCCGACCCCTCTGTGTTCCGGAACCTCGCCTGCACGGCGAACAAAGTGCATTTTTCTTGGTGGAAAGCTTTTCCTCCCTTTTTCCCAGTGGCCGCTGTTTTTTTTTCCAACCCATTTACCTTTTTTTTTCAGGGGAACGAGCGGGGCCGGGCTCGGCGAGGACGATGCCCTCCCACGATCTTTCTTTCTGTTCCTTTTGCAATGAGAAGGTGTCCGTCCCTTTTCTCCCTGGCGAACTTTTTCCTGGGTCTTCCTTCGATTTTCAGGATAGGTTTTGTTTCCTTCCTCCTCTGGGGAAAAAGGGAGCTTTTCTTTTTTTTTTTTAGACACGTCCTGGCCGCCCAGGCCCCTCCGGCCTTCCCTCTTTTTAGATAGCACAAGGATTTCTTTCCCCCGTGGCGGACGTTCTGGCTTTTTTCGACCGGCGCCCGCCCCCGTCCCATGACGGCCCCCGGGAGTCCTCCCCCTCCCCCTAGAAGAAACCTTTTTCCTTTCCTGCCCCCCTGGACCCAATCGAAGCCACAACGCCTGACGACAGATTTTTAACCAGGGCCGAAGGCTTTCCCCCTCCAAGGGTTTTTTTCTTCTCCGTCCAGCGGAGGCTTCTCCTGGGCCTTTCAGGTCATCGGA